>Ga0302325_10000237_pt1 | contig 158757 bp, 118 predicted proteins | sample Palsa_T0_2_FD_201948 | JGI IMG/M metagenome (GOLD analysis project Ga0302325, IMG submission 201948) | Peat permafrost microbial communities from Stordalen Mire near Abisko, Sweden - Palsa_T0_2 | ecosystem: Environmental > Terrestrial > Soil > Palsa > Peat permafrost | place: Sweden: Abisko...
CGGCGCTCCATCGTCACGTAACTGTACATCAACCCTTGCTTTTGATCGGCTCCGCGCATGCTTCATTTCTAATGCAACCGCAATCACCGCAAAAGTCCCTTACTAGATGACTTTTTCCGCAACCTCTAAAGTCCGGGGCTGGCACCAAGGAACTCTACGGCACGACTAAAGTCCTGCCCTGATACAAAACAGAGCTTTTCCGCAGCTCGTAAAGTTATCCCCTGAGACAAAATCGAGTTCTCACGCAGGCTCTAAAGCCCCACGTTTTCTCAAGCATGTGCGGCCCGACTAAAGTCGTGCCCTGATACAAAACCAAGTTCTCAGTCAGGCCCTTAGTCGTGGTGGCAGTGAACGAAAATCGCAGACTGTCGCAGACAATGGAAGTTGCAGATGAAGTGCCGCCCCTTTTCCACAGAAACGACCGTTTATCATCCCTTCCGATATTGGCTCAAGTCGTTTACCCTCAGTGAGAAGCAGAGGGCCGAAGGCAATGCCGGATGACACAGAGATATTCAAGCATGTGATGCAAAAGAGAATCGGCAATACGGAATATTGGCGCGAGATCGTAATTTTTGAGGAAGGTCCCTTTGTGTTCAGGGTTGTCCAGGAACTTCAGTTAAAGCTCCTCGACAGCGCCGGCCTGCGTGCGGCCCTACCCAGCCGTTTGGAATGGACCTGTTCCAGCAAAGAAGCAGCAACCGAGCAGGCATTGCGCTGTCTGCAACAAAGCAAAAATGACGATTGGTTGCTGCCGCCAGCGGCATCCTCCGCGGCCTAGGCACATCCCTCCCCCTAACGCAACATTGATCTTCGAGCCCCACCCCAATTTTATGTCGTATCAGTGCCAAAAAAAATCTGATCTCGTCCCATCTGCGCACGATTTGAGTTGAAGTTCTGCCACAAAATTCTTACAGTAACTCATCCATCACTGCAAAACCGCCTTAAAACGACCAACCATCTAAAGGGGTTTGACGATGAAACGCACAACAGTGGGACTTAAGTATCCAAATTCAAGGGTAGGCCGGACAAAAAAAGCTTCACGGGCAGCATTGTTTCTCATAGGCGCCTATGCCCTGCTGCTCGCCATCTGTCCTGCGATGTACGGTCAGGCCAACGGCAGTTTCAGCGGCAACGTCACCGATAAATCAGGAGGCGGCATTCCTGGAGCTACTGTCACCGTCACCTCGCAGGCAACAGGCCAGGAGCGCACTTCCAAGACAGACAGCGCCGGGCATTACATCGTCCCTTTGCTGCCTGCCGAGCCCGCCTTCATGGTGCATGTGGATGCCACCGGTTTTCAAAGCGCTGAGTCGAAAGACCTGGTTCTCCAGACCGACGAGGCACGCGAAATCGATTTCGCTCTCAACCCGGCAACCGTCACGACGACCGTGAGTGTCTCCGGTAACGCCGTCGTTGCCGACACCACCACCCCCTCGCTGGGCCAGGTCATCACCTCGCAGGAAGTTGCGCAACTTCCCTTGAACGGCCGCGATTTCGTACAACTCGCCACACTTACTTCGGGCGCCACGGCGGAAACCAACCCCAACAGCTTTTTTACCAACGCTGCCAGCAGCGAGGTGGCCGCGCGCGGCTCCTTCTCCCTGTCGGTTGGCGGCTCTCGCCCCAACAGCACGGATTGGCTGCTCGACGGGGTCGACAACAACGAATTGACAGCCGGCGGTATCGGAACTTTTTCCTCCATCGACGACATTCAGGAATTCAAGGTATTGACCTTCACCTATTCCGCCGAATACGGAACTCGCGCGGGACCGACCGTGCTGGTCACCACCAAAGGGGGGACCAACAATTTCCACGGATCGCTGTTTGAGTTTCTACGCAATACCGCCCTCGATTCCAAAAGCTACTTTGCCACGTCAGCGGAAAAGTTCAACCTGAACCAATTTGGAGGTTCCGTCGGCGGGCCTATCCAAAAGAACAAGACCTTCTTCTTCGTCGACGGCGAGCAGAAGTACCAGCTCCACGGCATCACCTTCACCGGGCTAGTCCCTTCTTTGGCCCAGCGCGGCGGCGATTTTACTGACGATGCCTTTGGCAATCCAATTGCTCTTCCCGCTCCCCCTCCGTCGCCCTACCCGGCAACTGCGCCGTCCGTTCCCGGAATCGTCAACCCCAACATGATCGGGGCATCCACCAACCCCGCCGTCTTTCCGAATGTTTATTTCCAGTGCGGCGCCAACGGCGTCGCCGCCCCTGTGAATCCTGACGGAAGCCAGCCACAGGGAACTCCCTGTTACAAAATCCCCGCCGGGGCGATCAACAACATCGGCCAGGCCATGATCAACCTGTACCCTGCGCCCAACGCGAACGGCTCGGGATACAACTACGTCAACGAACCGGTTCGCCAACTCGACGAAACCAAGTTCGACCTTCGTCTGGACCGCACCTTCTCCGCCGCCGATAACGCCTTCGGCCGTTTCAGCTACGACCAGGCTTTCTCGTTTGTGCCGGGCGGCTCGCCTGGATTCGCGGAAGCCAACGCCTTCGGCAGCAATCAGCGCATTCGCAACCACGCGCGCAACATTGCCATCGGCGAAAGCCACGTGTTCTCCTCCAATACCCTGAACGAAGCGGCTTTTGGCTACAATCGCATCTTCGACTACATCAGTTCGCAGGGTACGGGAACCTGCGCGTCGGCCACCCTGGTACCCGGGGGCATTCCCAATGCCAACCTGGGATGCGCTCCCGGCAGCTCTACCTGTCATGATTTCTACAGCTGCGGCCTGGTATCCACCATCGTCACCGGCGGTTTCTGGGCCCTGGGCGATCGCGGCTACTCGCCCTTCCAGGGCGGGACCAACGTCTTTTCGTTCCGCGACTCGCTGGACCTCATTCGCCGCAAGCACAACATCCGGGTGGGGATTGATTTCCGCGCCAACCAGATGAACGTAGGCACCGAGGCCTTCCAGGACGGCTTCTGGATCGTTGGCAATGGCGGCAACTTCACCGGCTATACCTGCCCGACCACGGGTGCGCCGGCAAATTGCGTATCGGTGGGTGGCAATCCAGAGGCGGATCTCCTGACCGGCATCACCGGCCTCGCGATCCACGACCAGACATTCGATGGGGCCGTCACCGGGCGCCGCTGGAAAATCTACCGGCCCTTCGTGGAAGATGATTGGCGAATCAAGAGCTCGCTGACCCTCAATCTTGGCGTGGCGTGGGACATGACCACTCCCATCACGGAACAACACGGCCGGCTGTCCAACTACGTTCCGGCAACCGGCGAGGTGCTCATTGCCAATCAAAATGGCGTCAGTTCGTCGGCTGGGGTCACGATGGATTGGAAAGCCCTGGAGCCCCGTATCGGCGCTGCGTGGAAGGTCTTTGGCAGCGATAAGACGGTGCTCCGCGGCGGATTCTCTATCTTTCACGATGGGGCCTGGAGCCAGGGTGCGAACGGCTTATGGCAGAATCCGCCCTTCCTGGGCGAGTCGGACGCCTTTACTTCGGCTGGTTGCGCGTTCGCGACTTCGTACTGTGCGACTACGCTGGGAGGAACTCCTTCCGCTATCAGTCTTTCCAGCGGATTTCAGGCCATCTCCACGCCGCCCACCCCGGGCAACTTTACCGGCTCGTTCTATACCCAGCCGACGAACTTCAAGTTGGGCAGGGTGTTCCAATATAACGGGAACGTGGAGCGCGAACTGTTCGGCAGTGTTGTCCTCACCGCCGGCTATGCGGGTTCCCACGGCTCGCACATCCTGGTGATCGGCAATAGCCTCAACGCCAGCAGTCCCGCGGCTTGCGGCACGGTGTCGGGCTACACCCTCGGTTGTAATTCCGATGGATCGCCTTACGTGCCGCCCTATGGCACCTTCGACAGCATTTTCCTCTTCGGCGATGTGGGTCATACAACCTACAACTCCTTTCAAGTGAAAGCGGAGACCAGAACGTCGAAAAATGGCCTCTATGCTTTGATCGCCTATACCTATTCCCATACCAACGACAACGGTTTATCAGACGGCCTGGGATCGCTCTTGAGCGCCCCATTTTTCCCTCTACCTAACTGGCCCAAGCTGGACTGGGGCTTGTCGCAGATCAATCTCAATAACAACCTCACCGCCAGCGTTATTTATGATTTGCCCATTGGCAGGGGCAAGCTGATTGGCAACAATTGGAACAACCTGACCAATACCCTGCTCGGCAATTTCCAGGTCACTCTCATCGAGACGGCCTTGTCCGGGTTCCCCGTTCCTGTGTACGACAGCAATAATCAGTCGGGCGTCTACTTCCAGAACGGCGGCAACGGCAATAACTACAACCGCGCTGATGATAACGTTGCCGGTTGTAACCCCCAGGTTTCGAACCATGGCCCGCTACACCAGTGGATTAGCCCGACCTGTCTTGTGGCACCGCCGGTTGGGCAACTAGGCGACGCCGGCCGCGTTCCTGCCACGGGTCCCGACTTCGTCAACACGGACTTCTCCGTCATCAAACGATTCGCGCTTCCCGGAGAGGGGAGAAGCCTGGATTTCCGCGCTGAGTTCTTCAACCTTTTCAATCACGCGCAATTCGGTTCGCCCATTGCCGATGTGAGTCAGTCTGGCTTCGGTCAAGTGAATTCCACCGTGGGCAATCCGCGCCTGGTGCAGTTTGCTCTCAAACTACTCTTCTGAGATCCGGGGCCAGCGCCGTCGACGATGCCTCGTACGTCTGCCGCAACTGTTCATTCTTGATCAAGAGTTCTGCGACCAGCCGTTGCAGACGCGCATTCTCCTTTTCCAGATACGCGATCCGCCTCAACTGGTCGTTTGCCATCGCCTGATAATCCAATTCCTCACCCTCATGGTGACGCAAAAGCAAAGAGCCCCTTTGCGTGAAATTGCCAAAGGGGCCCATCGACGTCGAACGTCCCGTGTCGAGGCTACTCGCCAATGGTAGTGGAGCTCTCCACCTTATGTTTTGGCTTCGCATCCAGGTTTGGCGTGGTGAACGCGTCATACTGGATCGTTCGCAGCACATGTTCCTGTCCGCTCACGTCAAAAGTCAAGCTTACTTTGGGATGACTGGGATCGACAGCTCCGGGCACGATGATCCACATCACTGGCTGGCTTGACCTCCCATTTTCGCGTAGCGTCACTACAGACCTTTGCCAGTCGACTGCGATGGTGTATGCACCCGCTTGATACGCATGGTGTTTGACCACAAAGCTGAACGGCACGTCCACCCGTTTCTGTTCGGCTGCGAAAGCTGCGGTAGTGCAAAGGGCGGCGGATGAAAGAACCAGGTTCCTGAAGCTCAATAGCATGGGGTTGTCCTCCGCAAACCACCCTAAATCCGCACCCTACGCTCAGGTGTCAAATTGCCGTCGAGTTTTCGTCCAACTTCTGTTGACCCAGCAACCCATCGGTGGGCGCCCCTATCAGACAGGGACCTAATCCTGGCGGAACCAAGATATACTTGCGTGCGTATCCAATGCGGAAGCAACTATGATAGCCGGACGGACCGCGCTACTTTACTCCTGAGGTAGGAAATGAAGCAGAGCCTAATAAAGCAGAGCCTGGTTTTAAGCACCTTTATTTTTTGCCTAACGGCCGCTCACGCGCAGACCGCCGAAGAATTGATAAACAAGAACATTGAGGCCAAAGGCGGAATGGCCGCCATCAAGGCGATCACCAGTTTACGCATGAGCGGAAGATTGGAAACGCAGGGCATCGTCCTTCTGATCGGTTCCGACCAGAAACCAGAGGACCTGGTGCGACAAACGGGGACGCTCCAGGGCATGACCCAGGTCCAGGCCTACGACGGATCCATAGGCTGGCAGATCAACCCATTTTCCGGACGCCGTGACCCGGAGAGAATGGGCGACGATGACACACGCGATATGGTGGAGAGCTCAGACTTTTACGGCCCGCTGGTCGACTACCAGCGCAAGGGCAACACCGTAGAATATATCGGCCACACCACAGTAGACGGCGACGACGCGCTGCTGCTCAAAGTCACGCTCAAGAACGGCGACATCATCAAGTATTTTCTGGACCCCGACGCTTACCTGGAAATCCGCACAGAGAAGCAAATGTTCGTTCGCGGGAGCGTGCACGAGAGCTTCAACAATTTGGGTTCCTACAAGAAGGTGAACGGTGTGTACTATCCGTTCTCTGTCGAGTCGGGCTCACCGCGCCACCCAGCCGACGCGCAGAAAATCACTTACACCAAGATCGAAGCAAACATCGCCATCCCGGATTCCGAGTTCAAGATGCCGGATCAGCCGGCAAAAACAGCCGCGCCCCCGTCGGCCGAGGCCAGCGGCGCGAGCACCGAAAAACCAAAGCCGCCAGTCTAGGAAAAGTTTTCCAAGCCAGTGATCGGGCAGGCAGTCGCTGCCCGGAAAAGGATTTTTCATCTATGAAGTCCCGATTCCTACTTCAATTGTCGCTTCCAGTGCTCTTAGGGTTTAGCGGCTCCGCCCAGACTCCTCTCAAGTTCGATTCCGGAACTGTCTCCGGATTACCCGCCCGCAACATAGGCTCCGCTCAGATGAGTGGCCGCATCTCGGCCCTGGCGGGAGTGAAGGAAGAAGGCCGCACCACGCTCTATGTAGGCTCGGCGAGCGGAGGAGTATGGAAAACCGTAGACGGCGGATCGAACTTCCGGCCCATCTTCGACCGTGAGCCGGTCCAATCCATTGGAGCGATTGCCATTGACCCTGCAAATCCGAAGAACATTTGGGTAGGCACGGGAGAATCGTGGATTCGCAACAGCGCCTCCATGGGCGACGGCATCTACAAATCCACCGATGGCGGTGACAACTGGACCAACGTGGGTCTGGCGGAGTCCGAGCGCATCGCCAAAATTCTGATCGACCCCAAAGACGGAAACACTGTTTATGCCTGTGTTGAGGGACACGCCTTCAACGACAGCCCTGACCGCGGCGTCTACAAAACTTCCGATGGAGGCAAGAGCTGGCGCAAGACGCTTGGCGGCATGAACGCCTCCACTGGTTGCGCGATGATGTCGATGAATCAGTCTGAGCCGGGCACGATTTACGCGACCATGTGGGACTATCGCCGCCAGGCATGGACCTTCCGCTCCGGCGGCCCGGGCAGCGGCATTTTCAAGTCCACCGACAAGGGCGAGCATTGGACCGAGATTGATCAGTCCAGCGCCAAGGGCTTACCCGGGAAACCCTACGGACGCATTGCACTGACCGTCGCGCCCTCCAACCCAAAGGTGATTTACGCAATGATCGAATGCGCGGACAGTGCACTCTACCGCTCCAACGACGCCGGCCTCTCCTGGACACGCCTGGATGCGAGCCAGTATATGGTCTGGCGCCCTTTCTACTTTGCCAATCTGATCGTCGACCCCAAGGACGAGAACAAAATCTTCAAAGGAGATCTCATCCTGCTGCTCAGTACCGATGGAGGCAAGAGTTTCCAAAACACTGCCAGCTCCACCCACGGCGACCACCACGACGTCTGGATCTCACCTGATAATCCCAATCTCATTTTCGACGGCGACGACGGCGGCTTGTGGCGCAGCCAGGATGGTGGCAGCGGGTGGGAACACATGATGAACCTGCCAATTTCGCAGTTCTATCATGTAAGCGTCGACGACGCCGATCCCTATCGTGTCTACGGCGGCTTGCAGGACAACAGTTCGTGGGTGGGGGATTCTTCCTACCCGGGCGGCGTAACCAACTCTCGTTGGGAAAACATGTATGGCGGCGATGGCTTCTGGATGTGGCCCGATCCCTCTGACCCCGCCTATCTCTATGCAGAGGCGCAGGGCGGCACCATCGGTCGCGTGAACCGGCTAACGCATGAAACGCGTTCCATCACCCCCTATGCCCACTTTGACGAAAAGAAACTTCGTTTCAGTTGGAACACTCCGGTGCAGGTAAGCCCAACAGATAAGGCGACTCTCTACATGGGCTCGCAGTTCCTTTATCGCTCTCGGGATCGTGGCCAATCCTGGGCACGAATCTCGCCCGATTTGTCTACCAATAACCCTGAGAAACAGAAGCAGGAAGAGTCAGGCGGGGTGACGATTGATAACTCCTCTGCCGAAATGAATAACACCATTTACGCCATCAGCGAATCTCCGAAGAGTGGAAACACCATCTGGGCCGGAACCGATGATGGCAACCTTCAGGTTACTCGCGACGCGGGCAAGAACTGGACCAACGTCACCGCCAATGTGCGCGGGATCAGCGGTGCACCCATCACATCCTGGGTTGAGGCGAGCCGTTACGACGAAGCAACCGCCTACGTTACCTTCGATGCCCACATGAACGGCGATCCCAAACCGTACGTGTTCAAGACTGTCGATTATGGAAAGACCTGGCAGCAGCTCGGCGTGGAATCGAGCGGTGTCCGCGGCTATGCGCATGTGATCAAGGAAGACACGGTAGATGCCAAACTGCTGTTTCTCGGTACGGAGTTTGGCCTCTGGATCAGCAAGGATGGTGGCCTTCGTTGGGCCCAGTACACGGGTAGCAACTTTCCCAACGTTGCAGTTCGCGACCTGGTGATTCACCCCAGAACCTCGGACCTGGTCATCGCCACCCACGGCCGCGGAATCTGGATCATCGACGACATCTCACCCTGGCGTTCGCTGACACCGGAGCTGATGGCAAAGGAAGCGGAGTTTCTTCCCGTTCCGCCGGTGGTGCAATACGTCCAGGCGTTCGGAGGCTGGCCGGAGGGCGATAACTCCTTCCAGGGCCCTAGCAGGCCCGAAGATGCGCAAATCCCTTATTACCAGCGTAGCCGGCACATTTTTGGGGATCTGAAGATCGAAATCCTGGACGAACAGGGCAAATTAGTAGACGTCGTGCCCAGCAGCAAGCATCGCGGGGTCAATCGGGCCACATGGCCGATGCGGCTGAAAGCACCCAAGGTGCCTCCGGCAGCCAGCGCGATGTTCCAGACCGCGCAGGGTCCGCGCGTGCTGCCCGGCGTTTATACCGTCAGGATGACCAAAGGCGAGCAAGTGTATACGACCAAGCTGAACATCGTAATGGATCCTCGGGCTACCTATACCTTGGCCGACCGAAAGGAAGAGCAGGCCCTGGCACTTAGGCTGGCCGCGATGCTGAACCACATGAGCTGGGCCGTAGACGCCATCATTGGGATACGCGACAGCGCCCTTGAGGACGCAGCCAAGGTCGATACCAAGGATCCGCTGCACAATCAACTCACTTCCACGGCGAAGCAATTCGACGCCATCCGGGGCAAAATTGTGGCCACCAAGGAAGGTGGCGCGATCACCGGCGAGGAACGTTTGCGTGAGTATCTCGGAACTCTCTATGGCGACGTCACGCAATATGAAGGGCGGCCCACCGCGGAGCAGCTTGCTCGTACCGAGGTGATGAACCGGCAACTCGACGACGTGGTCAAAGAGTTCAACCAACTCGCGGCGCAGCAATTGCCCGGCGTCAACGCCAGCCTCAAAACCAAAAACCTGCAGCCGATCGAAGTGCTTTCCGAACCGGTGTGGCAGAAGGCAACCTCAGAGACCAGCTCGGCCAACGCGGCAGCCGCGATGCGCGCACGACGAGCCGACAATGATTAACCGCGCTAGGTGCATTTAGAAGGTGATTCTCGCGCCTAATTGAGCAGCGAACGGTAGACCCACGGTGGTGCCCGGTCCGAAGAAATCGCCCAATGCTCCACCGGCTACCCGTAGTTGACTGGGACTGCTGATCGGCTGCATCGCGGTGCAGGCGGCATTGAGACAGATATGCATGACATTCCCTGCCTGTGCCTCAGAGGGCGGAACTGGAAGTGTCGCCACATTGGTGACGTAATTGGCGCCCGGATTATTGCGATTGAAGAGGTTGAAGAATTCAGCGAATGGAACGATTGACACCCGTTCGCCCAATTTAACCGGGCGGCTGACACGCAGGTCGGTCTGGATGTAAGGAGTTCCACGAAACTGGTCAAGCGTGGTGGGAACGCTATTCACCGCGATGCGCCCCTTATTATCAGCGGTCGTGATGGTAAAAGGGCGGGCGCTTTCCGCCTGGCTCAGCGAGCTAACCTGGATGCCAGCCGGCGCTTCGACGGTACCGGCAAAGACAAAGCGTTGGCGAACATCTTCTCCAGACGGGCCATCATTGCCCACCCCAAATGGGCTTAATGGGTTGCACACGCCGTTTACGTAATCGAACAGCTCGCCCAGAACGCAACCCCAGGTTTGCGCCTTGGAAAGGGTGTAATTGGCAACGAAACTGAGCCGTTGCCTGACGTTGCCCTGCAGGTGCAAAAGCATACCGTTATAGCTGGACCGGTTGTCGGAGTGGAATACATTCACATCGGGAACATAAGTGGACTGCCCTGGATCTGTGGGCGAAAGTTCCGGCGTAAATAAGTTAGTGCCTCCGGTGAAGCTGTATGCACGATAGGCGTGATTCCCTTGTTCGTGGATGTAATCGGCACTCAACGCCCAATGAGCGCCGAAGGCCTGTTGAAGCCCACCCGAGGTATGGATTGCGTAGGGCGTTCTGTACCTGGGGTCGATCAGGTTCGCCATCCCTCCCGCCGCATCGCCGGGAACGCATCCGGCATTTTCCGGGCCGCCTGGATTCTGGATGGGATCGACACATGGGCCCGGGGCCGCATTGACTGCCTGGAATGCTGTCGCCCACCCGTTCTGCGCCAGATCGTTGAAATAAAGCCCAAATCCGGCACGAATCACTGTCCTGCCGCCCAGAGAGTAGACCATGCCCAGGCGGGGCGCGAATTGTTGGCGATCATGAGGGTTTCCGCCAACCAGCGGAATATTGAGCGCGGCGAGGGTAAGGAAGCCTGGATTTTCCGACTGGCTTCTCCCAGACGATGAGAACAGGCCTGCGGTGGTTGAATAGCGCAGACCATAGTTGAAGGTTAGCTTCGGCCTCATGCGCCAGGAGTCTTCCGCATAGGCCGCGAATCGCTGAACATTTTGCGAGAAACCGCCCCCCAGGTTGGAAGTGCCGGCCCCGCTTAAGTAATCGGCGACGAATTGAGCCGGCTGGTTGAGGTAATCGGTTGGGTTTTGTGGAAACTGATAAAGAGTTTCTGTGTTCCCTGGAAAGGCGCCTCCAAGCACAGGCTCGTGGATGAAGTTCATGCCAACCTTGAGTGCGTGGGGGCCGCGCAGGTTGTCCAAATCGTACCGGAGCTGATACTTTTCCTGGTTTCTGTCCGATGGGAAAAAAGTGATCGGCGTCGCAAACTGGTTGTCGCCAAAAGTCTCGAAGCCAGAAACGGTTAAGGACGTGGAGCTGAACGGAAAAGCCAGTGCGAAGCCCAGGTCCGAGTTGCGCGTCCGTGTGAGGTGTAAGCTGCTGGCGTTCAGAACCAGTTTTCCCAGCAGGGTGGGGGTGAAGTTATATTGGTTGCTAACCACCAGGCTCAGGTAGTTGCTATGGGAAAGCAGCCCCGTGGACGGCAGCGTGGCTTGCTGCACCAGATCGTTATGGGTAGTGTAATCGTCGATCGAGGCGCGCAAAAGCCATTGCGATTTTTGAGACTGCTCCCAGTCCAGCCGCAAAGAGCCGAAATAGTCTCGAAAAGGAATGGGAACATTTGCCGGCACACCGATGGAAGTGATTCCGGGGATGAGCCCCTCCTGAGCCAACATCGCCAAGGCGTCAAATTGAGTCGTGCTGGCCGGACTGTAAGCGATGCTGGCGTTCTCGTGCACCTGTTCAAAAGCGGCAAAGAACCAAATCCTGTTTTTCTCGATCGGGCCGCCCAGGGTTGCAACGTAATTTTGCCGTGAAAAGGGCTGCTTGGGGTCGGGGGCGGGATTCTCGATCGGGTAACGTGCATTGAGAGCCGCAGACCGGTCATAGATTGCTGCATCGCCGTGCCAGTCATTGGTGCCCCTCTTAGTTGTGATCACCACCGAGCCGGCGGTTGTGCCTCCGGTGTCGGCATCCTCCTGCGCTGTCCGTACGGCAAACTCCTGAATGGCGTCGGGGGAGAAGTTCTGCAGAAATCCCCCAATGTAGTCGTCGGAGTTGTCACCACCGTCCACGGATAGCTCATTGTTCAGGCCCGAGCTTCCGCCGGTGGATACTGCCGTTATCCGAGCCTTTGTGGGATCAGAGGGCTCCACCGGTTCAGTGCCCGGCGCAAGATACGAAATATTGGCAAAGCTGCGTGCGGGTAGCGGTAAGTTCTGCAGATCCTGACTTTGAACCGCGCTTTGGTGAACTTGGCTGGCGTGGTCGATGGCCTGCGCGGTGATGGAAGAGATGTTCGCTTGTACGCCGATCGTTTGTTGTATCTGGGAAGGTTGCAGGACTACCAGGAGGTCGCAGGTCGTGCTCACCGCAACGGATACGTCTGCTCTGACACCAGCGAACCCTGCTGCGTTCACGTTCACGCGCCATTTGCCTGGCGTCAGGCCTTCCAGGCGAAACTCTCCTCGCGCGTCAGACGTGATTTCACGTTTTTGCTCGGTTCCCGGTAGTTCGACCTCAATCCTGGCACCGGTCACCCGTGCCTTGGTTGCGTCTTCGATGAATCCACGCAAGGCCCCCGCCGAGGTTTGTGCATTGAGCGGTGTTGCCAAGCAAACAAGAACCAGAATGCCGTGCACATAGGCTTTAATCTTCGCACCGCCCCTCCGATTAGACGAATCACGGAAGTTTGCTCGACAGCTTACCACACTGTGGAAGTCAGCGAGCGAGGAGCGAGCTCTTGGTCAAGCTGGAATCGGTGTTTGCGACGGGGAATGCATTTCGCAAGACACGGATAATCACAGACGAAGCGAGCAAAAGCGTACCTCAGGGGCTAAAGCCCGACGTTTTCTCAATCGTTTACGGCCCGACTAAAGTCGTGCCCTGATACAAAACAGAATTTTTCAGCAGCCCGTAAAGTTGTCCCCTGAGACAAAATCGAGTTCTCACGCAGCCTCTAAAGCCCGATTATCGTCAATCATTTTCGGCACGACTAAAGTGGTGCCCTGATACAAAACAAAGTTTTTCCGCAGCCTGTTTAGTACGGTTCTTTGCAACAGCTTCTCTTGCTGAACGGACGAGGAGGAAAGTGATCTTAGTCTGAACGTCTGCAAGCAGGCCTTCTGATTCTCGAAGGCGATTTAGCAACAGTCAAAGATTTCCAAGCAAAAAGCAGAGAGCCCCTTTTGCCAGAATGCCAAAGGGGCCCATCGACGCTAGACGCCAGGTGTCGAAGCTACTCTCCCAAGCTAGTGGTGCTCTCCACCGTATGCTTCGGCTTCTTATTCAGGTTCGGCGTAGTCAACGTCTGATACTGAATGGTCCGCAGCACATGGCCTGACTGGGTTACATCAAAGGTCAAGCTGACTTTGGGATGGATGGGATCGGCAGCTCCGGCGCCGACAATCCACGTTACCGGCTGGGATGATTTCCCGATTTCGCTTAGCGTCACAAAAGAGCTTGTATTGTCGATCGAGACGACGTACGTCCCCGCTTGGTAAGCATGGTTGTTGGCCACAAAGCCGAACGGCACCTCCACTCTTTTCTGTTCGGCGGCAAAAGCTGCGGTTGCGCAAAGGGCGGCAGATGAAAGAACCAAGTTCCTGAAGTTCAGTAGCATGGGGTTGTCCTCCGAAAACAACCCTAACTCCGCACCTCACCCTGGCGTGTCAAATTGCCGTCGAGATTTCGTCCAACTTTTTTTGACGGACGGAAAGCAAATCAGGCCCGAAGCCCACCGTCAAACCGTTTCCTCAGTCCCGCGATCTGCTGGCGAATCTCGCTCTCTGCCGCCTCCCGGCCGGGTTCGCTCAGATTCTCCAACAGCCGCAGCGCGCGTTCCGTCAATTTCAGGCCCTCGTCACGCGCACCGCGCCGCAGTGCATTCCCCGCCGCAATGCAGAGCGCCCGGGCCGCGCGCACCCACTCAGCAGCTGCCTCAAAATGCATTGCCAATTCACTGGACACATCCATCTCCCGCCCGGCAAACAGCTTCTCCAGCCTCTCTGCCACCCGCAAATGCCGCCTGGCGCGGCGTGAAGGAGATTGCCTGGACCGCAACACCTCGCGGTACAAGCCGTGGGCAAACACGTAGGACGCTGACTGCGTCCCGTCCGGCAATTCGTCGTGTCCTGCCGGATGCAGGAAGTGCAGCCGCCGCGCCAGCTTTTCGTACTGGTCCTCGATCTCCTCCAGATCGCCGTCTAGCGCCGCAGCAGCTGCCCATGCGGAGAAAATCACGCCGATCAAGCTGGCGGCTTCGAGCAGGCGTTGGTCAGCGGCGTCCAGGCGGTCAATCTGCATCTCGATCATCTCGGAAAGAGCGGTGGGTACCCCCATGTCGATTTCTGCCAGCGCGGAACGCAGCTGCCAGACGCCGGTCTCCTGGCGTAGAAAGCCCTGCGCGATCAGGTGCTCGAGCATCGCAATCATGAACAGAGGGTTGCCCTCAGAATGCTGGTGCACAAAGCTGGCCAGCCCCTTCGGGGGTGTCTCCTGTTTCAATTCCTGGGCCAGGTATTCCCGCACCGCGTCTCTTTCCAGCGGACGCAAGGTCACATCCGTGCACAGCTTGTGGGTAACCAGATCCTGCTTGAGCCGCTTAAGCGGATGCTGACCGGCACTCACCTCCGCCGGCCGGTAAGAAGCCAGCACCAGCAACCTGGCAGCTTGGCGGCGTCGAGACAGCGCCGAGATCAAATCCAGTGTGGAAAGATCCGCCCAGTGCAGGTCCTCGAAGACAACCGTCAGGGCTGTCTCAGAGGACATGGCTTCGATGGCATCGCATATCTCGTTCAACATCCGCTCGCCCCGCGCAGGCACGGCCACTGTTACTGGACTATCGCCACGGAGCGCAGCAAGCTGCGCATACCAACTTGGAGCCTTCTGCTGCATGACGTGCACATGTTTCTTGCCATCGTTGTGCGCGCAGAGCTGTCCCAGTGCTTCAATCACCGGATAGTAGGCTTGCTTGCCGGCAAACCCTTCCACACACTGACCACGCGCGATGTGCACCTGGTCTTCGCTGCACAGCTGGCGGCAGAAGAGGTCGATCAGCGCGGTTTTTCCCATACCGGTCTCCCCGGTAATGAAAGCTACCTGACGATCGCCCTGGGTGGCCTGCCGCAGCAAGCCGTTCAGCCGCTCGAACTCCTGCTGGCGGCCAACGATGCGACTAGACTGCAGCACCCGCGTGTCGACCGCGTAGCCGTTGGCCTCTTCTACCTGCGCCAGGAACCAGTAGCCGCGCCCTGGAACAGTGCGAATAAATCGCGGGCTCTCTGCACTGTCTCCCAGCAGCTTGCGCAGCTCCAGCACGTAGGTGCGCAAGACCTGCGGCTGCACATAGGTCTCCGGCCACAGCTTATCCAGCAACTCATCGTGCGTCACCAGCCTCTGCGGGTTTTCAACCAGGTAGCGCAAAACGGCAAACGGCTTTGGCGTCAGGCCTAGCTGCGCCCCGTTTTGCCACAGACATTCGTTCCTGGTATCGAGTTGAAAGCAGCCAAATTGTTTCATTGCGTCTCAGCATGGATAAGGTGCTGGTTTTGCCTCTAAAAAATCTAGACCGGGCGAAACAGGCTGCGGAAAAAGTCGGGGAGGAAAGACGTACCTCAGGGGCTAAAGCCCGACGTATTCTCAGTCGTTTACGGCCCGACTAAAGTCGTGCCCTGATACAAAACACAGTTTTTCCGTAGCCTGTAAAAGCCGGCAAGCCGGCCGATTGTTCGCCGATCCTATTGTCTATTCTCATTTCGTGCGGTTGGTTCATCTGCGTCGCGCTGAATCAGGGTCAAGCTCATGTCGTCGCTCATCGGGTACCCATTCGCAAATTCCTGTACGACAGCCAAGAGCATCATGAGGGTGCCGTGAGCCGATTGCTGTTTGGCCCGTGGGATGGCTGCAATCAATCGGTCCAGTCCAAACTCTTCTCCTTCAGGATTGCAGCATTCCACTACGCCATCGGAGTATACGACAAGCGTATCCCCGGGTTCGAGCATCAACTCTCCTGATTGGAACTCCGCACCTTTGAGAGCTCCTAGCAGGGGGCCTCCCGTTTCCAGCGACTGAACGTCTCCATCCTGGCGAAAGAGAATGGGCGGAAAGTGGCCGGCATTGCAGTAGGTGAGCACCCCCCGATCGCAGTCCATCCGCGCGATCAAGGCGGTGACGAACGGCGCCACAGGCTGCAAATAGCACAGATGGCGATTGATTTCCGAGGCGATCGTCGACGGGTTAAAATCCGGCCGGCCGCAGCTTTGCAAAAGGCCGGCCAGATGCGTGAACCACATTCCCGCCGCAACACCCTTACCCGCTATGTCTCCCAGCACGGCGAGAACCTGGCGTTCTCCGGTTGACGACGCATCCTGCGAGAAGGTCGAGAAGTCTCCGGAGAGGTAACGCGCCGCGAATACTTCCCTGGCAAACTGCAGGTCGCCACAGTGCAAAACCCGCGGGCCGCTGAGCTTACGCTGAATCTGCACCGCGTCAGAAATCTGCGCATGGAGATCCACTCGCTCTCGAAGGAGCAGATCCATTTCATCTTTTGGGGGTACTGTCGATGGCCGTACCACGTTCCACGACGTCGTCAAGGAGGTAACCATTCCGTGCTTGAAGCCGTCCGGTACCACGGTGTAGGTGTTCAAAGTCCACCTCGTTACGATTTGGTTGGTTGTTCTATCCGACGAACCGGTATCCGGTTCCGTGTACGGTCAAAAAATACTGTGGTTGTTCCGGATCGGGCTCCAGCTTTTGGCGAAGCCGCACCAGGTGGGTATCCACCGTCCGGGTGGTGGGATAATTCTCATAGCCCCACACATCTTCGAGCAGCCGATCACGGCTCAGCGTCTCGCCGGGATGACAAATAAAATATTTCAGCAAGTCGAATTCTTTTGAGGAAATATCCAGAGCCTTGCCCGACCTGACTACGCGGCACCGCCGCAGGTCCACTTCCACGTCGGCAAACGAGTGCTGCTCCTTATCCTTGGGTAAGACCGCCGTACGGCGCAGAACGGACTTCACCCGGGCCAGCAACTCGCGAATCGAGAATGGCTTGGTCACATAGTCATCGGCGCCCAGCTCCAGGCCTACCACCTTGTCGATCTCCTGCCCGCGTGCGGTCAGCATGATGATGGGAAGAGAAGCGCGTTTGGCGCGTAACTGCTTGCATACTTCGAGGCCGCTCATGCGCGGCATCATCACATCCAGGACCACCAGGTCGGGAGACTCATTGAGCGCGCGCTCCAGTCCTTCGACACCGTCTTGCGCGGTAATCACCTCGTAACCTTCGAACTCGAAGTTGTCTCGAAGACCGGCCACCATGGCCGGCTCATCTTCCACCACAAGAATTTTCGCCCGCCTCTGTGCCTCAAATCGTTCTGCTTTTTCTTCTTGTCTCATGCTGATACCTGCTGGAGCGCTGAATTTTGTACTGGCAAAATAATGATGAACTTGCTGCCGTGGCCGGGCGAGCTTTCGACCGCCACCTGCCCCCCATGGGCCTGCACGATGTGGCGCACCAGCGAGAGTCCCAACCCGCTGCCTTTGGTGTTATGTACCAACGGGTCGCCGACACGATAAAACTTCTCAAAAATCTTGTGCTGCTCTTTTGCGGGAATGCCGATTCCGTGGTCCACGACCTCGAGATTGACGTTCCCGTCCCGACGATAAAGATGGACACCGAGGTATTTCTTTCCCGCCGAATACTTCACCGCATTGTTCACCAGGTTCAGCAAGGAACGAGCAATCGCCTCACGATCCACGGTGAGCGACGGAAGATTATTATCGATCTTCTGCTCGAATTCAAATCCGTTTTGCTCGATCTCAAAGCGATACGATTCGAGGGTGCTCCGCACCAGGTCGGCTACATCGGTTTCGCGAAAGCTGTACTCCTTCTTGCCAGCCTCGATGCGGCTGAAGTCAAGAATATTGTTGATGAGTGAAGTCAACCGCTCGCTTTCTTTGCGGATGATCTCGTAGTACTGCTGTTGTTTGCCCGGAGTCGAGATGCGCCCCAGTTCCAGGGTTTCTGCATACAGCCGGATGAGGGCCAGGGGTGTTCTTAGCTCGTGCGAAACATTCGACACAAAGTCAGATTTCAATTTTGCCAGCGCCAGTTCGCTGGAGACGTTTCGATAGGCGAAGATCATCCCTGCGCCGATCAGCAGAGAAAGTGCGCCCAGGGCCATGAAGGCGATCCGCGTGATGCCACGACTGATGTCCGCAATCGTGGTCCCCTGCGGACGGATGCCCAGGATCAGCATCGGGAATACACCGCTGAAGCTGCGCTCGACTTCGGGCACTCCTCCATTCCAGCAGATCGAAGCGGCCAAAGGAGTCTCTTCCCTGGCCTTTCGGACCGTCATCGCCAGTTGAGGATGCAAGTGGTCGTTCTGGCTGGTGACCGGCATCACCTGTTGCAGCACGGTCGGGAAAAATTTGTTCCTCAGGTAATCTTCGTCGTAGACGAACCCAGCCAGTGCAGGATGGTCCGGGCTCGAGCCGCGGGGTATGAAGTGCACGAAAGACTCGTACAGGATTTTGTCACCCTGGGCTACATATTCGTCGCTAATGTAGACGTGCCGTCCCTCCGCCTTCTCAAAAGATTTGATCTTTGCGATATGCTCCTCGGACTCCAGGTCCAACCAAATGGCAAACTCCGTGGCAAGCCTTTTGCTGGCTGCCTGATATTCGGGATCGCTCATCCGCTCCGGCCGAGATCGAAGCGTCATGTTGCCCTTCCCGGTCCAGATAAATGCATGAGAGATATCAGGGTGAGCTCTCAGGAAGGCGTCGAGTTCATCAGCTCCGTTTGCGTCGGGAAATGTTGCCTGGTCATTCTCTGCGATCTCAAAGGCGCGATCGTCAATTCGCTTTTCAGCGATGGCCAGGGTCTGCTGATATGCCATCTGTATGGACGCATCAAAGACTTTGTCGCGTTGGATGTGCCTGAGGTAGACGACACTGGCGATCACCAGTGCGGCCGCCGGCAGCATCACCGCCAGCATGAAAACAAAGATCGGCGGCCGTTTGCGCCAGGTACGAAATGGAAGCTTTGCCATAGACTTGCTGGGGGAGCTGCCCTTATTGCGAGAATAAGACGCGGGCCACAGAACTTTGTCACAACCAGGCAACAAATTGTAAAGACTTGTGAACGAACGAGCCGCTTACGTCCCGCAGAAAGTCTGCAGGACACATTCCTCAGGGCGCGCAGGCGTGGAATACAGCTCCAATCCTGGCCGATCCTCGTATGGGCGTGACACAACCTCCAACAACTCCTCAAAAGGCTGGAAATCCTGCCGCTGAACGGCCGCATCGATCACCGCCTGTACCAAGTGATTGCGGGGGATGAATGCTGGATTTGCCATCCGCATCGCTGCAACGCGTTCCTGCGGCGACGCGCCCTCTTCTTTGAGCCTCGGCCGCCAGTCAACAGCCCACGCTTCATAAGCACCGGGGTCAACGAATAAAGCACGAACATCCTCATCGCCTTGTGGTCCGGCCGCAGCATCAGACAGCCGGCGGAAGGTCAGCGTAAAGTCGGCCCGGTTCGCGGCCATGCGCTGCAGCAGGTCCTGAGCAAGCGCCGCATCCCCCTCGCGCTCCGTGAACAGCCCAAGCTTGCGGCGAAGACCCGCGACATGCGCTGCTTCAAACTGCGGAGCAAAGGCGGAGAGGGCCTCCTGCGCCGATGCTAGCGCGGCCTCTTCGCTTCCCTCTTCCTGCTCCAAAACCGGCAACAAGGCCTCAGCCAGCCGCGCCAGGTTCCAGTGCGCAGCACGGGGCTGGTTGCCATAGGCATAGCGTCCGTTGTGGTCGATAGAGCTGTACACCTTGGCCGGCTCGTAGGCCTCCATAAAGGCGCAGGGACCGAAATCAATGGTCTCGCCCGAGATGGAAGTATTGTCGGTGTTCATCACCCCATGAATAAAGCCGAACAGCATCCATTGCGCAATGAGCCGCGCCTGTCGCCCGACGACGCCATCCAGCAACGCCCGATACGGCCGGTTCGACTGTGCGGAGTCAGGATAGTGCCGCGCAATGGCATAATCTGCCAAAACGCGCGTCCCCTCGGTATCGCCGCGGGCGGCAAAATATTGGAAAGTCCCCACGCGCAGATGGCTCGACGCGACCCGAGTGAACACCGCCCCCGGCAAAATTGTTTCCCGCAGCACACGGTCGCCGGTGGTGACCGCAGCCAAGGCCCGGGTGCTTGGCACCCCCAGCGCCGCCATGGCCTCGCTCACGATGTACTCGCGCAGCACCGGACCGAGCGCCGCCCTGCCATCGCCACCGCGTGAGAACGCAGTCCGCCCTGACCCCTTAAGCTGGATGTCATAGCGCATGCCATCACGCCCCAACACTTCTCCCAACAAGTTGGCTCGGCCGTCTCCGAGCGACGACACAAAATGGCCAAACTGGTGCCCGGCATAGGCTTCCGCCAGCGGCTCGGATCCTTCCGCCACCCGGTTGCCGGCCAGGACCTCCACTCCTTGCGGGCTCGCCAGCGCGTCCGGGTCCAGACCCAGCTTGCGCGCCAGTTCCCGGTTCAACTTCACCAGCCGCGGAGCTGCGACCGGGGTCGGATCCACCCGGACGTAGAACCGCTCCGGCAACCGCGCATAGGTATTTTCGAATCCGAAATGGACGGGGACGTCGCTGCCCACGGTTTCGGGCGATGTGGCCGCGGAAGCATCTGGTGACCTCATAATTGGTTCGATGCTGGCATGTCGTTTTCGCTCCAGCCGGAAGTACCAGGCCCGCCCATATCATACCGCTGCCTTTCTGTTCGATTCATTTCAGTACTGAGGGACATCGAGTCTAGTTGCCCCTTTCCAACATCTCCTTCACCAGACGCACAAACTGCCGACGCTCCGAAGCCGTATTTACCGGCAACCGGAGCCATTCGCGGTCTCTGCGCACATCTGCGAAGATGCCTGCTGGATCTTGGTGAAAGTGAATGAAGGCTGCGGATTTCCGGTAGAAAAGCCCTGGCTTTCTTTCTCGCATACCGTCCAATTGACGAAGCTCAAGCAGCACTGGCTGGATGCCTTCCAAGGCAGCCTCGCTGGCGTGTTTCATATCTCCCCCAACCGCAGGATAAGGGAGCAGAGACGGCAATGGAAGAAGCAGCCTATTCTCCCGAACTGGCGCATGTAGGGATGAGGTCCCATGTCGAGGGCGCGCTATGCTTCAAGTTGACGTGGTCAATGCACGTGCGACTCGTCATCGTTCATGGAGAAGACGTCCTTCAGATTGTCTTCGTAGGGAAACACATGAATCATCCAGGTAAAAATCACCGGCATAAACGTGCCCCCTTCGGCCTGGCAAGCCTCTTTTGTATGGATCGAGCCGAACATACCGAATTTGGGGTGGTCGCCGAAGTATTCCTTGACTTTGTCAGCGGGGGCGCCGCAGAAGTTAGTGTGTTCATGCCAGCGCACCATGCTGAGCGGGATACGCTGGTTCAGCTCATCTTCCGTCGCGCTCGGGTTAGCCGTGAACATGACGCCCTCCAGCTTGTAGCGCTGGGTTGGAGTTTGGTAGTACAGCAATGAAGATGGTTTGGTTGGATCGAACATGGTGTCGGCTAGGCGTACGTTGGCGTCATTGGTGAAGTGGTACTGAGGCTGCACAACCTTGGGGTTCGCGATAACGTATCCGTCAGCCAAAGCCTTCTTGTAGTCCTTATATTTCTCTATGGCTGCTCTGATCTGAGCTACCATGGCCTTTACTTTCTCCTCATCGCCGGGCTGCCTGGCGCGCAGCGGCGTAATGCACATGTGATTCGTCATGGCAGCCATGCTCTCACCCATCACACTCATGCCACCCATGCTGCGCAAGTCATCGCACCCGTGTTCGGTGCCGCTAGCCTCCATGCCTGGCATTGCGGATGTGGCGGGCGTCTGCTGATCATGCTGCCACGCGTGCCCAGCCGCTGCGGTCAGCAACACGCCTGCAAAGAACGTGACCAAGATCATAATTCGGTAAAAGTGTGTTCCAAGCATTGCGGTCATTTCTTATCTACCTGCCCCTAACAACATAGGTAGTAAAGATACACCGCTTAAGCGCTGTATGTGGTCATGTGCCTTCAGGCGGAAGTGGTTATAGTAGCAGGCGATTCGAGCAATCGTCTTGCGGCAATGCCTTGGTGCCCACTTGATGATTGATTCCGTAGCTCATGGTTTCATCGCCTCTTTCTTGAGGGCTTCTTTTACCTTTGCCACGTCCGAGCCCACTCCGGCTCCCTCGTAAAACGAGAGGTCCTCGTCGATCCCTACCAGCCGCATAACTTGTCCCCCGGGCGTCTGAAAATAGAGATGAGGGTCGGGTATATCCAGCTTCCTCACGCCGAAATCGAGAATCTTCCGCGTCATTTCTTCCACGTTGTCTGACTTGATCTCCAGCCAGACCGATCTTGCACTGCGCAAGAACTCGCTCTCATCCGGAACATCCCCATAGAGAAAAACGATGTAAAAGTTGTCTCCTAGACGAAGAAAGTCCCTTTCATCCTCCGCTTTCGTGATTGTGCCGCCGAGAACATCGCAATAAAACCTTCCAATGCTCTCCCTGTCCTGCCGCGGCACGATGACCGACGAATGATTTCCGAAAATTACCTTTGCCATGATCGCTCCTTTTCTGGGGAACCTCGAGATAACGCGTGGTATTGCAAGCGATGCCTTCCTGGAGGCGCCCAGACTACTTGTTCTCTTGCGAGGCATACGTAAATTGCCGAGGGAAGATATCCAGGAAGTAGTTCCAGCCTTTGTCGTGGGATCTTCCACCGTCCGTGTCGGGAAGGCCGGAATGCACCAGGGTCAGCAACGTCCCTTCTCCCTGTTTCTCAAAGGTCAACGTCACCATCGATTCCAGGCCAGAGGTATTCGGCGACATCCAGGTATGCTGAATGCGACCCGGCCGCTCTACCGCTGTAAATCTGCCGTAATGCGGAGTTCCCTGGATGCTCCAGTAAAAGAGCCCGTCTACCTCCGGATGGAACAGCAGTTTGTCGGCCGCATTCCATGGATTGCCCGGGACCTTTGGATTCAGCCACGCGTCGAACAACTCAACCGCAGGTGCAGGGATTGTCCGTTCCACCCTCACGTCAATGGTCTTCATTGTGTCCTTCATCACTTCTTCTCCTCTTTCTCCTTGTTTTCATTCTGCTCTTTGAAATACTGCTCAAACTGATCGAGTTGCGTGTTCCAGAACCGCTCGTACCCATGCACCCATACAGCTAACCCAGAGACATTACACCATACGGTGTAATGTCTGGCAAGCTCTTTCTGCTCCTGCTCTCATAGCGGAGGTCCTTTGGTTCCGCTGAAGTCCCATCAGGGTTTCAGTGCCCGTGACCGCCTGTCTTCCATTTTTAGAACGCGGATGTCACGGAAGGTACCGCTCAGAGCGCTTGGAATCCGCTCCAAGGGCGGGCGGCTAAATTAGCAGTACACTCTGCTAGTCCCCAGAAAGGTAAATGCTATGAGACGAGCTTTGCATTGGTATCGTGCCTTTGGTCTCATTCTTTTGGCAGTTCCCATGGTCGCTTCCGCGGTTTACTCCCAGAACAAGAGCGATGAAGCAGCGGTGCGAGATGTTCCGCGAGCGTTTGCGGCCGCTTGGGCAAGGCACGATGGAAATTTGTTAGCCAAAACGATGTCGGACGATGTGGACTTCGTCAACGTCGGTGGTGACTGGCTGCACGGACGGAGAGATTTCGCTTTGTATCACAGCAGGCTGCTCTCTGGGCGGTTCAAGGAATCGGTCCTGACACCACTTGACACCTCGGTTCGATTTCTGCAGCCGGATATCGCGGTCCTGCATTGGAGTTGGAGAATCGAGGGTGATCGAAATGAAGATTCAACACTGCGCAAACCTCGCTTTGGCTTGTTCACCATGGTGGTGGAAAAGCGCAACCGCGAGTGGCTCGTCGTAGCGGCGCAGAACACGAACCAGATGACGGGGCCAAACCCGGAGTTGAATGGGATAAAACCGCCGATTGTTTTTCCAGACGGCCAGAAGAGTCCCTAGCAGGCTGCAGAAAACTCGAGACCGGACAGAAAAGACCTCAGGGGCTGAAGAGGGTAAGTGAGTAGCGAGGAAAGGAAACCGCAGGTCCCTCCACTACGCTTCGCTCCGGTCGGGATGACAATTCTGTTGCACGGGGCCAACTATTTCTCGCTGAAGCTCTTGCTGGCAGAGCAGAATTGTCATCCCGACCGGAGGAGTCATGGGCCTTCGGCCCACCCAAGGTGATGAAAAACGGCTCTTGTTCAGCAACTACTCTCGCTGGAAGCACCGCCCTCCCCTTTGTCATCCCGAGAGCTTGTGACTTTATTGGTTTTTGAAAAAATCCAGCGCTGAAAACAAGAGCTTTAAAGCCGACAAAAACGTGAAAATGTCAATAAAGTCACAACCTCCGACCGGAGCGCAGCGCAGTGGAGGGACCTGCGGTTCGGCGACTTTCTCGAAAATGTTTTTCGACCGAGGAATCATGGGCCTTTGGCCCACCCAAGGTGATGAAAAAGGCGTGGACGAATATTGAGTGGGTGGCCCAGGTCTCGCTTTTGAGACCTGGGTGTTCCGGCTAGAACCCATTTACGGGAGAAACCCAGGTCTCAAAAGCGAGACCTGGGCCACCCACTTAATCTCTAGGTTGCAACTTGAGGTTTTTTCGCAGCCTGCCAGGCAATTCTGAAGACCCTACTCGGTACGGAGTGCCTGCATGGGATCGATGCCCGCAGCGCGTCGCGCGGGCAGATAGGAAGCGAGCAACGCCGTGGCCAGGAGAACCGCGGTCACCGATGCGATGACAAAAAGGTCCAGCGCCTGTACTCCATAGAGAGTGCTCTGCATGGTGCGGCCCACCAGCACCGCGCCTCCAATCCCCAGGCCCAGGCCGATCAAAGCCAGGATCGATCCCTCTCCGACAATCAGACTAGTCACGTTGTTGCGACTGGCGCCAAGAGCAATGCGCAAGCCAATCTCCTGGGTCCGTTGGGATACGGTAAAAGCCATCAGGCCATAGATGCCGACCGCCGCCAACATCAATGCCAGCAGGGCAAAGCTGCCATAGAGCAGCAGGGTGAACCGGTCTCCAACCAGCAGCTTCTCTTTCACTTCATCCATGGGTCGCAAGAAGGCCAGCGCCACCTCCGGGTCGACGGAGTGCACCGCAGCCGCCACCGTTCTGGTCATGGCTACCGGGTCTTCCGCGGTGCGGACCCCGATGGTAACACTGGGCAAAAGCGACTGAGCAAAAGGAACGTCGATCTCCGGCTGCTCTTTGCGCAGGCCGAAGGAGCGCACATTATGGAAGATGCCGACAATCTGCCAATCCACAGCTGGACCCAGCTTAGGCAGGCCGGGGATGATCTGTTCGATCGTCAGGCGCTGTTGGAGTGGGTCCAGGCCCTTCAGATATTGCCGGACAAACTCTTCATTGACCATGGCAACGCGCACGCTGGTTGCGCTGTCCTGGTCGCTGAACGTACGGCCGCGCACAACTCGAATCCCAAAAGTTTTGAAGTAGTCCGGGGTCACAGATTGAAAGGGAGAACTGGGCCTCTGAGCGAAGTCGATCACCGGACCACCCACTACCGAAAAGGGCATTCCGTCGCTGGTCCCGAGCAAAGGTGTGCCGGTGACTGCCGCAACCGCGGAGACTCCGGGAATGGCCTGAATACGGTTGAGAATCTGCCGGTAATAGGTATCAATCTGGGAAGGGTTCTTAAATCGGCCATCCGCCTGATCAAGATTGAAGCTGAGCAAATGGTCGGTACGCAGGCCGAGGTCGACTCGGGTGAGGTTCCAGAAGCTATGCATGGCCAAGCCTGCACCAGTGAGGAGAGCCAGCGCCATCGCGAACTCGCCGACCACCAGGATACGGCGCACTCTGTTGTGCGATCCGCCGCCGCCGGTACGGCCGCCATCTTTGAGTGCTTCGCCAGGGTCGACGCGCGACGCGTACCACGCGGGAGCGCAGCCAAACAGCAGTCCGCACAACATGGTGGCGGCCAGGGTTACGGCGAGAACGGGCAGATCTAATTGCAAACTGGCCTCGGCCGGCAGAGTCCCCTCTGGTATCACAGCCACCAGCCCGCGCAACACAACCACCCCTAGACCGCAGCCCAACACTCCTCCGATGAGCGCCAGAACACTGCTTTCGGTAAGGAATTGAGCAAAGATCTGTTGCCGCGTTGCCCCCATGGAGCCGCGCACGGCGATCTCCCTCTGCCGGGCTGTTCCCTTGGCCAACAAGAGATTGGCGACGTTGACACAAGCAATCAGGAGCACGAAGCCTACCGCTCCTAACAGCAGCCAGAGGGTGTGAATACTGTCATCGTCGAGAAAGTCGTTCTGGAAGCGATCGATCCGTGCGCCCCATCCACTATTGGTTTTGGGGTTAGCGGCGGCGATGCTGCCCGCAACGGCATCCATATCTGCCTGCGCCTGCTGGAGAGTGGTGCCGGCTTTCAGCCGGCCCATGGCAATCATCCAGTGATAATCGTGGTTGATTTGTTCGGGCCGAAAGGCCAGAGGCGTAGTAAGTTCCGCGTCATAGCGATCCGATAGGCCCTCAGCCAACACGCCAACCACAGTGTAGGGTTCGCTGTTGATGCGCATCTGCTGGCCGACGATGTTAGGATTCGCACCCAGCCGAAGCCACAGTTTGTGGGTCAGCATGACGACATGCTCCTTGCCCGGAGTTCCTTCTTCGGGCAGGAAGTCGCGACCCATCATGAGCGGGTAGCCCATCATCTTAAAAAAACCGGGAGTCACGCGCCGGCCATTCACCTTCTCGGGAGCTCCTTTGGTAGCTAGATTGAAGTTGCCATTGGTGACCGCGGAGATACTTTGGAAGGAATGGTTGAGTCGCTGCCAATCGAGGAAGTCCCCAGCCGAAATGCCATTGCGGTGGCCGCTGACTTTCGACCACACCATAACTAATTGTTCGGGGTGGGCAAGAGGCAGCGGTGCAAGCAGCGTGGAATAGACGACGGTATAGATGGCTGTGGTGGCGCCGATGCCCAGAGCCAGTGTTGCGATGACCGCAAACGTCAAGCCGCGGTCTTTGCGCAACATGCGCACACTATAACGAAAATTCCGGAGTAGAGTTGGCATACTACCTCGTTGGTTGAGTGAGAGCAATTTCCGTGCCAAACAGGCGCGAAGAGTGCGAGGGGAAGATCAACCTTTTCGCCGGATCTCGCAGGTGGGTCGAGACTGCCTGTTCAGTATCCAAAAACGGCGTGCGATTCCGGACAATTCCCGAATGTCACTCTTATTCTCGTGCGATCCATCGTCAGGACCGAGTTTACTTCGCGAAAGTCTACAGGCAGAATCAATGCGATGGGGTTCACAACCAACAGGAGCACATATGCACGATAGCCAGACATTTCGCCTTCTCCTTCTATGTGTCACTCTCATTGGGGCGCACGCCGATCTTGTAACCGCACAAGAGCCCATCCTGGCCACCACTCCTATGCTCGAGTACTCGGGCCTTCCATGCGTGGATGTCAGCATCTCCGGCGCTGCGCACCTCAAGATGCTCATCGATACCGGCAACCAAACCTCCATGCTGGACAAAGCGACAGCAGAAAAGCTGGGCCTTCCACTGAAGCCAGCGTTGGGTCCCGATGGCAAGCCCTATCCCGGCTACTCCATCGCAACCGCGAAGAAGATCCAGCTGGGCAACATCCCACTGGGAGATATCAAGTTTCTGGTTGCAGACTTCCAGCCTGACATCAAGAGCGGAACCTTTCCCGTGGCGGACGGGACCTTGACCTACACCGCATTCCACGACCGGATGTTGCAATTGAACTACAAAGAACGGGTCATCGGAGTATCCGAAGTGCTGACCAGCGACGCGCACTGCCCCAAGTTCTGTGGAACCGTCACTCACCCGACCTTCGGGAAGCAGGGCCCTCCCATCGTGGTCACCACCGGATTCAACGTGAATGGTAAACCGGTCACGGTTCAAATCGATACCCTTTACACCGGCACCATGCTCATCTACCCTACATCCGTTGAAAAACTCGGCTTGCCGGCTGAGGAGAATGCCGCGAAGAAGCGCACTTTTCCGTTCACCGACGGTGGAGTCGAAATGATCGAAGGCCGAGCCGCAACCGAAAGCTTCGGTACGGCGGTATTGAAGCATGACGCCACCCTCTACTTCGCCACCCCCAAGGTTCACTTGCCCGACGGCATGTTTGACGGCACCGTGGGCCATGAGCTCTTCACCGGCCATGTCCTCACTTTCGATTTCCATGGGCATCGCTTTTGGATGGGGTAAGGGGCGAAGCCTCATCGACGGACGTGGCGGAACTAGTCTTGGGTACCACCCCTACTCTGGTCGCAGTTACAATGCTTGCGCTGACGAAATGGACCAGGAGAAAACCTGAATGCCGTTGTCCCTTGGGCGCGCCCGTAACCCCCTCATGCTTTTGTTGCTCGCAATTCCTTTTGCTCTGCGAGCGCAGACGCCTGCCCCGAGAATGGTCTCTGAGAACGGCCGCCATGCCTTGCTAGTCGACGGCACTCCGTACCTTGTGCTTGGCGCACAAATCGGCAACTCCAGTGCATGGCCTGCCGTGCTGCCGGAAGTGTGGCCGGCGCTGGAGGCCATGCACGTCAACACCGCCGAGGCTCCGGTCTATTGGGAACAGATTGAGCCGCAGCCAGGGCAGTTCGATTGGACCAACGTGGATGCCTTGCTCGACGGAGCGCGCAGCCACCATCTGCATTTGATCCTGCTGTGGTTCGGGACCTGGAAAAATGGCAACGATCACTATGTGCCGCAATGGATCAAGCGCGATCCGCAGCATTTCCCGCGCATGATCAACAGCGCCGGCACACCGCTCGATGACCTTTCAGCGAACGCTCCTGCCAACATGGAGGCCGACCGCAAAGCCTTTGCCGCGCTGATGCGGCATATCGCTGAAAAGGACTCGAGCGAACACACCGTGTTGATGATGCAAGTGGAGAATGAATCCGGTGGTATCGGTGCTATGCGCGATTACTCGCCGGCGTCTAACCGTGAATTTGCGGGGCAGGTGCCGCCCGAACTGCTGAAGGCGCTGGGTAAAACATCCGGTGCCTGGGCCGAGGTGTTTCCCGGCAATGCCGACGAAGCCTTCCAGGCGTGGCACCAGGCGCGCTACATCAACGCCATCGCCGAGGCCGGCAAGCGGGAGTTCAACATCCCTTTCTACTGCAACGTCTGGCTCGCCTACCCGCCCGCCGAGCTTCCCGAGCGGCTTATCGCCATCGCTGGGATTGGCTACCCCTCCGGAGGGCCTGTTCAAGGCATGCTCCCGATGTGGAAGGCAGCCGCGCCTGCGATCGACGCGATCGGTCCCGACATTTACGCCAGCTATCCAGACTTCGTGCTGAATACTCTCGACACCTACGCGCGCCCCGATAACCCGCTGTGGGTTCCGGAAACAGGACAGGGCGACGACTACGCTCCTTATCTGTTTGCTGCGTTGGGCCGCGGAGCGATTGGGTTCTCCCCGTTTGGCATCGATTGGACCGACCATCTGGCTGCGGGCACAGTGCCTCGCGCTCACGCTGCGAACTACGCTTTGCTGGGGCCCATGGACCGGACCCTGGCCCAACTGATCTACGCGGGAAAGGTGAAGAGCTTTATCGAAGTAGCAGGCGGAGTTGACCAGGAGAAGGTCTTCGCCGCAGCCGAGCAGGACGGCGCGCTGCTGAGCTCGCTTCGCCTGGCGAACGCAACCGTACCGCTGGAGGAGGCGGGAACTCCCGCAACACGCGCTGCCGATGCCAGCGGTGCATGGGTCGCTGAGGTGCGCTTTGGCTTTCCCCAACACGACGGCGAACCTGCTCCTGGTTCAGCAAATAAGGCAGGCCGCATGCTGGTGGCGCAGCTGGGGCCGGATCAATTTTTGCTGACCGGAATCGGGGGCAGCGTCTTCTTCCACCGGCCCGGCTTTTTGCCCGGAATCCGCATGCAAATTCTTAGCGCCGAAGAGGGTTACTACACGCCCGCAGCCTCGCCCGGAGCAGCCGAAGTCTGGCATGTGAGGCGGGTCCTGAACGGAGATGAAACCGACCGCGGTATCCGCTTTCTCAACCCAGCCGCAAATCAACCCGCGTCCGGAGATACGCCGCCCCCGCCTGCATCCGCCCATGCCGGGCCTATGGCGGTGCGTATCGTACTCGGCCGCTTCTAATAGGAGGCATGGCTTGATCCGTACCAGTCCGTAACCAATCCGTTGGTGTAGCCCCGGACTTCAGTCCGGGGAAGCGGGCTTTCAAGCCCACGAGAATGTTCGGTACAAAAATTTAGGGCTTTAAAGCCCCTGAGGGCATCTTTTATCAGCGCATAAGAGAATTTAGAGGATAGAAAAAACGTACCTCAGCGGCTAAAGCCGGGCAGGGCCGCGTTATTTACGGCCCGACTGAAGTCGTGCCCTGATACAAAACCAAGTTCTCACGCAGACTCTTTAGCCCTGGCGGCTGCTTCTGGGGCGGTCTGCAGCGTCAAAAGCCCTCAGCTTTCAACCTGGCTTTAATTGTAATTTGCAACCACTCTGGATACCTTTTGATTGGCGTCCAATTCCATGAATTCGCCAGTCTTCGTGCCTTTTTGATTCCGGTAGTAGAGTACGACGCTGGAGATTCCCCACATCACATCCAGCAGCTCGAAAGTAAGATTGGGAAAGGCCTCAAGTCCTCTCGCAAAATAGCTGCGCACGGCTTCTTTGCCCCTGATGGTTCCGGAGGAATCGCCCAGCAGCTTGGCCGCCGTGGGCGAGGTGAGAACAACCTCCAGTGCGTAATGAGACATAATGGCTTCGAGATCGTGAGTGTTCCACGCCCGAATCCAATCATCCGCAAATTTTCGAACCTCGGCTTCCGAGAGCACCGCTATCCCCCGAGCGAATAGATTACGTTCACAGTCGTCTCCACCTCGACGGGCTCCCCATTCACAAGATAGGGCTGGTAGGTCCACTGCCGCACGGCGTCAAGCGCCGATTGCTGAAGCTCCTGCGGGCCGGAAAGGACTCGCAGCGATTCTACATTCCCGTCTGTGCCAATCACGCCGCTCAGTACGACCTTGCCTTGAATCCTCGCTTTCTTTGCCGCCGGCGGATAGATTGGCACGACCTTCGTCAACAGGTTGTGGGCCATTTCTCCGGCAGGAACTGTGACTTGCCTGGGTGCTTTGGTTGCATTGCTGTCGCTGCCGCCTGAGGCTGCATTGGCATGCATTCCCAGAGCCAGTGCTGATCCACACGTTGCCAAACCCAATGCAGCACAAGCAGCCACAATGACCACCCGGCGCACGCCTCGTACTTCTTGTTGTTTTTCCGTGACATTCATAAGTCTCCTTTCAAACACGTTGGCATCGAAGATTCCGATGGTATGGGGAGTCCTGCCCAGTGTTCCTGTTATCAGCAGGGACGCGAGCCGTAAGAGTGATTGTGCGTATTCATTTGGTCCAGTGACCGCAGCTGCCATCTGGTCACAAACCATTTCGCGACTCTCCATGATCCGTGCACGAGTAAGCCAGAGCAGCGGATGGTACCTCAAGGGCAAGGAGAGCAACTCATACAGCAGGTTTTTCATGAAGTCTTTGCGCCGCATATGCGCGAATTCATGGGCAATCACCGTATGGAGGTCCGGTTCCGGCAACTCCTCGATCACGTTCACCGGTAACAAGAGAAGTTTTCGGTGTATCCCCAGGGTCACGGGCCCAAAAACTCGTGACGAAGCGGCAATCGATACATCCTGAACCTCAAACCTTCTCAAGCATTGCTTCCAGAAGAGCGCAGCTTGGCCGGTAAGCTTTACCGGGACGGCTTCTCTTCGCAGCGCTGAGAGGTTGATGGTTCTCCACAAAAATCGGGCGAGGAAAAATGCGGTCACCGCGACATACAAAATCGTGATCGCTCCCTGCAATACGCCGGGCAACTGGAGCACGCCGATCCCAGTTCCCTCCCCCATGGCGATGGATACATGTGCTTCCCCCGGCCTGCTTACGTTTGCTCCCCAAAAGGGCATACGCAGCCACTCCCAGGGAAAAATGGAGAGGGCCGGCAGCAAGCTCTGCAGCAGCAAGGCAATGACCCAAAGGCGATGCTCAATCGCGGCACCGAAGGACCGGAGTGCTCGCGAGGCGAGCCAGGCTGCGGCAAACAGCAGCGGAACCTGCCACAAGGAATTAACAACATAGGCCAAAATCCAGAACTCGAGACTTCTCATGACTTGCTGGCTTTCTGGTTGAATCGTTCGGTTAATTCGGTCAGCTTTTTGGCATCAATTTCGCCGCTTTTGAGCAGGCTCATCACCAGTTCCTCACTTGAGCCGCCAAACATTCGATCGATCAGGTCTCGAACGCCCTGACCCAAGGCTTTGGCCTCGGTAATGGTTGCGCTATAAACGTAGGCGCGGCCTCGCAACTCACGTTTTAGCTTTCCCTTGCGCTCCAGGATGTTCAACATGGTTTGTACAGTGGTATAGGCCAAGGGCGGCTCCAGTTCTTCCTGCACCGCACTCACGGTGCACCGGCCGCTCTTCCAGACTACCTGCATGATTCTCAGTTCCAGCTTGGTTAGACCCACCTTTTTCGACGCCTTCACCATCGAGTCTCCTAATTTCTTAGGACAATATGCCCGCATCCATGGCTTTGTCAACTATGTTTTTAGGAGTCGCGGCGGAGTTCCTGACGCAGCGCCAACAATGGTCGGGTGCCCCACCCTTCGCGCTCTTCGCGAAGGGTGGGATACTACCGCTCTACACCCGAGGCCCTTCCCCGCACATTCTGCTTATCCCACCCTTCCCGAAACGTGCTGACAACGTTCAATGGCCCCTTCCATGATCGAGGCGGAACGGGATCATTCCAGGGGCAGCGATCGAATAACCAGGCCGGTGGTGAGACAGGGTCGATTGCGGGAAAGAGGAAGAGACAGACCTTTGATGGGGCTTCGCCCCCGTCTTCCTTGACCCACGTACGCTGATGCGAACATGGGGCACCCGTTCAGAGCCGGTGTGATTGGAAGAGTGGGTTGCCAGGGCGTCGCGACCAACAGCGCCCCCAAGGGGCAATCTTAATGAAGACCTAACTTTTTTCAACCGCCCTCAGGGCAGCGAGACACGATACAGGTTGCGCTGCGATGTGGTCTTCACATAGGCAAAATGAGAGAGGTCCTTGCCCGGCACCAGTTCGGCGCGGCCGACTGATTGGGATCCCGGCACTACGCCCGGTTCGTCGGAGGGTGCGATTCCTTCCGCGGGAAGGTCAGGAAGCGTTTCTCCGGGCCCAATCGGAATCGCCAGGCTTCGCCCCGGGCTGGTCTGCGATGCCGGTTCCACAGGCACGAAAAGAAAATCTCCTGTCGACGACCATACGGGATTGCAGTAGGTCTTGCAGATGCGTCGCGGTTTTCCCCCGTCCAGCGGTACGGCCATCACCATGGACAACACGCTGCTGCCCTGCGGGAAAGCAACGGTCGCCACAAGCCATTTTCGACCGGGGGAGATCCCATCTATTTCCATGGTCGGGTAAGGGAAAACCTTCGCGCGGCCCGAGCCATCCTGCTTCATTCGCTCAAGATAGTTGCTGTTTCCCTCCGCGCGTTGAAACACGATCTCTTTCCGCAGCCCGAAGTGGGGCCCGGTTTCACCGGCGTCGCCGACCTGCCGGGCAGGCCAGCTTTTGTCGATCGGCGCTATCCATAGCTCGGATTTCTTACCCGGAGCTGCGGTGGAATACACAACTAGCTTGCCATCCGGGGAGATATCGAAAGCAGACATGGAAACGCCCGGAAACACCACCGCACTTTCTCCGGAATCCGTGGACATACGCCAAAGCTCCGGTTCTGCACCCGCCGGATGGTGGCGCAAAAGGTAGTAAAGAGTCTTTTCGTCTGCTGCAAAAACGGGGGGCGTGAGCCCGTCGACAATTTCTCCCTCGGAAGACATGGATCGCTCCCCGGAGGCATCATGAATCCAGATGGCGCTAACCCGCACTCCGATCGAGGTGATGATGGAGTGCCCATCCCGCTCCACAGCCAACCCGTACTCTTCCGTAGGACCAAAGGTGAGCTGCTGTGGCTCGCCGTAAGGAAAGTGCTGCCGCCACACGTGCCTCTGCCCGTCGACCAGGGCGATGAAGTACATCCACGCACCATCGGGCGACCAACCTGCGGAAGTGCACGCACCTTTGGGTCCAATGGATCTGGCTTGAGAGTTCCCTTCGAGCGAGATGAGTTTGCACATCGTGAACTCGCCCAGCCCGTCCATCTCCACCACCAAAGCCGACCTGCGGTCCGGCGAAGCATAGGAGCCATGCGCCATAGCCCGTTCGTGAGGGGGGTAATAGACCTCGCGAAATTGATCGCCGGTTACCCTACTGGTCACGATGCCCATGTGCAGCCCCGATCGTATGCGGGAGAAGAGCCAGTGCTCCGGATCGAGCCAAGTGAGCCCGGCTGCATTATCGAGGAGCCGGTGGGGATTCCCACCAAAGACCGAAACCGCATAGGTGGCAAAAATGGAGTCCCCGATCACCGAATAGGCGATTTGCGACCCGTCAGGGGAGAATGCCAGCCCGTACTTCAGCCGCGTATCGTTGCTAAGCAGCCTGGCTTCTCCGTTGGGAAGCATCTTGACGTAAATCGGATCGGCCGACGTAAAGTAGCTATCTCCCCGGATGAACGCGAGGATATGACCGTCCGGCGAGAGCGCTGGACCGCTGGCTGAGTCAGTGAAGTCCGTCAGCTGGGTGTAGGTGATGACCGCCGGATGGCGAGAGGAAACATAGATCCCGATCGCCGCGCATACCACGACCGCTGCCATCGCAACCCACCAGCGTGCCTTGTGGCCGCCGGCCACAACCGCCGCCGGACCCTGACCTTGCTCCTGGCCCGCGCGATCGGGTAGCTCTGGGGAAGGCGCGATGGCAACTTTGGGAGCGGGTGGCGGGTGACCGTTGCTTACCGGGGCAATGAAGCGATAGCCGACCCGGGGAATAGTTTCTATGTAGCGGGGAGAGGCGGCTGAGTCTCCCAGCGCATCACGCAACTTCTGGATGGACTTATTAAGACCGTGATCAAAGTCCACAAAGACGTCAGAGGACCAGAGCCGGCCGCGTAACTCATCGCGGGTACAGATCTCGCCGGGGCGTTCGAGGAGCACCGCCAATAACTGCAGTGGCTGTTGCGGCAACCTGAGTTTCGTCCCATATCTGGTAAGCTGGCCGGCTTTGAGATCGAGCTCAAAGATGCCAAAGCGAATCACGTCTTCCGCAGGCGAAACCGTCACCCCCCACCCCCCACCAGCGCGATCTGAGTTTAGCACTGTAGGGGAGGTATGCAACCAACGTCCCTACCTCTGCGACCGCTGGGGAGGAGAACTTACAAATGCTTGCCGCTGAACAGGTTAGCCGGGGAGAAATAAATCGCCCGTCGGGCATTGCTCAACTCTTGCCGCTACCGCACACTCGCTCCGCATCGCTCGTTGACGAGCTGCGCAGAGGAGAAAATACATGCATTGCATCATCAGGAAGAGTGAGACACGTCCTTGCGGTAAGCCTGAGTGGGAAAGGCGGCTGTTTCGCGGAGCATTCACGATCGCTGCGGTGGCCAGCCTGTTGTCCGTTGCGACCAGCGCAAGAGCTTCTTGCGGGAGCCTCTCGCAAACGGAAGCAGCAAGACAGGCGCATCCTATGTCATGGAATATGCAGTCCGGACGCGCGTACTTTACCCAAGTGGACGAACCGTTGGCGCCGATCGTGGGCATGTGGCACGTAACGTTCACCGCCAAAGGCAACAGCGAGGGTCCGCCGGATAACACGCCGGTGGATAACGCCATCGTCGTGTGGCACAGCGACGGGACGGAGATCATGAACTCCGCACGGCCGGCGCAGGATGGAGATTTCTGCCTGGGCGTGTGGGAAGAGGTGGGTAGGTGCCGCTACAAGCTTAACCACTTTGCCTGGCTGAGCAACGATACCAGCAACCCGGGCGGGGTCGGCAAGCCGGCTGGTCCGACGCATATTGTGGAAGAAGTGACGTTAAGTGAAGACGGTAAGCACTTCTCAGGAACGTTCACGCTGGATGCCTACGACACTTCCTTTAACCCAACAGTGCACATTGTCGGTGTGCTCCATGGAACCCGCATCACCATGGGTACAACCGTCGATGATCTGATGTGATGTGACGCCAGTTGATGAGCGGCGGGGAGTGGAAGCCCCGCCGCTCTCCATTTGGGTCGGCTTCGAGACACCCCGACCGACAGCTTATTTCACTGAGGGGCTGTCATCGGCTTTGAGATCGCCCAGCGCGTATTGAATCCCAGCTCGAAGGTGTTCCAGCATGGGCGTCATGGCATATACCCGATCACTGTGGCCGTGCCCTTCGTAGAACACTCGCCCCTTGCCCTCGCGGCGAATATAGCTCAAGGCATAATCGCCATCGCTTCGCGGATTCGCTTCCTTCGCCTTATCCTCTGCGCTCATTTTGTCGTAGTCGATACTCGTCAACACATGCACGTTCTTGCGCGAGAACGATTCCTGCACGAAGGTATACGTCTCATCGTGGATCTCGAAATCTTTGCCATGGAACATGGCCGTCAAAGGACTGTTGGGATCATCGATCTTGACGTAAATCAGTTGCGGATCGGGCCAGTGAAATTTGAAGTAACCGCCGATCAGGGTGTTGAACTCCGGCCATTGCTGAACAGGCTTCGATTCCAGGTTTAGAAGGCGCGTGTTCGGCGGCGGCAGCAACGAATTAAAGTGCGCCACAAAATCGGCGCGAGTGACCTTGCCCGTATTGCCTGTATCCAACTTTTGGAACCAATCGTCGGCAAGGGCGGTCAACTCCTGCTTGCTGACGGTATCGTCATTATCCTTGTCCGCTGCCGTGACCAGCCGTGCGGCTAACACCAACGAGGGTATATTCACCGCCGGACGGCCGCTTTTTGCGGCGGCTTCACTCGCCAGGCAGTCAGTGTGATACGAGTCTGACGCCGCGTGGATGCCCGCGATACCCTTTCCGCTTCTTACGAAATTCAGAAACGCCGCTCGCCGCGCGGCCGTCACTGCGGGGTCCTGGTCGTCTAGAAAGCACGCAGTGGTGCTGTCCAGGAAAATGGCGTCATATTTCTTGAGGTTATTAGTGTTGATGTCCGCCGCGTCGTAACTGACAGTCGTGGTCCATAAACCACCCTGGTTTCCCAGCGCTTCCACCGCCTTCGCAGCCAGCGGGATAGAAGCATGTACGAACCCACCTGCGCCCGTGTGCGCCATCACCAGCACCTTGCGCGGGTGCATCGGCTTGGCACCGGGGGTAGTGGGTAAGGCTGCCATCATGGCGTCCACAGCCGCTTGTGGTGCGGGGAAAGGCGTTGAATTACCTGCAGGGTTGAACGTGTTGGCTTGCCCAGGCTTGACCGCAGGCGGGGCAGGCAGCACTTTGCTGATTCCGGCCAAAACCTGAGGCTGGGTCAGGGTCCCGCTCTGAGTGGTGTCCCAAGCGGTAAACCAGGAGTTGAAGCCAGACTCCAGCTCGGGCCGGGTCAGCGTGCCATCGTTGTCGGTATCGAGGGCCGTGAACAGCGCCTCAGCAGTTCGCCCGCCGCCCGGTCCCTGCGCCCGTGAGCCTGCGATACCAAGCGCGAGTAGAAAAGCAGCGCCAGCCCAGATACATGTCGTTCCGATTAATCCGTTTTGTCTCATAAATGTGCCGGAACGAGTCTATCGCGGATATGATCTTCGAGTCGTGACAAAAATGGTAGGGAAAGGGTGGTCTGGGGGGAAGTCTGTGTGCCCTATTCGATCCGTCGTCCAGCCGCGTCACGGCCGATTAGTTTGGCGAGCAAAGAAGGGACAGCTGCGGTGGCCTGCGGTGTATTTTTCAGTCCTGAAATATTCGGCGACGCAGCCAGCACAGATTGCGACGAAACAAAGAGAGCAGGAGCATCCCTGCTCTCTCTTTCTAGACTACCGTTACGGACTCATCCCCGTTCTCTCAAGGACAAGGCGTAGCCAGGAATGCGTGCATCTCCCCGCTGCCGGTTACTCCGACGCCGGCAATCTCGTCACTCGCGTTGATGAGACCGGCTCCTAGCGCGTAGATGGCAGAATGGGCCGGAAGCAGGGTGTTGAGATCTATCATGACGCCATTCCGCCGCAGGAACGCCCGGGGAACTCCACTTTTGTCAAAAGAGAAACCTACTACTTCACCTTTGTCGTTGGCGCCCAGCGCGACGCTCGCATAGTCGCCCTTCACGGTGCCGAGATCTTTCATGCCCTTCTCCCTGGTCCATACGAAGGCATGTTGAGTTTTCCCGCCTGGCAGCACTGAAGCACCGAATACCTGATCTTTGTTGTTGATAAATAAAGCGAAATTGCCAAGCGGCCCCAACGTGGGACTCATACAGGGGATGCAGGCCTCTCCCAGGTTGCCCAGATCGGTGACCGACCCATTTTCCCAAAGGACGGCGTGGGGACCGACGGCGAGCGGAGGCAGCAGGCTGTTCCCACACGAACCGGTCGTGCCGACCACCTGGCCTTTCTCGTTAATCCAGAGGCCCATTCCGACCGTGTCGCCCGGTAGCGGACGAAGTTTCTGAACTTCACCGCTGCCTGGACCCCAAAGAACGGCCTCAAAATCATTCGTGTGAGGCGCAACGCAGTTTTTGTCGATGGTGCCGTCTTCCGCCACCCCCGCGGCCTGGCCCCGGTCATTGATGGCAATGGCCTGGCCATTCTTGCCCCCAAGTAGCGGCAGAGCCTTCATCACTCCTCCCTCCCAGAGGAAAGGCAGACATTTGAGGCCGCTGCCAAAACCGCAGAAATTCTCCTCATCCTTATCCTGGGCGGAAACTTCAGAGGCGCCCACAACCTGCGCAAAATCATTGGAGAAGAAGGCAATGCTGTTCAATCCCGCACTCTTGCTTCCCCCCAGCGCGCCCAGATCAACTTTCAGATTCTTGTACCAGAGCACAGCGTGCTGCGTGCCGCCAGTGAGGCTCGCTGAGCCGGCAATCAGGCCATCGTTGCTAATCGCCAAGGCTTGACTGGCTGGGCCGCCCAGCGTGCCCAGGTCGGTGATGTGATAGTGGATGGGCGGCAGCTTTTCCTGCTGCTGCGCCATTACGAAAGCCGGGGTCGACAGCAAGCAAAGGGACGTCGCCGCGACGAACAATATTTGGTTTCTGGATTTCATAGTCGCCTCATTCCTGAGCGCGCAGTTTGCAACTGGCAGGCTCGACACGCAGAAGAACCCGCGCCGTCGCAGTCGTCAACGGAACTCACCGTGAACCCTTTGTTAACTGGCAACTCATTGATAACAAGGGGGGCAGGAAGGTGGCGTAAACTGGTGCGGTTATTGCGCCGGCGAATGAGGAAGACCCGTGGAAGCGCCTGTTGGCTCTACTTACGAATTCGGCCCCTTCGAAGTGAACCCGGCATCCGGCGAACTGCTGAAGCACGGGCGCCGGGTCAGGCTACAGGAGCAACCCTTCCGCCTGCTGGTCGTACTTCTGGAAAATGCGGGGCGTGTAGTCAGCCGGGAGCAGATCCAGAATCGCATCTGGGAGGGAAACACGTTTGTCGACTTTGACAGCAGCCTTCGCGTCGCGGTTCGCAAACTGCGGGAGGCCCTGGGGGATGATGCCGAGAATCCGCGGTACATTGAGACCATTCCCAAGCGGGGATACCGTTTCCTCGCTCCCGCGGGTCGAGCCGCCGACCCCGTCCGCCAGGAACCGGAACATAGCCCGGCAGCGGCCCCGGCGCCGGCTACGTCCGCGGGTGCAAAGAGTTGGCCCTGGGCTAAAGCGCTCTTGCTGCTTCTCCTCATCGCGTCGGGGGCCAGCGCGTTTCTGTTTTTGGCCCGTGGCAAGAGAGTTTTCACCGCCAAAGATACCGTCGTGCTGGGCGACTTCGCCAACCATACCGGCGATCCGGTGTTTGACGACGCTCTGCGGCAGGGAATGGCGATAGAACTCGAGCAATCGCCGTTCCTCAAGCTCATCTCAGAAGAACGCATGCACCAGACGCTGAGCCTGATGGGCCAGCCACCGGATGCCAAACTCACGCCCGCAATCGCCCTGGAGCTCTGCCAGCGAGATGCGAGCGCCGCCGTCCTCGGTGGTTCGATCGCACAAATCGGCGCTCAGTACCTACTCACCTTGAAGGCAATCAACTGCGCGAACGGAGAATCCCTGGCGAGCACGGAGGCTCGAGCGAGCGACAAGAACCATGTACTCGAGGCACTCGGAAAAACAGCTTCGGCAATGCGCTACAAACTGGGTGAATCTCTGAGCGCTGTGCAGAAATTCAATACTCCTCTTGAGCAGGCCACCACACCTTCCCTCGATGCCCTTAAGGCGCTCAGTTCGGGCCGCAAAGTATGGTTTGTAGAAGGGGAAGCCGGCGCTATTCCGTTTTACAAGCGGGCCATCGAACTGGACCCAAAGTTTGCCCTCGCCTACGCATGGTTGGGCATCGGGTTCACCACTCTTGGAGAATCCAGCATCGGTGCCGGCTACACGCGCAAGGCCTTCGAACTGCGCCAGCGGACCAGTGAGGCGGAGAAGTATTTCATCTCATCGGTCTTCTATAAGGAGGTCACCGGGGACATCGAAAAAGCCCAACAATCCTGCAAGCTTTGGAAACAGGACTATCCGCGGTCGGACATGCCGCACGCTTACCTGGCGGGGGCAATCTACCCTGTCATTGGACAATATGAGAAGGCATCTGAAGAAGCCGAAGAAGCCATCACTCTGAAACCGGACTCGCCCATCAACTATGCCTTCCTCATGCTCGGCGACATCGCCCTGCTGCACCTTGATGCGGCGAAGGCCGCGTATGAACAAGCCCAGCAACACAAGCTTTATAGTCCCATTTATCCTCTCGCTCTTTACCAGATTGCTTTTTTGCAGAACGATGCAGCAAAAATGGCGAAGCAGGTAGCAGGATCGGTTGGCCAGCCGGGAGTAGAAGACGAACTCCTGAGCCTGGAGGCTGACACAGCTGCCTATTCTGGGCGGCTTAGGGAGGCACGGCAGTCTTCCCGCCGGGCTATGAATTCCGCCCAGTTGGCAGGAGAAAAGGAACCTGCTGCAATGTATCTCGCTTTGTCAGCTCTGCGGGAAGCATTGTTCGGCAACAAAGACGAAGCGCGAAGGCGTGCCACGCTGGCAACGGAACGTTCGACCGGCCGCGACGTGGAGTATGGCACGGCACTCGCCCTGGCGTATGCAGGAGATGATCGGCGGGCCCAGGTCCTCACCGAAGATCTGGCGAAAAAGTTTCCTGAAGACACGATCGTACAATTCAATTATTTGCCTACCCTCCGGGCAAGACATGCGGTCACACGAAGCAAGGCTGCCGAGGCCATTGAGCGTCTCAGCGCCGCTACGCCATACGAATTGGGAGAGTCGACAGCAAGTACATATGGTTGGACCGCCTTGTATCCCGTTTTTGTTCGCGGTGAAGTGTATCTGGCCGCGCGCAAAGGCAGGGAAGCCGCCGCCGAGTTCCAGAAAATCCTCGACCATCGCGGCGTCGTTGTGAACCAGCCCATCGGCGCACTGGCCCATCTCCAAATCGGTAGAGCCTATGCCATGCAAGGCGAAAACGCTAAGGCCAAAGCGGCCTATCAAGATTTCCTCACCCTCTGGAAAGATGCCGATCCCGATATTTCCGTACTCAAACAAGCGAAAGCGGAGTACGCGAAACTACAGTAGTTCCCCCGACAAAGTTTGTGAAGGGGAGGAAAGGCTGAACGAAAGATGTGCAGTAAGCTTGGTAGGTTGCAATCCTGTGGAATGAGGATGAGACGATCTCAATAGATCCGGTAACTGACCTCAACAGTGGTTTCGAACGGTACCGGTTTACCCTGGAACACCGCCGGCGCAAAACGGTATTGCTTCACGGCCTTTACAGCGCTTTCATCGAGACCGAGTGCCACTGCTTGGAGTTTCTTGCTTACATTCGCCGATAATGAGTGCATAACTCGAACATCTTGTGGGTTTCCTTGGATGTCGACCGTCAAAGAAAGTACAACCGTTCCGCCCAGTCTCTTACGACGTGCTTTGTCTGTAAACTCTGGCTCGGGTGCAAGGAGAAGCTCCGGCGGCGAAACGCCATCCCCCGCATGATATTTGCCGGACGCGTCTGGATTCGGTCTCGGAGCAACTGGCGAGTGAGCGGATCCAGACTGCCCGTGGGGGTCATCAGGCGGAGGAGTGACGATTAGCAAATCTGCGTCACCCGGAATCCTTATAGTTGTCATCAAGAGCACCAGGCCCAAAATCGCGTGACAGCGCATCGGTCAGCCCTCCTCAACGGTGAAAGGTCTTGGGCGTTGGGAACGCGCAGTCCACCCCAAAGCCCCCCAGTGATGAAAAGACTGGACCACTATGTTCATGGTGATGGATTTATGGGCACAGTCGCGGTTGCTAGACTTGGGCGGCATGAACGTTCCTTTGTCCGGTCATCTTGCAGTACGCGCCTTCGAGGCCGACTGGCTGCGGACACAGCTTCCAAACGGCTCAACCGGGATGCAAAACAGCCTGCATGTGGGTGCGGGTTTCATTTTCAAGTTTTGAGGGTGCGCTCCGCGGATGGGACGGGACCTATCCAAATGATCGGCCGGTTGGGGTTCAAGACGTAAACGGGTCAACCGTTCGAATCGAGCCGTCACCCTCGAAGTGAAGCTCCGTCACCTTGACGTTGCGCAGGTGATTCTTGTTGGAGATTTGCGTGTCTGCATAGAAGAGCCACCACTTGCCACCCCATTCCAGGATGGAGTGATGCGTGGTCCAGCCCTGCACGGGAAGCAGGAAATGACCTTTGTACTGGAAGGGCCCTTTCGGTGTTCTTCCGGTCGCATACGCGAGAAAGTGGGTGTCGCCCGTCGAATAGGTGAAGTAGTAGAGGCCGTTGCGCTGGAACATCCAGGAAGCCTCGAAGAAGCGGCGATCATGGTCGCCACCCAGCAATGGTTTGCCGTCTTCGCCCAGGATGACCACGTCGCCAGGTGGTTCCGCAAACTGCTTCATGTCGGCAGTCAACCTTGCCACCTTCGGCATCAGCGCGGGTTTGTCATCCTGGTGTCGATCGGTGGTTGATCCGGCAACGAAATGTCCGCTGGTCCAGTTCTCGAGCTGCCCTCCCCAGATCCCACCGAAATACATGTAGCTCTGGCCATCCTTGTCGGTGAACACCGCAGGATCAATACTGAAGCTGCCATGGATCGGTTCGCGCTCTGCCTGGAAGGGTCCCAGCGGATTACTCGAGGTCGCAACCCCGATGTGGAACACTCCTTGCCGGTCGCGGGCCGGGAAATAAAGGTAGTAGGTTTGGTTACGGTAGGCGGCGTCGGGCGCCCACAATTGTTTGGATGCCCAGGGCACGTCCTTTACGTCGAGCGCGACGGGACCTACCCTCACCGGGCCGCCGATACGGTCCATTTTGAGCACTCGATAATCATGCATCGCGTATTCGCTGCCTAGGTCATCGTCCGGAATGTCCGTCGGAACGTCATGAGACGGATAGACGTAGATCTTTCCATGGAAAACATGAGCAGACGGATCAGCGGTGTAGATGGAAGTGATCAGGGGCTGAGACAGATAATGCCGGCCGTTCGGCGCTTTGGGCCCGTCTGCCAGGGCGACGGTCAATGGCAACGCGCCCAGGAGCACACAATAAGCAGTCCTCTTCACTCGACACCTCCGAATGCCCCGATTTCGGGATCATGATACCAAGTCATCCCGCACCTTTGGCTTGCGTTGTGCGGTGACAACGCCACAAGTGTTCATCCGCTGCAATGGGCATCCTGTCACCACATTGAGTCCCTTCTTTTCATATTCTCCTCTGCGCCTTACAAATGCAGCAGGGGCTGTTTAGCCCCTGAGGGGCATCTTTTTACCAGCGCATAAGAGAATTTAGAGGATGGAAAAAACGTACCTCAGCGAACCTCAGCGGCTAAAGCCGGGTATGGCAGTGTCATTTACGGCACGGCTGCAGCCGTGCCCTGATACAAAGCATCTGGTAAGTTTCGTGAATCACTGCATTCCCGACGCACCTGCCTTTGGGAAAATCCGCGATCCAGGTTGAGTGCTCTCCGGGAGAATCCAAAAACTTCTATTGCATTGGGGGATCACTCTCTGAAGTGGGCGGAGGTGTCCACATGTTGACTGGCATGTCGTACGGATACGGACGCCCTTTCCCGGTCTCGCTCAACTCCTTCAGACTCAGCAAAAACACAGCCCAGCCCAGCGAGCAGTGCGGAAACAGCTTCGCATCCTCTCTCCAGCCTGAATGGCGGAAGTGCAGCACCGTTTGCCCCTTTTCGCGAAAGATGGCGAACTCAACCTCGGTGCCGATCCAATCTTCAACACCCCCGCCCACAATGCGCCAGCGTACACACTCATTTGGCTTCAGCACCGTCACCTCGGCCACCGAACCGCAGTAATCGCCAAACCAGAATTCAAGCTGTTTTCCAATCGCCGATTCGCCGCGCGCGCCCGTCGTCCACCAGTGGGCAATCATCTTCGGATCGCTCACCGCGCGATAGAGCCTCTCGGTCGAAACATTAACCAGAAGCTCGTGCCAGATCTCCCGAGTTACCATGCCCCTCAATCCTTCCTGGTTCCAATGTCTGAAAAAGTTGCCCTCGCCCCAAAGAGCAAGGAGGGAGGGATGATTCCATGAGGCCGCTTGTTGACGCCCGAACCGCACCACGAGTCCTCAGATCTGCCGCTCGACGTACTTCTTCAGCAGCGCGGTAATCATCGGCCAGCCGTCGTTGCGCGTGCGCAGGCGCTCGCTGGTAAGCCCCGAATGCGTAACACGCACCGTAGTGACACCGTCCATCTCTTCCAGATCCCAGCGCACCATCGTCTCGGGGTGATCTTCCTCCTCGCGATTCCAGGTGAAGGCCAGCACGCGCGGCGGCTCGACAATCTGGTACACGCCACTCACGGTCGAGGCGGTCGCATCCGGTTCGCAGCTCAAGGCCACGCGCATTCTCCACTTGCCGCCCGGCCGCAGATCGCAATCCGCTTCGATGGTTTTGAACTTGCCCTCGCTGGCCCACCAGGTGAGCAGTTCTTCGGGCCGGGTGAGCGCAGCGAAGATCTTCGCCGCCGGTGCCTTGATCGTGGCTTCCTGCACGATCGTGTCTTCGTATACAGGTGCGGGATTCATTGTCTCTCCTCCATGTACTTCTTCAGGCTCTGCATAGTGTCGGTCCAGAACGCGTGGTAGTCGTGGAGCCAGTCGTCGATGGCGCGCAGCGGTTTGGCGTTGAGGCTGCACACGCTGGCTGTTCCGTTTTTGCGCGTTTCCACAAGCCCAGCCGCGTGCAACAGACGTAGATGCTTGGAGATCGCCGGCCGGCTCATGCGGAAGTTGCCCGCGATGTGCCCCACGGTCTGCTGCCCCGCGCGCAGAATGCCGAGAATTTCACGCCGCGTGGGGTCGGAGATGGCGCGAAAGACGGCGTCGCGATGCCTGTGTCTATTGGTAACCATACGGTTACCGTAACCGAATGGTTTCGGTATGTCAACATGTTTGTGCGGCAAGAACGGTTGTTCGCAAGTGGAACCGGTTCTCCATTCATGGCCGGACAAACCGAACGATTATCAATCTCGCATCGGGCGAGTCAACGGGCAATAAGGAAGTGATCCCGCCGAGAGCCTGAAAAAGTCTGGCCATCGGTAACTTCCCCGGCTCGACCCAACCGGGGGAGGGCTGAAGTCACTCAAAACCTCGTTTTTGATCGACTCGTCAGAAGTAGTAGTTCGGTACAAAGCCAGAATCAATCTAAGACTTGAAATGCCAGGTAAGGACGTGAGAGCGCGGTGATGATGTCGTCGTCGCTTTCCACTGAAGTCCCTCGCCCATCGGGGTCACGCTCTGGCCGACCCGTGGCCTGAAATTTGACGTCTATTTTGAATAGAGGGCAATCTTGACTCACATACGTATGCTCCAGAGCTGTCGATAGTCCTCCCTCAGTCGTGAATACGCGAAGCAGGCTCTTCCTGGTGTCACCAACCTTGATGGTCTCCATCTTCTCCATCACCTTTGCGACCCATCCAACATGCTCAGGACAACTCTCCGGATCGGCAAACACGTGCGCATGAGAGGAAACAGAGACACCGATTGCTGTAGCGAAAAGACCTAAGGCGCGACGACGATTCATGTTGACCTCGCGTAGAAACTTCCATCATACTTTCGGAACAACGGACACGTCGCAGAGTGCTTTGAAAGTCGCATTTTCAGTAACCTCCTCCGTGCATTCGCCCATCCAGTTGAACTTACTGAAATCGGTCAGAGCAACTAGACTGCTGGAGGATCTCACTTCGTATGCGCCGCCGCATAATCGTCGATTGCACCGAAGAGGCGGTCCAACGCGGGAGCAACGGCACCACTCTTGCCGAGAAGAAGGCGGCATTCCATAGCGAGCACCTGCATCTCGGCTGAGGCGTGACGAGCATGCCGGGCAAATATGAATTCTGCCGTGGGTTGTGAGAAGTACCGGCGCCAATAGTAGACCGCGAACGTGTGCGGAAGCCAGGTGAAGAGCACATTGAGCGCCAAGGGATGAACAGGCCGCCCAAGCGCGCGCACCACGCTGAATCCCTGGCACACCCCATCAACCATTAGCTTGAGGAGCGACGGGCTGCGACTAAGCTGTCCGCAATCACCTCCCGCAAGATAGATTGCACCGCTCACCGAGGTGACAAAGAAAGCATGTGAAGTCAACCATGCATCCATGTCATTGTCGATCCGAACTCGAAAATCGCAAGCGCGCAACATTTCCAGCAGCGTTCGCAGGCGGGGAGTTTCCTTACCATTCGGTTCGCCAATTGTTGTTGGTTGTTGGGCAATCATCAGGTAAGAAACTACGTATCCTTCCAGCGCGCCGCCGGCGCCAGGAAAGCCAAGAATCACGCGATCGGACCCCAGGGCGTCGATGAGCGCGGAAGAGCCGGAGGGATTGTTCAGCATAAAAAGCAGAGAGGGCGTATTCCTGTTCAACGCCAGATCCGGTAAGATTGCGGACAACTGATCCCTTCTGACGGTGACCAGCGCCATATCGTAGCTGTCTTCGGCAAGAGGCTGCCCAGCAACGGAAACCCGAGCAACCAATCGTGCGCCAGTCACAATATCTTCCAGAACCAGTCCATGACGCTCTATATCTGCACGCCTTGAGCCGCGAGCCAAAACGGTTACGTGATGCCCTGCCTGCTGCAGCCGGGCAGCATACAACGTTCCGATAACTCCGGCTCCGCAGACCAGTATTTTCATTGTCCCTCAGGCAGTACCATTATCCGCCCACCCTTGACGAGTGAATGCAGAAACGCCTCTTGAGAAAGGGTTCTTGGACGCGAGCCAGGCTTCAGGATGCCCGCTAAACGGAAGTTGAGGAAAAACCTCACCATAGCGGAGCCACAGACTCTTCTAGACGCCGCCGTCGACTGCATCATTCTCGCGGTTTGTAGAGGATCGGTCGGGATGACAAGGGGAGAGGGGTGGCTCTGGTTGGAGTTGTTAGCGGGATGGGGAGAAACAGCCTGAGCCGGGATGTGTCGTCCCTGCGGGACTCTAAACCATTGCCGATTACTCCGACTGCGGGGGTGGCGTTTGAGTTTTAGCCGGAAGGTCTTCGCCTACTTCTTTTTGGTTGCTTTTGGCTTACCCAGGTTTAGATCGACCATGGGGCTTGGCGGTTACTTCCCAGCACCTTGCGGAACAGTTGGGCTTAGTTTCCGGACGGCTGAGTCGGTACCAATTCCGGCCGGGGGGCCAGCGTGGGAGCTACGCCAAGATGTTTGGTTGCCCATGCGCACATGGCGTCCATAATGTCGATCAGTTCCTTCCCTGACTCGGTGAGGAAATAGTCCACGCGAGGTTGAGCGGTCTCCGCATCGAGGCGGGCGATCACGCCATCGTTCTCCAACTCCCTCAGTTGTGCGGTCAATACCTTCCGGCTTACCCCGGGCAGAAGCCGAAGCAATTCGGCATGTCGCAAGGATCGAAAGGCCAAGTGCCAAACGATGAGCACCTTCCATTTCCCTGAGAAAACATTTGAGGTGGCCTGGACCGGACATCCAAAGTGCGACTTCATTGTGACCTCCACTGGTAAACCAGTACGACCATCACTCTTGCGGGCCTTCGTTATTCTACCGATTGTAAATTGCCGTCCAGCCCACGAGACGGATAGCATGCCCAGGCGCAGAACATACCGCATGCGCGCGCAAGTGCCACGAAATTGACCGCACCCCCGCGTGGACCGCGGCGGTAAGCGCGGGCGGCATCTCATGGTTACAAAAATGTGCCTACTTCCGAACTCCCCGGCACGGCTGTAAGCTCGATGTGAGTATGCCAGCTTCATGATTCCAAACGAGAGCAGCGATATCGAGTGCCACTTGAGCCTCTGGCGATGGCAGCCTGGCCGGCGGAAAACAAATACCACCTTTGGATTGAAGACTACCCGATTGGGCAGGTTCAGGCCTATCCAGCTCGGAGAGGCGCGGCGCCTTCAACGCGCCATGGTTAGGTTCGCTGTTGAAATTCAGAACTCCTGAGCGCTTGAGCTGGAGTGGATGGAGGTTTTCATGGAACTTGCGGCGAATCCATTTGCGGTGCTGACTTTGATCTCCGCCCCCGCCGTACTCACCAACGCGTCCTGTGTCTTACTCTTCGGAACCGGGAACCGCTACGGGCGCGCGATTGATCGAGTCCACGAGTTGTCCGAAATGATCGAGCGGGCGAGCGATCTCACGCCTTCCGAACTGCATCTGCGGATTCGCCAACTTGAAGCCTCTGAACAACGAACTGGCTTGATCGTGAGAGCGCTCACCAGCTTCTACGCAGCGGTGGCGGGCTTCGTGTGCAGCACACTGGTTTCTCTGATTGGCGCGATTATGGTCTCAGCGAAGCTTGAGCATGGCACTACGTTCTGCTTCGCCCTTGCCATGCTCGCCGGGACTCTCGCAGTGGTCGCGATGATCACAGGAGCGATGATGCTGGTGCGGGAGACGAGATTCTCTTTTCGCATACTCAAGGAAGAAAGCAAATTCCTTAGCGATCGAGCACGTCAGCGTGCCTTGCAAAATTCAGAGCTTTCGCCGGGCCTCTAACGGCAGAACGGACTTTGGTCCGACCCAGGCTATGGCTGGATCGATCAGCCAAATAAGGAGATCTATGACAACCAGCGCCCCAAACCACCGAATCGACCATAAAGATGCCGTCATCCTCTTCGCTGATCTTCAAGCAGGAATCGTTGAACTCACTCAGACCAACCCGCTCTCTCGACTAAAGGCCGCAGTCCTCGCGCTGGCAAAATTGGCCAGCCTGTTCGACATACCAGCGATTGTGTCAGGCATACGAGGCGAAGATGGCAGCCCTGCGACTGTGCTTGCAGAGATCGGGGAGGCCCTGGGCGAGCTTCCCACCCATCACCGGACCACATGCGACTCATTTCTCAACCCCGATATCGTGGCCGCTATCAAAGCTACCGGACGCAAGACCCTTCTCGTCTCCGGCGTAGCAACTGAGCTTGCGGTCCAACTCCCCGCACTTACAGCATGCGACCAAGGCTACCGGGTCTATGTGGTCCTCGACGCCTGCGGGGGAATGAGCGAGCGGACGGAGCATGCCGCCCTGCTGCGGATAACCCAGGCCGGCGCCACCACGGTCTCCGTCATGGCCCTGGCAGGCGAGATCGCAGGGGACTTCCGCGAGCCGAAGGCTCAGCAAGCAATCGGAATCTTGTACGAGATGGCAAAGGGATGAATTGGTTCCGGGCCGCCAGCTCGCGCTCTTGGCTTTTCAGGAAGGCGGGATTATTCCTACTCCTGGTTTTTGCGGCGGCTGTCAGCCGCGCTCAGGAGTTCCAGGCATGGAATGAAGTTGATCTGACCGCATCCTGGCGGCATGTCGACTTTCTGGCGCCCTTCGTGGCGCGTATCGATCCTGCCATGCCGAATCCCCAACTAGCTGCCACCGGGCTCACCGCTGATCTACCGCTTCTTTGGGGCTTAACGCTTACTCCCGGCTATCTGTTTGCCGACCTGCCGCAAAGCAATCATCTTGTCCACCTTCCCCTGCTCGCTTTGACGGAGACAGCCCATCCCGGCCGGCTCACCGTAGCTGACCGAAATCGGTTCGAAAAGCTCATCGGCTATCCAAGGAGTCCCGTCCGTTATCGCAATCGACTGTTGCTGGACGCCCCGTTCGGCTCCCACGGGCGCGCCCATGCATTCATCGATGACGAGCTCTTCCTCAATCTTTCTGAGGGCAACTTCAATCAGAACCGGTTCCAGACCGGGGCAGGAGTACGGCTTCATCCGCGGTTGCTGATCGACATGTATTACTTGCAGAAGAATCCTTCCTCGGGGTCTGCCACTCATGTTCTTGGCACCACAGTAAGAGTAAGCCTAACCCGCGACATTTCACGCATGCTACCCACTCACAATCCCTGACCTATTCCATACGATTAGATGGTGCGATTGCATGTGGTCAGCGGCGGGGTGTCAGCGTCACTCGACATGCTCCGGAACTTTTCTGCACGCTCGGCCGTATACCCAGCCAACGATAAAGGCGTGCGGCGACGGGAGGAGGCTATATGGCTGAAAAGACCGCTGTAGCCGCACCGAAGCGCGATGATTGGGTCAAGACGCATCCGGCAATGAGTTACTTCGTCTTCACCTTCGCTATCTCGTGGGGAGGCGCGCTTGGTATGATCGCACCCAAGCTGCTTCGCGGCGAAAGCATCCCAAAGTTTACCGGGCTGATGTTGTTTCCGGTGTTGCTCCTGGGTCCGCTCATTGCCGGCGTTGCAACGGCGGCATACGTCGATGGGAGGAGAGGGCTGAAAGGTCTTTTCGGGCGAGCCGGTAAAGTTGGTATCAGAGCTAAGTGGTATGCGGTTCTTTTCATTCCGCCGGTTCTGATCCTGAGTGTTCTTACTTTGCTGCGGACGTTTATGTCTTCGTCCTTTGCGCCTAACTGGTTTCTGCCCGGACTGGGATTTGGGGTGATCGCCGGGCTGGTGGAGGAGTTGGGCTGGACGGGCTTTGCTTTTCCAACGATGGCCAAGAAAGCCACCGCCCTCCGGGCTGCGATTACGCTGGGCTTGCTATGGTCGTTATGGCATATTCCCGTAATCGATTATCTGGGCACGGCTACTCCGCATGGTTCCCATTGGGTGAGCTACTTTCTGTGCTTTACTGCGGTCATGACCGCTATGCGGGTGTTAATCTGCTGGGCTTATGCAAACACTGGGAGCGTTCTACTGGCTCAAGGGATGCACATGGTATCGACGGGCAGCCTGGTGGTGCTTGGGCCACCTCGCGTGACGGCCGCTGAAGAGGCGTTCTGGTACGGCGTCTATGGGTTCGCGTTGTGGCTGGTGGTTGCGATGGTAGTTTCGATATACGGAAAGAACCTGACTGGCAAGCCTGCGAACGCTTGAGGGCCACCCCCGAACAGAGAATCCGCTGGTGAGCGGTCCTGTTCATCGAAAATGCCTCCTTTAGGCTACGGCCTGTTGAGGGTGACATGCACGACGATGAGCCCGGTCACCAGAGCCATCGTCAGGAAATGCGTGCGCCGCAACGCGCGACGATTGGATTGAGCCGGGTCGCGAAGCATGAGACCCACGGCAATCTGCCACAACATGATCAGCAGTGCGACGGTAGCAATCCACACGCCGGCAGCGTTGATGCCGCGCATATTGCCGCCGCGCATGGTGAACCATGCGTGCGCCAAGGAGGCGAGGAATGCCAGATATCCAAGCCAGAAGTGAGGCCACATCCGGCGCAGATAGGGAGTCTTCGCTGCGCGCGTTCTGCGCAGATAGGGCATCGCAAGCCCCGACCCGAAGAGCGCAACCGCGCCCCATCCGCTCAATGCCGCTTGCAAATAGCCGTTCATGGCCCGGTCACCTTGCGCTTTCTGACAAGTGAACGTAGCCGGTGAGGATCACAACTTGCTTCGCGCGGAGGACACGGTCCTGGTCCAACGTGCCCGCGAGTTGAACAATGGCGCCTGGCCCAATGTCTTGAGGTCTGCCCATCACGACGGAAGTCTCAGAGGTGAGGATGGCGGCAACCGGGGAGCCGCTTCCGAGTTGGACCCGGTAAACGGTGTCGCTCTCCCGTTCAAGCAGAGTGCCCTTCAGGTTCTCACCAGCAACCTGATCAAGGCGGACTACCGCCTTCGCTGGGGTGCCAGGCGCCTGGCCGGCAAACACAGAGGCCGACGTGTTTGCCGTTTGCATCCGCCCGGCGCGCTCTAGAACACCTCGCACTGCCCAGACCATAACGGCTGCGAGAAGGCACAGGAAGGCGGCCCAGTTCAAGACCAATGAATCAAAGAGAGGTTTGCGATCGTGCATACGTTGCCCTAATGGCTCGGGCTAAATCCGGGCCGCCGCCTTAAGAGCAAGTCTGATGTCTATACCTCGGTACAAGGTCAAGCACTATCAAGGTTTTTTTCTGGGTTGGCGGGAGAGGGGGCACGCCACGGGAGGCTCCTCGCTGAGTGCGGTTACCAGCGAGATGAGTTCTGTGCGCATCAGGTTCAGGGCTCCGATTTTCTCGTCGATGAGTTCGAGGCGCTCGTTGGCCATGATCACGATCTCTCGAACCGCAACGGGCTTTTTCTTCGGCGTCCCGCGATATTCGGTGACGCTCTGGTGAAGAGCCAGAAGTTTTTCTATTTCTCGCAAGGTAAAGCCAATCCCCTGACAAAGGCGAATAAAGCGGATCCGCTCCAGATCGGGTTCCGCATAGCTTCGGTATCCGGAGGTAGTGCGAACAGGAGGGAGAAGCAATCCTTCCCTTTCATAGAAACGCAATGTTTGAATATTGACTTCCGCCTTGGCGGCAAGCTCACCGATTCTCATAGGAACATTCTCAACCCTATACCGATGTACATGGTATAGAGGAATTCGATGGGGGGAAGATGCTCGGGTGATGGGAACGCGCGTGTTGGAGTCGCAGGATCTTTGCCTGCCGCCAATTATCGATGCATTAGGTTGAGAAGTCCGCTAAATTTGCTGCTGTAGCAGACGTCTCCAAATGCAGAAGCCGATTCGTATCCCGTCAATCGGCCGCCCAGAGGATAGTACTTCACGATTGGATTCCCTTGGGCATCTGTCCCACCGCTGGTAGAAAATTGCCGGCACCAGTCGTACCCCGCGCGAGCCGCTTCTGACCAGCCAGGATCGTTTATGCTCGTGAAACCGAATTCCTTGGCGATTTTTGGTGCGTCACTCCACTCGCCGGCGTAGCACACGATTCCCATTAGAACTCCAGCGGCCGGATTGGCGACTTGGTTGCCGTCAAACTGACCGCCTACAAAGTGCCGCGCAACGCAGTAATCAGAAGCTATTCGGCTTGCAACTGCCCATGGAACATTGTCCACATTGGTGAAATTTTCCACACCCGTAGGCCTTAACGCACTCCGCTCCTGACTCGTGGAATCAAAGAACTTCGCTTCCGATCCATAACACACCACCCCGGCTCTCTGAAGAACGCCGTCACCGTCCATCGCCTGATAGCCGTTAAACTGGCCTCCTACAAATCCATTGAAGGTGCAGAAACCAAAAGCGGCTCGGCTTGCGCGGGCCCAATCCACCGAGCTGATATCCCCGAAGCCCCACCCAGTCTGATCGAGCTCGGCCTTGCTCACGTCTAGCCAGGTAGATTTGGTGGTATCGAGAGGCTGCACCCAAGGAGAGCAATTCTGCTCCGTGCCCTTGTGGGAGCATACGCGGAGGGAAGCGCTCAGCGCGTTGGGCAAAGACGGAAACACGTAACTGCGCTCCGCGCTGCCCAGAGTGGCGTGGGTCGTCACCCCTTGAACCTCCACATCCACCGTCTGCGTTCCCGGATCGTCAATCGCCCAAGTCACTTTCACCGGAGATGTTACGGAGGAAGCCGAAGCCCGTACCGTTGCGGGTGGGCCCAGAGGCAGCTCATAGATGCTGAGGCTATGGGTGCCGCTAGCTGACCCGATCAGGACTTTGCCATCGGCGATCGTGGGCACGGCCCATTTTGGAATGGCTGGAAGGGCGTCCTGCCAGATCAATTTCAAGGTTTGTGCATCGTAGGCGAGCAAGACGTCTCGAAAACTATTTGGTGGACCGTAATAGTCGGGCACCGTTCTAAGAACGGCCCAGAGAACTCCGGTTCCCGCAACGTTGCCGTTTGCCGAGAGCGAAAGCATACCTCCAGGCATTTGGGGGTTGTTGGTTCCGGGGACATATTGGTTGCCTGCCAGGCCGTTGCAAAGAAATTCCGCACCTTGCGCGGGACACCTGGTATCGTCCAATCCGAAGTGGCCGAAATCAGCGGCAGCCTGATGAAATTTGAAAGCTTTCAAGTAGTCTTTCTCAGCCCACGCATACACATATCCAAAGCTGGGATCAGGACCTCGCCAGAAAACCGGAGCGCCGTGCAAATGGGGATTGGCGCCGAGATCATAGTTGTAGGGTGGCTCGGTGTTAATGTTCTTGGTGGATTTTGCCACGTAGGTATTGTAGAAAGCTTGAAATTTGTTGATCAGTGGCAAAGTCTGCGTGTTCGGCTGAGGCTGGGTTTCAAGTAAATACAGCTTACCTGGCTTTCCTCCTGCGATTACGCGGTTCATATTTGGAATCAACAAAACCCCTCCGGAGCCAAGGTCCAGGTCAGCGTCGCTGAAACAATCCGCGAGCGGAATCTCAAATTGGGCGCTTAGGCTTAGATCGGGATTCAGTCTTAAGACCGTATTGCCCTTGTCTGCTCCCTTGGAGTTGTTCTGGATCGTCGGACAGGTGGGAGGTGGGGAAGTATTGCCAGCGGGACTTGGACCATTTCCTGTCGCAAAATAGACATTCCCTTGGCCGTCTGAAGCCAACCCGCCGCCGCTCTGCCAAATGCCAGCGGCATCGCCTCCCTTCGTAACAGGATTGGGACCAGGGTCGCCGTCGTGATCCGGTGTGGTGCAAAAGATGTTCAACAACTTAAGGTTGGTGGGGTCATATTGAAAAACCCAACCGTGATAGGGATCCGCTCTCTCGTTGTACGCGCCAAACCCAACGTACAGACCGCTGGAGGTTAGCAGCAGACCGGGACGGTTGTGTTGCGCCGTGGCTGTAAAGGTGACGGTTAATCTAGGATTCTCGGGATCAGCAAAATTCCCCCCGATGAGCGCGTCCTGCACGACGGCGCCCGTCAGTAGGTCGAGTTTGGCGAGCCAAAACGAACTTTTTCCTGCGGTTCCGCCAGTCGTGGTGCGATCGGTCGAGCGGTATACCACATAGAAGTATTTCTTTTCAGCGTCGATCACCGGCGTCCCGTGGATGCCCCCCGGCCCGCCTCCCAAAGACTTGTCTCTTGCGAGATTTGTGGTCCAAAGCTTCGCTCCGGAATCGGTGTCGATGGCGATCACGTTGTTACCGAGCGTAGTGACGATGGCCATATTCGTAAGGCGCGCCACATTGACAAGGCTTCTGGTCAGCAGCGGAACGTAGAGCACTTGTGTCTCGACGTCGTCCCCCACGTCGATCGGCGGGACTACGAGCCTCATCCCGTGGGCAGTTAGTGAAGCGACCGTAATTCTCTTCTCATTGAGGAATGCACCCGTGCGCCAGTTATCGTTGTGCTGGGTCAAGACCGGCACGCCTTGCGTATAGGAAAAAGAAGCCTGGGAAAAGCCAAGTGGACAAGAGGTGAGAACGCTCAACAAAATGAGCGCAAACGGGCAAGCAAATTTCTCCATCACCGTGTCGCCTCCTTCAGTTACTCGCCAGGGATCATATCGATTGCCCGGAAACCCGGATTTCCTTGCGGAGGTAGAAAACGGTTTAAATATTACACCCGTTTTAGCCCACTGAAGGGTTCAGTTGAAACAAGCTTCTTTTTTTTCAGCTGAGCCGCTGATCTGCGTAGCCCGAACTGCGCCTGGCTCCCTATCTTGCTATCGCACGTGGAAGCGAAATTCATACGGACCGGATCCAAGCAGAAGTTCACCCTCGGGCGAAGCCGGCGGTGGTGTCCCCCCATTCATGGATATCGCGGTCGCTGCCGGGGGAAGAGTCACGGTGGCGCGGGAACCGGCCGGAATCCTGAGATGCCAAACCACCTTCGACCCCTCCCGTGTCCACGAGCTCTCGACGGTGCCCAAGACCGTATGCACTTCGGCTTGCGCTTCGGGCACTTTCGCAAGGAAGGCTGGACGGATCCTGATCTGCTGCGGCTCGGGGCGGCTCAGATCCACATTGATGCCCGCCAAACCGCGATAGAACCACTCCTCGGCATGCCCGAGCATGAAGTGGTTCTGCGACGATCTGGGGTTGGTGTCCCACGCCTCGGTGAGCGTGGTCGCGCCGCGCTGCAACTGATAGCCGTAGCTTGGCGAGTCGTTGCGGGAAAGCATGTCGAAGAGCACATCCGAGCGTCCGTTGTCGGTCAGAGCGCGCACCACGTAGTGAAAACCGATATCTCCTGAGGTCACGTGATCGCCATGGTTACGAATATCCTTGACCAGGTTGTCCAGCACTGCCTGGCGAAGGTTCTCGGGAACCAGTCCAAGTACCAGCGGCATGGCCTGCGCGGTCTGGCTCCCTCGATCATAGATGGCGGCGCCGGAATGGAGCAGATGGCGATTGAAGGACTCTTTAACTTGGGCGGCTTGGTCGCGAAAGTTGGCGGCATCGGCTTCGTTTCCCAGCAGGCTTGCGGTGGTCGCCAGAGTCTGCAGGTCCTGGTAATAAATCGCCGTCGCAGTCAGCCCCTTTCCCGTAAGCTGCGACTCGCCCGGCGGCCCCGGGCCGATGTCGTACCAGTCTCCCAGACCGTAACTCAACATTCCGTCCTGCAACTTACTTCGCAGGTAACCGGCATAGCGAACCATAGAGTCGTAGTGGTCCCTCAGAATCTCGATGTCGCCGTAAAACTGATATGCCTGCCACGGGGACAGGATGCTGGCGCTGCCCCACTCCGGGGAGTCCCGGAAGTTGGTGTTGGCGCCTTTCGCGTCGACAAAGGCCACGTATTCAGGTGCGATCCCGGGGACGAAGCCGTCGCTAAGCTGGGCTTCTGCAATATCGTCGGCGACCTTCTCGTAGAGCTTGAGCACGCCGTAATTGGCCATGATCGAATATCCAGCCAGGTGAGTCTGCTCCAGCCAGCCGAGTTTCTCGCGAGTGGGGCAATCAGTGATTACGCTAGCCAGATTGCTAACAATGGCGCGATCGATCAAGGCATGGATTTGATTGAGAAGCTTCACTCCGCTGGTGAAATGTCCGTCGATCGCGACATCGTCGTGAGTAAAGTCGGTTTGGAGCGAAAGTACCTGGGGCTCCGGGCCGCCGGGTTTCGCAGGGATCGTCTCCACCTGGACGTAGCGAAAGCCGTAATACGTGAAGCGCGGATGCCATCTCTCCTCTCCACCGGCCAGAGTGTAGTTAAAGAGCACCGGATCGTCCGGGCCGGCGCCCGCGCTGGCCTGAGTCACGGTGCCGTCCGGATTCAACAGCTCTCCCGGCAACATCCGAACGCGATCCCCGGCGCGTCCTCTCACCAGAATTTCCGGCCAGCCCGAGGAGTTCTTGCCCATGTCGTACACGGTCACGCCCGGACGTGGCCGAGTGACGAGGAGCGGAGCGATCTTCTCCGCGATGACGATGGGGGGAATCAGATCTCCCGACAGCTCCCGTCCCGGAGAACCGGCCAATGCGTCCGGACCCGCTACCTCGATCACCGGGCGCCAGAAATCCCCTCCGGAAAACCCAGGGCCGTCCCACCCATTCTGGACTAGGCGAGCGTCGAAGTCCTCGCCGCCGTAGGTCGACGAGAAGGTGATCGGCCCCGATGCGGTCCGCCAGCTGGAGTCGCTCGTCACCGTCGTCTCGCTACCGTCGCGGTACTCAATGTGCATCTGCAGGATCAATTTTGGTTGGCCGAAGGACCCTACGAACTTGGTATAACGGCCAGGCTCCCCGCCGACGTTACCCATGCCATTGCCCAGCAACACTCCAAATGCATTCTGGCCCGGATGAAGCCGCCGCGTTACGTCAAAGCTGTTGTACAGCACCGTCTTGCGGTAGTTAGTCCAGCCGGGATTGAGTACCGTGTCGGTGACGTTGCCCCCGTTCAGGTGAAGTTCATACTGTCCCACGCCGGAAACGAAGACGACTGCGCTCTTCACCGGGCCGGTAACGCGAAACTCTTTGCGGAAGATGGGCAGCGGCTGCACCAAATCCGTCCATCGGCCCCCGTGTTCCCGCGTCCGCGGTCGAAGCGGGTAGTCCGGCTCGGCGGCGATCCAACTAGCCTTCCACTCCTCCGGATGTAGGATGGCGGTGGTCCACTTCGCCGCCGCGCTCCACCCGGAAACGTTTCCCGCCTGATCCCAAATTTGCACTTTCCAGTAGTAGCTCTGGTGAGAGCTAAGTGGCCGCCCGCCGTAGGCGACGGAGAGACGTTGGCTGGATTGCACTCGACCCGAATCCCATAGGCTTCCGCGATCCTGGGCAAGCTCTTCCGCCGAAGAGGCGACCACGATTCGGTAGCTGCTTTGCCCCAGGTCGTGGGCTTCCGGCAATGCTGCCCGCAATTCCCAGCTAAGGCTCGGGGTTCGGCGGTCGACACCGGTCGGATTGGTGGTGGCGGCGACTTGCAGGTTCTCCGGTGCTATCAAACCGTGCGAATCCGCATAAAGGAAATGGCGCGGGAAGGCGAAGGAGGCGAGAAATAGCGCACAGTGGAAAGCGAAATACAGATGCCTGGGAATCAGAGAACTCATGGGCAGAAAGGTACTCTCGCTGCTAGTGTTTCAGCATGCGGCCTAGGTATCAAGATTTCTCCCCGGGGGTCGCTTCCCGGGAAGGATTTGAGGGAGCCGCAGGGCACACTGCAGATGCCTCCACTTCGCTACGCTCGGGTCGGGATGATAAAGGGGAGGGTGGCGCTTCCATAGAAAGTAGTTGCTAGACAGAAGCTGCTTTTCATCACCTTGGATGGGGCCCTTAGGCCGTACGCAACCAAGGGCTTGTTGAATTGTTGAATCGCATGCTCGCTGTTGTGGCATCTACGCTTGGCCTTCCACCAGAGATACTATCTGGTTGGTTCGCAGTGTTCGCGGAACGTCCCATTTTCCGCTGGGCCAGCGTACCCTTACCTCGACCTGCTCCGCGCTTCCTGCGCCAAAATGCAGCCTGGGATCATTGCAAGAGAGAAAGCTGGACTGGCTTTGGACCTCCTGCGCTTGCGGCTGCAGACCTGGGCCAGTTACCACCACCCGCGCGCCGATCGCGCTACGGTTTGACATCGTTCCTCGCAGCCGCACCTTGAGCCACCGGTTGGTCCCGCCCAGGTCATTGCGCAATAACGACGGCGGCTCATGGAGGTTAACAATGAGAACATGAAGATCGCCATCATTGTCAAAGTCGCAGCCCGCGCCTCCGGAATTGGCAGTCCCCTGATGAGGGAAACTGCGTGAGTCACCTGACCGGGCTTTTACCTTAGCGTCAGGTGATACACCGGCTCGATCGCTACCGGCCCCAGCATTCCCGACGGCAGCAGCGGGGACTCCTTCGTGTACTTGCGAATATTAGTCCAGGTGTAATGCTTTCCATCTGCATCCTGCGCATCGCCGATAAGGCGATTTGGCCAGAGGTTTGTTACCTCAACTTCAATCGTGTTGTCGCCGGCGTGGAACAGCCCGTCAGCTGCAATCGTATAAGGCCGCTTCCAAAGCGTCCCCGCCGTCTCTCCATTGATCCGCACGACCGCAACCTCGCGCACCACGCCAAGATCGAGGTTTGCCGAGGAGAGGGTGGCGACTTGTGCCTCTGTAAGCGGAAGCGTCGTCCGATAGGTCACTCTTCCCGAGAAATAACGCACCCCTGCATTATCGGAGTCTGTCCAGGAGCTCAACTGATTCATCGCCACTTGCGGTGGCGCTCCCCATCCCGGGGGGAAACTCAGAGTCCACGGTCCAGGCACGTCAATCGCCTCCGCGGCGCTCGCGATCGCTTCAGCACTGGCCCCACCGGCAAACGTAAGGCGATAACGGCCCGGTTCCAGAGTGGACAATACCACTCTCGTCCCGTCGTTGCGCACACTGAACGCCTGCGGCACACTCGTTTCCTCCGGGTGCTCTGCAGAATACAGGATTGTCCCATTTCGCTCGATAGCTGTTACGTTTCGCACTGCCGCATGGTGCCGGAAGACCACGAACACTGAACCGCGACCTTCGAGCGACAGCGGCAACATGGTTCGCCCATCCGCGGTCGAGGAAAACAGCAGGCTCTGCTCCGCGATCCCGGTATCAGCGTGAAAAATCTCCGGTTGCCTGTCCTTCACCCGCAATACGATAGCCGCTTGGATCGGCTTGTCCAGCGTGTTGCGGATGAAATAGATGTCCGCCTCATCAGCGCGTCGATGCACATAGTCAAGCGCAGCCGCGTCGCTTCCACCTACCTGCTCCATATCCGGCAGCGTTCCGGTGGCGCCCAGCGCAGGCCGTGCACTCGCCGTGCAGAATAGTTGCCCTTTGCCGATCGCGACATGTCTGGCGGCGCTTTTCTCGCACCCGGCCCATAGGCTTTCGGCAATGGCTTTGAACTGCTGTGATTGCTCAGCGGGCACAATGCCTTGGCTGCGGAGTGGGCGCTCGCCAATCAAGGTCCCGCCACTGCGCAAATATTCTTCCGCCAGCTTCAAGACGGCCAGTGGAAATATGCGCGATCGAGGGAGCGCCAGGGCCTGGTAACGAATCCCCTCCGGCGTCCGCAAAGCGCCGTCCGCCACGGATATTCGGTGCAGCAGGGCCTCTGTACTTATGACGTCATAGTCGTAGCCGGGCAAGACCTTGGCCGGATCATCTCGCTTCAACCGCACAAAGCCAGGAACATTGTCCCCATCGTAATAGAGCAGATCGCTGACCGGCATCCCCCGCTGCAACATAAATTGTGACCTGTTCAGATACAGAAAGAACGGTGCAGCGTCGCGCCACCATGTCACATTTGGATTCAAATGCGTTCCCGCAAAGTACTCCTGTCCCGGCAGTCCCAATTCCGGAGGTGACGACGTGAACGTGTGCCACACCAGGCGGTTCATCCCTTCTGTCAGCGCCTGGTCAAACGATGGCCGCAGGTTCATCCCCAGCGACTCGTTCCAATGATTTCCAATGGACGTCATTCCCTCCGCGGCAGCAATCGGCCGGCCGTAGATGTGCGCAGCGCTCGCCGCCTCTTTCACAAAGTACCGCTCAGAATCGCCGCTGCGGTGCTCCGCAGACATGGCCCAGTACTCCGTCTGTGGAACACTGCTGAAGCGGAACGTCTCCAGCGCGTCGATGGGCGCTCCGTGCGGACCGCCTGACTCGCACTGTGTCCCCAATCCGAACTCACCCGCGAGCACCGCCATCCGCTCGTAATGCCCATTCACCAGATCGGCCACGGTCCGGCGCAGATCGGCCAGAAAGCTTGTACTTAACTTTCGGCTTCCGACGATCCGTCCTGCAACCACAGGCAGATAGCGTACCGGGTCGTATCCGCGCCGCCGCTGAAATTCTTCACGAAAACCGCCCGTCCAGTTAGTCCCGCCTAGCTCCCAACTATCCGTAGCGACATACTTCAGGCTCTTACCGGCATATGGTTTACCCGCATCGAGCAGGGGCAGCACACTCTTCTTCCAGTAAACGTCCAGCACTCCAGGGTCCAGATAATCGATCGCCAGACCCTGCCAGGCGCCGCTCGATGTCGATACGCGAGCGTCCGAGTCCGTATACCCGATTCGCAACAGCTCCCAGCTTTGAGTGCTTCCTGCCGGCGGAACCCAGTGCACTGCTCCATCGGCGTCTACCTGGGCGGTAATATCGCAAACTTCCCCTACTTCGGTGTCCTCATCTGTTGTGTCAGGCGAAGAGTCCGTCAACAAGAGAGTTGCGTCTGGCATCGAGAACCCCATCTCAGCTGCGGCGGATTTCGCCTGCAGCGCGCCCAGACCCTTGCGGGGATCGCCACTCTCTCCAGCCAACGAACTACGTTGATGCAGAGGATAGGCCAGCACAGCGATCTGCCGATAGAAACCATTCTTCATCGGAGGCGTCTCGACCCGGACGTCCGTAGTACCGGGCTTCAGTAGAGTCCGCGACCACGTCAGAACTTTCGACGCTTGCTCCGGCTGGACCCAAGGTCCGCCGAGGTTCCACCCACTTGTAATGTTGAGCGTTACCTCCAGCCCCAGCCGGTCCGCCTCCTTCAGCGCGTGAACATAAAGCGCCGTCCACTGCGGGCTGCCGAACTCGGGGCCGGCCGGAACGTTATCATTGCCGTTTTGGTTCGCCCCATTTGCATCCACTAGGAGCACGCCGCCATAGCCCTTCTTCTGCATCTCCTCCAGGTCGCGGGTGATGGTCGCCCGGGTCGTATTCCCATTCAGCCACCACCAATAACATCGCAGCCGCGCCGCAGCAGGCGGGGCCGTGAACCCCCTGGTCAGTTCATCTGCCTTTGTAGAATGGCTCTGGCTATGGACGGCTCCGCCATGCCCCATCAGAGCTACCGCAAGCATGACAGTTCCCGTCTCTATCCATCTCTTGCGATTGTTCACCGCCACCTCAATCGTTATTGAGACACAGCACTAGCCTATCGGATAGCCGATACCTTCGAGCAGCTGTCCACAGTGTGCCACGCGGCTTTAGCCGCTGAGGTACGGTTCTTTGCAGCGGATATCACAGACGAATCGAGACAAAGCGTACCTCAGGGGCTAAAGCCCGACGTATTTTCGATCAACTTGCGGCACGGCTGAAGGCGTGCCCTTCTCCGGGAGAGTTTTTCCGCAGCCTGCTAGAGGCTTAAATGTTGTGCCATCAGGATTTGCCTCTAATCGCCATGATTGGGCCTCTAAAATGAAAAGCGGGCTGTAAGCTGAATCTGACGAGGAGTCCAGTAGGAGGTACGTAGAGATTCAGTTCCGTCCGTTGTGCTTGGATTTACATATCCTTGAATGTTGAACGCGTTGAAGGCATCGACATTGATGCGGAGAGACATTTGTTCTCTGATAGGAAATACCTTGTATAGGGATATGTCCGCGTTGTAATTGTACGGTCCAAGGAGAACGGTTTTTGAAAAGGGGTTGACCCCAGAGGGCCCGGGTGAAAATGGTTGCGTGGCAGTCTTACCATTGTTCAGGTTGATCACAACGTTGTTGTTGTTGGAAGTAGTGTTGATAGGCGACAAGTAGGGTACATAGCCGCTTGGCAGTCCCGACACTCCTTTGGTTGCGGCATTGATTACCGACGGCGCCAAATAGCCATTAAACCATTCGAATTCCTTGTAGCAGACCCCGCTGCGGCAATCGGTGATGGGAGCTCCGTGTTTGTACACCTTGATCGGGCTAGTAGCACCCCAGTTCGTTGCTATCGGTTGGAAGCTTTGAGATAAGACGTTTCCAACAAATGCTACCTGGTATCCTCCAACCAGTTCATCCACTAACTTATTCGAGTTGCCTAGAATTCGTTTGCCTCTTCCAACCGGCAGATCAACCACGCCGTTGAAGCTGATGTGGTGTTCGGGAATGGCGGTGTCGATTTTGTAGTTCTCGAGCCTGTCCAGAGCGTGACTGGGATTCAGAAGAGTACCTGGATTGACGTTGCCAAGGGTGCCTGGGATGTAGTTTGCCGCGGGATAGAGGACACTGTCGCGAAACGTGTTTCCGCCTACGCGAAATGCGCGCGAATAGACATAGAATACTTGATAGGCATAGCCGCTCTTGAAGGTGCGTTGATAGTTGAGTTGAAGCGCGTCGTCATTGGACCATCCGTCCTTCACCGACTCGACCATTCCGCTACCATAAACCGTTTGGTTGTAAGGTCCCGTGGCGGTCGCGGCATATTTGCCTGTTGGCGGAACTACACCGTTGAGAGTCTCGTAGACATAGTTTGAGGGGTGATTGTTATACATATAGTTTTGATCGAGATTGCTCCCGTGATCCAATAGATAAGTTGCGCGGAGGACCGAACCGCCCTGGAGCGGCTGCTCGATCGTCGCGTTGACCTGGGTCACGGCGGCCGGCGGATAGTGAGGGTTTAACGTGGAAAAGGTTATGCCTGGAAGGATTGAGTTGGTCGCGTCCGAGTTCACAACACCACTGCTGTTGCTTCCTGCAATGACCGATTGAGGCGCACGCAAGAGATAATTCGGCAGTCCATCCGGTGACTGATTGGCGGCGATGTAGCTCTGTGAATATGTAGCCGAGAATGGTGGGGCGGGCGCCGGTATTTTGAGGGAGTTGCGGATCGGTATCGGGTATATATACCTACCGTAGGCTCCGCGAATGACCGTTCCCCGACTCTTCGAGAACGGTTGGTAGGCGAAACCTATGCGCGGGTTGAACTCGGCATTCTGGTTGTGAATCATGGAGGAAGGGATTCCCGCGGATTGTGGCGTTTCAAAATTCACGCCGACATTTGCATAGTTGTTGACAACGGCTTGCGTGGTGTAGCCCTTGCCTATGTAATACGATAAGGGGTGTGCGATCACTACGGCGTCGTGGGCGAGATCGAAGCTATCCATGGTGCCGTCTTGAATGTTTGGAGACGGGTGGATCTCCCAACGGAGCCCCAGGTTGAGAGTCAAGCGGGCATTGACGTGATAGTTGTCCTGTATGTAACTGTCAATCTCCTGGTCGGAGAAATGTTGGAGGACGGGGTTAAGATTGACACTGTACGAGTCTGCAGCTCCGAGAAAGAAATCCGCATCGGCATAACCGGTGTTGACAAGCGGAGAGTAGTTTGCGCCCGAGGTTGGATCAAGGTCGCCGGTTCCGAGATTGCTGAACGCAACCGAGTCGGCTAGCCGATCAGGGAGGTATCCGATACGTTCTCGGCGATAACGCATCCCGAACTCGAGTTGGTGTTTTCCCAGAATCTTGGTTAGGTTTTCGTCGAGGTTGAAGACAATCTGGTTTTCGCCGTAGTTGTACTGCGTTCCTCCGAAGGGCATGAGCAAACTAGAACCGATGGTCGGGAAACCGGTCTCTCCGAAATTGTTCGGTAAGCCCAGAAGGCTTTCGATATTGGTGTTTTGTGTCGTTCCCGCGACGTATTGCCGGAACCATTCCTGGCCGTAGACGGTCTCTGACGTGAAAGTAGGAGAGAACACGTGGGTGAAGCCCAGTGCTCCACTGATGGTGGTTACCGGGATGACCTGGTAGCCTTCCGCCCCGGCGGGCAGACCGCCGGCGGCTAAAGTAGGAGGGGTGTTGGATGGATAGTTGCGGAGCGCCGACATAGTCTGTTGCACGTTTGTAAACCGCAAGAAGACCCGATTATTTTCGTTCACAACATGGTCCAGCCGAAAGGTGGTGTTTGGAACCACCTGTTGCGTAGGGTTTGGCAGTGTTATGTTAGACGACACCAATGGATTGTTTGAATTGGTCGGAAGCGGACTGGCTGTGTAGAGTGCTTTGGCGAGTGGGCTGATCCGGCCGATTGGAATCTGATTGTTGACGAATGGAAGACGCTGGTATGTAGCCGGGTCGGATGTGTTTGGATCGTATAGCTGCTGTAAGTTCCCCGAGCTGTTTACAAGACCGCTAAAGTCTCCGTTTCGCATCGCCATCGTAGGAACAAATGCTAGCTCGGTCACCGATTGGCCCAAGGAAAAGCGCTCAAAGCCGACGAAGAAGAAGGACTTGTCTTTGCCGTTGTACAAATGCGGAATAAGGACAAGCCCACCGATCGAAGCCCCGAATTCGTTGCGAACCAGATGTGGCGCAGCGTAATTAGAGGGATTTTGCCGCGCCTTTGCAATTCCGATCGCGTTGTTTCGAGCCGTTTCGAAGAGCGAGCCGTGAAAGCCATTTGCGCCTGACTTTGTCGTCAAGATACCCGTGGCCGGCGTCGCGAACTGTGCGTTTGAGGTGACTGTCTCGAGCCTGGCTTCCTGAATCGAGTCAGGGTCGGGCAATTGCGCCTGGGTAGAATTTGTCTCGCCGCCGAAATTGCGATTGGTGAGCGGAGTACCGTCCTGGATATATTCGAGCGCTTCAGGCAGGTTACCGTTAGCGCGTTGGCCACTCCCCTCAAGACCCGGGACGGTATCTCCTGCGAGCGTCAGAACATATCGGCCATTTAGCGGCAACTGGTCGATGCGCTTGGAATCAATCTCGGTTGCAACCGTGCCGCTGTCGTAGGTAGCGAGCTGGATCTCGTCGCCCGAAACGGTGATTTGTTGGTTGGTATCGCCCGGCGTCAATTGCGGGTCGATCACTGCGTTCTGGGCATCCTGGAGAGAAACCGCGACTTGATACTTCTTCATGCCTGGCGCACTGAAGGTGACCGTATATTCTCCGGCGAACAAGCCGGGGACGGAATAGAAGCCTGAGCCATTCGCGACTGAACCAATCGTCGTGCCCTTGGCCACGTTAACGATCTGAACTCCGCTGCCGGGAATGACCGCTCCGGTGGCATCTTCGACCGTGCCTTGGATGCTGCCGGCCCCGCTCTGCGCGGCGACTGGTCCAGGCGCCAGCAGTACCAGCAGCGTTAACATCGCCAGACCTACTTTTACGCCAAGGACCACGGGGAACCTGAGGGACAATGCCAGAAGGTTTGTTGTTTTGTGCACTCGGTTGTATCGGGTCATTGCGGATTGCATCTTGCCTCCAAGAGTTTTCATAACCGGTCAGAACTGAAACCCGGCTTTCCGGATCGCGGCTTATCCTCCTCATCGCAAGTGAGGTGAGCAAGTTAATTTACCGGAATATGACCGCTAGGGTTTACCGTAAGGACTTCTCCAGACCCATTTCATTTGAATGACTTAACTCGCCCAACCCGGACTAAACCGCAGGTCCCTCCACTGCGCTCCCCCGGATTTCCTGTCGAGACCCGCGGCGTTGATCAATTGCATGCGGCTCTCTCTACGGAGAGCCGCACACGTGGTCGTAGCTAGCAGTGCGAAGTAGGAAATCCGGGTACGCTCCGGTCGGGATGACAATTCTGTTGTGCCCGCAAGAGCTTTGGCGAGAAAGACTTGCCCAACCCCAGTCGCTTGAGTCACCTGATCGGCCCTTTTGCCGTAAGGACTTCCCTGGTTCCCGGTTTCCAGGGACCGCAAAAGTCCACCTGACCATGATGTTGCTCGCGTGCTACACTTGGGCGCCCGCGGGTCAACTGGAAATGAGTTCAATAGCGAACATCGCAACCGAAGAGGCTCAAGAGCACCCGCCTAGTGTCGACGAACGGCGCGCTCTCATCGAACGAGTGGCAGCAAGTACGCATTTCAGACGATCGGCTCGCTTGCGTGATTTCCTCCTGTATGTCGGCAAACAGTCCCTTAAGGATGGCTGCCGTCCCGAGATCAACGAGCAGGAGATAGGCGTCAGAGTCTTCGGAAGGCCTTCCTCCTACGACCGAAGCCAGGACAATATTGTCCGCGTCAACGCAACCGAACTGAGAAAACGGATTGAGTTGTACTTCGCAACCGAAGGGGCGCAGGAATCCTTGGTTCTCGAGATTCCTCGAGGTGCCTATAAGACTGTCTTTCATCGCCGTTTGCCTGAAACCCAGAATCAGATCCAGGATCAAACTCAGGAACAAACTCAGGACCGGCTTTCCCTGCCGCCCCAAGCGCCACCGCTGGAGAATCCGGCTCCTGTGGTTGGGAAAGATCCTGTCATTCGTCTCCACATTTTGTGGGGCGCCTGGAGCCTGGCGCTTGCGATCGCCTGCCTCGTGCTCTTCCTGCAAAACCGCACGATGCGGCACGCCATCTACACCTGGGACGGAAAACCAGCGGTTGCGGCCTTGTGGACGGACTTCGTCCGTCCCCATCAGGAGATCGATATTGTCCTTCCCGATAGCTCAGTCAGTTTCGCCGAAGAGATGATCGGACAACCGATGCCGCTGAGTGACTACTTGAACCACAACTACATGCGTCTGCCGCAATCTTTGAATCTCAGTCCGGAACGAATCAGGGATCTGAATGGGATCTTTTCCCACAACCTGGTCACTATGGGTGACTTTCATGCCGCGCAACAGATACTTGCGCTCACTCCGTTGTCGCCCTCTCTCCACCTCACTTACTCCCGCTTCTACACGGCTGACTCCATCAAACGTAACAGTTTCATTTTAATTGGCGGCAAAAAGGCCAATCCCTGGGTTCGCCTCTTTGATGACCAGATGAACTTCAGCCTCGACTATGACAACGAGCACGCCCAATCGTTCATCGCGAATCGCCGTCCGCACGCAGGAGAACAAACCAGCTACGCGGCCGCGATGGATCCAAACACGTTCATCGGTTACAGCGTCATCGCCTACTTGCCCAATCCGAGCCGGACAGGCAATGTGATGATCCTGGCAGGAACAGATTCCGACGCCACCAGTGCAGCCGCCGAGTTCCTGACATCGGAAGAGCCGCTAAGTAAGTTTCAGAGCACTCTTCATCTGCGGAAGTTTCCCTACTTCGAAGTACTTCTAAAGACCTCTCGTCTTAGCGGAACTTCCTTCAGCGCTGAACCCCTCGCCTACAGGACCTATCCGGCACTCCACTGACTTTGATGCGGCCAGGATTGTTTCCTCGAAACCAGCAGGGATTTCAGCGATGGGGGTGGAATCAGCAGTTTACTAGTTGTGCCGCTCCGTACAGTACAATTCCTCGCATCACTTTTTCTCCCTGCCCTAGCGCATCACAAAGCCGCCGTCGACCGAAATGGACTGGCCGGTGACGTAGCTGGCAGCTGAGCTGCACAGCCACAGGACTGCATCGGCGATCTCGTCCGGCCGTCCCAGCCGGCCCATCGGCACGAAGGTGTTGAGCATCTTATCCAGCTCTTCGCCTTGGCCTTCCGCGATCATCTTGTCAGACATAGGCGTCTGAATCATGCCCGGACACACGTCGTTTACGCGAATACCGCGCGTCGCATATTCGAGAGCTGCGCTCTTGGTGAAGCCAATCACACCGTGCTTCGCGGCATGGTAGGGCCCGCGCCGTGCGCCGCCAATCAGACCTCCGAGCGAAGAGCAATTGACGATCGCGCCACTGCCTTGCTTGCGCATCTGCTGCAGTTCGAACTTCATGCAGCTCCACACCCCGCCCAGGTTGATCCCCATGACCCGGTCGTAGTCGTCGCGGGGAGAGTCAGCCGTCTCGGCGAGGACATTCTGGACTCCGGCATTGTTGTAAGCAGCGTCGAGCCGGCCAAAGGTGGCCACAGTCTGTTTCACCATCGCTTCTACCTGCGCGTCGTCCGACACGTCACAGCGAACCGCCAGTGTCTTGTGACCTTGATCGGCAAGGGCCTTAGCCGCGGCTTGCACTTCCTTCTCGTTCCAGTCCGCCAACACCACCGACGCACCGGATTCCGCAAACGCCTTGGCTGTCGCCAGCCCCAGGCCTGAGGCAGCGCCTGTCACCAATGCAACTTTGTTCTCGAACGAGATGTTCATCTTCATTCCTCCTAAGTGGTTGATGTTTTATTTATTGAGTTGGTATTGCTCAGCTGTCACCTTCTCCAGACAATTCACGGCGACACCGTCAAGCTGTTCCTGAAAAGCGATGTGCGTCATCGTGGTGGTCGGTGTGGCTCCATGCCAATGCTTCACGCCGGCTGGAATCCAGATGACGTCTCCCTTTCGAATCACCTGAACGGGTCCTCCCCATTTGCTGTATCCAGCCTTCGCCGTCCGTCACAACAAGCACTTGACCCAGCGGGTGGGTGTGCCAGGCCGAACGCGCCCCCGGCTGGAAAGTGACCAGTTCTCCGCTCGACCGGCTCGGCTCCTTGGCGTCGAAAAGTGATTGAACGCGAACAGATCCCGTAAAGCGATCGGGAGCGCCTGAGATAACCTTTTGCGAATTCGTGGGCGTGATCGTGATCGCAGCAGTCGTCTGGGCGGCAAGGGTGCCCGGCACCAACAGCGAAGCCAGCAATAGTGCGGAAGTAAGCATCAAGTTGCTCATGTTAAAACCCTGCCTCCTTCCTCTCAAGGCTAGCGATCTTGCCCCGGAGCCGCTTTCCTGATCCTGCCAATTCTTTGCCTGATCCTGTCTGACGTTCAGATTTCGCGCACACCAAGGGTTGCTCGGCGTTAGGCTATTGTTGAGGTGAGGGATGTTGAAGGAAAGAAGACGCGCCGCATCGCCGGGTTCGGCCGTGATCGAATTGAGGCGTGCTCTTGCACAGCGAATCAAGCTGCTGGCGGAGAAACCTGGAGAACACCCGACGGCGATACCCGAACTCTTCCTCTATCACCGGACCTCCCCAACCCCTTGCTTCCGGGCTTCCTACGAGCCGGGTCTGAGCATCTTTGTACAGGGGCGAAAGCGTATCCTGCTCGGCGGAACGGAGTATTGGTGCGACGGCTCCTCGTTCCTGCTCTCGTCCATCGACGTGCCCGCGCAAAGTCAGATTATCGAAGCCTCCGAGAAGACACCGCTGCTGTCGATCTTCCTGCGCCTGGACATGCCGACGGTCCGGGAGGTACTCAGCCGGGATGACATACCCGAAGCTCCGCCATCGACACACCGCCAGGGTCTAGTGGTGGGTGAGACGACTGTCGGCTTGCTGGGCGCCTCCATGCGTATGCTTGAGCTTCTTGATACGCCGGAAGACATACCGTTCCTCGGCCCGCTGGCTCACCGCGAGATCCTGTATCGCATTCTTCGCACGCCGCAGGCGGAACGGCTGCGCGCCATCGCGACCAGCGGAGATCTGGGTCAAAGAACGGCACGCGCGATCTCCTGGCTCAGAGCCAACTTCGCCAAGCCCTTGCACATGGAAGATCTCGCCTCGACGGCAAGAATGGGAGTCTCAACCCTGCATCACCAGTTCCGCGCTCTTACGGCGATGAGTCCACTGCAGTACCAAAAGCAGCTGCGGCTGCAGACAGCCCGCCAACGCATGCTGATGGACGGACTCGATGCGACCACTGCCGCTTATGAGGTGGGCTACGAGAGCGTAAGTCAATTTAGCCGCGAGTACAGCCGATTCTTCGGCCAGCCGCCCATACGCGACATCAAAGGCCTGCGCGATCACAACATTAGTGAGGTCAGCGTAGCTTAGGCCGAATCGCATCGAGTCTTACGGGAATCTCTGAAGCAAGCAGCGTCCACGGAAAGTGAGACGCGAAAGGACCTCTTACTATGCGATCCGATATTGTACCCGGCGCCCTCTTTCCCGACTACGAATTAACTGACCACACTGCCAAACGCCGCAAGCTCTCCCAACTACAGAGTCAGCACCCCATGGTTCTCGTGCTCAGTCGCGGAGGTTATTGCCCCAAGGACCGTCGGCAAGCCGAACTCCTCGTCCAACTGCATCGTGAAGTGGAAGTTGGATATTGCCGTCTCGTCACCATAAGCACTGATAACATCACGGTTACGAACGAGTACCGTTCAGGCGTTGGTGCTCACTGGCCGTTTTCTTTCCGATGCGGGCCGAATGGTTCAAAAGGATCTCGACATCGCCGAATACACGGATCCAGAGCACAATCCGATGATCCCGCACGTTATCGTTCTGGAACCAGGCCTCATCGTATACAAGATCTATAACGGCTATTGGTTCTTCGGCCGCCCGACCCTTGAGGATCTCCGTCAGGACCTTCGTGCCGTCACCCAAAAGTGCCGACCAGATTGGGATATCACGACGCCGGAAATGAAGGCTGCCTGGAAGGAAGGCCGCAAAGAGCTCTTTTATCCTTACGGCAAGACCTATGCTCAGACGCTCGGCGAGCAGGATTAGAGCGGGGTCTTTCTTCAGGAAGGTCAGTCACCGGCTTACGCTCAATCTGGGGTTCCGTTGGCAGTACATGCAACCGATATCTAGCGCTCTCAACAACGCTTCTACGTTCCTGCCCCTCTTCTCCTTCGAAGGTAATTTCACTCGCATCGAAGCGCTGCAAGTGGATCGATATTCATCGCGCGGCGTGCAGGAAGAAAAGCGGCGAGAGCGCTTAAGAGCACAACAACGGCGATGATAACGGCGTAGTTTTCCGCGTTCCCCGGCTTTACACCATACAAAAGGCGCGCGATCAGCGGCCCTACTGCCAGCGAGAGCAGGAATCCTGTCACCAATCCTGGCACGACCCAAGTGAATCCGTCAGCGAGGACCATCATCATCACGTGCGTGCGACGGGCGCCAATCGCCATGCGTATGCCGATCTCGTTGGTGCGCTGCGCTACGGAATACGACAGCACTCCATAGATGCCAATGCAGGCGAGCGAAAGCGCAATGACCGACAGCAGCGTGGCCAGAAGTGAGGTAAAGCGGCTTTCCGCATGCGCTCGGTCAACGACCATCGATAAGGGCTCGACATGGGTGATCGGCATATCTCGATTTACAAGTGTCACCTGCTTCCGCACGGAGTCCGCAAGATTGGAGGCAACACCGGCCGTGCGAATCACGATCGACATCGACGGCCGCGGCGCCAGCTGGTACGGCACGTAGATTTGAGGACGGACGATCGCCGTGAGCGAGTGGTACTGAACATGGCGCACGACACCTACAACGACGGCCCAGTCGCGCTGGAATTGATAAGGACCACTGGGAGAGTCGGAAATATTAAGCTTTCTGCCGATCGCGTCGGCATGGGGCCAGAGCTGGCGCGCAAGGACATCATCAATGATGACTGCGTGCTGATGCGCGGCATCATCGGACTCGGTAAAATCCCGGCCTTCAAGGAAACTGGCGCTTATGGTACTGAAATATCCGGGCAGAATGGAACGATGATCCGCCATTTCGGTGTTCTGCAATTCAGCGGGCGTACTCTCCTTCCAGTAGTAGTCATACCAATTTCCCGCGTCATCGAGTGGAATGTGGGAGACGGCTGCTGCGGATTGAACACCGGGAAGAGCCTGCAGCCCTTGCTGCAATTGCCGTAGTGGAGCGTAACCCGGCACGGAGATGCGAAAGGTGAAGACATTCTCAGCGCGGAATCCCGGATCGAGGCGCAGGACATTCACAAAGGTGCGCATGAGCAGGCCTGTGGCCACCAGGAGGACGAATGCCAGTGCAACTTCGGCGGAAACTAGAACATTGATCCAGTGCCGGCGCTGCCACCCATCCTTACGGAGACCCTGCTTGAGATTGCGGGTCAGGTCCAGGCGTCGCACGGCAATCATGGGCGCAAGCCCAAACAGCACGCTGGTGCCAATTGCTACGGCAAAGGTGAACGCAAGAACACGCCAGTCGAGGCTGACGTCACCGAGGCTTACGAACGAAGGCGGACGAGCTGCCAGGATTGCACGTATCGCGACCCAGCCAAGGCCCAATGCCACGATGCCCCCAAAACAACCGAGCAAAAGACTTTCGGTGAACAGTTGACTCACCAGCCTGCCGCGCGATGCTCCGAGCGCGGCACGAATGGCGGTTTCCTGCTGGCGCTGGCGGGCGCGTGCCAGCAAAAGATTCGCGATATTGGCGCATCCGATGAGCAGCACCAGCGCTACACCGGCGAACAGAAGCAGCAAAGTGCTGCGGACCTCGCGGACGTCGTCTGCTTGCAGGGGGAAGACATAAAAGCGGAAATGCGCCATCTGCGATCGCCCTCCGAGCGCATTGATTTGGGTGGCGATTGCATCCCCTTCTGCCTGGGCGCGCGCGGTGGTGCTGCCATTGCGTAGCCGCCCAATTAAATGAAGAAAAGCCGGACCCTGAGGGTCAGAGGGTCCGATGGGGATTGAATTGAACACGTCGACTTCGGACGGGACACTGGCATCGTCAGGGAAGATCAGCCGGAAATCCCCCGGCAAAACTCCGACGACAACCGCTGACTCTTTGCCGAAACGCACTAATTTGCCAATGATCGCCGGATCGGATCCGAACCGGCGAACCCAAACTCCGTGGGAGATGATAATGGTGTTCGCTGAGTGGGGCGCGTCTTCTTCTGGACCGAAGAAGCGGCCCAGCGCTGGCCTGGTACAAAGCAGCGGCAGAAAATTCGAAGTGACAACACCCGATTTGACCTGCTCGGCGTCGCCTTCTCCGGGAAGAGGTCCGTTGGTGACCCAGATGCCGGCGACCTGATCGAATTGTTTTGTTCGCTGGCGAATTTCATATAGCTCGAAGCTGGAGAATGGCGCGCGACTCGAATAGCCCAGGCCGGACCAGAGGATGGTGAGACGATCAGCGTTGGGGTACGGAAGCGGTCGCAGGAGAACAGCATTGACGAAACTGAAGATCGCAGTGTTGGCTCCGATGCCGATCGCCACCGTAAGGATGGCGAGAGCGGTGAAGGCTGGGCTCCTGCGCAATTGGCGCAGGCCATAACGTACATCCTGCCCCAGAACTTCAAACCTGACACCGGCGCGGCGGTCACGCACTGCCTGTTTGACCTGCTCGATACCACCGCAGTCAGCCAGCGCAGTGCGGTGGGCTTCGGATGGGGGCATTCCGGCGGCGACCCTTTCGTCCGCCAGCATTTCCGCGAACGTGCGCACCTCCTGGTCGAGCTCTCCCTCCACACGCCGCCGGTGAAGCAGATTGCGGAGGACTGCCCGAAGATGGGAGCGAAGTTTCACTTGTGTCTCCTAAGTAGCCTTGAGAGCACTCGCTATCGCCAACGCGACATTTGTCCCCTGAGCAGCTTCGGGCCCTGATCGAGATCCTCTCGAAAACCTTGGTCTGTGGTTGGTCCTGAGGTGTCCTATCGAATGCCTATACGAGTTTGCGTTGACTCATGTGAGTTGTCAATAGCCTGCCTGGTTTTTAAACGTGAGCATTGTTTACGGGGCTGGCGATTGCGATGGCAACAGCCAATCAGCGCTTAATGCCCGGCGGGTTTATACTTTGGCACTGGACATTGGTCCATAGAAGGAGGAACTCGTAATGGTCAAGCCAATTCCGGATGGATATAGCTCTGTCACTCCGTATTTGATGTTCGAGGATGCCAATTCTGCGATTGATTTCTATGAGAAGGCATTCGGGGCTCAGGAACTGTTTCGCATGCCGATGGGAAGTCGGATCATGCACGCGGAGCTCCAGATTGGAAACTCCCGGATTATGCTGGCCGATGAAAATCCGCAAATGGATGCTTACGGCCCCAAACATCACAACGGATCGCCCGTCAGTCTGATGCTTTACGTCGACGATGTGGACAGTTTCACAAAAAAGGCCGTGGCCACGGGACTTAAAGTGGTGCGGCCAGTAACCAACCAGTTTTACGGCGATCGTTCCGGAACTTTTCTCGATCCTTTCGGCTATAAGTGGACAATCGGCACGCACGTAGAAGATGTGTCACCGGAGGAAATGGAGACGCGCATGGCGAGCGTTGCCGCCGGTTAGCTCTTTGCAGTCTTGGTGAGAAAGAATGAACTGGGGCCCCGACGCGATGCTTGTCGTAGTCGGGGCTCCCGCGAACTGGACCGATGCGCATCCGGCTCTAGTTGCGTCCGTGCCCTTGAAAGACGGCGGTTCCTTCACGTCCGAGGCAGCTACCCAGGTTCGATTGCGCTCCTCAATCCCTTCCCACCACCCCGCGCGCGAAGGGTGAGTCACCAGAATGCTTTCGCTTCCACCTTGGGTTTCCCTTGCATCCCGTTGACTACCTGCGAGCTAAGGACGACTTCGAAATTGGTTCGGTCCCAGTCGACGCCGGCACCATCGACCAACTGTTTCAGGCTTGCTTCATCGGTCAGGAATTCGCCGGCAGCCCTGGTTCCGCTGCCTGCAATGCCTGCCGCGACCAGTACTACCTGGCCGGTGCTCTCGTCAGTGAAGCGGGCGGCGATAGCATAGTCTTTAACAACATGACTCCTTGGAGCCTGTGCTCTGACTTGCCAGGCGCGTGATTCGGGGTGCTGTGTGTCCGCGATCCAGTAAACCTGATCTGGGCCCTCGGGCCCTTCCAGATGAAACCTGAGTGAGGACGTTCTGTTCAGCGTCCAGTCATTGTTCAGCGCTCCAATCAAAACCACCGGCCCTTCCCGAAGCTGAGAGGGAATTGTCCTTCGAGAACTCTGAACCTTGAAAGCATGTCCGTGAGCTCCGACGAGAGACACGAATCGGGTAAGAATCTGCACGTCAGAAAAAGGAACGAAGTCGTTCTTGTCCGCCAACGCCTGAAGAAACGAGTCGTCATCGGCACCCCTCTGGAGCTGAGTCAGCGGGGAATCATGAGGGGCATACAAATCGGATTCGCCCACACAGAACAAAATAGGCTTGCTGCTGGTGAGCAACGGAGACCAGACTTCTTCCAGAGCGGACTTTTGCTTCCCCAAGTGTCTCCAAGAGCGAGCGCCCAAGACCAAAACGACGATGATCACGCCAGAAGCTATCAAACCCGCCGCCCAATAGATTTTGCTCGTGCTGCTGGGCTTGGCAACCGGCACCGCCTTCGAGGGAACATCCGCCGCAATCAGCTCGGGTGGAACCGCCTCAACGACAGGCGCATCCGGTGCGGGCTGGGAGAAGACGGGAATATAGGATCCCGGATTCAAATCAATTCGCAGTTCGCCCCCGTGCGCCGGTGACTGGTAATACTGGGCGAGTCGCTTCCTTACCTCCGTGGCGCAGAGACGCACGACAGGATCGAGATTGGTATCGTAATCCGGCGGCCGATGAAACACCTCTATTCCGAGGGTGCGCTCTTTCAAGTCGTCTTCGTTTCCCGCAAGAGTCTGTTCCACGATGTAGCGGAGCAGGTACGGATAGCGTTTACTGGCAGCGAATCTACCGTCGCTCACAATCTTTTCCAGTTGCGAACGCACGAGCTGTTTTTCCCCCTCTGTTCTGGGGTGCCAAGCACTCGTGACTGAGCCAATGGACGCCATGGTCTGTTTCCGCGGACAGAAGATTCGGCCGGTCTCAACGTAGCACCGCTTTGATACGGGTGGCTACGTGTTCCGAAAACCACCATTATAGCAACGACTTGCGTAGGTAACGAACCGTCCGAAGGTATCAGACCGTTAGCTACTGTAGCAATCCCGACCAGTTCGGGGGTCAACCGTACGAATGCGAGGCTGATCTGGGAAACCGTCTTCTCATAGCACCGAAATTTCGGATGAATTTCAAGGAGACGGATGAGGCACTGATGATTGGTCCTGCTGGCCGGTCGTGTACGAGGCAAGTCTGGTGCTAATTTTCAAATGAAAAAAACTTTCCTCTCGACACAACACCGCAGCCTACCTATTCCGGGTCTGGGTAAATGTTTGCTGAAGTTGTTCTGGCGGCCCCGGCTCGGGCTGCCGAAAGACAAGAAGAGATGAAAACAGGACAAGAAACGGGTGCAAGAGTCAACCACAATAGATGCACCGTTCCATGGCTGCGGTCAAAGAGGGCGAGGATGGCGTGCGGCATCCGGGGAAAGGATGCACAAGCGCAATCTGTTTGGGTTCCCGCAATTTGCTGGGATCCCAGAGACAGTTAGTACTATACCGTCGATGTTCAGTGTGTCGATCGGCGAGTTGAACTCATCCGAACCGTGGCGCTAAGGATGGACATGTCATGGAAATGCCTCCCGATGAGGATCCAGATGTTTACCGGCTTCCTGCCGCTCTGGTGCGGCATCGCGCCGCAACAGAACGCACAGAAACTGGTGAGCACAAACTATCTCGCCGACGACCGCCTCTGTGCGCAATGGGGCGCCAGGTCGCTTTCGGTCCCGAGACCATGTACTCGCTGGAGTTTAGTTGCAACCCGAGCAACTGGCTGGGGCCGGTCTGGATCATCGATCACCAGTTTTCAAGCCGCCTGATCTACCTACTCAACTTTGGCGTTTTATAGTCTTCGATCAACAACTATGACTGTCCGACGCGATCTCTGCTAGTGTAGTGCGTCACTCATTGAGTGGTGTCTGTGGTGGTGTCAATAAACTTGTCCTGCCACGAACCCGGATTAGCGGATTGGTCGATTTTGTGGGATTGATTTTACTGGACAAACGAGTGCGGCGGCCGTGCATGCGAAAGCGGGTTGGGCAGGGCTTGTTCGGAGAGGATGGTTCCTCCGGGTCGCTTTCCAGGAAAGATTCGAGAGAGCCGCAGGGCGCACTGCAGATCCCTCCACTACGCTTCGCTTCGGTCGGGATGACAAGGGGAGAGGGGTGACTCAGGTTGGAGTGGTTGCGGGATGGGAGAAACCGCAGGTCCCTCCACTACGCTTCGCTTCGGTCGGGATGACAAGGGGAGAGGGGTGGCTCAGGTGCAGGTCCCTAAGTCGTACTTCACGGGGGGAGCTGTCGGTTATGTGTATGCCTGCTTCTTGGTTACCGACGGGAACGGCCACAATCTCTGGATTCAGCCTCAGGCCTACGACGTTCGTGGGGTAAATTCCAACGGAAATCCATGAGTTTATTGGTTACGACAAAGGCACCGCCACGGTGTTTGCCGATACTATGTATGGCGCAGGCACACGCTAACTACAAGCTGTTGTTTATTAGCATTCAGGACGAGATCGCCTGGCCAACCGGGAAGGGGTGGCTTCCGTTCAGCGCGGACCAGATCTGGGCCTATGAAGGGTATTGAGGGCGCGTGAGGTTGAAGTACGCGCCACGTTGACTCACCAGAAGACTTTGGCTTCCACCCGGGGATCGGCCAGGAATTCACCGGCAGCCGTGGTCCGGCTGCCGGTAATTCCTGCCGCGATCAATTTGAGGTCACTCCGCCAAACGTCTAGAACCGTACGTTTAGGTCTGTTGCGAAAATCTACCGCCTTTAGGAATTCAATCGCTTTCTGCAACGTAGGTTTTTATGGTTTTCAGGCAGAATCGAGAAATTCTGTGCGAGAGTTTTCTTCATGGGTGCATTCCGTTGGATTGCAACGTCGCTTCTTCTTCTCTCTGCCTCTTTGCTTTCAGCCGCGCAGCAACTCAGCCTGCGCTATGAGACTGCTGCGAAGGAGTGGACGGAGGCTCTGCCGCTAGGCAACGGCCGCATCGGAGCCATGCTCTTCGGCGGTGTCCAGGAAGAGCATCTGCAGATCAACGAAGACACACTTTGGGGTGGCGGCCCGCATGACTACACCAATCCGGAGGCCTACTCGCACCTGTCCGAGCTGCGCCAGCTCATCTTTGCCGGCAAGGTGAAGGAGGCCGACGAACTGACCGCCAAGATGATGGGAAGGCCCAAGCTGCTCATGCCCTATCAACCCTTCTGCGATCTGCACCTGCGCTTCCCTGGCGACGGCCCGGCGGAAGAGTACTGGCGCGAACTGGACCTGCAAAAAGCAGTCGCCACCACCCGTTACCGCCGGGGCGATGTCTCGTACCTTCGCGAGACATTCATCTCCCGCCCCGATCAGGCGCTGGTGGAGCATCTCACGGCGAGCCGCAGGGCTTCTCTCAGCTTCACGCTGGAACTCGACACGCCACAGCCCGGCGGCAAGACGGAGATCGCCGGAGCCGGCTCACTCCAGCTGGACGGACAGATTGAGCCGCGCCAGAACCCCGCCTGGACCGGCTCCTGGAGCGAACCCGGACTGCGCTACGCGGCGCGGGTCACATTGCGCGTGGCCGGCGGACGCATCCTACACCACGACAACACCCTCGCCGTGGAAGACGCCGACGAAGTGACGCTGATCTTCAGCGGCGCCACCAGCTTCCGCAACTTTCGCGACATGAGCGGAGACGCCGCAGGCCAGGCAGACGGTTTCGTCACCGCCGCGGCCCAAAAGAGCTACGCGCAATTGCTAGCCGCTCATCTCGCCGATTATCAAAATCTCTTTCAGCGCGTCTCGCTGCGCCTGGGCGACGGCGTGCAGCCGGCAACCGCGACCGATGCTCGCATCAAGTCGTTTATGCAGGACGGCGATCCGCAACTGGCCGCGCTCTACTATCAGTTCGCACGCTACCTGCTGATCTCCTGCTCGCGCCCCGGCGGCCAGCCTGCCAATCTGCAAGGACTGTGGAACCAGGATCTGGCGCCCGCATGGGGCAGCAAATGGACGACCAACATCAATCTACAGATGAACTACTGGCCGGCTGAGAGCGGCGACCTCTGGGAGGAGGAACAGCCGCTCTGGGACCTGGTGCGGGACCTGCGCGCCACCGGCGGCGAGACGGCGCGCATCGATTACCATGCTCGCGGCTGGGTGTTGCATCACAACACCGACCTATGGCGCGCCACCACGCCGGTGGATGGCAGTTGGGGCATGTGGCCTGTGGGCGCTGCCTGGCTTGCCAACCAGATGTGGGACCACTACGAGTTCAGCGGCGATCGTGCTTTCCTGCGGCAGCAGGCTTATCCGGCGATGAAAGAGGCTGCCGAGTTTCTCCTGGACACTCTCGTAGAGGCGCCGCCGGGAACGCCCTTCGCCGGAAAACTTGTCACCAACCCCTCCTTTTCGCCGGAGAACCAATATATCCTTCATGGCGATGCCGCCCGCCTCAGCTACGCCACAACGATGGACCTGGAAATTGTGAACGATCTCTTCACTCGCACCACCGAAGCGGCAACGCTGCTCGGCGTCGACGCGCCGCTCCGTTCACAGCTACAAGTGGCGCTCCGCCGCCTGCCGCCGTTGCAGGTCGGCGCACGCGGTCAACTTCAGGAATGGATCGCGGACTATCAGGAGACCGAGCCGGAGCATCGCCACGTCTCACACCTCTACGGACTCTTTCCCGGCGCCGCCGTCTCCGTTGCGGAGACACCGCAGCTGGCAGCAGCGGCCCAACGCTCGCTCGAGTTGCGCGGCGACGGTGGCACCGGTTGGGCCAAGGCGTGGAAGATCTCTCTCTGGGCCCACCTCGGCGACGGCGACCACGCCTACAAACTGCTCCATGGCCTTATCGGGGAAAGCACTCTGCCCGATATGTTCGACACCTGCCCACCCTTTCAGATCGACGGCAATTTTGGCGGCGCTGCAGGCATAGCCGAGATGCTCTTGCAGAGCGACGAGTCCAGCATCAGCCTGCTCCCCGCTCTGCCGTCGGCCTGGCCGGATGGAGAGGTGAAGGGATTGCGCGCTCGCGGCGGGTACAAGGTCGATCTGCTGTGGCACGGCGGCAAACTGCAACGCGCTGTGCTGCAGGGTGGGTTCCGGCCAAATGCGACCGTGATCTATGGCCGCCAGAAGATCGTGTTGAAGGCAGCGCCGTTGACGGTTTTGACGACCAACGAAAACAGCAACGCGTTGCAAATCGCGCAACACTGACCTCTGAGAGGCATCCAAATTTTCCTCATCGCCGAGGCTTTCCCCTGGTTGAGGGTTGAGTCACCTATCACTGACCCAGCCGACGGCATAGTCTCCTTTCTCCAACCTAAGGTCCGGCCATCTCCACGTAGTACACCTTTGATACCGCTCGCTACGTGTTCCAAGAAGTGCCCTTCTAGCAATGATTTGCGATAGGTAGCACCCTTCACTGGTTATCGGGCGCTGGAGCTACCGTAACACTATTGACAAGTTCGGGGCTCAACCGGCCGAATGCAAGCAGATCTGGACAACCGTACTCCCGGGCCCCCTGGTTCATGCAAATCTCGGCGTTCTCTACTTCCAGGAAGCTAAGTTCGACCGCCCGTTTTGGCGCTACGCAAAGTTCTTAAATCTAAAACCGGCTCTTGCCAGGGCAAGCACCGTGCTCGCCTTGTCTCTAGAGGCCTCCAGCAGGCGAACGATCCGCCGCATATCCGGGTGAGGTTCTCAATCTTAAGGTTGACCAAAAGCCGATATTATTCCGTACCGGTAGTCGAGCGCACCCTAGATATTCTCGAAGTCCTGCACGGCAGTGATTGTCCCCTAAAGACAAACGAAATATCGAGCCTCGCGAAGGTATCCCGCAGCACAACATATCGAATCCTGAGAACCCTGGTTCAGCGTGGATACGTCTTCCAAAATCTGGATGGAGAATTCAGTGTCAAACAGCCGAATTTCCAGAGGATCGTACCGATCCGACAGGAGGATCAGCCCAATGATTCAATGCCCACGGAACCCGAATCAGATCTCTCAACTGATCAACTCGTCGACATGCTTCTCGGGCTTCTCGAATGCTTGAGATCTGGTAGTTCAGGTTCGTTCTTGGTGCATAAGATGAGATTGACACGGTCGACGAATTCGGGCCGATCTAAGTAAGCTAGAAGGTAATCCGAGTCGGAACGGTGACCACTTCGCCAACGACCTGCCTATGCATTCGGCGGTCGTGACAACCTTGCGTCGATCTCTGGGCTTCGCCCGTAATTCCTGCCGCGACCAGAAACCTGGCCGGTGCCCTCGTCAGTGAAGCGGGCGGCTCCTGTCGCTCACAATCTTTTCCAGTTGCGATCGCACCCGCTGCTTTTCGTTCTCGGTCTTCGCGTGCCTAGGCACCTATCACTGACTCAGCCGACGGCATAGTTCTCATTTCCCAACCGAAGGTGTCCCGCGATTCAACGTAACACCGCCTTGATACGGCCCGCTACTTGTTAAAATAACTGCCCTTCTATCAATAATTTGAGATGTAGCAAAAGCCATTCAGAGGTTATCGACGGCTGGCGCTACCGTAGCGATATTGACAAGTTCGGGGTCCAACCGGCTGAATGCAAGGCGGATCTGGAAAACCGTGTTCTCACGCCGCCTAAATCGGACGAGGCAAGGCGGCGTCAGTTTGTCGGCAACCGGAACATGCCTAGGAAACGCCTCGCAAACGAGGCAACACCTGCTTAGCAGGTTCCATTAGGGCAATTCGTTCGCTGTTGGAAAACAGCATTTTGGGAGGGGAAATGTCAAGGAGACGCATGATGCAGTACTTAGGAAATAGAAACATCGCGGTCTGGGCGCTCTTGTTCGTTCTGGCCGCCGGAAGGCTTATCGCTCAATCCGGCCCCACCGGGTCGATCCTCGGTTCGGTCGTAGATTCAACCGGCGCATTGATCTCCTCGGCCACGGTGCATATTACCAATAACGCCACCGGAGTGGAGTCCAAAGCCACCACCACCTCGGCCGGCGACTACACCGTGCTCAGCCTCATCCCCGGTGAGTACAGCGTCCTTGCCGAGGCTCCAGGCTTTGAAAAAGAGCGGGTCACAGACATCACCCTGGCTGTCGCGCAACAGGCACGCGTCAACCTGGTCCTGAAGCCTGGCAGCGTGAGCGAAGTGGTTACGACCACCGCGGATGCGGTTCAACTCGATACCGACGATGCCGCGATTTCGCAGCTTGTCAGCTCCAAGCAGGTCACCGAGTTGCCGCTCAACGGGCGCAATTTCTTCGATCTGCTCTTTATCGGAGCAGGTGCGGTCGAGACCGGCGGCGAACAGTCGGGTCATCCCGGCGCGGGCGAGGCCATCAGCATCAACGGATCCCGGCCAGAGTCGAACAGCTACCTGCTCGACGGCATCCTCAACACCGATCAGACGACCAACGTCCCGTCTAACATCCTCTCCATCGACGCCATTCAGGAATTCAAGGTACTGAGCGAAACCTACTCGGCGCAGTACGGCTTGGGCGCCAACCAGATCAGTGTGGTCAGCAAGAGCGGCACCAACGACTTCCACGGCTCGCTCTTCGAGTTTCTGCGCAACGACGCGTTCGACGCCAGAAACTACTTCCAATCGAGCAGCAATGCCAAGCTGCGCCAGAACCAATTTGGTTTCGTCGTCGACGGCCCCGTCCGGATTCCGTGGCTCTATAACGGCAAGGACAAGACCTTCTTCATGGCCAACTACGAGGGCCAGCGCTTGAGCGCCGGGGCGGGGACGGGCTACACCACCGTACCCTCACCGGCCGAGTTGGCGGGATGTTTCTCCACCTCGGTCACGGATCCTACGACGGGGCTGCCATTTCCGGGCAGCGGCGGTTGCGTTTCCCAGATTCCGGCTGCGCGCTTTTCCCGATTGGCGAATGTGACCATCGCCCAGGGGTTCATCCCAGGCGCCAATTGTTCAGGCTGCGGGGGGAATCCTAAGAACAATTATTCGTACAATTCGACCAACACCCTGAAAAGCAATCAGCAGACGTATCGCATTGATCAGGATCTGCACAAATGGGGCAGACTCTTTGGCCGGGGCACTTACTCGACCTACAACCCTTTTGGAGCCGGCGGGGCATCGGCGGCGGCCAGTGGTTCCGGAACCTCGGGAATCAACACCAATTGGGCCGCTGGGTACACCACCAACTTCGGAGCCCACATCGTCAACCAGTTCATCATGGGTGTAATGGATTCGTACCTGGTCAATTTCGGAGCTCCGGTAGCCGCCTCGGTTCAAACCTCGCTCGGTTTCAGCGGCGTATTCACCGATCTCACACCACAGCAGCGTTCTTATCCCACCATCGGCTTTGGAAATCAGAATGCCGAGAATTTAGGCACCTTCGGCGGCGCCAACAACGCCTTCACCTCCAGCGACAACCCGATGTGGCAGTTCAGCGATGCATTGTCCTACATCCGTGGGTCGCATACCTTCACCGTGGGCGGGGACTACAAGCGGTGGACTCTCTTCCGAAACAACGCCAGCAACTTCCTCGGCCAATATACGTTCAGCGACGGAGTAGCCACGGGGAACCAAGTGGGGGACTTCCTTCTCGGATACTACGGCGCCGCCAACGGCTTCCTTCCCGGCCCGTTCGGCCTCCCGAACTCCGCCGGCAATCTGCACGACTACCAATTCCGCTACTACGCCACATTCCTCCAGGATGACTGGAAGGTTAACAGCAAGCTGACGCTCAATCTTGGCGTGCGCTGGGACATTCGCCCCATCCCCTACGATGCCCATAATCGCTTGACCTGGCGGGATACCTCCAATGCCCTTGGCGGCCTGTGCTTTGCCGATCCCAAGCTCGCCACCGACGGTATCGCACCGCCGGGCAATGGCTACTATCGCTACTGCGGCTCCAACCACCCGGGCAAAACCGAATACAACAACTTTGCTCCGCGCCTCGGCTTCGCCTATCGCCTGGATCCCAAAACCGTTGTCCGCGGCGGCTTCGGGCTAGTCTGGGATGGCGTCGAAGGCCGGGAAATGGACGACTCCGGCGACGTCTATCCCTATGTCAGCCGTCAAAACCTGCAGCAAATCAGTGGTCAAGCAAGTTTCCAATCGACCGATCAGCTCTGGCCCAATTTCAGCAGCATTGTCGAGGTAACCCCAGCCGCGAATACCTTCATCGCGGTGGTCAACTCAGAAAACCCGAAGAATCCATACATGACACAATGGTCGTTTTCCCTGGAGCGGGAACTGGCCAGGAACACCACCCTCGAGCTGGATTACATTGGCAACAAAGGCAGCCGGTTGCTGGCCCGCCAGGACATCAATCAGGCCCTCCTGATCCCCAACCTGACGGCCTGCTACACCGTCACTCCGGAACCACCCTCTTGCCTGCCAGCGAACCGCCGTCCCTATCCGAACTTTGTCACTTATATTGACAGTTCCTGGATCGGGCACTCCAACTACAACGCGCTGAACGTCAAGCTTGAGCATCGCTCCGGCCAGTTCGCCCTCACCAGCATCTATACCTGGGCCAAGAACCTTGACGACAAGTCCTCCGCCGCCAGCGCCGGCGCGGAAGCGCAGGGGTGGAATGGCTTCCTCAACAACCACAATCCCGAAGCGGACTATGGACGCTCCGACTTCAACGTCGGCCAGCGCTTCGTCACCAGCTTGGTCTACGATCTGCCCGTAGGCCGCGGCAAGCAATTTGCCAGTCAGGTCAACCCGGTGGTCAACGCCGTCATCGGGGGTTGGGAGGGAACTACCATTGCTACCTTCCAGCAGGGCTTTCCCACATCTATTCAGTGCAACGATTATTACGCTCCGACGAATGTGGGCGGACTGCTGGACATCGGGACTGGCGGCGGCATCAATCGTTGCGATCAGGTCGGCGATCCCAAGGTGCTGAAGTGGACCCACAACCCCGCTGACTTTGCCGCGAATTCGGCACTCTTCGCGGCCCCCACACCTGGAGTGTTTGGAAACTCGGCGCGCAACGTGGCCACAGCTCCAGGCCTTGAAAACTTCGTCCTCGGCCTCTACAAGAACACCAACATCACCGAGCGCGTCCAGTTCCAGCTTCGCTTTGAAGCCTTCAACGCCTTCAATCATCCGCAGTTCGACGCGGATCCTAACAGCGGCTTCGGCGGTGGCGGATCGTCGGTGAACAACTCCTTGTCCAGCGGGCAATTGGGACTCATTGGATCCGCGGGTGCACCACGAATCCTCCAAATCGGCGGCAAGCTCGTCTTCTAGCGGCGATTTCCGCCCCTCTCAACCGGGTCCGCCAAAGCCTTTCAGGCCGTTGGCGGGCCCGGTCATCTTCCCGGTATCCTGACAGCCATGCGTTTGCTTCCTTGTATGCTCTCTCTTTCTATCCTCGTCGCATCCGGCACCGCTCCTCTGCGAGGTCAATCGAATAGCGCCCCCCAATTCCGCGAAGAGCTACTAGCCCAGCAAGGCCGCCAGTCCCTCGCCTCGGGCCAACTGGATCAGGCTGAAGCGGCCTTCGCCGAACTCGCCAAGCTCCAGCCCAATTTAGCCGAAGTCTACGCCAACCTCGGCGCGGTCTATTTCCAGGAAGGCAAATTCGACGCCGCCATCGACGCCCTCCGCCACGCTTTGCGCCTCAAACCATCACTCACCAGGGTGACGGCTTTGTTGGCCATCTGCCTCACCGAATCCGGCCGCTCCGCGGAAGCCCTCCCCGGCCTCGAAGCCGGATTTCGCTCCTCAGCCGAGCCTCCGATCAAGCGCCAATGCGGCCTCGAACTTCTCCGCACTTACACCGCCCTGCACCGCGACGCCGATGCCGTCGAAACCTCCCTCGCGCTGAACAAAGCCTATCCCGACGATCCCGAAATCCTCTACCAGACCGGCCGCATCTACGGAAACTTCACCTACCTCACCATGGAGAAGCTTCGCGACAAGGCACCCGACTCCGTCTGGATGCTTCAAGCCAAAGCCGAGGCCCAGGAGAGCGAAAAGCAGTATGACCTGGCATTAAACAGCTTTGAAAGTGTCCTGCGCCTTGAGTCCCAGCGGCCCGGAGTCCATTACCGCATGGGCCGCGTCTACCTCGCCCGCTTCGAGCAGTTGCACGACTCCAAAGACCGCGATCAGGCCGCGGACCAGTTCCGCGCCGAGCTGGCCATCGATCCTGGAAACAGTAACGCCGCCTACGAACTGGCCCAGATTCAATACGACTCAAGCAACCTCGAACAGGCCCGCCAGCAATTCGAGTCCCTCGTCGAACGCCGCCCGGAATTCGAACAAGCCCGTGTCGGCCTGGGTGGCGTCCTCCTCGTAACCCAGGAACCCGGCGAAGCTGCCGTCCAGCTCAGACGTGCCGTCGAAATCGACCCCAACGATGAAGTCGCCTGGTATCGTCTGGCCCGCGCCTTGCGCATGACCGGCGACCAGGAAGGGCAGAAAAAGGCGCTAGCCGAGTTCCAGCGCCTCCACGCCCTTGAGAGCAGCCACTTGGCCCGCGCCGGGATCCTCGTACAAGCCGGCGAAGTCACCCCCCAGCAACTGGGAGAAACGACTCAGCCATAGAGGATGGCCGCAACCAATCAGAAAACTCAATCTGTTTGGGTTTCCGCAATTCGGCAACAGATGGTGAACGCAGAGGCTAAGGAGCGGGAGCAGAATGACGCATCTGAAACACATCTCAAGACGAAGCATTTTGGCTGGATTGGCGGCCTCGGGAGCACTTTCAGTTTCGAAAGGATTGGCGAGTGATGCGCACACCGAATCAGGCTCACCAATCCTTTCGCCAGAAGCGCGGAGCCGATCCGCAGATGCATTGCTGCACTATTTTGCAGGGTGTGCGCCAAAACTCCTTCGAGATCCGGCAGGCGTTTTGAAGTATCCCAGCGTCGCGCCCAGTCTGCCGGGCAAAGCGTATTCAACCAACCTTTGGGATTGGGACACGCTTTGGACCAGCCAGGGACTTTTCCGACTCGCGGCGTTGCTTCATGACGATCAGCTTACAGAGCAGTTGTGCGAACACGTGTCCGGAAGTCTGTTGAACTTTCTCGAGCATGCTTCACCGGATGGGCAGCTTCCCATCATGATGACCGCAGACAACCCGGATCCCCTTGGAGCCACGGGCAAGAACCCGACGTCGAAAAACCAGGCCAAGCCTGTTTTCGGTCAGCTCGGGCTGCTCGCCTGCGATCAACGCGGAGACGCAAAGTGGTTGAAGCCGCATTTCGATGCGATTCTGCGTTTCTACGATTCCTGGGTAAGGCACAACTCTTCCCCGATCGGCTTACTGGTGTGGGGCGATGATGTCGCGATCGGTGATGACAATGATCCAACCACCTTCGGCCGGCCTTTCTTTTCCTCGGCGAACTTGCTTCTCAATTGCCTGTTCTACCAAGATCTTTTAGCGTCGGCAGAAATCGCACGCCGGCTCGGACGCTCGGCGGATCATGATCGGCTTCGAAGCCAGGCGGAAGGGTTGGCGCAACGGATCCAGACGTTCTGCTGGGATCCCAGAGATAGTTACTACTATACCGTCGATGTTCAGTGTGTCGATCGGCGGGCTGAGCTCATCCGAACCGTTCCGCGAGGAATGGACATGTCATGGAAATGCCTCCCGATGAGGATCCAGATGTTTACCGGCTTCCTGCCGCTCTGGTGCGGCATCGCGCCGCAACAGAACGCACAGAAACTGGTGAGCACAAACTATCTCGCCGACGACCGCCTCTGTGCGCAATGGGGCGCCAGGTCGCTTTCGGTCCGCGAGACCATGTACTCACTGGAGTTTAGTTCCAACCCGAGCAACTGGCTGGGGCCGGTCTGGATCATCGTGAACTACTTCGTATGGAAAGCTTTGCAGCGATATGGATTCAAGAAAGAAGCAGATGCGTTGGCCGACAAGACTCTCCTTCTGCTGTCGAGAGACCTGGAGCGAAACGGCTCACTGAATGAGTACTACCATCCCGACACCGGGGCAGCACTGAGTCACAAGGGATTTCTGGACTGGAATCTTCTTGTCCTCGAGATGATCTGAAAGGATGGGTCTGTTCACAACGCAAATCTTGGGGCTATGGTAGGCTTTGCGGAATTCCTGGGAGAGGCTCTCTGAAATGCAACTGTCATTTTCTAAGGCTGCACGGAGTGTACTTGCGCTCTCTGTTGTAACCTTGGCGGGTGTACGCTTGCTGGCAGCGCAGACTTACTCGCCGTCCACTTCTCCGTCCGCGACGAACAACAATCGTTCAGCGATAGCGACGAATCCAGTCGCAACCGGCCTTCTGCCTGGCCATGGTCTAGCTCAACATCCATTCCTTTACTGCGGAGAGTACGACTACATTGAGCCCTATCAAACGATGTATGTTGTGCGTCACGGTAAGGTAGAGTGGACATACTCGATTCCAACCAACATGATGGTTTACGGAAAGTCGCAGATGGCCGAACTGGGAGACTGTACCCGGTTCTCGAACGGTGACATCCTTTTTAGCTATCGTTGGGGGGCGAGTATAGTAACCCCTGAAAAAAAGATCATTTGGGACTACCGTGCCGCTCCTAACACTGAAATCCATTCAGCACAGCCAGCCGGTAAGAATCGGGTTTTATTAGCTCAAAACGGCGCTCCCACCACGCTCTTTCTTATTAACACGGCCTCTGGAAAAGTCGAGAAAGAACTGGCGCTGCCTACGCCCCACCCGGACAAGGTTCATGGGCAAGTTCGTCGAGCTCATGTGACCAAAGCCGGCACGTTTTTGGTTGGATTGCTGGAAGAACATCGGGCGGTGGAATTCAATGCGGACGGTAAAGAAGTGTGGTCATTTACGGCTCCCGATAGGTGGGAAGGCGAGCGCCCCAGGAACGGGGTCACGTTGAGTGGGTGGGACGCCGTACGCCTCAAGAATGGCAACACCTTGATTAGCGGCGATGAGTACGGCTATGTGCTGGAGGTCGATCCCAAGGGTGAAACCGTCTGGGAACTCGGCAAAAATGAACTTCCCGGCTATCCCCTTGACGTTGTCCAAGAAATTGGCCGTTTGGCCAATGGAGACACCGTGATCACTAACTGGGTGGCAGGGAATACAAAACCCGCCAACTGGCCATCAACTATTCAGATTATTGAAGTGACTCCGGCGAAGAAAGTTGTTTGGGCTCTGCGGCAGTGGAAGGACCCAGATCTCGGGCCAGCCTCCTCGATCCAGCTGCTGGATCAACCCGGGGTCGCGGAGAATGGCGACCTGCAGCGATGAGCATCGAAATAGAATTCATCGCCAAATCACTTTCAGGCCCTTGTACCTCTTGAACTGACGATCCGATCCGATGAGTGGAATATTCTCCGCCAGCGCAGTCGCGATCAGCATTCGATCGAAGGGATCGCGGTGATGGCGCGGTAAGCCATACAAGCGCAAGGCATGATCCGGGTCAAAGGGAATCACCTGCAAACGAAGATCGCGAATCGCTTGCCGTGTCTCTGCCGCCCCCATCTTCAGTTTGCCCGCGTCGTGCTTCATTGCAATTTCCATAATGGAGATGGCGCTGAGGAGCGGCACAGCCTCGGAGCTGGAGAGGAGCGCGTACACCTTGCGCGACAGTGGGACGTCGCCAATGTAGGCGTGGACCATAACCTGGGTGTCCAGAAGAACGCGCACCGGTCAAGAGCGCCCTTGGAGGAAGGCGTCTGCCTCCTCATCGGTCATGGGGTCAAGCGCCCGAGGATCGATGAGCATGGCTTTGCCCTTGCCGGTACCGAACTTGCGTTGAGCCTTTTCCGCTTTGGGCGGTGGCACGAGTTCAGCCATGGGCATGTTATAACGCGAAATGACGATTCGCTCTCCTCGCGCGACGCGGGCCAGCAATTGCGGGAGGTGGGCCTTGGCGTATGCGACCTTAACTTCTGCCATGAGAAGAGTATAACAAATGTAGACCATCATTTTCATAGTTGATCAAGCATTGGCTAGCCGGGTCAGGGTGACGACCGTGATGTCGTCATCCTGGCCGAATGCGACGGCGGCTTCGGAAGCCTGCACCGCGTCGGCGCCCGAAGCGAACAGGGTTTGCAGCCGCTCAAAGCTGAAGATCTCACCGGAGGGCGCGCGTGCCTCGAGCAGACCGTCAGTGTACAGAGCGCAGCGGTCTCCAGGATTGAAGTGCACTACGGCCTCCTCATAGGCGATCGCAGGATCGATGCCCAGGGGCAACGCGCCGGGCAAGTCAATCTCTTTGTCATTGAAGTAAGGCGCGGGGTGGCCGGCGCTGGCCAAGGTACAGCCGCCGTGGGAGTCAAGGAGCAGGGCAATGCAGGTCGAGAAGCCACCTTGAAGACGGCCGTGGAGGCGGCGACTGAGGCCGGCGAGAATTTCGGCCGGACGAGAGGTAGTTTCTGCGAGCGTGCGCACAGCACCCACGATGAGCGAGACGGCCATCGCGGCGCCGAGTCCCTTCCCGCTGACGTCGCCAAGGACGATGAGCGTGGATCCGGCAGCCGCGCCATCAAGCGGAATGATCTGGAAGAAGTCGCCGCCCACTTCGAGCGCGGGCAGATAGGCGCTGGAGATGCAGAACCCGGGCAGAGTGGGTAGCTTTTCGGGGATGAGGACCTGTTGGAGCTCGCGGGCGCTGTGCAGTTCCCGCTCCAGGATGGCCTTGCGATCTTGCTGGTCACGAATGTAGTGATAGACCGTATAGATGATCGAGAAGAACACCAGCAGATCGAGAAGAGAGTCTGCGTTGAAGTAGACGGGACCCAAATGGAACAGCGGCGAAGACAGATGCTGAGACAGAGTCCAGTGGGTGAATCGCTGGCCCTGCCGGGCGGTGACTACAATGACAGCCAGGAGTTGGGAGAGAGACGCGCTCAAAGCGAGCACCCAGCGCACGGAGTCAAGTTTCTGACGGAAACCGTTCGCGACCAGCACCAGCAGATAGAGCTGGCACGGTTCAATGATTGCGGTGAGGATTCCATCGATCCAGGCGCTGGTGTGTGGTGAGATCCAGGTCGCGGGCGCATAGGTGAGACAGCCGTCCAGGAACGCACCAGTCAGGCTGACAGCGGCAAGAATCTTTGCCCAGCGGACCAGTCCGCGACGGCTGCGGAGATGAAGCATCTCGATGAGAAGGAACCAAAGCGCGACATTGCGCAGTTCCCATAGCGGCTGCAGGATGAACTGGCTGAACTGGCTGGAGACGGGAAGGCCCATCGTGTAGATCAACGTCCAGATAACCGGGCAGACCGCGAAGATGGAAAACCACAGGAGCAGCGTTTCCTTCCTGCGGCGGAGCCACAGGACGAAGGCTGCCAGGGCTACAAAAAAGTAAAGAACGTTCAGCGAGTTGATGTAAAGAGTGCTGCGTAAGAAGTTGTAGTTCCAGGTGGCGATGTACGCGGCAATCGATTTGGAGTCTCCCACCAGGGGCGTCTGGGCAATTCCGCCGCCATCACCGGCCGAACTGGAGCCGAGCGGTCCGTTCCAAACACGGATGGCGAGCGTGCCGGATCGAACATCAGGCAAGGTGAAGGCTGCGGGCACATTCAAGGCCGGCGAGGACGGGCGCGGAGGTAGCTTTCCGTAGCGGCCCACCAACTTGCCGTTCCAGTAAACCTCGCACACGTCTTGCAGGCGGGGCAGAAGCAATTGGAAGTCGGTTTTGACATCAGGTGCGGGTGTGATGCGAAGGCGGAGCCGGTACCAGGCAAAGCCGGTATAGGCATAGTGTCCCTGCGCGCCCCACGGGCGATCGGGAAGGATGGTTTCCCAACCGCTTTCACCCGGAGTGTCGTTGATGCTGGGGTTGGCCCATCGCAGGTCGTCGCCGATATGGAAACGCCAGCGCCCGGAGAGATCGACGGTACCTTTGCCGAGCCCGTCGATGGTGACGATGGAGGGAGCCACCGAGGTTTGCGCGTGCGCAGAGCGAAGAGGAAATCCAAGCAGCAGGAGCGCGAGCTGGAAGATAGCCAACGGCGGACGAAAGCGCATTTGGAATGCATTGTACGTCCGACCAGAGAGAATAATCTGCACTTCAGGAAATTGCTACGCAGCTTGAGAAGAAGTCAACGACTAACCGCCCCAACCGGCGCAGGGCCCTATCCATTCGCGTATTGTTCGAAAGCACTGCACATTTCATCCTTCCTGATGGCCGGGATGAGTACATTCCGGAAAGGCCGCGAGGTACGTGTTGCCGACGTATTCCATCTCCTTGTGTATGCCCGTCGCAGAAGTATAGTAGCCATTGACAGTCATCTGCTTTACCAACACGAAGAACCGTTCCAAATCGGTTTTGGGATTCTCTTCGTTGGCCGCGGCTATGCGCATCGCCTCGGGCAATGATGAACCCGTGGCCTGCTCGCGAATCAGTCGAATCCCGTCTTGCCATTGCTTCTTGATGGCGTCGCTGCTGGTGGCCACCATCAGATCAGCAAATAGGTTCGTCCTGGCTTCGTGCGCGCCCGGTGAGTGATCGTCAGCAGGGATGATCATTTCCATGAGCTGGTCGAGAAGGCGGCTGTCCTCCTGAGTGAAAAACTGCAGCGTGTACGCAGTCGCGGTGGACGCCGCCGGCGGTGCCTGCATATGGCTCATCGCCGCACCCGGCAGGGCGTTCAGTTTTTGCGATAAGGCGGTGAGGGCGACGATTTTGAGCACCGCTCTTCTTTCCATATTCTCCTCTGGGCTTTACAAATCCTAGCAGGGGCTGAGGTGGGTGGGATGAGTACTCAGAAAAAAGAAACCCTCCGCTACGCTCCCCCGAATTTCCCGTGCCCCTGCGCAGCCATCCTAGAGTTCGCCTCTTTTTCGTTGCTCCTTTATATAATCGGCAGCGCGCAACGAGAGGGCCATGATGGTCAACGTAGGATTCTTCTCGCTCGACGTGGTGAAGCAGCTGCCATCGGTGACGAAAAGATTTTTCACATCCCGCGCCTGGCAATAGCTGTTGAGCACCGACGTGCGCGGATCCTTTCCCATGCGCACCGTCCCCACTTCGTGGCTCGCAAAACCAGTGGGCCCCTTACCGAAACTGGTGAAGACTGTGCCTTTCATGTGGGAGGAAACTTCCAGCATGCTCTGTTTCGCCGCTTGCCACAAAGCATGATCGTTCTCGCTGAAGCGAAACTGCACGACGGGCGTCGGAATACCATGGGCGTCCACCCGGACCGAATCGACAGTCACACAGTTCCGGTAATCGGACGTGACCTTGCCCCAGCTCCCAAAGGACAAATAGCCAGGCTGCATTTTCCGCACCTGCTGCTTAAAGGCAGCCCCATAGCCCGGCAGCCGGGTAGCCTGGTGGGGGAACATGTAACTGGAATAGTTCACTTGAAAGCCCCAGCCGCCGACGTAATCGGTCTTGCCAAAAAGATGGCTGTAACGAGGCACGTAGACGTGATCGGTGGCGCCATCCTGGTTAGAAGGCTTTTGTCCTTCGAGTTCCTCCAGATAAATGGTCACCGACTCATTCAGATGACCGTTAAGATGGTGCCCCACCCTACCGCTGGCATTGCCAAGCCCTGCCGGATGTTTGGAAGAGCGTGAATTGAGCAAGAGTCTCGCCGACTCCACGGTGGAGCAACAAACCACCACGATCTTCGCCTTCACCTGCTGTTCCGCGCCTGTCTCCGTGTCGATGAAGGAGACAGCGCTCGCCAGGCCTTCGCGGTCGACCAATATCTCGCGTGCCAGAGCTTTCTGGCGCAGGGTGAAATTGCCGGTGGCCCGGGCTTTGGGCAACATGCAATCGGGGGAACTGAAGATGGAGGCGGCATCGCACCCATCCATGCAGTGGCCACAATAATGGCAAGGTAGGCGCTTATCGTAAGGCCGGGTGAGGACTGCCTTGCGCACGGCAATAAGGGGGATGCCCATCGCGTCCGTGGCCCGCTTCATGATGTGTTCGCTGCAGCGCCAGGGGATGGGGGGCAAATAATTTTTTCCCGCAGGCAGGATTTCCAGATGATCGTCGTTGCCGCAAACGCCGACGGTCTGCTCGATGCGATCGTAATAGGGTTCGAGATCTTCGTAGGTAAGCGGCCAGTCTTCTTCGATGCCCTGCAAGGACCATTCTTTGAAATCTCTCGGAGCGTAGCGTAGGGTGACGGCGTTCCAATGCATTGTTCTACCGCCGAGGACGCGCACTCGATCGATCGAAATGTTGTCGGAATCAGTGTAGGCGATGGATTTTGCTATGTCGCCTTGATAGAAAGGGGCTTGCTTCTCACCTCGGAAGCCGCGAAACGGCAACTCGTAGGGCCACTTGTGGGAAAGCAATTCCCACGGTTGGATTCCCTTCCCTGCTTCCAACATCACGACTTTGGCGCCGCCTTCGCAGAGCTCCTTGGCCATGACGCCGCCAGCGGCGCCGGAGCCAATGACGCAGACATCAAAGGTTTCGTCTTGGCTCAATGGTTCCATCCTTCCAGCAAAGGAAGGTTACTGCGACAGTATGGCTATTGCAAATGATTGTCGTTTAGATGGGAATAGTGGCCGCATCTCCGGGTCGCCGTATCTCTGGTCTCGATCGCGGGTCCGGGCACGATGTCGAGAACCGCGTTGATCGTTCGTAATTCTGCGAACTGGCGGGGTGGCGACGCGATCGAGCTCAGGCGTATTGGCTGAGATGGTGCCCGATATAATAGCTGCATGTACACGCCTCAGGCTGGAATCTTCGCTCTGGGAACGTCCTCTCATGCCTACCTGGAGTTTGACCTTTTAGACGCGAAGAAATGCAAGGAGTTCGCCTCTACAATCTCTGCTATCCGTGAACCACGGACCACCACAGGAGGAGTGAACTTCGTCATTGGCTTTCGCCCTGAGCTATGGCGCGATATCGTTCCAGACGATTCCCCTCTGGACGTGGAAGGTTTTAACGACGAGATCCAGGGCACAGAGGGATTCGTGATGCCAGGCACACAACATGATGGGCTGGTATGGCTGTCCGGCAGTGCGTATGACGTTATCTTCGATATGGCCCGCTCCGTCATCCATGACCTCGCAGGCCAGGCCTCGCTCGGGGAAGAAACTTCAAGTTGGCCTTACCGGCACGATCGCGACCTTACCGGCTTCATCGATGGCTCGGAGAATCCAACGCTGCTCGACGCTCCCATCGCAGCACTCTTGCCCGAAGGAGCTCCCGGTGCTGCCGGCTCAGTCCTGTTGCTACAAAAGTGGAAGCACAAGGTAGCAGCATGGGAGGCTCTGCCGATTGATCAACAGGAGCGCATCATGGGGCGCACCAAGCTCGACAGCATCGAACTTGAGAACAAGCCACCGGACTCGCATGTCGCTCGCACGGATCAGGACGAGTTTGGGAACATCTTTCGTCGCAACATGCCCTACGGGAGCGTCGCCGACCATGGCACCGTGTTCGTTGGATTCAGCGCAGACCAGAAACGGCTTTCGAGAATGCTTGATAGCATGGCCGGTCTAACTACTGGGACGCGCGATGCACTCACACGCTTTACTCAGCCGTTGACCGGCTCCTATTATTTCGTGCCTTCCGTCGAGAGTCTTCGGCGCTTACGGTAAGGCGGCACGCACTCGTTCCATTCATACGGAGCGCAGGCGTGTTCCAAGTTCCACCCTATATGAGACTAAACGCCGCATGCTTACGGGTTGAAATAGTCGCCTTGGGGCAGGATGCCGCCAGTTGAAGATGATGACGCGCTGGTTGGAAATATCATCCACGAAAAGGCGACTCCTGCCGGGGTCGTACATGACACATCACCTTCACATATAGGAACGGAATTCATCCATCTGAACGGCTTCGCCGTTCCCAGTATTGACCAAGGTAATTGTGTGTTGGCCGCCACCTAAACCAGCAACAACGACCATCAAGGCCCCATTTAAAGTGTCGTCATCGACAGTGCCGAATCTTCCATTGATGGTTTCTAAGTATTTACGATCAATGTAAACGGCACAGGGTCCGTTTTCTTCATCCGGTCTGCCGAAAACTTGAACCATCGAACCGGAGAAAGTCCAACTCATGCTGTCACCGTTGGTGAAAGACCAACAATGACCGCCGGACAAATCAGTTGGATTGTTTTCCCCGCAGCTCCAGTTTCCGGTACGGGTCACACTGCCATTCCAAGTGGGGGCGATGGCCGCTGCTGTTATCGGACCGCCACCAATTACGTTAAACTGCTCCACGTCCTGATAAACTTCGGTTGAGCTTGAGCTTTTGAATGGAGTTACCTCCACCCATAGAGTGTGTGAGCCCGGAGTTAGGTTTGTTACCGTGTAAACGTTGTCGGGAAACACGTTTTTAGGATTGTAGTTGTCGATTTGCCGCACAGCTTGACCATCAACAGAAACGTATGCGATGCCGAAATTAGGGCCTTGCTGGCCAACCCAAGTTATCCCGGTGCCAGAAAAGCTGATCTCAACTGAAGCGCCCAAAAAAGCTCCTCCGGTACGGGCCAAATTGCTGTAGTACAGGTGACCATAGGCACCCCAGTTGGGGATATAGGTGCTGTTACTGAGGGTCGAAAAGATAACCGATGGGCTAGTGCTGCTGACCACAGTGCCAGCGGATGGAGGCGTTGTACGCTGAGACGTACCGGACACCTGCGAAAACGCCCAAGACGTGGATTTTGCTGAAAGAGGCAAGGGTCGATATGGAGGAGAAGCGACTCCGGAGTCCTGAATGTAAGAGCCACCCGTCGAATTGTCCTGAATAGTGAAGCCGTCGCCATTCGCAGTAATAGTGAAAGTATCGCAGCCAGTACCAAGAGCTAAAACACCGTTGTTGTTGTGGAAACACATGCTGGGGTTAGTGACTGACTGCAATGTGCCCTTACCCGCACCCGCAGACACAAAACTAAACTGCTGGTTGGTGCCTCCATTTAAGGGATAAAGATAGATATCGGGAGTGCCGCTACCGTACGAAGGATTTAAGGCCCATCCTGCGTCCATCGTGTATGGGCCGTCCCCAATGTAGTAAATACTGGGGGACAAAGATTGACCTCGAACTACTAATGTCGAAGCCAGCAGGAAGAAAACGGCAAGCAGCACACAAAAGCGTATACTGCAGGACGGAATGGTTTTACTCGTCAAGGGGTTCATCGTTCCACGAGAGGGAGAGCGTTGCCGCGCTTTCCCTCTCCGACTGCACGGGGGATTTTGCGGGGTATAAGCCGCAAGGGCAATCATGTATTTGTTATCGGTCGGTAAGCGATATCTGATAGCCGCTGATGCAATTGGGGAATTTCTGCGTGGCGGGCTAGTGACGAGAGGCCCAAGAAATCAAACCCCGAAAAGGGAAACCGTCGATGAACCCCCGCTGTGAGCCGCAAGCGTTAAGCTGATTTCTTTTTCCCTGCTGCCCATAAAATTTAATCAGTGGGAAAATTCTTTGCAGCTGCGAATCAGCAACGAAAAAAAGATTTCGACCCGCTCCATCCCAGCCAATCACCGGACATCGTGGAGAAGGATGGCCTCTGAGGTGGGCGCCTCAAGGATGAGGCCAAGCTTTTTGCCGTCCGGTGATGGCCGAATCCAATTCACCGTCTTCCCGGGCAGGCTTGCCACCTTCACGGGAGTCGTTGTCTCCAGTGGCTGCCGCCAGATGGTTGCGTCCGCACCTTTCTGGGTGACGTAGAAGATGCTCTTGTTATCGGCTGAAAAGGCGAAGCGATTAAAATCATCAAAATCACGGGTGGCGAAGCTTCGAATCGTTCGCAGAGAATCGAGCGCAACGATCTGCAGGGGCGCACCTTTGTCGACGGCGGCGGTGGCGAGCAGTTTGCCATCCGAAGGAACGTCAAACCATACACGCCCCTGCGCTACCTTCTGCGGAGCCCCACCCCGGAGGACTGCCGCATCAGAAGCGGATTGTTCCCGTCGGTAGCATCGGCATACAAGACCCATTCGCCATCCGCCGTACACTCGGGAAATGAATCCATCGGTTCCTTGGTCACCTGTGTCAATCCGCTGCCATCGAGGTGGAGCGTATAGACGCGACGAAGATCCCCCTGGAGAGCGGCGCCGACAAGAACCATCGTGTCCCGCCCACAGAAAGACGGCTGGCCAAACAAATATCCGTTCTTGACATTCACCGCAGTGGCCTCGTGCTTGAGAAGATTTATTATCCTCAGATTCCCCGCGCCGTTGGCCACAATGGTGTTGTTATCCAGCCAGGTGAACCACACCAGTTCGCCGGTTTGGTCTTCCTGCAGCGAGCCGGCCAGAGGGAGTTCTGCGAATCTTGCGTTCAAGTCGTTTTGCGTGGTTGCGATGGTCCTGGCATCGGCGGTGAGACTGATGCCCGAATACACGCTCAGGTCGTTGGTGATCTGTCGCATCTTTCCCGAGGGATAGGAAAGAAAGCTGACCGGGGCAAAGTCGACTTTTTCCCACCCGGTTACGAAGAGACCTTTCCCGTTTGGAATCCACTGCATGTCATTGAGGTATCCGCCCAGCGCGGCGGAGGAAGCTACGGTCCGCGTCGATCCTGAGCCGAACTCGAGGCTCTGGACACATCGAGGTCGGCAAAGAGCTTCAGTAGATTGACCCAAATCTCTGTCCCAGGCACCGCTAACCTATCGGCAGCTATCCACGCATCCGCTATGCACTGTCGACCTGTCCTGGACGTAGGATCAATTATCCAAACGCACGGAACGCCCATCCGCAGGTAGTCTGCAGACCGGAACTGCGTCTCCGTATAAGTATCGTCCGGCGATAGAATCTCTACGACAAGCACCGGCGGTTTGACGATTACCTCCGGTTGAGGACCTCGCGGCACAAGCATGACATCAGGAACGCGGATGCGGGAAGGAGAAACCTGTACTCTCTGTTCGGTGGCAACTTTGACGGACCAGGTCTTTTCCTGAGACTGGAACCAAGCTGCCAGTAGAGCCTGAAGACGTGCGTGCTCCCACTTTCCCGCATTCCGCTCCAGCAGCTCGCCGTCAACATATTCCCTGTCGGGCCGGTAGCTCGTCTTCATATACTCCAACAGCGAGAGACGCGTTGAGGTTGTCGTTTATGACCCCGTCCACTCCAGTCTAGTCCAGCATTATCGAAAACGACACTCAAACAGTGGTGTGGACCCCTAAAGTGCGACACGGCAGCTAGCGAAAAATGGGGATGCCCTGCCTTCCCACAGATCCGCAGAGCCGGCCGCCGCAACCGCTCCCCAGGCCAACCTCGTCTATCTCGCAACGTCAACCAACGCCCATCGACTGGCTCTGGCAAGACCACCTGATCTTGGCGGCCGATTATCTGATTGGATGGAATGTCCTGTTCCAACGGGTCTCATCAAAAAAATGAATGAACTCGTGAACGGTAGAGTCCGCTCGCTGACTCAAGGGGATTTCTTCACTCCCGGATTCCGGCATCACGATAGACCAGTAAACAAAAAGCGGACGCCCCAGGATGTTCTGCCGTGGCACAAAGCCCCAGTAGCGGCTATCCATACTATTCGTGCGATTATCGCCTAGCACAAAGTAACTGCTGCGAGGAACAACCACTTCTCCATGCCCGATGTAGGTGGGTAATCCTTCAGCCCAAGCTTGCGTTACCCCCCGTGCAGCAGAGGGTTCGACTGAGGGAAAGTCGTCTACATATGGGTCGTAGTTCGCAGAGGTAGGCTTGGCCGCCTGAGGCTCGTCCCGGGCGATCCCATTGAGGTAAACGATGCCGTTGCGCAGGTGAATGCGGTCGCCGGGAATTCCAATCACACGTTTGACAAGAATTATATGTTCGCCGTTGGCTTCCTCAGTGGGTTTGTAAAAGACGACAAGGTCTCCACGTTGCACCTCGCGGTAGTGCAGGAACCCCACCCTGGAAGCGGGCGCGAGTGTCTCGCGTTCCACCAGCACATGATCGCCAACCAGAAGTGTGCTTGCCATCGAGGAGGATGGAATCACAAAATTCTGAAACACAAAGGTGAGCACAAAGAGCCCGACAACCAGGACACCGCAGGTGGACGCAAATCCTTCGGCTGGTGTCTCGCGAGACTGCTTTGTGCCTGAGATACCTTCCCTTTTCATTGCCTGCTCTCCTTATTCGGCCGCGGTGCGCGCATGGTCGCCGAGCAATTCGATCTGTCCCGTCATCACGTGGGCGTGCAGCCAATACTCGCCGTTCGCGTTTTCCTTCGAAAAGGTGCGGAAGAAGCCGCCTTTATCTTCGCCATACACTGGAGCACTCACCTGCCCGATATCCACCGAAAGGTGGATACTCCGGTAATCCCAGGGACGAGCCGACGAAATCGTAATTTGTCCTGCATAAAGATCGATATCCTTGTTGCCCGCAATGTCTTCCACCTTCACTTGCCCCGCGGACATCTGCACCCTCAGGCTGGTCTTTCGCGGCACTTCGATGCGGACCTGAAGGTTGTTATGCTTCAGAGAGCCGCCGGTGATGGTCAGCTTGCCATCATCCGGGCTGCCGGAGAATCGGATGCGGATGTCACGGGCGGTCTCACCCTTGACGGAGGTGCAGGTAAGATGAATCGCCTCCTGGTCGGTTCCGACAATTTCGAGACCTGCCGGCAGCGAATCGATCGCCAGCACTGCTCTCGACCGCAGCCGAACGTCGAGTGCCTGGTCACATGCGGCCTCGGTTTGGGCAAAGCCGGCCAGACTGCAGGCAAGCAGAGCCGCGCCTGCGGCGATACAGAGACTCTTCATCATGATGGTTACGCTCACGGGGCAACGGAGGTTCCCTGGCATTCCTCATATTTTTCCGCGGCGCAGGAATAATCTTTGAGATGGATGGAGTTGGCGATTTTCAGCGGCACTTCGATCATCAAATTCTTCCATGGCGTATAAGGGAGAATCTTCCACATCTGGTTGCTCAACCAGAGCCGTAAGGGGGTTCGCGGGACAAACCAGTCGGTTCCGCCATCGGCGATTTTCTGACACTGGTCCACGAAACTTCGCATCAGGCTCTCATATCTCTCAAACGCCAGGGCGTAGTCTCCACCGGCCTGCGCCAGCTCGCCGGCAAGAATATAGGCTCCCACCACGGCCATGCCGGTCCCCATGCCCGAGAGAGGGGAGGCGCAGTACGCCGCATCACCCAGCAAAACGGTGCGCCCGGCGGACCATTTCTTCATCTTCACCTGGCTGACAGAGTCGAAATAGAAGTCCGGAGCGGTGGTCATGATTTCCAACAGACGCGGGACCTCCCAATCTTCCTGCTGAAAATGATCGCGCAGTATGCCCTTTTGCTGCTCGGTATCGCGGCGGTCAAAATCGAGCGGACCGGTCGCGAAAAAGAATGAGGCCTTCGCTTCGATTGGATCGCCTCCACTGAAGATGCCGACCTTCTTGCCCAGGGTGCCGTAATACAGCCCGCTGCGGTCAAGATGCAGATAATTGGGAACGGTGAAGATGGAGACGTAATAGCCGAGATAGCGTACAAAGTTGGCCTCATCGCCAAAGGCGAGCGACCGCACTTTCGAGTGCAAACCATCGGCTCCGACCACCAGATCGAACCTGCGCCGCTCCCCTCGCTCAAACAGTACATCCACGCCGGCATCGCTCTCCTCGATAGCAGCGATGCTGTCGTCGAAAATATACTCAGTGCTCTGCCTTGTGGCGCGGTGGAAGATATCCGCCAGGTCGCCACGCAGGATCTCAAGCTCGCCGCTGGTAAACCCGTCGGGCAGGCTGGCCACCTTCTGGTTGTTGCGATCGACGATGGTGATGGCGCCGATGCGCGTTTGCACTGCCTGCACCGCTGCCAGAAGGCCCATGCGTTCGAGCACGCGAACGGAAGCTCCACGGAAATCGACCGCGTACCCACCCGGCCGCACAGCCGGAGCACGTTCCACAATCGTGGGACGAAACCCATAGCGGTGCAGCCAGAACGCCAAGGCCGGTCCGGCCACGCTCGCTCCGGAGATGAGGACGCTTTTGTTTTCCATCACAGACCTTCCTGTTTCAAATTTAGTACAAATGTATTATACGTTTGTACTATACGCTCGTCTGGAACAGGTGTCTGTAAACTCTTTTTATGGGCAATCGTGACGCTCTGCTGGTGGCAGCCAAGAAATGCCTGCTCGAAAAGGGTTACAACCGCACCACCGCGCGGGACATTGCCTCAGCGGCAGGGGTTAGCCTGGCCGCGATTGGTTATCACTTCTCCTCCAAGGACGCGCTGCTTACGGAAGCGCTATTGCTCGCGTTTGGGGAGTGGGACCGGGATCTCCAACAAGCATTGCGGACGAGCGTATCGGCTGCGGTCACACCGCAGGAGCGCTTTGAAGCGACCTGGGCAAAGGTGATCGCCACCTTTGAAACCCACCGTTCGCTGTGGATCGCGAATTTCGAGATTTTCACGCAAATGGTGAGCCAGTCAGCGACCCGCGAGTTTCTTGCCGGCAACCTGCACGCGGCACGTACCGGGCTGGCGGCAATGTTTCTGAATCGGGAAGAGAGCAGCATCAGCGAGCACACGTCGAAGACGATCGGCACATTCCTTCATGTGCTTCTCTCCGGGCTGATCGTGCAGTGGCTTATCGATCCTGGGAGCGCGCTCTCAGCAAGAGATCTCACCCAGGCCCTGCGCAGCACGGCCGAGAGTCTGCGGCCGGCGAGGAAAGCATCCAAGGCTAAACCGAGGCTTAAACCGAGGGCTAAACGGAAAAGCGAGACTGGGGGGAAGTAACCGCAGGTCCCCATTCGACCTCGCTCAGGGCAGGCTCTCCACTTCGCTCCTCCGGAGCTCCGGTCGGGATGACAATTGTTTTGTTACCGCCACGGTTTTGAATGGGCGGGGGGAAGAAGCGCTAGCCGCGACTTCCCGCCACAGCAGTCAGTGCCGCTCCCAGTCCACCGAATAAACATCCTGACTCCCTGTGTTGCGCAGCAGCAGCACAGAATCTTCCGGGGTGAGAGCCACGCTTCCGCCATACCGTCCGGCAGTGGCGAAGCTTTTCAGGTCGAGGACTTGCTCCGCCCTTTGGTCGCTGATCCGTATCCGCACCACTGCATTCTCATTCTTGTTGTCGAGAGTGTAGACGTACTCTCCGTGGCGAGACAGGTTCAGCCAGGCGAAGTTTCCCAGGGCCAACTCAGTCCATTTTCCAGTGTCGAAATGGAACAATAGAATTCTCGTCGAGTCGCCTGAGAACGCAGCCATATATCGGCCATCGGGGGTCCAGCGCGGCGAGTACAGACCTTCTGAGCCCGGCAGCGTCGAGACCTGGTGACTTGCTACATCCAGTATTCGGATGGTTGAGGTAGGATCGTTCGATTCGCCCCCGAAAACGATCCTGCTCCCGTCCGGGGACCAGTTCGGGTCCAGCTGTGGTCGACCATCGTTGGCCATGAGCAGGTGTGGACTTCCACCCTCGGCGGCAATTTCATAGATCCTGGCCGGCTTTTCAGGACTGACCGCAAACTCGAAGAACAGAATCTCCTTCCCGTCGGGCGACCAGCGTGGCAGCACAGGGTAGGTGGGCGGATATGTCAATTGTTGCCGGCTGCTGCCATCTGACCTGCTTCGCCACAGAGTACCCTCGGGATAAGAAACGTAAGCCACCCACTGACCATCCCTGGAGAAGGCGACAAACTCGGCCGAGATACCCCCGAGAAACGGTGAGAACTGGCGGGACTTCGCGTCGTACCGCGTCAACTCGCCGCGATAACTTTGACCGACAACGAAAAGTTTGCTCCCATCTTTGCCAGGCAGTGGTGAGGACAAGGAGAGCGGGCTGGAAGTCAACGGGATGGGCTCGGGCTGGGAATGAAAAAACGTGCCGGATCGGGGCAGAGCCCAGATCTGCCCGTTCGATTGGAAGACGAAATACTCCCCGTCGGCGGTCCACTTGCCGCAGCACTCATCGTCGGAGTCGTGCCAGTTGGGGGTCATGCGATGCAGCCCTGAGCCGCTGGCCGAGGCTTCCCACAGCACTTGATGATCCCGGCTTCCGACGCTCTCGGTGACGTCGAATTGCAGCCGGCTACTGTCAGCAGACCAGCTGACATTCTTGATGTCTCCGCTGGCTTTCAGCACTTCGCGGGATTCGGCCCCGTCTGCCTTGGCCACGAACAAACTGCTCAAATCGCTGTAAACCAGCATCTTGCCGTTGGGGGACCAGGCCGCAGTTTCTCCCGATGTCTCGCCCAGCCTGCGCGTAGATCCTCCCAGAACAGGAATGGTCCACAGAGGTCCCCGGGGAGGCGAGCCTTGCCCATCGATGACCAGGAATGTCGATCCATCGGGCGATAAGTTGACTGGAACCATGGCGGCAGCCAGCAGAATCGAAAGTCTTTGCAATTCTCCACCTGATAGCGCCATCTGTGCGATCCCGGCCGAGGGGAGACTGCCCGTGTTGCCGTCGCCCACAGCCATGTAGAGCCGCGTGCCATCGGTTCCGATGAGCGACTTTGGCTGGCCGTCATGGGTGAGTTGAACGTAATTGGCAACCGTGGGTACCGGCGCAGGGCGCATCAAGAAATAGGCGAGCACCCCCGCCGCCAGCAAAACCCCTGCAGCGACGGCGAACAGTACCCTGCGCCGGCTGCGCGTTGCGCCACGAGGCGCGCCGGCCAGTGCCGCCACTGCAGGGTCAGACAATGCCTCCAGTGCAAATGCCAGGTCAGAGGCTGACTGGAATCGCTGCTCGGGAACTTTCTCCAGGCAGTGGCTGATCACTCTTTCCAGTCCCGGAGAACAGCCGGGAACTAACTGTGAAATGGGCTCCGGCTGCTCGTGCAGAATGGCGCTCATGGTGTCTGCCGATGTGGCCCTCTTAAAGGCGCGTTTCCCGGTGACCATTTCGTACAGCACGAGACCGAGCGAGAAGATGTCGGAGCGCTGGTCGGTGGTCAAGCCTCGCACTTGTTCAGGAGACATGTAGCCCGGGGTTCCTGCCGTGGTCTCCGGCAGGGCCATGGTGACCACGTCTGCGACCGGCGCTTGCGGGTGCAGCATGGTGGCCACGCCGAAGTCCAGAATCTTTGCCCGGCCATCTTTGCAGAGGAATAGATTTTGTGGTTTCAGATCGCGGTGGACGATGCCTTTCTCGTGCGCCGCGGCAAGCCCGCGCGCGATGTGCACGCCGTAGTCGATGGCTTTGCGCGGTCCCAGGGGTCCACTGCGAAGGGTGTCCGCCAGGGTCTTGCCTTCCAGCAGCTCCGATACCAGGTAGGGAACGCCCAGATAGGTCCCCATTTGGTACACGGAGAGAATGTTGGGATGATTGAGGGCTGCTACCGCTTTTGCCTCCTGTTCGAAGAAGGACATGCGGTCTGGCTTCGCGACCAGTTCCGGCAGCACCTTGATCGCGACCTCGCGATTCAAGCGGGTGTCGCGCGCGCGATACACTACGCCCATAGCGCCGGCTCCCAGGAGTGCGAGAATCTCAAACTCGTGTAGCTTGGTGCCGGGGGGCAGGGTCATGGTCCCGGTCATTATATCCGCCAATGTTGAGGGCTCAGCCTATGCTCAGGCGTCGAGTCGCGCTGGCGGAGTTCCCTGGGTTACTGGCGTTTGGCCCCTAATCTCCTCTAAGAGGAATGTTTCGAAGCGTCCGCGAACCGCAGTTCCCTACCCTTCCCCGGTTTTCCGGTCGAGGTCCATGGCGGAGGAATTGCATGCGGTTCTCTCTAAAGAGAACCGCAGACATCGGCGCGTCGCGTAAGCAGACGCACTGTCTCTCGCGGCTCGCTCCTCGGATTGGATCCACGCCCGCGGTGGCTGCTGCGTTCTTTTCAGATCTGTTTTCGGGCGGCAACCATATGCAATCGTCCCGCAGGTTCCTCGCGTTCGATTTCAAAACCCGCATCGCACAACCTATCCGAAATCCAATTAGTTGATAGGCGCAGTTTCTCGTAGCTGCTCTTGTTCAGCTTCCAGCCACTTTCTTCTCGCACGTAGACCAGATCATTCACGACCACGAAATCTTCGTTCTTATACTCCAGAAAGCAGGTCATGATCCTGGAGTCGTCTGCTTGCACCGGCAGAAAACGGTCGGTTCCGTAAAGCTCGCCGGTCAAATCGCGATAGGTGAGGACGAACAATCCTCCGGGTGTGAGCCTGCTGAAGACGAGCCTGAATAGGTCCTGAACTGCGGCCCTGGTTGGAAGGTGCGTCAGCGTATCTCCCATGCAGACAATGACGGACGCAACTGGGGTGGCTCCGATCGAGTCGGGCGAGGCGAGGTCAGCTTCCCTGGTCTCGATGGCGTACGATCCAATGCGAGTTCGTAGCTCGGCGAGAAGCTGCTTACTTGTGTCGATAGCGATCACGGGGGCAAACCCAAGTTGCGCGAGTGCGATCGTTTGGAAACCGGGACCGCAGCCCAGATCGATTGCCGACCCGCGACGCAGTCCTGGTGGTAAGGAACTCGCAAACCGCTCGACGAGAGCCTTTTGTTCGGCAGCCTTCTGCTCAAAAGGTACGCCGAACATCCAAACATAGTGCTCTGCCAGGAGTTGCTCGTAGTGCTTCGCGGATTGAGACATATTCGTGTGATAGTAAACTCATCTGCATAAAAGCAACGGCAATCGTCCAGGGTCTAGACTATGGCAAGCTACGGTCAGTTCATGCTCATCACGCTTCGATTGTGTCTAACGGCATTTCTATCTGGGGTGCTGGGGTCCGGAGCGGCGACCGGTCTCGAAACGGCGGCTGGCCCGGTGACTCACCCTGTTACTTCCCCAACGCTGGCACACACCTGCCTGATTACCGGCGACGTAGAACGGCTGGTGGGCTTTTACGAGCCCATTCTACGGATCAAGGCGAAGAGATCCGGCGATGACTACGCAGAGTTCACGACAGGCGCCAGCGTGCTGGCGATCTTCTCCTTTGCGGCGCAGGAGAAGTACATCCCAGGCTCATCCCAGGCGGCGGCGAATCATAGCTTAGTTCTTGAATTTCAAGTTACGGACGCTGATCAAGAGTACCGTCGACTCCGCGGTATGGTGAAGACTTGGGTCAAGCCTCCGACCACCCAGCCATGGGGCACGCGCTCCTTTTACTTTCGTGACCCGGACGGAAATCTTATCGATTTTTATTCGCCCATTAAGACAAAATGAGGCGTACCCAAACATCGGTCCCGGGGCGAGAGAACTGCGGATCCTCGGCTTCGCTCCTAATGAACAAATCCGCTTTCGTTATTTCTGCTCTGGTGAGAGGTGGAAGGGTGAGATTTGACGCCCACCCGTCGATTGATGCGGGGATAGAGCCCAAAAGCCTTCGACCCAAGCCAGCACCGTCCCTGATTTGTGGATATGAGGGCCGTGTTCCATACTGAAGAAGAATGAGGAACGCGGGGAAAGCAAGCGGACGCAAGAAACGGATTGCTGGGCAGGCCAAGGGCCGGAATCCCCATCCGAGTACCAGGCCAGAAGCGGATAATCGCGAGACCCAAACCGTTCGTCGCGCTGCGATCAATGTTTTCATCCTGTTTCACCTGGTGGCCATCACCTGCGTGGCCCTGCCCTGGAATCTCCCCATCGCCAGCGGTGTCAAAGAGCTGGTTCGGCCTTACATGCGATGGACCGGCCTATATCAAACATGGGACATGTTCGGCCCCGATCCTGAGACGGTCAATTCTTATGTCAAGAGTGTCATCATCACTCAGGATCGGCACATGCGGGTTTGGTCTTTTCCCAGGATGGAAGAACTCGGGTTTGGCGAGCGGTATGAAAAAGAGAGATACCGGAAGTTTTTGGAAGTCCTGCCGCAGGCGCAAAATGCTCCTCTATGGCCTGATGTTGCACGGCACCTCGCGAGATCGTTGAACAGCCAAGCCGATCCTCCGGACAAGGTCATGCTGATTCAGTTTCAGTCCGAAATCCGTCCGGGCGCGGACGAGCAGCACGAGCCGGCTCCCAGACCGAATGTTTTCTACGACGATTATCTTCAGCCTGGCGACCTTAAATGACGCTGCGAAAGTTGCGTGAGGCCTGGGATCATTTTTTCTTCACACCGCAATCCCCTGTTCCCATCGCTCTGTTCCGAATTTTCTGGGGCATCTGTGTTTCCGCCAAGGTCCTCCTGCTGCACGCCGACTGGCTGAATTGGTACGGCGTTCACGGCTGGGTTTCGCTCCAGACCATGCAGGTGGTGGAACCGGGGATTCGGCTCAACCTGTTTACGGTCATGCCGCAAGATGATCGGTGGATCGCAGCGTTTTTCTGGGTCTTTCTCGGTTGCGCGCTGCTGCTTACGGTGGGTTTGGGGACCCGGGTGATGAGCGTTGCCGTCTTCCTCTGTCTTAACTCGATAGACCAGAGAAATCTCCTCATACTTCATGGTGGCGATACCTTTTTGCGGGTGGCCGGCTTTTTCCTCATGTTTGCGCCGGCGGGAGCGGCGTTCTCATTAGACCGCCTGATTGCGACTCGCAGAGGAAAGCAAGATCCCCAAATTAAACCGCGGGCTCCCTGGGCACAACGAATGATCCAAATCGAGCTGGCGCTTATGTACTTGACGTCATTTTTGTGGAAGCTGAAGGGGCACACATGGCTGAATGGAAGCGCGCTCTATTACGTGATCCATTTGCATTCGATCGCGCGGTTCCCCTTGCCACGGTGGATCCAAACGACCGCTATGCTGAGAGCGGGCAGTTGGTTTACGCTCGCCCTGGAGTTTTCGCTCGGTGTCCTGATATGGTCGCGGCGATTTCGATATCCGCTTCTGCTTTTGGGCCTACTGTTCCATTTGAGCATTGAATACGCGTTCAACCTTCCCATGTTTTCATGGGATGTCCTGACGGCCTATATCCTCTTTGTCGATCCGTCGGATCTGCACCATTGTTGGCGAGCCGTCCGCCGCCACCTGAGCTGGTCGTAAACACGAAGAACCTGATCGCGCGAGTGCGTTTGATTCCTGGTGACAAGGTCGCTTCAGGTTCGCTACCCTCGCATGCTTGGATGTGTAGGGATAACCGCTTGGCAAGCAATGATTCACAGGGTAGCCTGGATCTTATGCTTCTCAAGACTCTGCGACGGGACATCGAAGCCGAGCTTCGATCGCACACCGAGATGTTGATCGAACGAGTTTTTCGCACCTCTGGAGGTATTTCGATGAAAACAGCTTCACGGTGGGCTGGCCTCGCGGTCATCACTCTTTGCGGCGTTCTCTCCTTACTCCGGCCGCTCTCGATGGCCGCGGCCTCTCCTGGCCGAACGCAAGACGCGACCACCCCTGACCCATCGCTGGAACAGCAGGTGATTTCCGCAGAGCGAGCGGGATTAGATGCTCTCAAGACCGGAGATCTGGAGCAATTTGCAGCGCTCACCGACGACGACGCGATCTTCGTGGACGCGCAGGGGCCGGCAACCAAGGCGCAGGTGATGAAGAATGTTGCCGGATTCAAATTGACCGATTATTTGATCGAAGATGTAAGGTTTTTGCCTATGTCGGCCAATACGGGTTTGGTTTCGTACAAGATCACTGAAAAAGGTGTTTCACACGGAAAAGAGTTTGCCGCACAAGCCTATATTTCCTCCGTCTGGACACACCGGGGTACGAAATGGCTGTGTCTTTTTAGTCAGGAGACCGGAGTTCCGAAACGGCCAACCACCGCCGGATAAGGTTGTCGCGACGGAAATCAGATCCGAGGTGATGGCATCAAGCTAATCTGGACCGATGGTGGCGTTTCGTCCGCCAACGCTTTGAGCCACCCGGTTTCACCGACAATAGGTTGCGGCAATGAAGGCAAACAACTTCGAGTATGGGCACCGGAAGCTGGTTCATCTGCTGATTGTTGCGATTGCGTTTCTGACTTACCTGGTCGATCGAGACGACATCGTTTGGCGGTTTGTCAAAGACTCCACGGCACCGAGAGTGTGGGAGCGCTCCCTTTTCATGATCGCGACAGTGGCCATCGCCGTTGGTGCGGCCATCTGCACCTGGGCGCGTGCCCGGCGTGGGCGAGATATCTCACACGACCTTGGACAGAATCGCGATCTTCGGCACCAACAGTACCTGGGAGAGCTCTTATTTGCTATCGGTTTAGGTTCGCTTGCGCCTCTGTGGGGATTCGTGATTTTGGTTGCCGCGGAAGCGCTTCGCCTCTTTCGCCTGATGCGGCGTGAGGATGACCAGACGCCGCCGCCGGCATTTTCCTCGCTAGCGAAGTCCATTCCCCAATGGGAAACGGCCTTGCGGCAAGAGGCAGGTAAATGGGGAATGCTGCTCACCATGATCGTCTTCGTGATCACGCTGAAGGATAGGCTGGCTGAAGTCCTTGCCGCGGCCAGCCTGCTCATCGGGTTATTCTTGAATGCGCCGTTCTTCGATTAAGCTGGCCGGCATTGATTAGTTCTGCTGTCCCAGCAGAAATACCAGGCCAGTCGCCATGCCGCCGCTCCAGGTCAGGAACGAATGACCCCCGTCAAACTCGGCGTACCGCAGCCCATACCCCTTCGCCTTAAGAGTGTCCCGCATATGCCGATTGGGGGCGATCTGCATGGAATAGCTTTCCATAAGCCCAACCTCCAGATAGAAACGGAGAGGAAGCGTAGGAGAGGACGTAACCAGCCGCGTATGCCATTCTCCTTCCTTTTCACCATCCGGTTTCCACCAGAATGATCCGGAGAGCGAAATCACATTGCCGAAAACCTCCGGGTGCCGAAGAGCGGCAAACACGGCCGCTAGTCCTCCAAAGCTCGATCCAGCGACGACCGTGCGCGCGGCTTCTGTGGTGGCGTGATATTTCTCCCGCGACCAGGGCACCAGCTCCCTGGCCAGAAAATCCGCGAACAGCGGGTTGGCTGGAAGTTCGCTTCTGCGGGCGATCGGGATAGAATCGTCGACCAGGACGGCGACCATGGGCGGGATCAGTTCTTGCCTGATCAGATTGTCGAGTATCCTCGGTAGCCAGTCCACATTGCGATCACCGTCAAAGAGAACCAGGAGAGGATATGGTTTCCGGCTTGCAGAGTAACCCACCGGAGTGTAGATCCAGACTTTCTTCTCATCCTTAAGGTATGCACTGGTAACGGTTGCGACCGTAACTTTACCCCTTGATGCTGGGGGGCTCGGAGCATTCCAAACCAACGGCATAGCATGGGGCAGTTCCACATAGGAAGATTCAGCACCATAGGCGCCAAAGGTGGTTGGGCAACGATGCCGATTCAGAGGATCAACCAGTAACATAGCCAGACGATTGTGCATGGCATCGTCGCCCTTGATTTCATCGAAAGGCGTCAATGGATCGTTGGGAGAGAGGTTATAGGCGAACCGGGCGTCGTTCGGGACCTTGTAAGTTTTGAACCAAACGTTGGTCTGGTCGAGGCGAAGCATCCGGTCTTTGGCATCGAAAGCCGCAACTCCATCAAAGATCACGACATTTTTCGTGGCCGAATCTCCCCGCCAGAGGAACGTTACAAACGAAAAGTCATGGTCACCAGGGACCGGCTCAATCAGGGGCACACCGCGCTTGATCACGGCCTTCCAGAATTTCTCGACCGCCCCAGCGTCACCCGACTCATATGCCTTATAGAGGGCAGCGATCGACGGACTATCGTAGTTGGCGGCAGCAGAATAGGCCGGCGTCTGGGCCACAGACGGAATCACTCCGAGAAGCAAGAGCACCCAAAATCTTGAAATCATGATCTTCAAAACAAGGGCCAGACTACACGAAAGGACTACCGCGCAGGGGTCCGAAAGCGCCTACCACTTCCATGGCAATCTAAGTAGCATTTGCTTTGGGGAGAAGTATGCAACGGCTTTTTGGCGCGTTTCCGAATCGAGGGGCGGGCGTGGCACTGCTGATTCTGCGCCTTGCGGTGGCTGCAGCCCTGGTATCGGGGACCCGGTTTTGTCCCGGCCCGAAGACAGAAGTACTGGTAGCGCTCTCGCGGATAGCCGCAGTCCTGATCGTGGCGGGTTGGTACACGCCCCTGGCCGCCGTGTCGGCGGTGCTGATTTCTCTGTGCACTTTGTGGGTTTGCCGTGAACCCGGGATAAATGCTCTCATGATCGCTATACTGGTCGCCATCAGTCTCTTAGGGGCGGGCGCCTATTCGGTGGATGCAAGGCTATATGGAAGGCGCAGGCTGGTGGTCGGGCGCCCGCAGGGTAAGTTGGTAGGGAGTAAGACGCCATGAGTACGACACCCGTCACCGCCAATCGAATTCGGATACTGACCGTGGACGACCATCCCTTGATCCTGGAAGGCATTGCCAGCGTGCTCGAGCGGCAGCCGGATATGGAATTGGTAGGCGAAGCGTCGGATGGTTACCAGGCCATCGAGGCATTTGCCAAGTTCAGGCCGGATGTCGTCCTGGTCGACCTGCAGATGCCGGGCATGAATGGGATCGATACGATCATCGCGATTCTTGGAAAGTGGCCGGGCGCACGCTGCGTGGTGCTCACTACCTACGCAGGTGATGTCCAGGCAACGCGCGCCCTGAAGGCCGGCGCTAAAGGTTATCTGCTGAAAAGCATGCTGCGCAAAGACCTGGTTGACACCATTCGCACCGTGCACTCCGGCAAGAGCCGCATACCGGCCGAGATCGCTACGGAACTGGCCAGTCATTTGACTTCAGACGCGCTATCGGCTCGCGAAATCGAGGTACTGCGCATGGTTGGAGAGGGCTGCTCTAACAAAATTGTCGCCGACCATCTCAAAATTTCTGAGGATACGGTCAAGGGACACATGCGCAGCATCCTTTCCAAGCTGAACGCGAACGACCGCACTCATGCGGTGATGATCGCGGTAAAAAGAGGCTTCATCGAGGGCTGACGGGGGCTTTGCCGAGGTGCGTTGCGCGCGAACTAATGGTCGGGTGCCCCATCCTTCGCGCTCTTGGCGAAGGGTGGGATAAGCCGAATGTGCGGGGTAAGGGCTTCGGGTATAGAGCAGTGATATCCCACCCTTCGCCAAGTACGCGAAGGATGGGGCACCCGATCATTGGTTCGCGGGTCAGCGAAAAGCCCTTTCAAGCGAGGATCGCCTGGCTTTCCAGCTCCTGTGCCTTCTGTGCCGCAATATAACGATGAGCGTATGACACCACGACAGAGCCTTCTCCCACGGCATTGGCCACGCGCTTCACCGAACCGGCCCGCACATCACCCACGGCATAAATACCGGGAAGGCTGGTCTGAAAGACACAGCTATCCCCATCGCTGGCTGCAGTGAGCACAAAACCGTTCACATCCAGTTCGAGCCTGCCGTGAAGCCATTCGGTGTTGGGAAGCGCTCCAATCATGACAAACATGTTGCCAGTCTGGCAGCTCCGCGCTGTATGGGTTATGCGGTTGCACCAGCTTACGCAGCGCAGATGAGTGTCTCCTTGGAGGGAAACGACTTCGCTGTTGGGATGAAGTGTGATGCGATTAGAGGAGGCAATCCGTTGGATGAGGTAAGCAGACATGGTGGCCTTAAGACCGTCGCCCCGGATAAGTAGATGAACATGGCTGGCCGATAAGGCGAGATGGAGCGCAGCCTGGCCGGCGGAGTTACCACCCCCTACGACAACAACTTCCTTACCGACGCATCTGGCTGCTTCCATGGCGGTGGCGGCATAGTGCACGCCCTGATATTCGAACTTCCTGTAATTGGGCACCTCCAGGCGCCTGTATCGAGCACCTGTGGCGATCACGATCGCGCGGGCAGAGATGGTCTTTCCCCCTTCCAGCGAAAGAGAGTATCCGGCGCCGGCCGGTTGAATATCGGTGACCTCGCGTGAGATGGCAAAGCGTGCGCCAAACTTCTGCGCCTGTACGGTGGCGTTTTGTGCCAACTCGTGACCCGATACACCAGTAGGAAAGCCAAGATAGTTCTCGATCTTTGAACTAGTGCCCGCCTGCCCCCCGGGGGCTGTACCCTCGATCACCAGAGTCGTCAGTCCCTCCGAAGCGCCGTACACAGCTGCGGCAAGTCCAGCTGGGCCGCCACCCACGACCGCAAGGTCATAATCCGTATGCTCGCCCAAATCCTGATCGAACCCCAGCTTGTTGGCCAGCACTGTATTTTCAGGTTTACGGAGGGTCGTGCCGTCAGAGAAAAATACTACCGGCAACTGGTCCGGTTCCACCTCCAAAGCCCGCAGCAAAACTTCCGCTTCGAGGTTTGAACTGGAGTCGATCAATTGGTGCGGGTGACCATTACCAATCAAGAACCGCTCGACGCGCATGGTCTCAGCCGCATGGCTGTCTCCCACAACAATAATGCCTCCTTGCCGATGATCGACCAGGCGCGCACGGCGAATGATCCACTCGGTAAGTATTAACTCAGCAATATCCAATTCGGTGCGCATCAACTTTCGAACGGACTCTCGAGAAATGCGCAGCACCCGGCTATTTCTGACCGCGCGGCAGTTGACCAGGGTTGGCCGGTCGTTCAACAAATCCAGTTCACCGGTGAAATGGAACTCGGCCAGGGTGCAGGTCACCTCACAGGAGGTTCGTCCTTTTCGTTCGTAGAGTTCCAGTTCGCCCTGGAGAACAACAAAAAAATCTACCAGCCTCTCTCCCTGCTGGAAAAGGTGGGCGCCCGGTTCGACAGTCTCAGCCGAACCGTAGCCTCGCAAACGCCTCACCATGGCTGGCGTCACATATGCCGACGTGTGCGCAGGGTTCACGCGCCATGCCTGGGAATGAGTGGTTGCCATCTGGGAAACCTCCGGGATGGTCCGATATTGAGGCTTGGCGGCGAAGTTACCTACACCATCTGGAGTGAAGTTTGGCTAGTCCTTTCGAGGGGCTAATCAGCCCACATAATCAGTGTCCGAGCGCGGCATTCCACAGACGTCGCCAGGCTGGCTCATCCACAAGTCCACGATAGGCTTGCGAGGCGGGGACGCTCAATTCGATTTCCGTCCCCGCATCGGGTCCGCTGATGATGTCCAACTGCGCGCCAATTCTGTCCGCGCGCTCGCGCATCGCGGCCAAGCCGATATGTCCGGGCCGCCCTGATTGCAGAATTTTCGGGTCGATGCCACGCCCATCATCGCGAACCCGCAGGCGCAATGCCCAGGGTGCGTAGTCTACTTCCACCTCAATGGTTCGTCCCTTCGAATGGCGAAACGCGTTCAGCATCGCTTCCCGCCCGATGCAGTAGATTTCGTCCAAAGCCACTGGATCCAGCTTTTGCACCCGGCCTTCCACGCTCACACAGACCGAGACGTCACTTCCGCTGGCAATTTCATCGCCGACGCGAGCCAGCGACTGCGACAGGTCGCCCGACTTTTCGAACGATGCATGTAAGTTGACTACCCGGTCCCGGCCTTCTGCCATGACCTCATCGGCGCGATCGAGCGCGCTTTCCATCCGTTGCCGCGCCGGCTCAGGTTCGGGGATCATCATCATCGCGTCGTGGAAGCGCAGGATAAGACCCTGGAAGCCCTGCAACAGCGTGTCGTGGAGATCGCGGGCGATGCGTTCCCGTTCCGCAAGCCGCTCTTCCAGCCGCGCGTTCAACCGTGCCGCAGCCTGACGAAGCCGGACCCGGTACAACGCAACCAGTAGTAAAACGGCCGCAGTCACGGCCGCCAGCCGAAAGGTCGTGGTTTGGTAGAAGAACGGTTTCTGGGTAACCTTGTAGACGATGCCGTCGCGGTCCCAGACGCCGTCGCCATTGCTCGCGCGGATATGAAAGGAGTGAACACCGGCAGGAATATCAGTGTAGGTTGCGGTACGAGTTGAGTCGGCATCGAACCATGCCGCGTCCACCCCGTCGAGCCGATACTGGATGCGGACGTTTTCCGGCGATGCCAGGTCGACTGCCGTAAAATGCAGATCTACGTGGGCCTTGCCGGGCTCTAGCACCAATTCGCGGCCAGGATTTCTTTTTGTTTTTCCAACCTCGATCTCTTCCATAAAGATCGCGGGCTTGCGATTCCTCTTCAGCTGCCGCCGCAGGTCCAGCATCGCCAGCCCTTTCAGGGTTCCGACCCAAAGCTTATCGTCCGGGGTGATCGCGATGTTGGGCTGACCCGTGGTGCACTCCCTGGTGTTCAACCCGTCGGCGGGGCCGTAGGAGGTGTAATCGAGCGGTGAATCAGGATCCAGTTCGGCGCGTCTGAGGTCACCGGCGGCCACCCGATAGATGCCGTCTCTTCCGCTAAACCAAAAGTCATGATCGTGGGACTCGACCATGCCCGACGGTTGCAGCGCGCCATTCACGCTAACCAGCCGATTGTCTTCGATGCGGCTGATGCCGTTCACCAACGAAAACGCGTAGAGGTTGCCGAAGGAGTCTTCTTTGAGTGGACCGTAGGGAACGTCTCCCTCCTCCGGCGCTCCCCGAACCGGCACAAAGTGGTCACCCACGAGGTGATTGACACCCGCATCGGTTGCTGCCCAGATGCCGCGATCCCCTCCCCCGCGATCTTGGACGACGGTAATGATGCGGTCGCTGGAGAGGCCGTCAGCCCTGGCGTAATTGTGGAAATGCTCATTCTGCAGGTGGCTCAAGCCTTCGGTGGTCGCAATCCAGAGCGATCCGTCCTGCGCCGCCGCCAGGCTCAGCACCACAGTACTGGGCAGCCCTTGTGGAGTCGAATACTGGGTGAAGCGGCCGTTGCGAAAACGGAAGAGCCCGCCACCCCAGGTACCAATCCAAAGATCGTGGTTAGCGTCTTCCGCCAGGCTCCATGCACAGGAATTCAGCAACCCATCCTTCTCGCTATAGGTCTTGAAGCGTTTGCCGTCAAAACGCGAAAGGCCGCCGCAGTTGCTGCCCACCCAAAGCGTTCCGTCGTGCGCCGCCAGGAGGGCCATAGGAATATTGGAGTCGGGCAGTCCATCGGCCTGGGTGTACATCTTGAAGGTGCGGTCTGTGAAACGATAAAGTCCCTCGCTGGCGGTTGCCACCCACAGATCGCCATCCATATCCGAATACATGTACCTCGCGTGCACGCCCAACGCCAGACTTTCCACGCGCTGGTCGCTCACTCGAAAGAATCCCGACGCTTTGTTGGTCCACAAATTCCCCTGCGGGTCCTCGTAAATCCGAAAGGCCGCCCTTCCCCCGGAATTGCCATACGGCGCGAGCCTCTGGAACGAACCGTTCACCAGGCGTGCAACACCCGCGCTGGTGCAGAACCACCGAACCCGGTTTCGATCTTCGTGCACTTGAAAGATTCCATCGCTCGTCACGCCAAGCTGCCGGGGAAGTTGGGGATACCGTAGGATGCGCCCTCCGGCCCATTCCACGAATCCGTGTTCGGTGATGATGAGCAGGTGGCCATCTGAGGTCTGGTCCATCGTGCTGATCGGCTCGTCCGGGATTACGGTCACGAAGTGGCCGCGCTCAAACCGATAAAGCCCGCGGGAGGTTCCCACCCACAAAATGCCGTCGCGGATCAGCAGGCACGCGATCCGGTCGCTCGGGCCCACGCCGGAGTGATACATGGTCACCAGCGAGCGATCGAAGTGGTCCAGGGCTACGCTTGGTATGTGGGCAAGGCCGGAATCGGTACCCACCCAGAGTGCGCCGTCCTCTGCCGTCAATAAGAAACTTACGGGAATTTCTTTTCGCTTTCCGGCTCGCAGACGAATCTGGGTGAAGTGCTTTCCATCAAACCTGGCCAGTCCGCCGTCCGTTCCCACCCAAAGGAATCCATTCCGGGTTTGCGTGATGCCATTCACTTCGTTGTCGGGCAGGCCCTCCTCGACGGTGAAATCGGTGCGCAGATAGCTGCTTGCCCGCGGATCAAGCGCCAGGGCCTGCCACACGAACCACATCTGCAGGATGAGTACCCCGATCGTCGTCCTGCGAAACCTGGCCTTGTCGCCCACAACTTACCCGCTCCGATCGGGTAGGCCGACTGTAACGCAGCGGTCAGCGCGTGGATTGTCACATATTGCTTTCATGGGAACCGTTGGTCGTTCCCAGCATCGCGAAGTAAGGTGGTAGCCCACTCGATGTTCCTCCGCGCCATCTTTGGGTTTTAAGGCCGTACCCGGAGTTTCCACGTTTTCAAACCCGCGGGAACGCTCTGAATATAAACTGGGGGTTTTAGGGGGTGTGTGAGTGCCGGGGAGAAAAACCGCACGCCCCTCCACTGCTTTCCCGGGATTTTTGCATCCGGGCGAGGCGCACTGCAGATCCCTCGGCTACGCTCGGGATGACAAGGGGAGGGCGGTTGCTGACTTATAATTCCGCGAGTCGGATGGCAAAGAAGAACTCCCGATCCGACTCGCAGATTTTTAGGTGAGTAATCACTCTCCCCTTGTCATCCCGAGCGTAGCCGAGGGATCTGCAGTGTGCCCTGCCCGGATGCAAAAATCCCGGGAAAACATAGCCGGAACCCTTCAACGACCAGGCTTTTCCCCAGCCTGTTATATAGAACAACCGTTGCGCTTGTTCCACAATCCGCGCGTGAAGTCAGGAAACTTGACCGGCGCACTGCCCTGCGCCACGGAAGTCTTGCTCAGCGGAGCAGGCGCCGACCAGGCGGCGCCGTCATACACGTCCATATCCGGCGGCAGCCCTTCGCGCATGCACTGCAACAAACGGTAGATCATGACGAAGTCCATACCGCCGTGTCCGCCAGAAGCGCTGGCCGTTTCGCCCTCCTTGACCCAAAGCGGACTCTCGTATTCCTTCTTGTATGAGTCGAGGTTTCCCCACTCTTCCCCGCCCGTTTGTCCGTCGACATAAACCCGCGGTGGGTAGTCGGCAAAGACACCCTTGGTGCCACCAATCATGTTGATGCGGCTATAGGGTTGTGGATTGGAGGTATCGTGTTTGAGCGTGATGGTCAGCCCGGCGGCCGTCTTGATGAGGGAGGTATTCAAGTCCCCGTCGATATACTTCTCTTTCCACTTGGGGTCCCCCTGCGGGGTGTTCGCTTCCCGGTAGGCAGCCAGACCGCGAGCGGGGGTGCTCATGGAAACCATGTAATCAAAGCGGTCGCCGCGGTTGATGTTCATATAGTTGGCCACCGGCCCCAATCCATGGGTCGGGTAAAGGTTACCGTCACTGAGCGTATGGAAAGCACGGCGCCACAGGCCTTCCCCCTTGGATGAGAACATCTCTTCCCGCAAGTCGTGCAGATACGCGGCCTCTCCATAAAGAACCTGGCCCAACACTCCTTTGCGCACCATGTTCAGTACCAGGGTCTCGGTGTAGCCGTAGCAACATTCTTCCAGCATGACGCAATGGCGGCGGGTGGATTCTGATGTGTCGACCAGCTTCCACAAGTCTTCCAGGGTATAGGCGAGCGGTACCTCCACCGCGGCGTGCTTGCCGTTTTCCATCGAGGAAAGCGCCATTGGCGTATGCCAGTCCCACGGCGTGGCGATGACCACCATATCGATATCGCTGCGTTTGGTCAGGGACTCGTAGTCGTGAGGACCCTTGGTATAAAGTTCGGGCGCCTTCTGTCCCGCCTTGGTGACCAACTGCCCGGCGTGCTCTGCTTTTTCGGGAACGATGTCGCAGACGGCAACCACCTGCGCGTTCTGCGCCAGAAACCATTCCAGCAGGTTGGTACCTCTTCCGCCGACACCGACGAAGCCGAAACGAGGATTCTTCGTCGCCGCAAAGGGAGTATCGATCATGGAACGCCCGGGCGATGGATGAACCACATCCGCAATGGCGGACTGATCGAGCTTCAACGCGGCGGTAGCCATAGCGCCAAGCTGCAGAAATTGCCGCCGGCTCGGGGTATCAGTCATTGGTTCGTCCTCTCATATACGCAGGAAGATCTTGCGCCGGTACATCCAGAAAAGAAACAGCCAGTCGAGCAGCAAAATGGAAGCGCCCAGAAGCAGGGGCTGCAGGCCCGGACCAAAAATAAGAAACGGCGCGTGACCCAGGTTGGTGAGGAGATTACGGCGAAGAAAATCTTCACATAAGTGGGCAATGAGATAGGCGGCAATGGAATTGGTGCCCACTACGATGAGAAAAAAGGCCCAGCGCCGCCACTGCCTGACGTCAATGATCCAGCTAAACGCGGATAAGAAGAGGAAGCATATGCCACCGCTGAATAAGGTCCAGCTGGGGGTCCAGATGCGCTTCACAATGGGGCAAATGCCGGTGAGATGGAAGAAGAGCCCGAGTGCGATGAGGATGACACCCGCGATGAGGAACTTGCGGATGGGCTGCCGGGGCGCCGAAGCCTGAAACCATTGTCCTGCAAACAGGCCCAGGATCATGGTGACAAGCGTGGGGATAAAACTCAGCGTAAGGTAGCCGCCCTCGTTGAACACGAATCTGTGTTGGCGCGGAAAGAGGTTCAGGAACCACACATCGAAGGCTTGGCCAAGGTTGCTGTTCTTGTTCCAGTGGGCGCGAAACCCGGTGTAAAGGTGATGCCAATCGGGGGGCACGCCGACCGCAGCGTAGTTGAAGTTCGGGCCGGGAGCCGGATAGAGCGCCCAGGCCAGCCAGTATCCAAAAAGGATGGCGCCGAACGCAATCCATTGATCGCGGGTTGGCCGGAAGGCCAACAGGAAGAGAAACGTGTAGCCCAGCCCGATTTGCGTCAGCGTGTCTTCAAAGGTGAAGTTTGTCTGGGTACTCTCGAGAGAGCGAAGAAAGATGCCCAGCAGGATCAATAGCAAAGATCGCCAGATGGTATGGCCGAGCATTTTGGGAAATGGAGTGCCCTTGCGCTGGCGGCTCCTGATGGAATAGGGCAGCGCTACTCCGACCAGGAAGGAGAAGGAGGGCTGGATCATGTCGTGCAGAGAGCAACCGAACCACTCGGTGTGGGTCTGGTTCCATGCGAGAACTTTCCAGAAAAGACTGTGGTTGAAGTACGCAGAAACTTTGGAGAACTGCAGCACTTCTCCCATCATGAGCAGCATGACCAGGCCGCGATACGCGTCTACCGCCAGGTTGCGTACGGTAGGAATATCCAGGGACGGACGGGCAGGCGGGGAGGAAATGGTTTCTACGCCCGCTGCTGGTGGCTGCTCGGCCTGCAGTAACTCGCGCATCGTATGCTCCGGATTTTATGCCTGCTCTTTGTGCTGAATGCGGTTATTCTTCGCCGGTGCAGACAGACCGCCGCATCGGTCTTTGGCCCGGGCGCATCGAGCTGCGCACTCGATATGAGTTATGATCGTATCGTTTAATTTCGAGTTGTCAATCGATTCTTTCACTTAACATCTTTTGCCTTCGAATAAGATAGATGTGGACGCGGGAGGCGAAAAGCGATTGAAATGGGAACCGCTTCTGAATCGCCTCAGGTTAGACTGTTTGGCGAACCGCAAGATGTCGAAAGAGAATGTGAATTGAGCGCGCGCAAGGGCCGTTCCCTATCAAACGAGCTGGAGGAGTCCGTTCCCTCGGCTACAGACGAGTCCGCCCTCCACCGCCCCCTGGACGGCATGATGGCGGAAGAGCGGCGAACCCAGATCCTGCAGATTGTGCGCAGCGAGGGCCGCGCCCTGGTCAACGAATTGGCCAACCGCTTCAGCAGCTCGGCGGTGACCATTCGCAACGACCTGAACGAGCTGCACCAGCGAGGGTTGGTATTGCGTTCCCACGGCGGAGCCGTGCTTCCGGAAAAGATTCTGCGCGAGTCGCCGGTCTATGAGCGGCTGAAAACGCACGCCGAGCAGAAGCGGCGGATCGGGGCCATGGCGGCCACCCTCATTCAGGACGGGGAAACCATCATCCTCGATTCAGGAACGACCACGCTCGAAATCGCGCGCCAGATCAAGCACAAGCAAGGATTGCAGGTCATCACCAATGGGGTAAATATTGCCGCGGAGTTGCTGGACGCGCGGGGTGTGCAGACGTTCATGGTGGGAGGCACGATCCGGGGCGACTCAGCGTCGATTGTTGGCCGCTCGGCAGAGGAGATGTTCGAGCAGTTCTCGGCCGATAAAGTGTTTCTGAGCGGCGCGGGTTGCGATCCTGATTTCGGCGTGAGTGGCGCGAACCTGGATGAAACCATGGTCAACCGGGCCATGCTGCGCATCGCGCGGGAAATCATCCTGGTCGCCGACGCAAGCAAATTCTCCAAGCGCAGCATGGTACGCATCGCGCCCTTTTCTGAAATAGACATCATCATCAGTGACACTGGCCTGCGCACCGAGATGCAGGAGAAAGTGCGTGGATCAGGCTGCAACCTGATACTGGCGTAGCGGTTTTAAGAAGTGCAGAACTCGGGGCCGTCCAGCGACGGCGCGGAATGGATCTTTACCCCCTGAACCACGCGGGTGATCACCCCGTCGGGGCTGGGATTATCCGGATTGAGCCCCAGGCGAAGGCTTAAGTGGTAGCCAAGCAGTTGGGGAATCAGGATCTCAAAAGGGGTGCGGAACTCATCCGGCGCCTGGGGAAGCACGGCGGGGATCACCTCGTCAAAAAAGCTGCCGTGCTCGCCCGGGCCGGTGATAGCGACCGAATAGCCAAGCCTCTTGGATCGAAGCTCCTGGATCAGGTCAACCTCATAAAGGCGGCGCACCGGATCGCTCGAGAGCAGACAAAGAACCAACGTATCGGCTCGCAGGAAAGACATCGGACCGTGGCGAAGACCGAGATAGGTTTCGCTGACTACGGGAAAGCGCCCCGCCGCCATCTCCAGAATCTTGAGTCCGGCCTCCCGGCCCCAACCCAGCAAAGGCGACGAAGACAGCACCACGATGCGGTCGCCGGCACGAGCTGCGATGCGCCGGCACTGTTGATCGATGGCCGCCAGAAGAGTGCTCGCCCGATCACTCGCCAGACCGGCATGTTGCGCCACGGTGTCGGGTTGAGCCAGGGCGAGACCCGCCAGTACCAGATTCGAAAATGAGCCGGTCATCACCAGGCTGCGGTCGTTGGTGCGCGGATCGAGCACGATCAAACCATCCAGCCCCGAGTGCGCCAGAAGGTTGTCGTCGTTGCAGGTGATCGCCAACTGGAAAATCTGCGGGAATAACGCGCGAACCCGCTCGACCACCGCGGCGCTCTCCGGGCTATTGCCGGAGCGGGCGAGAGAAATGACTGCGCCGACATCGCGCAAAGAGCGCTCCGCATCGATCAGCAGATCGGTGGTAGGCACGGCCAGGGCACCTGGCCACGCCACAGCTACGCTGGCCGCCGCATAGGCGGAACTGCCGGCGCCGGTGAGGAGCACCCGGCTCCCCTGCAGCCGTCGGGAGAGATTCAGCCGCGCAGCATCGGCGCGCACACGGGTCAATGTGGTGGGCCAGAGAAGGGGCTGCTGAAAAATTTCCTGCCACGTATATTGTGGCTCGTTGTGGAGATCAACTCCCACGGTCCTATGAGAAGACTCTGACATTCCTGAGGGACTCCGTTCCTCCGCGCTATGACCAGCTATCAAACCGAGGCGCTGCGGAAGTATATCGTAAGGCTCCGTAAACGCCAATCCAACGATCGAGAGCGATTGAGGACCTCTTTAGAAGTGTACGGGTAGACGCGGAAATCTCCGTCAACGCCTGTAAATGCTGGATTTTAGCTTGTCTCGAGCTCAGCCGCGACTGAAGTTCACGGTTTCACTTGCTTCCTTTTAACAGGAAATGAAAATTTCTTGACTTTCGTATCGAGGTGGATCAATACTTAGGTCCTAACAAACGCCTTGTTTTCGTAAGCACACGGCGCCATTCGAAAGTACACTCCGGCCGAATACCTGCGCACCAGCGCCACGATACCCAGTTCCTGTTCCGTAAGACTTGAGATCAAGTAGTTCAGGAGAGCTGCATTGACTAAGAGGACGCTTCTTTGTTGCTTCGGCATCGTGTCTTTATTCTGCTCCCCTTCGCTCATGGCGCAAAAGGATGCCGCATCGCTCGAAGGCCGGGTGGTGGACTCACGCGGAGCGGTGGTGGCTATGGCTTCGGTGACTGCGGTCAACGTCGATACCAGCCTGACCTACCGGGCGCAGAGTAATTCGAATGGCGAGTGGGCGATCAGCCCGGTGCGCATCGGTACCTATCGGATCCAGATAACAGCCACGGGGTTCAAGTCTTCCATCGAGGGCCCGCTTACGCTCGATGTGCAACAGCGGCAGCGCGTGGACGTCGCCCTGCAGCCGGGAGCGGTGAGCGAAAATGTAGTCGTGAGTGCGACCTCGCCCTTGATCCAGACTGACAGCTCCGAACTTGGGCAGGTAGTCGACAGTCAAACCATGGTGGGCATTCCCTTGAATGGCCGCAATCCTGTACAGCTGGCCCAATTGACGGTGGGCGTAACGGTGAGCGAGCCGGGCGCCCGGGACGCTGGTGGCTTCGGCTTTAGCGCCAGCGGCTCAAGATCCCTCGACAACAATTTTTTGTTGGATGGAATCGACAATAACTCCAATCTGCCTGATCTGCTGAACGAGGCAAATTACGTGGTGATGCCGCCGCCTGACGCATTGCAGGAATTCAAAATCGAAACCGGCAATTATGACGCGGAGTTTGGCCGGGCCACCGGCGCCATCGTGAATGCGACCACCAGGAGCGGGTCCAACCAGTTTCATGGAGTGCTGTATGAGTTCCTGCGCAACCAGAAGTTAGATGCAAATAATTACTTCAATACGGCCAGTCAACCCTTTCACCAGAACCAGTTCGGGGCAACGCTGGGCGGGAGGATTATCCGGGATAAATTGTTTTTCTTCGTCGACTACGAAGGCCTGCGCATTAGCCAGGCACAGCCGGCGACATCGCTGGTGCCTACGCAGGCACAGAGGAACGGGGATTTCTCAAGCCAGTTGGATTTGACTACCCCGACCGGCACGCCGGATTGCAACGGCATCCAGACTTACCAAGGCGAACTGTTCGATACCACTCTCACCCAGGCCACTGCCGGCGGGTTCTGCGGCGTTCCTTTCGGCTATGTCAACGGTGCGCCGAGCAATGTCATTCCCGCATCCCGTATTGATCCGCTGGGCAAAACACTGATGAATCTATTCCCCGCCCCGAATGCAAACGGCCTCGGTTACAACTACCTCTCCAACCCCGTGCTGACGCAAACGGTGAACCAGGGAGATGCACGTGTGGACCAGATTTTCTCCGCCAAAGACTCCGCATTCTATCGCTTTAGCGCCAGCCGCAGCCCATCGATCCTTCCCTCCCCCTTTCCGGGCCTGGCCGATGGTGGCGGATTTTTCGATGGTATCCAGCAAGTGAACGGCTACAGTGCCGCGGTAAGCGAAGCGCATGTGTTTTCGACCTCAAAGGTCAATGAACTTCGACTGGGCTATAACCGGGTCAACACCAGCCGTTTCCAACAAAACTACAAGACCGACGTATCCGGCGAAATTGGCTTTCCCGGAGTTCCTTTTACCCCGAACGATAACAACGGCGGTCTTCCTCAGCTGACTTTTAACGACTCATCCACTCTCGGAAGCCCTACCTATCTGCCTGCAATTGAGCTGCAGAATACGTATACCTTGTCAGACACATTTACGCTCATTACCGGGAACAAGACATGGAAGTTCGGTGGGGAGATACGGCCTGAAGAGAACACGATTTATGAGCCGGCAAACCCTCGGGGCGCGATTGCGTTCACGACCCAGTTCACCGATAACGCAGGCGATCCGGGCTCGGGCGGCAGCGGCCTGGCCACTCTGTTAACCGGCCAGCCGAACGATGGAAATATCAACAACCTGAATAACATTGATTATTTTCGTCATACATATTCCCTGTTTGCACAAAATGACTGGCGGATCACGCCCAAGCTAAACCTGAACCTGGGTATGCGTTATGAATATTTCTCTCCGGTCTATGAGAGATTTAATGCTCAGGCCAGTTTCAACCCGGTCACCGGCAATCTTGACATTCCGCGCAGCAGCAACGTCTCGCTGCCCGTCTCGTTATCGTACCTGCCGGTCAATCACAATGCCTCCAACGCGCTGATACCCAGGGACTACATCAATTTTTCTCCGCGCATTGGTTTGGCTTATCAGATCTCGCCCAAGCTAACGACGCAGAGCGCATTCGGTGTTTTCTTCAACGGGGATGAAGACGGACCGTATAGCAATCCAAGCCCGGGTTTTAATCCGCCTTACTTCGACAGCCAGGTGTATGTTACGCCGTGCAGTTTGCCCTCGTATAACAATGCTGCACAGAATTGCTCGGTGCCCGGCCTGAGTGTGCTGTCTCAGGGATTTCCTGCCAATGCCTTGAGCGAGCCGAACACTCCCTCGCTCTTCTCGCTCGATACGAATCTGCGCACGCCCTATGTGATGCAGTGGCATTTGACTTTCCAGTACCAACTGGATCAAAACACCATGCTGGAAACATCGTACGTAGGTTCGAAATCAAACAAGGAATATTTGTTCCTCAATTTGAATCAGGCTGCCCCGTCGGCCGATCCTTCGGCGGCCTACGCGCCGCGGCGTCCGTACCCGTACGTCGATGCTGCGATCAGCTATTTGAAGTCGGGAGGCTTTTCCAACTACAACGCCTTACAGCTGTCTCTGCAGCATCGACTCACCCATGGCTTGTCGCTGATCATGAACTATACCTACAGCAAGTCCCTGGGGAATTCCAGCAGCGCAAACCTGGGAGCACAAAACAATGATGGGTTCCGCTATACCTACAACCCGAATATCGAGTACGGGCCACTTGATTTTGACGTGCGCAATCGCTTCGTGACCAGTTTCATTTATCAGCTTCCCTTTGGCCAGGGACAACGCTTCGGGGGTGGAAGCGGCGCCGTCCTCGATCATGTGATCGGCCACTGGACTGTATCCGGCCTGTTGACGCTCTCCTCAGGCACGTGGTTCACGGTGACCGACGGTAACGGTAATTTCGCAAACTCTGATGGACAGCAGAGACCAGATGCTGTTCCGGGTCAGAAAGCCACCGGCAAGCCCTGTGTTGCGGGAACGTTCTTCAACACCTGCGCGTTTCAGAATCCTGCGTTGGGATCGTTCGGTGATATCGGCCTCAACAGTCTGCAGGGCCCTGGTGACAAGAATTTCGATTTCGCGGTGGAGAAGATGATTGCTCTGGGGGAAAAGCTACAGCTTGAACTCCGAGCTGAGGCTTTCAATGCGCTGAATCATCCAAACTTTCTCTTTGCTGCCCCGGGACCGCAGAACTCGAACAACGCGACGGTTTTTGGGACACCCAGCTTTGGGTTCGTGACCGCCGCACAGGCACCGAGGGAAATTCAGTTTGCGGCTAAGCTTCACTACTGAAGCTAAAAACTCCAGACTTTGAGTGGGTGGCCCATAGCCAGTATTCTTTTTGTGTGACCCCTAAAAATTCCGGCGGCATCCGATGAAGACCCTGGACATTTCCATCGCTGGTGAAATTAATCTTGACCTGATCTTGTATGGCTTGCCCGAGGTCATGCCTCTGGAACGGGAGTTGCTGGGGACTGATTTTCAGCTCACGCTGGGAAGTTCATCCGCCATCCTGGCGCATAACCTCGCTGTGCTGGGTGCCCATGTCGGCTTCGTGACCATGGTGGGAGAAGATGCGCTAGGCAAGGTCGCCCTGGAGCGGCTTGGCGCGAGCGGTGCGGATCTCAGCCGGGTGCGCGTGAATCAGGGCCCCACCGCCACCGGCGTGACCCTGCTTCTCCCGCACGGAACCCAGCGCCATATTCTGACCTATGCGGGAACCATGGCGGAAATGCGCCTGTGCGATCTGGACCTCGAGTATCTGAAGTCCGCCAGACACTTTCATCTCTCCTCTCTTTTTCTCCAACGTGGGCTCGAGCCGGATTTGCCGGCACTTTTTCGCCAGCTGAAAGAAGCAGGCCTGACCATTTCGCTCGATACCAACGATGACCCCAGCGGTCGATGGAACGGCGTGCTCCCGGAGTTGCTCGACTACGTCGACCTGCTGCTGCCAAATGAAATGGAAGCCTGCCGCATAGCAGGGAAAGAAACACTCCAAGATGCGCTGGAGGAACTTGCGCGCCGCGTTCCCTGGGTAGCGGTCAAGCGCGGCTCGCGGGGTTCGGTCGTGCGCACCGGCGGAGAGACGTACTCAGTACCCGGGATTTCCGTGACGCCCTTGGATACGATTGGCGCAGGAGATAGTTTCAATGCGGGGTTTCTCTTTGGCTGGCTCAAGGGGTGGGCTGCCGAACAGTGTGCATACGCAGGCAATATCACGGGAGCGCTCTCTACCCTGAGAGCAGGTGGCACAGAAGCATTTCGCGACCGCGATCTTGTGCGCAGCTTTTTATCGGAACATTCCTTTCCTGGGGATAGGAGCGAGCAGTGACTCAATCCGGCGGCCGCATTAATGACAACTTCATGGCCATGGTCACGGCGAAAGCCGACGTAACCCTTCCTTTGAGCGAATTTCAGCCGCAATCGACACTCGTGACCGAGGAACATCCCGTCGAGCGCGCACGGTTCGCGGCGATCGACTACCACAACCACCTGGACGCGCTCGACCCGGTGGACGTGCTGCGGGTCATGGATGCCTGCGGCATCGAACGCGTGGTAAACATCACCATGAAGACAGGCGACGAAGCCCTTCGAATGATCCGCAAGTGGGGTTCGGTCGATGCCGGGCGGTTCGCTACCATCGGCTGGATGGACTGGTCCGATGTGGGAGCGGATAACTTCGTTGCCGTCACCTTAGATCGGCTGGAGAGGCTGGTGGAGCATGGAGCCAGGGGGATCAAGTTTTGGAAGGACCTGGGACTGAGCGTGCGCGACGGAAAGGGAGATCTGCTGCGCGTGGACGACGAGCGCCTGGCGCCCATCTTTGATAAGGCAGCGGAGCTGGGCATTCCGGTCATGTTCCATATCGCTGATCCCGACGCATTCTTCTTACCGGTGGACGGGCGCAACGAGCGCTTCGAGGAACTGGCAGCGCATCCTGACTGGAGCTTTCACGGCTCTCAATTTTCCAAAACAGCGTTGCTTGATCAGCGTGACCGGGTCATTGCGCGTCACCCAAAAACTACCTTTGTCGCAGCGCACGTAGCCGAGTGCGGAGAGAACCTGGCTCGCGCCACCAAGTTGCTGGAGAGCCATCCCAACGTGTTGCTGGACATCAGTGCACGTGCTTCGGAACTCGGACGGCAGCCTTATTCCTCGCGCGCTCTTTTCCTCCGCTTTCCCGATCGCATTCTCTTCGGCTCCGACCTGGTGCCTGAAGAATCCATGTATCGACTCTACTTCCGGTTTTTAGAAACGGCGGACGAGTACTTTGACTATCCTTCGCATGCATCGCGTCAAGGCCGCTGGCAGATCCAGGGAATCTATCTGCCCGAAGATGTCTTACGCAAGGTATACCGAGACAATGCGCTGCGGCTGTGGAAGTAAGAAACGCGTGTCCTGCGGCCTGGATGTGGGTGTGGTGGGTGGCCTTCCCCTTGCATTCCCATAGGAGTAGCGATATATTCCCCCTATTGGCTAACAAGAGGAGCAACAGGCGGCTATGGGTAAACTGCGAGCCTTCAGTCTTCGTCTTCTCGGCCTCGTCCGCGGCCTGCATACAGACGATGACTTCACTGCCGAGCTCGAAGCCCACGTCGCGCTCCATACCGATGCCGGCATCCGCGCCGGTCTTACGCCTGAGCAAGCCCGCCGCCAGGCACTCATCCATCTCGGTGGCGTAGAGCAAACCCGTCAGGCGCATCGCGAACGCCGCGGTCTTCCCTGGATCGATTCCCTGCTGCAAGACACACGCTATGGACTGCGCGGGCTGCGCCGGAGTCCCGGTTTCACCATCACTGCCGTACTCACGCTTGCCCTTGGCATCGGTGCATGCACCGCCATCTTCAGCCTGGTGAATGCCGTCCTCATACGATCGTTGCCCTACGGAGACCCACAGCGGCTGGTTTATCTATTCACTCCCAACCCACACATCCCTGTTCCCCCTGATGTCATGACGCCCAGCTATGCGGATTTCTACGACTTGAAGCGGCAGAGTCATTCCTTCGCCGACATGTCCGCTTTTGAGCAAGCCACGTTCCATCTGGCGTTAGACGGCTCAGTGGAGCGGGTGGGCGCAGCTCGCGTGGACGAACGTTTTTTTTCCACTCTCGAGTCGGCTCCGGAACTCGGGCGCGTTCTCGGGGTCGATGACAACCAGCCCGGCCATGACAAAGTCGTTGTCATCAGCCACTCGCTTTGGTGCTCGATGTTCGCGGGCAGCTTGGACATCTTAGAGCGTTCGCTGCTGCTGAACGGCGTCAGTTACAAAATCGTCGGTGTCATGCCGCCGTCGTTCCAGTATCCATCTAACTTCGACCTGCCCTATGGAAATACTCAACCGGCCACCCACATCTGGCTTCCGCTTGCGCTCACTGCGGGGCAGAAAGCGAATCGTGAACCGGGAAGCGATGATGCGATCGCCCGCCTGCTCCCAGGGGTTTCCGCGAGGCAGGCGCAGTCGGAAATGAGCACTATCATGGCTCGCCTGGACCCACTTCATAGTGGCGAGTTCCCCAGAGGTTGGAGTGCGTTGCTAAAAGCCTTCCTCGACCGCGCCCTCGGCCCCGTACGTCGTCTTATGTGGATGCTGCTGGCGGCAGTTTCGCTGGTTCTGCTGATTGGTTGCGGAAATGCTGCAAGCTTGCTTCTGGCCCGCGCGGCAAACCGCATGCGGGAACTGGGAATGCGGGTTGCGCTCGGTGCAGGCCGCAGCCGTATCATCCGCCAACTCCTGACCGAATCACTCCTGATCGGCGTTGCCGCGGGAGTGCTCGGTGTTGGCCTCGCTGGCCTCTTCCTTCGCTTCCTGCCCTATCTCGACCCGGGCAACATCCCGCGTCTCAATCAGGCATCGTTAGACATGCGCGTCATGTTTTTTACTGTGGGCAGGTGCCTGCTTACCAGCCTGTTGACAGGCATTCTTCCCGCATCGGCAGTATCCCGGCTGAATCCTATCGATTCCCTGTCATCGGGCGTAGGCAGCGGCGCGGCGGGTACGCATAGCCGCTCGCAAAGCACCCTGATCGTGGCGGAAACAGCGCTCGTGGTGGTGCTGCTTGCCTGCGCCGGGCTGCTCATCCGGAGTTACCTGAAGCTCATATCGGTCGACACCGGGTTCTCGCCCTCCACCGTCACGATGAACATCGGGCTGGATACGCGCTATGGCCAACCTCAGCAGCGGAGTGCCTTTTTCAGCAATCTGATCGCCAAGATCAGCGCTCTTCCGGGTGTACAGAGAGTAGGAGCAATCAACTACCTGCCCCTCACCAACACCGAGAGCCTAGGGTCGTTTTGGGTCGATGGGTTCGCCAACCAAAAAGATCAAATGACCGAGGGGCGCTCAGTCACACCGCAGTATTTTTCAGCCATGAACATTCCGCTGATCGCGGGACGCTTCTTTACCGACGGCGACGTTTCCAATGCCTCACGGCCCACCATCGTCAACCAGCGATTTGCCGAAGTGTATTTTGCCAATCGTAATCCCATTGGAGGCCGGATCAGTACCGACGATCATCGTTCTCAATGGAGCACCGTCGTGGGCGTGGTAGGGAACGTGCGCCACACCAGCCTGGAAGAGGCGCCGCAGCCGCAGATGTTTTCCCCGGATTACGGCGAAGGCGGAACCATCGCTGTTCGCTCGGCGCTGCCGCGCTCGACGGTCGTTTCCGAAATAAGGGTAACGTTGAAGAGCATGGATCCCAACGTGGCGCTGACCGATGTGCACACCATGGGCGACCTGGTATCAGAAGCAAGCGCGCGGCGACGGTTCCAAGCATGGTTGCTGACCGTCTTTGCCGCCATCGCTCTCTTTTTGGCGATGGTTGGCCTCTATGGTCTCATGGCGTATTCCGTGAGCCGCCGTACGCGCGAATTGGGCATCCGCATGGCATTGGGTGCGCAGCGAAGGGACATTACGCTGCTGGTTTTAAACAAGGCAGCCTTTTTGCTAGGGCTAGGCCTGACCGCCGGTCTTGCCTGCGCATGGATCGCGACCCGGGCTATCAAAGCCTTCCTATTTGGAGTTGGAGAACACGATCCAGCCACGATTTTGTTGGTGTGTGCCCTGCTTGCGGTTTGCGGATTTGTCGCCGCGCTGGTTCCCGCCCGCCGCGCGGCTTCCATCGAACCTATGCAGGCACTGCGGACAGACTAAGAAAGTGGACCCGCACGTTCACTGTGCTTAATCGCTTCTAAGCGACTGCATCGGATCGATGGACGCCGCACGACGCGCGGGAAGAAAACTTGCCAGCACGGCTGCGGTAGACAAGACAACGATCGCCATGAACAGGCTCAGCGGATCATACGACTTCACCGCGTACAACTGACTTTGAATCCAGTGCGCGGCCAGCAACGAGATGGGCACGCCCGCAGCCAAACCCAGAACCACCTGGATAAGCGCGCCGCGCATCACCAGGGCAGCCATCCGGTTCCGCTGTGCCCCTAGCGCCATGCGCAGTCCGATCTCGCGCGTCCTCTGCGCTACCTGGTACGACGTAATGCCGTAGAGCCCAACCGATGCGAGCACCAGTGTGAGCAGCCCGAACAGCGCCGTCAGACGAGCAACCAGGCGTTCCTGGTTGAAATTACCGGCAAGCTGCTGGTCGAGAGAACGCAGGTCAAGGATGGTCAGGTTGGGGTCGACGTGCGCCAGCGCGCCGCGCAACGCCGCTTCCAAATTTTGCGGGGCCCCGCGGAAGCTCATGACGATCGAGGTAATGTAGTGCGTCTGCGTCTCCAGGTTGATAAATGTCGGATTCTTCAACTTGCGCTGCCACTGCGAAAGCGGGGCGAAGAACATGGCCTGTGCTTCTTCCCGGGGTTGCCTATATTTCGCGTTCGCCACCACGCCCACAATCTCGTACGCTCCGAAATCCTCCCGGTCGTAAACTCCGAAGTGGCGTCCAACGGGGTCCTCGTTGGGGAAATATTTTTTCGCAAATGCCTGGTTCACCACCGCCACGAATTGCGAGCCGGCCGTATCACTCTCGCTAAAGCCGCGTCCCCGGCTCACCGGCTGCCCCACGGCCGCAAAGAAGTTTGGGCTCACCCGGTTGATCAGCACACTATTATCATCTTTCGGCCCTGGTGCAGGCCTTCCTGGGATGTATGCATCGAAGGTCCAGTCATTTCCATCCAGAGGACTATAGATAGCCAGCCCCACGCTCTCGATTCCCGGGATTGCCGCAAACTGCTGTTCCAGGCTCCGATTCAGCGCATCGAGCTTCTCCGGTTGATAACCGGCCGACAAAGGATCCAGGTGCAGCACATACCGGTTGCCAGTCTGGAAACCAAAATCCTGATGTTCCAGGTTACGCAGACTCCGGGTCAGTAGGCCCGCGCCCACCAGCAGGACGAGCGAAAGAGCGGCCTGAAAAACAATCAAGGATCTCTGCGGTAACCCACCCCGATCGCCTGCTGGCCGGTTCATTCCCTTCAATGCTTCCGCAGGATCCCCACGGGAAGTGATCCACGCCGGAACAATGCCGAACACCACGCCGGTGACCAGCGACAACACAAATGCGAATCCAAGCACGGTCAAGGATGGAGTTACATCAATCGCGCTATGCGGCGAGCTGGGAAACGCCAGGGCCACGATGGATCGTGTTCCGGCATACGCGAAGGCCAATCCTGCCAGTCCACCCAGGCATGAGAGAAGCACGCTTTCGGTAAGCATCTGCCGGATCAATCTTGGCCTTGCCGCTCCCAGAGCCATGCGCATGGAAATCTCGGTTCTTCGTTGCGCGCCCCGTGCAAGCAGCAAGTTGGCCACGTTTGCGCACGCGACCAGCAGAACAAACCCGGAGATGGTCAGCAGCAGATAAAGTTCTGTCCCTGTTTTTTCCTGCAGGTCCTGGATGCCTGCTCCCCCAGGCGTCAGGATCACATGCAATCTTGGTAGGATTCTGGCAGCGCTGTCTTTCTTGTACTCATCCTGAACCGCGATCCATTGCCGCAGGTGAGTCGAAATTTTTTCTTGCAACGGACCCAGGGTGACACCCGGCCGTAACCTGCCCAGCACATACAGCCAACACTCGTCGGGGTGCTGCAGGATCGAATTTGCCTGCTGCAGCAGCGGCTCGGCGGAGAGCGGGATCCAGAATGCCGGGGGATTCGGGCTGATCCGGTCGCCAAAAAAGCCGGGCGGCGCAATCCCCACCACCGTGACTGGGTGGCTCTGCAAATAAAACGTTGCCCCGACCACAGATATGTCGTTCGCAAAGTCCGATTGCCATGCCTGATAACTCATCACCACAACGGGCGCCGCGCCAGGCTGATCGTCAGCGTCGGTAAGTGTACGGCCTGCAAACGCTCCTACGCCGAGCGTGCTGAAGTAGTTGCCGCTCACAAACTCGCTCGGCTCCGCCAGCGCCGTGTTGTTCGCCCGGCGGACGCCAATAGGGTTGTGCGCCGCCTGCATCGCCGCGAGTTGCGCAAACTCCGGCGACGACGCGCGCAGCGAACGATAGAGAGGATAGGAAAAAATAGTGAAGTCTCCGTTGCCGTGCTGCAATCCATCGCTGAGACAACAGTCAGGCTTATCGCCGATGCGGATGAGCGATTTCGGATCGCCAACCGGAAGCGCCTTCATCAGAATGGCGTGCATCAGGGTGAAGATAGCCGTGTTGGCGCCGATTCCGAGTGCAATGGTCAAAATTACCGTCATGGCGAAGCCCGGCGCCATGCACAGCTGCCGAACTGCATACTGGATATCCTGCCCGAGCTGTTCCAGCCACAAAATCGAGCGCTCGTCGCGGTGCATTTGTTTTGCCTGCTCGACTCCGCCGTATGCACGCCTGGCGGCCAGGCGCGCCTCTCCCGCGCTCATCCCTGTGCGCAGAAAGTTCTCTTCCAACAACGCCAGATGAGACGTGATTTCGCGTTCCAGCTCCTCTTCCATCTGGCGGTTGCGAAAGAGGGTCTTGCACTTCGACAGCAGGCGTCTGAGCGAAATCATGAGGGCAAGTCCTCCAGCAGCAGCCTTTCCACCAGCCCCGCCATCCTGCGCCAGCGCAGTGTTTCCTGGTTCAGTGCTTTTTCTCCGGCTTTGGTAATGGCATAGTATTTGGCCTCGCGGTTGCTCTCGGTCCTGCCCCAGGTGCCCTTGATCCATCCATACTGTTCCAGGCGAACGAGAGCGGGATAGAGCGTTCCCTGATTTAGATTCAGGAGCCGGTCCGACACTTGCTGGAGCCGGGTCGCGATCTGATAGGCATGCTGCGCTCCCATGCTGGCCAAAGTCCGTAGAACGATCAGGTCAAGCGTTCCCTGCAGCAGCTGGATCTGTTCCTTTTCTTCACTAGGCATGCCAGTAGTCTCCCACGCAAACAGGATGACCTCATTTCACTAGGCTGTCAAGTGAAGCCTCCCGGGGTGGATAATGCGCGAAACTTTCGACGCCATGTCGAAATGGTAGACTTCGGGCCGTCATCCAATTGAGCGAGCAAACAAGTCGCTCCAAGAATCGCGAGGAGGATTGCTATGCAATACACGCTGATGTTTTACCTGAGCCCGTCGGACTTTTCGGCGCGCACTGACCCGGAGCAACGAGCTGCATTCTGGGGCGCCTTTTTGCCCTATATGCAGGCGGTGAAGGATGCCGGCATCTTCGCCGGCGGCGCTGGTTTCGAGCCACCCGAAACCGCCACGACGGTGAGGCCGCGCGACGGAAAACGGTTGGTACAGGACGGTCCCTATGCTGATACCAAAGAACAACTGGGAGGCTTTTTCCTCATCGACGTGCCCGATCTCGATACCGCGCTGGACTGGGCAGCGCGGTATCCGGCGGGTACGCACGGTGTGGTAGAGGTGCGGCCTAACATCCCTGCGCCTGGCGGCGAAAATGGAAAGACGGAAGACAGCCAGGAGAAAATGTATGCAAGAACCATGCACTCATAACCGAGGAGGGGCTCTGTCGCTCAAGAGGTAAGCTCGTTCATGCTGGGTTCGAAGCCGGATGTGCTGGATACTCATTTCGTTGTGGAGCAGGCGGCCCGCGACTCGTATGCCCGCCTGCTCGCTTTTCTCGTCGCCCGGTCACGCGATGTGGCAGCGGCCGAGGATGCTCTCGCCGAGGCGTTCAGGACTGCGCTTGAATCCTGGCCACGCAGCGGAATCCCCGCAAAGCCCGAGGCTTGGTTGCTGGTGGCTGCCCGGCGCAAGCTGATCGACGCGGCGCGGCGCGTGCGTACCCATGAGGAGGCGCTTCCCGAGCTGGCGGCCGCCACGCAAGAGGCCTACGATCTGGCTGAAACTTCTGTTGTGTTTCCCGACGAGCGGCTGGAGTTGCTCTTCCTGTGTGCCCATCCGGCGATCGAGGATTCGGTCCGCACGCCGCTGATGCTGCAGACCGTTCTCGGGCTGGACGCGGCGCGCATCGCCTCCGCCTTTCTGGTGAAACCGTCCGCCATGGGGCAGAGGCTTACGCGAGCCAAGGCCAAAATCCGGACGGCAAGATTGCGATTCGATCTGCCGCAAGACAGCGAGCTGGCTGGGCGGCTCGAATCCGTCCTCGAAGCCATCTACGCCGCCTACGGCAGCGGCTGGGACGACGTTGCCGGAGCCGACCAACGCCGCAAGGGACTGGCCGCCGAAGCCATCAGCCTGGCCAGGCTGGTGGTGCAGCTTATGCCGGCGGAGCCTGAGGCCAAGGGACTTCTTGCCCTCTTGCTTCACTGCGAGGCTCGCAGGGATGCGCGCCGCAGCGCCGACGGAATTTATCTGCCTCTCTCCGAACAAGACATCGCGAAGTGGTCCATGAAGATGATCGGCGAAGCCGAAGCGTGGTTGGTCGATGCCTCACGATCTGGCCGGCCGGGGCGCTTTCAGTTTGAGGCCGCCATCCAGTCGGCTCATGCGCAACGCGCCCGCACCGGACGCACGGATTGGCCCGCGGTTGCTCTCCTCTACGACGGATTGACGCGGTTCTGGCCGACCACGGGTGCGTTGGTTGCACGCGCTGCGGCCATCGCCGAAGCCCGCGGCGCCCGGGCTGGATGGGAAGAGTTTGAAGCCATTTCCGCCGATAGGGGAAAGAGCTACCAGCCCTACTGGGCGCTGGCAGCCCATCTTCTTGGCCGCCTGGGGCGAAAGGCTGAGGCAGAAACCGCCTATACCCGAGCCATTGGCTTATGCGAGGAAAGTGCGATGCGCGAGTTCCTGCGCAAGCAGATGGATAACCTCAAGGACCGGTGATTCGGCCCAACGGTGTGTGGGCAAAGAACACCACGGCGTTGCTCAATCCCTCGACGACCTGGATCTGACAAACTGTGACTCAGCCGTGACATCGGGAAGGGGCGAGATCATGCGGTTTCGAGGGCCTGTTTCCGCCTCGCCGTCCGACCTTTTGGCAGGAGAAACCCCACGCTGATCAGCCAGATAAATCCCGGAAAACGGACCAGCGGAATGAGTGAGTTCATAAGGCGATCCTTTTTGCTGCTGAGCTACGCAGCCAGAGTTCCATCACCACCGTGTTGAGGGAGAAGCCGATCCAGAAGGCGACGCCGAAGAACTGTCGCGGTGTCAAATGCGTGAGACGCGCAGTGGCAAAGAAGGCGCCCATGATGGGCCGGGTGGTGGCGATGCCGAGCAGGATGGCGACCGCGCGAAGTATCCATCTCCGCTTTGCGTATGCATCGGCGCGTCGAAGGGAGAGATAAGCCTGCGTCAGCGAGACAGCAAACAGCGTATTGAAAAACAGCACGGCTGAACGCTCCAGCCATCCACCAACCGCGTAGACGCTCATGGCATAGGCGGTTGCTGCTACCGTGAAGCCGAGCAGGAAGAACCCTCGCTCGAGAGCCCGCGAGCGGCTGGTACGGGCCCAAAAGAGAAATGGCAGCAAGGCAACAAAAGCGACCGCGCAGAGAATGTGCGCCCAGGTGACCGCGGCGTGGGAGACGAACCATGCGTCAAGACCGGCTAATTGCGCGGGCGCGCCCGGCGACGGGGGAAGCAGTAAGGCCACGGCACGACGGAACACCGCAGCGACGGCGATGACGATGCAAGCCCAGAACCCGATCCTGAGCCATAAAGGAAAGCCCGGAGCAACAGTAGCCGTGCGGCTGGAAAGTCCGCTTACCGTCGTTGAAGGCTGCGCGCGTCCACTATCAGAAGCCATCTCCATAGCAAATTCCTCATTCCACTAAACTCTACATATTAGATTTACACGTTGTCAATCATAATTGCCAGGTAAACTCTAGCCGTGGCCACAAAGAGCAGCGAGGAACCCCGGCGCCCCTACGAGCTTGGCAAGCGACTGGAGCAAATGGAAGAAAGCCGCGCTGCCATTCTTCGCGCTGCCAGGTCTCAACTGGAGGCGAATGGGTATCGGCAACTGACGATGGGGTCGCTAGCGGCCGAGAGCGGGGTGACGCGGCAGACCATCCACAATCTCTTCGGAACCAAGGCCGGCGTGCTGGAGGCCCTGTTTGACCTGATTGCGCTTGACGGCGGGATGGAGAGCATGCGGCACGTCATGACTCTGTCGTCCACTGAGGCAATGCTGGAGGGGTTTGTTGAGGTATTTTGCCGCTTCTGGTCCAGCAATCGTATGCTTCTGCGGCGCATCCATGGGATCGGCGCAATCGATCCCGAGTTTGGAACAGTGATCGAAGCGCGCAATGGACGCAGATACCGCGCGGCCAAGCGCATCGTAGGCCGGATGGGAGGTGGGGATCTCGATAAGCGAGCTGCAACACTCACCGCGCTGACCTCATTCGAGTTTTTCGATGCGCTGGCGGACAATCTCCCAGACGAGAAGCACGCCGCAGCGGTCGTACTCGATCTGGCTCGAAAGATGCTCGAAGGGTAGCGAAAAGGGTGAGTGGAGTCATAAGGGTAGTTGCTCCAACCCACGAGCACAGTTTTCGCATTCGAAGAGAACGGCTTGATCCATCAGTTTGATTGCAAAATCCAAGGAACCGGAGGAAGAGAAGAAGCGTACCCATACGAAGGAAAGCTGCGCTTGGAGTGCTTAGGAGAGGTAGGGATGACAACCAACTGGCTAAATCTTTTGATTGGGACGGGATTGGGCACACTCTTGGGCATTCTCGGGAACTGGCAGATCGGGATCAGATGGCGGAAATGGTCGGAACGCCGGGCACTTGATAAGGAATATCACTCATTAGCCGGCCATTACATAAACCATCTCGTCAAGGACGACGGGAACTACGAACCGACTGGGGAAACCATAGAACTCACGTGGCAGCCACACGATGGCGTATTCGAAGCAACCAGCTTCCTCAAAACCGGGCACCCCGAATGGCATAGCTATATAAGAATGAGCATGCAATACAAAGGAACTGGCACAGGGCACTTCAACTACGTGGATTCGATTCACGGAGGAATTCAGCAGCTCATCTATTCGAAACAAGCGCGCGCTTTCAATGTTATGGGGACTAGCCGCACAAAGAAGGAATTTGCCCACTATTGGAAGCTAAAGGAATGAAGGTGGGAAAAGCGTGTGAGTACCGGCAAGGAAACCGCAGATCCTAAAGCCCTGGTGGTCAGCCCCAATCCTAGACAACGTTAAAGAACGGCCGCATCCGCGTTGGATGCAATCGCCTCCTCCTGCTTCGCCCGCACGGGAAAGAAAAACTGCAGGGGTGAAGAAATCAGTTGGTTGAGCACATAGCGTAGCAGCGATGCACGCTCCTGGTGGCTCACGTCATAGGCTCGCAGCGCGACGTACGAGGCGATGGCAAAACTGACGCCCAGGTTCAGCACAAACATGACCGCGATGCCGACCATGGCAGAGTACAGCCATACCTGCGCAAAAGCAGAAGGCCCGACGCGCGCAGCCGCGAAGGCAAACATGCCGGTATTCAGCGTCACGTGGCGGACGTCGAGCGGCAAGCCAAAGAACTCCGCAACCACCGGCGTAAACGCCAGCAGGTAACCGAGCGAGATACTGGTGCTCCAGGGGCCGATGTTTCGGTCCACCCAATCGGCAATCCTCTGCATCCTTCCATCGCCAAAGGTTTGCCGTAGCTTGTGCTGCGCAATCGAAGCAGGAATGCGGTGGTAGACGGCAAAGTTTTCGAACCACCCTCCAATGAGGCCGGCAAGCCAGAGCAGAACGCCAGTGAGGGCGGCATCGATGGCCGTAGGGGAGGCCAGAGGACGCAGCGATTGGTAGACCCTTTGCGCCTGCTCGGCCGGGAGATAAGGGTGGTGAAAAGTCCTGAGCCAAAACAGGTTGAAGACCACAGCCCCAAGAGAAACCGCCACCACATTGCCGATGGCGGCGGCCAGCTGGGTGCGGCTGATCGATGCGGCGAAGGCGGTGACCTGGCTGCGCCGGGAATCGCCGCGGTTACGATTGATGATATTGGCCAGCGCGGCTCCGGTCATCGCTGGCTGCTTGGTGGCCAGCGCCAGACCGAAGGTCTGCAGCAATAGAAAGGTGATGGCGTAATTCGTTCCCACCAGCAGGAACTCCATAAAGGGCGCTCGATGAATCCTGACAATGTGCAGCTTGATAGCCGCGGTGAAGACGGTGAGGAATCCGCCGCCGATCGCCGCTGCCCACATATGCCAGTACTCCTTGCGGTTATGAGCGATATAGTGTTCGCCACCGTGACCGGTACGTTCTACTGTTTTGCGCGCCAGCAGGTTAAAGTTCTGCCGGACCAGCGCAGAGACCCGCGAATCCTCAAGCTGTCCGCGTACCAGCGTGTTCAGCAAGCGCCGCACGGCAGCCGGGGTCTTGATGGCGTCCTCCTCCAGCGTGCCGGCTAGCAGTTCCATGCGGTCGAGCGCCGCATCCATGGAGCTGAGATCAAAGACCAGGGGAGAATTTGCCCCGGCATCTTCCATGTGAAGGCGCACCAGTGCTACCTCTCCGCGGCAGGCGAAGACGGAGTTGAGCCAGGTCTCCAGGCAGTCTGGCGCGGGACCGGAGTGTTCGCACGCAATCAGTCGTTCGGTGGCAAAGACGAGTGCGTACGAAGGGGATTCTTCTACGGCTTGAGGGCCGGTGCGCTGGCGAACTGCGCGGCTGGTGCCGCGGGCGGAAACCCGCGCCGCCAGCAACCGGAGTGCCTCGTGCACGTCCCGGTGCACCTGGGGGTAGGCGTCCAGGCCCTGCTCACTCCAGAAGATCGTCGCCAGGCGATCAAAGACCGTCGAGTCCATAGTGAGGAAGCGCTCCACGGATCGTTCTGAATCGAAGACTGAGGTAAATAGCCGGGCAGTATCGGTCTCGGCGCGCGGCGGAGGCAGCCAATGCTGGAACAGCCGGCCGGTGATTTCCCGCAACAACGCGTGCTGGGCAGGGATGCCCGCTTCGGCGAACAGGGAAACGGAATCAAGAGAGGCGAGCATCGACCTGCATCCCTGCTGAAACCGCGATCGCAGGACAGGGTCTTGCTCCAGCCGCGTTATCCAGTTGATTACACGGGAGTGGAACTCCCGCTCCGCACCCGGCTGCCAGATGCCGCAAAACAGGTCGATCAGGCAGCGGGTCTGCGTGGCCAGCGTGCTCGCGGCGCAGAAAGCCTCCGTCTGCCCGCGCTGCTCGGCCTCGGTCCGCGCGGACACAAGCCTGGCGTAAGACTCCGGGTCCCAGAGACATCGCAGATCAGAAAGAAAAGCCATGAACTCGGTTTACTACGACGGGGCGTTGAGGTTAATGATGCCTCAGAAATGCCGCCGACTCGCAATCTCTCCAAGGTTCCGGACATTTTTGGAGCATTCCCCCGCGTAGGTTACTGGCGACTGCTGCCTTCGAGCTATGAACGGCGCTTCCCCGCCCGCCGATAGCTTCCCGAGAGCCGTCTTTGGCGCTTGACCAACAAAGGGGTTCAACCATGTTTGAGGTATCGAAGCGATGGTCGGTGGTCCTGTGGGGTTTACTAGCGCCGGTTGCCGGAGCCCAGATCTCGACCACCCCGCTTACGTTTCCAGGTATGACCACGGTGGGCGCACCCTCCCAGGCGGTTGCTGTTACGTTGACCGCCCAGAACAGCGGGGTGCTCACGTCGCTCGTCGCCCTCACCGGCGGTTCGCCCAATTTGGACTTCGCCGTCACCTCAACCACTTGTGTCCTCAACGCAACCTTCCATTACGGGGATAGCTGCACCGTGAGCGTCGTGTTCTCGCCTCGCTACCCCGGCGTGCGACAAGGGGCCGTGGTGGCAAAAGCCGGCAGCACACTCCTGGCGAGCACACTGGTCAGCGGGGTTGGCGAGGGCAGCCTGCCGGTGCTGGTGCCGGGCACCATCAACACCGTCGCCGGGGATGGTGAATGGATCTTTCAGCACGACGGCATACCAGCAACCCAGGCACCCATCTTTCTGCCCTCCGGCCTCGCGGTCGATGCGGCCGCCAACCTGTTTCTTTGCGATACCAGTAACAATCGGGTGCGCCGGGTCGACGCTTCGACTGGTCTTATCTCCACTGTAGCCGGCAACGGCAGCCCAGGAGCGGCCGGGGACGGAAGCCAGGCGACCCTGGCCGAGCTGAACAACCCTTCCGGTCTAGCCATCGACGGTGCGGGTGACCTTTATATCGCGGATACCGGGAACAATGTGGTGCGCCGCGTCGATGCAGTCTCCGGCGTCATCACCACGTTCGCGGGCGAAATGGGCTCTACCGGCTACGCAGGGGATGGCGGCGCAGCTACCAGTGCTCTGCTCTCATCACCCCGTGGTCTCGCGCTCATGCCGGGCGGCGATCTGGTGATCACCGACAGCGCTAACAATGCAGTCCGTCTGGTCAACATCATCTCTCACCAGATACAGACCGTCGCCGGAACCGGCACCGCCGGCTACAACGCGGATGGCATTGCTGCCACCGCTGCGGAGTTGAATGATCCCTACGGTGTTGCCGTGCGCTCCGATGGCGCCATCGCCATCGCGGATCTCGAAAACCAGCGAGTTCGGCTGGTTAACCTGGCGGGCATCATCTCCACCGCCGCGGGGCCAGCGCAACAACTGGATCAACCGGCAGATGTGGCCTTCGACCCGGGTGGCGATCTCTTCATCGCCGACACCGGCAATAACCAGGTGCGCGTACTCTTTGGAGGCACGATTCAGACCGTGGCCGGCACCGGCAACGAGCAATTCACGGGAGACGGCGGTCCTGCGAATCAGGCAGGGATCTATGGCCCCTACGCCCTGTTCCTCGACGCCGGCGGCAACCTGTGGCTTTCCGATACGTTTCACAATCGCGTGCGCGAGATTAGCGGATCATTCCTTGGTTTTACCTATTCCACCATCAAGGTCGGCAATGTTTCTCCGCCGCAAGCAGGTACGTTGTACAACCAGGGCAACGCCAATCTGCTATTGAGCGCGCCTGTGCTCAACCAGGCGGCACTCGATTCAGCGACCACCACTTGCAATCAATCGGCGATGATACCCGCGGCCTTCTGCACCATGGGGGTTGAGTTTGCCCCGACGCAGGTCGGAGCCGCCATCACCGGCTCGATCACCTGGCCCTCCAATGCACCCAACGTCAGCCCCGTGGATGGCCTGTCAGGCCAGGTGTTGAGCGTGAACGTGACCTCGGTCGCCCTATCCTCAAGTGCCAACCCGGGAGTCGTGGGTCAACAGATCACACTCACGGCGACCGTCCACAGCAGCGACACCGGCCGTACCGGAACGGTGACCTTCTCCGAAGGCGGCAGCACCTGGTGCTCGGCGGTGACTCTCAATGGTGGCGGCACTGCTACCTGTCTCATCCCGGGCCTGTCGCTCGGCTCGCACACCTTCACCGCCAGCTACTCAGGGGACACGAACAACGCAGCCAGCACATCACCGGCTTACACCGAGGTGATCAAGCAGCGGCCGGCACTGGTGCTGGGCGTCTCGGCGAATCCCGCTGTGGTCACCAGTAGCGTAACGCTGACGTTGACTGCCGTCGACCAGCCCGGCATCGCGACAGGAAACATCGTCTTCTACGACGGCGCGACCGCCCTGGCGACGGTGCCTCTGAACGGGTCCGGGATCGCCCAATGGAGCACGCAGACATTCAGCGTCGCCACCCACACTCTCTCCGCCCAGTACGCCGGCGACAGCGCTAACATGAGCGGTACCTCGAACACCGTCAGCGAGCAAATTACCAAGGCAAACACGGCGACAGCATTGGCAACGAGCGCCGGCAACAGCACCGTGGGCCTGGCCATCACTTTTACCGCAACGGTTACGAATAGCAGCGGTCCACCGCTCACCGGTTCCGTCACCTTCAAAGACGGAACCATCGTGTTAAGTTCCCAGCCGCTCTCGAGCGGCACCAGTTCGCTCACCACAAGCACCCTGGCGCCCGGGAGCCACAGCATCACGGCGACCTACAGCGGAGATACAGACAATGCCGGCAGCGGCTCCGCATCGACAACCGAGACCATCGCACAGATCGCGACCATAACCACTCTGAGCACCGGCGTTAATCCGGCCAATGCTGGTGCCACGCTGCACCTCACCGCCAACATAACCCTCGCGGCTGGCGCTACACCAGATGGGGTGCTCACAGGCAACGTCACTTTCAAGGACGGATCGACAGTGCTTGGCACGGTGGCGATAAACGTCAGTGGGCAAGCTGTACTGGCCTACAGTACACTCAGCGTCGGCTCGCATTCGCTGGTCGCCGGCTATGCCGGCAACACCAATTACTCCGCCAGTAACTCGTCTGTATTCACCCAGACGGTGCAGCAGACTTCTACGCAAACAACACTGAGCTCAGCGTCCTCGAGTCTGGCCGGCAAACCCGCCACCTTCACCGCCCTGGTTACCAGCACAACCGGCATACCCACCGGGCCGGTAACTTTCCTTGACGCCTCCCATGTGCTTGGAACAGTAACGCTGAGTGGGACGGGAAGCGCGGTGTTTTCGGCCCTCGCGCTCGCGCTGGGCACGCACTCGATCACCGCCTCGTACGCCGGGAGCAACAACTACACCGGATCGATCTCTGCTGCAGACCAGTATTTGGTCCAGCTGGCACAGCCCACCCTGACGCTGATTGGGCCTTCGAACCCGGTCGACGCAGGAACCAGCGCAAGCTTTTCCGCTGTTCTTGCATCGCCGGGGGTGGCTCCAACAGGCACCCTGCTTCTGCTGGATAGCGGCGCCCCCATCGCCACAGTATCTGTTTCCGCCGGCGGCAGCTTTCCGTTTTCGACCTCGACTCTGAGTATCGGAACCCACGCGATGACGGCAAGCTATGGCGGGGATGCAAACAACAGTTCCGTCCTTTCCGCAAGCGTCACCGTAGTGGTGCAACAAGCAACCTCCACCACGCTTCTGAGTGCAAGCACCAATCCGGTTACCCAGGGCAATGCGTTCACACTGAATGCTGCGGTAACCAGCAACAGTCCCAACGCCGGCGGCGCTGTTCGCTTCTACGATGGCGCCACACTTCTGGGGATGACCGCTCTAGGCGCGAACAGCAGCGCTAGCTTTTCGCCATCAGGGCTTGCTCTGGGTACGCACACACTGACGGCGGTCTATGCCGGCGATACGAACCATGCCGGCTCCACTTCGATGCCCACAACGGAGCTGGTGATCGGAAGCACCTCGGCTACGCTGAGTTCCAACAACAATCCTGCAGCAAGTGGACAGAACGTCACCTTCACCGCCCAGATCAGTGGCGCGGGAAAAGCGATTCCTTCGGGAGCAGTCACCTTCCGCGATAACGGCACGTTGCTGGCTACTTCGGTGCTCGACAGCCTGGGCGCGGCGGGCGCTAGCACCAGTGGGCTCAGCGTGGGATCACATGCCATCACCATGAGTTATGCGGGCGATCCAAACTTCGCCGGGACCGCCGCGCAAATGACACAAACTGTCGCTGATGCAAATACACAGGTAACCCTCACCGCATCCACCAACCTGGCGACCTTCGCGAAACCTGTCAGCTTTACGGCGACGGTTAGCAGCAACGGTGGATCGGCCACAGGAACCGTCAACTTCATCGATGCCGGGGTGACGTTTGGAACTGCCCAGTTGAGTGCCTCCGGGATCGCGGTGCTAACGGTTTCGACGCTGGGCGCCGGCGCGCACACGATCATCGCAGGCTATGTGGGTGACGGCAGGGCCGCCCCCTGCGTATCGACAGCGCTCGCGCTTTCCGTGAAGCAGACAACGGCATTGGCTCTCAGCTCAAATAGCAATCCAGGATTAACTCTTAGCTCGCTCAGCTTCACGGCCACCCTCACGAATGCCGGCGCCTCGGCCGCGACTGGCACCATCGCCTTCACCGACGGCGGCGCGGCGATCGGAACGGCGGCATTGGACGTGACCGGCCATGCCACCCTGACACTGCCCGCCATGAATGCAGGCAGCCACACAATCGTGGCCGGCTATGCGGGGGACGGCGCTAACTTCTCCAGTACCTCCGCGGTATACGGCGAGACAGTACTACTTCGGCCATCGTCGACGACGATTACCAGCTCAGCGACAAGTTCGCAGCAGATCACTCTGATAGCGGTCGTCGAAGGCCAGGGCTCCGTGCCGCCCGATGGCACAGTGACCTTTACCAGCGGCGGAGTAACACTGGGCCAGGCATCGATTGGGACGAACGGGGTGGGAACCCTAACGCTGTTTCTCGCGCAGCCAGCCCAGCCGGTCACTGCAGGCTACGCAGGCGATGTCAACTATGCCGCCTCACAATCCTCGCCGACGAATATCGCCGCACCGGCGGTGGCGCCATTCACCCTGGTGGTGAGTCCGCCGGCGATCACGCTGGTTACCCATCAGCACACCACCATCACCGTCAACATTGGATCGGTAAACGGCTTCAGCGATACCATTGCGCTGGGTTGTTTGGGACTTCCAAGCTCCGGAACCTGCAACTTTACGCCTTCGCAGGTGAAGCTCTCCGCAAATGGCACGGCTACCGCCTCGCTGGTTGTGGATACGGGCAATCCCCTGGGTGCGGGTCCGGGGACCAGCGCCTTGCTGGCTAATCCTCGCGGCACCTTCCTGTGCTGCTTACCTCTTGGATTACTCGCCGGCCTGTTGCGACGAAAAAGAACCTGGCGCTGCACGCTGGGCATGCTGATTTTCTTCGCCGTGGCCATCGCGTTTACCTTGGGCGCCTCAGGCTGTAGCGGGTTGAGCACCAATGGAACGGCGCCTGGTTCTTACACCTTCAAGATCGTCGGAACTGGCCAGAACTCAGGCATCTCGGAGACGCAGACGATCACCATGGTGGTGACCCAGTGAAGCGGATTGCTGGAGCTTTCCTCGGGGCAGCGGTGATTCTTGCTGGAGCGCATAGTTCCCTGGCACAAGTTGTCCCTTCAGCGGCCGGACCTGGGGCTTATGTCGCGGTAGGCGGGGGTGTGTCTGGCTTTCAGGCGGTGTACGGCCAGCGCGACCTCGGCGGGGGTTTGATTTACGCGGACGTGCATCCGCAGTGGCGCGTGGGCTTCGAAGGCGAAGCACGTTTCTTGCGCTTCCATACTTCCGAACACGTCACCGAATCCAACTACCTCGGGGGGGTCCACATCCTGGTTCTCAGGACGCATGATGTGGAGCTCTACACCAAGTTTCTGGTAGGCATGGGCAGGATTACCTTCCCATTCGATCAGGCGCATGGTTCCTTTCTGGCCTATGTACCGGGCGGCGGCGTCGATATCGCGCTCAACCACTGTGTCACTCTGCGGGCGATCGATTTCGAATACCAGCATTGGCCGCAGTTCCCCTTCGGGTCCTTTAGCCCCTACGGAATCAGTTCCGGGATACGCGTGCGCGTGACGCCAAGTTCGTTCGTTCCGCAAAGTGTGCGCAAGCGAGGGGTGCATGGTGCGCCGAAGGTTGAGGATCCAGGGGCTAACTAACTCAGCCCTAGGGGAAGCAACCGCTCCCTAAAGCCCGGGAATATATTCGCGCAGTTACGGCCCGACTAAAGTCATGCCCTGATACAAAACCGAGGTTTTCCGAAGAACCAGGGCCATGGTTGTTGTGGGCTGTCAGGAGTTGGCGAGACATGGGGCGGCCTTCCTCGCATCAAGCGATTAGATTTACAGGAAGGGAACGTGCGAGTTCGTAGTCTTGGCGAACAGCCTCGGTGCCGTATTTGCGCTCGAGACGACGAATCACGAAATGACCCTCAGCGATGCTTTGAAAATGGTGGGTAAACAGTACGTTGAGCGTGAGGCCACCGACCGCGCCGACGATGGGCACAAGTTCTGCAGCAACTTTCTCGCTCACCTCAAGACCAAATCTGGAAGCAATCCTGCCAATGAATGACAACAGCGCCGGCGCACTCTCTTTTGCCATCCCTTTTTGAGTGACATACGCCACCGCCTCACGGGTGACCTGCGCCAAAGCCGTCCTGGTCGCGTAATAAGCGCTCTCATCCGCTCCTCGAGGCGTGTTTTGCGGACCGAGGGCGAAGACCTCCAGGCAAGCCAGCCCGGCTTCCGGGCTTGAGAAGTCCTCGCCCTGACTGCGAGCAATCTCCACGATGGAGTGCAACATGACCGTGGTGGTGATAGGAAATTCGACCAGCAGGCCCGGAAGTCCAAAGAAACCGCCGACGGCGCCGGTGATGGCAGCCGCGGCGCTATGGGAGCGTTTGTAATTCCCAGCCGGCAATCTGGAGCTATGCACCTTCACAGCGATACGCAAGCACTGCCCAAGAGCTTTATCGACACTCCGGTGTATCGCCGATTGTGCCGGGCCCGGGAGTCGATGGAGCAGGGCCTCGACTGGCATTCCCACTTTGGATGCAATCTTCATGGCGAGACTCTGGGTCTCGAGCTTGGCGACTGCGCCCTGCAGTTCAGCGTAATCGGACGGGGAGAGGCTGGAGATCGGAGTCACCTAGGCCGCGGCCGACCGGAGCCATTGCTCCATCTGGTCGTGGCTCACCAAACCTGCCTGTTGGAATACTGTCCGGCCGCCGGAAAGCACGACGAAGTTTGGAATCCCCTGCACACCAAAACGCGCAGCTAATTCAGGATGAGCTTCGGTGTCGACCTTGACCACCACTGCTTTCCCCGCCATGTCCTTGGCGGTGCGTGCAACCTCCGGCGCTGCTGCGCGGCACGGTCCGCACCACCCCGCCCAGAAGTCGACCAGCACAGGAACCTTAGCGTTCTTAACGATTTCGTCGAACAGAGCCGGATCCGCCGCTAACGGTTCCGCTATCGGGGCGAGCTCCGCTTTACAGGCGCCGCAGCGGCCCGTGTCAGCAAGATGTCCGGCGGTGATACGGTTCTTTTGACTGCATTGAGTACACGTTCTAATGACTGGCAAGATGGGCCTCTTTCGCTTGATTAGATGCATGATAGGCCCGGATTTGTGCAGGAACAGGTGGGAGGATGCGGTAACGCGGTAATTCCCTGAGAACGCGAGCCAAAATTCACACAACTTGTACGTTCCCGGATTGTTTAATGAGCGTGAATACCGTTGGAGGCTTAGTCTGGCAATAACCATCCTCATTTGGCTCCTTGGGCTCGGGGTAGTGCTGTTGATTGGGCGGCGACTGGCCCTGCGCCTGCAGCTGTCTCGCGCCAAGCACCGCTCGCTCGCCGGCCACGTGCAGCTGGGGCGCCGGTTGGCCCGGCTTATCCCCTACTACGAGTATGACGAAACGCAGTTTTTCCGGGCAGATGACGCTCCGGAAGAGATCGCCCAGCAGCGCCGGGCGGCCTTCAAGCGCCTGGCCGCCCTCTACGCGCAACGCTTCGTGAACACCGTCCGGCAGACCAATGAGGTCCAGGACGGGATCTCGGATCTGCAATTCACGGCCCGCTACCGGGTTCCCTTCCAGTTCAGCCGGTTGGTTCGGCGGCATCTGAGCAGCGGGTCTTTCGTTGCCTCTTCGAGCGGGCCCGTCACCACCGATCTGGACGGGAACCAACGGTACGACGTGACCGGCTCCTACGGGGTCAATGTCTTCGGCTACGACTTTTACAAGGAATGCATTGAACGGGGGAGTGCGCGGGTCCGCGACCTGGGCCCCGTTCTCGGCGCCTACCATCCGGTGACCGCGGGCAACGTGCACCGGCTGTGCGCCCTCTCCGGGATGGATGAAGTTTCCTTTCATATGTCGGGCACCGAAGCAGTGATGCAGGCGGTGCGCCTGGCTCGTTATCACACCCGGCGCCGCTACCTGGTGCGCTTTGCCGGCGCCTACCATGGCTGGTGGGGCGAGGTGCAGCCCGGGGTCGGTAACCCGGTGACCGAACGCGACACACTCACGCTCAAAGATATGAGTGAGCAGACCTTGCGGGTACTGCGCAGCCGGGACGATATCGCCTGCGTGCTGGTCAACCCGCTGCAGGCGCTCCATCCCAACGCCGGGGCGCCGGCAGACTCAACCCTGGTGGACAGCGGGCCGCGTACCAGCTTTGACCGCGCCGCCTACACCGCGTGGCTCGAGCGCCTCAAAAAAGTGTGTTGGGACCGGGGCATCGCGCTGATTTTCGATGAGGTGTTTCTGGGCTTTCGGCTGGCCCGGGGTGGCGCTCAGGAGTATTTCGGCGTGCGCGCCGACATGGTCACATATGGCAAAACGGTGGCCGGCGGTCTGCCTATTGGCGTATTGTGCGGGCGGGCTGAGCTGATGAAGCGCTTTCGTGAAGACCGCCCGGCGGACATCTGCTTCGCTCGCGGCACCTTCCATTCCCACCCCTATGTCATGGGGGCGATGGCGGAATTCCTGGAGCGGCTGGACACGCCCGAGATCCTGGCCTGCTATCGCGACCTGGACGAGGTCTGGAACAGCCGGGCAGCCGCCCTCAATGAGCGACTGTGCGATGCCGGGGTGCAGGTCCGGGTGGCCAATCTGTCATCGGTATGGACGGTGTGTTATCTGCAACCGTCGCGGTATCACTGGATGTTCCAATATTATCTGCGCGCGGAAGACCTGGCCTTGAGCTGGGTGGGAACGGGCCGGCTTATCTTCAGCCTGGATTACACCGATGCCGCATTTGCCGCGGTGGCCGATCGGTTCGTATCGGCGGCGCGGCAAATGCAGCAGGATGGGTGGTGGTGGCGGGACGAAACGCTGACCAGTAAAGCGATTAGGCGTCGCGTACTGTTAGAAATGTTTCTTGCTCGCGTACATCGTCCATGGGATCGATCAGCTGACCGCGCAGAAGGTAAATCGGCGCTCGGTAGTAAAGCATGAAGTCGTGAAAGGGATCGGTCAGTATTTTTGTCATCCATACCAGGCCGGTGCGGATATCGCGAATGAAAAACAGTTGCACGGTGCGGAACAGCAGGCCGCCAAAGCCAACGCAGAGCCATATCTGACCGATGTGTTGCACGACGGTGGCGCGATCGGCGTGAGGCGGGAAAATGCCGAATAGTGTGGGACTCAGCCACAACAAGGCCGGTGACAGCGCCCAGATTAATAACAACACGACTTTGCGTTGCAGGTTGTAGCCGACCTTAATGTCCTCTTTGTGCTCCTGGGTGGCTTGATTCACCTCGTCGTAACCTTTGGGCTCGAAGAAGAAGTGGCCGGCCTGACGGCTGACCATTGCCACCAGCCAGCCAATGAGCGCGGAGGCGGCCGGATTCTTGAAGATAAGGGCATATGCGGACAGAAAGCTGACCGCACTCAGCAGGTGGAGGGACTGGTTAATACGGCTGTGGTGGTAGTAGCGGTGATCGTCCCACCGCTGGATTCGTAGAGCTTCAAGAAAACCTTGCATGCTGTTTCCTTCCGCGGATTGCCGGCGCCAGATGATCATGAAGAATGAGATATAACAATCCTGTTACAGCGTTATGACAGCGTGAGCCGCATAGCCGTTCAAGTGTTGGCGACTAAGACACAGGGTGTGAAGAACTACCCGACAGGCAACTGACCTACTCGCAGCGAAGCGCAACCATCGGGTCGATGGAAAGGGCCCGACGCGCGGGAACCAGGCAGGCGATCACGGCGACTGCAATGAGCAGCATCGACGCGGCCAAAACCATGATCGGATCACGCGCTCCACTCTCGGTCCAGCGGGTCATGAGACCATTCAGACCAAAGCTAAGCGCAAGACCGGCGGCGATGCCAAGGCCAACACTGGTTCCGGCAGAGAGGGCCACGATGCTCAGCACGTCGCGGCGCCGCGCTCCGAGGGCGACGCGAACTCCCAACTCAGTGGTGCGCTGCAGGACCGTATAGGAAACTACACTGTACAGCCCTACCGCGGCGAGACTCAGCGCCAGTATGGAGAACGCGCCAAAGAGCATGGAGATGAGACGCGCCCTGGCAAACTCCGGCTCACGCTGGATCCAGCCTTCGAGATCCCGCACATCGCTGAAGATCTGCTGGTCCGGATCAAGGGAGGCGATCTGCCGGCGGACGCTGTGCAGCATGGCAAGCGGCTCGCCTTGCGTGCGCACCAGGACTTGGGTAAACGGCAACGTCATCAGCGTGTAGGGCGCGTAGACCGCGGGCGCCACGGGCTTCTCCAGCCCGTCATCCAGCGAATCGGCGACCACTCCGATGATCGGCAACCATCCGTCGCTTCCGGTTGCGGCCAGCCGGATGGGAGGAGCGTTCGTGAGTTGCGAGATGCGGACCGAGTGCCCCAGAGCATCCCCGCCGAAAAGATAGTGACGGACGAACGCCTGATTCACAAGGACCAGTGTGGCGCCGCGCGCGATCTCGCTCTGTTCCCAGAAGCGCCCTCTGAGCAGCGGAATCTGCAGCGTGGTGAAGTATTCGGGGCTGACTAATTCCACGTGGGCCTCTTGCGCCTGGGAGGCGGCCTTTCCCAGGATTTCGACAGGAACGGTCAAACCGCTATCCGGCGGAGTGGCATTGGTCGATATCCCTGCTCCAACCACGCCGTGCATTTCTGCGACTTTCTCACGAAGCTGCTGAAAGAAGCGGGTGCGGTCGGCCCATGTTGTGTGCGCATTTTCGCGCAGCGGAATGATGACTGACATCACGTGCTTGGGCTCATACCCCAGGGGCACGAGGTTCATGCGAATAAATGACTGAATGGCAGCCCCTGCCGCCGTCATGAGCAACAGAGTCAGCGCGATTTGTCCCGCAATCAGGGCGTTGTGCAGGCGTCTGCCTTTTACGCTGCCGGTCAGCCGCTGCGTCCCGGCCTGCATGACTTGGCTGATCTCCGGCCGGGCCGACTGCAGGGCAGGAAAGAGGCCGAAGACGATCCCGCTCAGCAAAGCCAGGCCTACGCTGAAAAACAGGACAGCGAAGTTGATGTGGAAGTCGGCTTCATAGGGATAAGAGTGGTCCGGCAGGCGGGGGATGATGAAGCCAATGGTCCGGTAGGCAACAAAGATGCCCAGCCCCGCTCCGGTCAGCGACAAAAGCAGAGATTCGGTGAGGAGTTGGCGCACAATGCGGACGCCGCTGGCTCCTACGGCCGAGCGGACAGCAAACTCATGCTGTCGCGCCGTGCCCCGCGCCAGGAGCAGAATCGAGACATTGCCGCAACCAATGGCGAGCAGCAGCGCGACGGCCCCAAAGAGGAGGACCATGGTCTTCTTCAGATCTCGGGTGTAGGTCTCTGCCAGACCGCGCACGCTGATCTTGAATTGCTTGGGAAAGATATTCGGGGTTTGGCGGTCGAACTCCTGGTAGAGGGGCCGGAATTCGCCCTCGGCGGCGGCCATGCTGATACCGGGCTTCAACTTGATCTGGGTTACGTACCTGAGCGTCTGATCCGCATTCAGCTTCAGGGGCAGATAGACATCGCCATCCATCCAGGTGAAGCGCGGCGGCATCACGCCGAGAATCGTGTAGGTCTTGTGCGTGAGCTGGATGGTCTTTCCGACCACGGCAGGATCGCCCCGATAGTGCCGTTGCCAGAACTTGTAACTCAGCACTGTCACGGGTTGAGGATCCTGTCCGTCAGGCGAGTCGGAAGGGACGATGTATCGGCCCAACAGGGGCGACAGGCCGAGGAACTGAAAAGCGGACCCGGTCATCATGATCGCGTTGACATCATCGGGCACATCACTGCCCGTGACCGTCTGGCTGGTAAAGTCGAAGGCAGCTATGTCCTCAACGGCGTGCGTCTGCCGAAGCTGGTGAATCTGCGGACCAGTCAGCCCCCAGGTTCTATCGTGGCCGGCGTTGTCGGTAGTCCAGACGTTGCAGACCCGGTCGATTCCCGCGTACGGCCAGGGATGGAGCACAGCGTCGTAGAGGATGCTGTAGACAGCAACGGTGGCACCAATGCCAAGGGTGAGCGAAAGGACCGCGGTAAGGGAGAAACCTGGATTACGGAGGATTTGCCGGAACGCAAAACGAAGATCCTGTAGCAGTATTTGCATCAGCGCCTCCTGGGGGAAGGGGAAAGCCGGGCCGTCTCTGAATTTTGAAGCACTTTGGGGGCCACGGCTGACATCTTCCGAGGAGCACTCACCAGAAACCGTAGCACGGATTGCGGCTCTCCCAGGTAAACGCGACGTTCGACCAAGGAAGCGGGGGGGGTTAAAATTCGTTCGGGAAAAGGGTCGTGGATCCCCAGGGCGGTGTTTTAGTGTCCGAATTTGCCGTAGCGGTGTCCTGAAACGGACAGCGCGGACTAACTTATCGCATATTAAGTCGTGTAGAACGTCATGCTTAGTATTGGCAAGTGTGTTGCTGATAGCCCCGGCAGGGGGTAAGAACATGTCATTGGTTCGCGATCTGAGAGTGGCAGCCCACTCGTTAATTCGGACTCCAGGGCTGGCGATCGCCGTGGTTCTCACACTATCGCTCGGCATCGGCGCGAACGCTGCCATTTTCACGCTCGTGCGCGGAGTCCTGCTCAAGCCTCTTGTCAACCGCAACGAGGAGCGGCTGATCTATATCCGGCAGAGTGCTCCCGGCATCGGCGACGAAAATTCCACGTTTTCTGTACCCGAGATACGGGATTTGCGCGCCAACGTGAAAACCCTGAGCGCATTTGGCGACTTCTCCGCCATGGACTTCACCATGATCGGCCTCGGTGAGCCTCGTTCCATTCGAGGTGGCGTTGTCAGCGGCACGTATTTTGACGTGATGGGCCTTCATCCCGTGCTCGGCCGCCTCATCGGACCTCAGGACGACGGTGCTAAAGCTGCCGGCGTCGTTGTTCTTACGTACCGTTTCTGGACGACCGCTCTTCACAAGGATCCTTCGGTCATCGGCAAGACCGTTCGCCTGGGGAGCATCGGTGATCGGTCTGCGACGGTCATTGGCGTCCTCGAGCCTTGCGTCCCATATCCCCAAGATACCGAAATCATCTCCAACGTGGTCACCAGCCCGCATCATCTTTCCGCAACCATGGTCACTGGCCGCATCCATCGCATGACTGAGCTTTTCGGCCGTCTGGCTCCCGGAGTCACCCTCGATCAGGCTCGTGCTGAGTTGGGCTCCGTCTACTCCGCGATGAAGAAGGACCACCCCGAAGCGTATGCACAGGAAGCGAACTTCCAGATCGGGACCAAGTTGCTTCGTGACCAGATCACGTCGGGCGCCCGGACCGTGCTGTTGGTGCTGCTCGCAGCGTCAGGGCTGATCTTCATCATCGCGTGTTCCAATGTCGCCAACTTGATTCTGGCACGGACGGTTCGCCGCGAAGGCGAGTTGGCGGTCCGCATGGCGCTGGGCGCAAGCAGAGGCGCGTTGCGCCGCATGCTGTTGGCCGAAAGCCTTCTGCTCTGCGGTGCCGGCGCCGCGCTCGGTGTCATGAGCGCGCAGCCGATGGTGGCCATCCTGGCGCGCTACGCCTCGCGCTTCTCCGTCCGCGCGCTCGATTTCACAGTCGATACGAGCTTGCTTTGGGTTGGAGCGGCGCTGGCTGTCGTCGCCGCGGTGATTCTCGCCTTCGTCCCCCGCCTGCCTTCGTCCGGCACGCCGAATGGACTGAGCCTGGCCAGCGGCGGTGTGCGGATCACCGGTAGCACGAGCCGGCGGCAGCGGATCTTCGTGGTGACACAAATCGCCGCGTCCTTCGTGCTGCTGGCCGGCGCAAGTGCGTTGATCGCTACGCTGATCGCACTGCAAAGGGCGCAAACGGGTCTGGACACGCAACACGTTCTCGCCATCGACGTGCCCGCTATGTCCTACGGGAAGACACCTCAGCAAGTCCTTGATTTCTACAAGGAAGCAATCCGTCGCATCGATGCCCTGCCGGGCGTGAGCAGGACCGCGTTCGGTGACGTTGTTCCCTGGCGCGATGCCGGCGGCCCCGGCCCTGGGCTGCAATTCTCCGCCGACGGACATGTCCATGCCGCCGGTGTAGAGGATCCCCGGGCGCAGTCGCGTTCCATCTCTCCTGGATTCTTTGCGGCGTTGGGCGTTCCTATCATTGCCGGCCGTGATTTCAATGCGCTCGATGGCCAAGATAAGGAAGATCCTGTCGTTATCGTCAGCCAGACGCTCGCACAGCGCATGTTCCCCAACCAGGATGCGGTCAATCGGCATGTCTATTGGACGGATCCGGTGCTGCAATTCTTCCCCGGGACCGATCTCGAAAAGTCGCGTCTTATCGCGCCGCACCGCATCATCGGTGTCACGGCCGATATTGACGACGGACACGTCGTTCCTGAGCCCACGCTCAGCGTTTACAGCCCCTTTGACGAGGGTCCGATGTTTGGCGGTCGCCTTTTCATCCACACCGGCGGAAATCCTTATGCGCTGGTCATGCCGGCCACGCGCGTGATTCGCGACCTGTCCGCCGATCAGCCGGTTGAGCACGCCGCCACCCTGGAAGACATTCGTGCAGAGGTGCTCACGCCCGACCGTTTAAATTCGCTGGTGTTTGGCGTATTCGCGGCTGTTGCGTTGGCGATTGCAGTGGTGGGCGTCGCGGGCGTGCTGGCGTTTTCGGTGAGCGCGCGGACGCGGGAATTCGGTATCCGGCTGGCCCTCGGATCGGAGCCGCGGCGACTGCTCAAAGGCGTGATCGCGGAGGGCGCCGGGATGGCTGCGGCGGGCGTACTTGCAGGCGCGGCATTCGGGTTCGTACTGGCGCGTTTGGCGGGAAGATATTTCCTGGACGTCAAGATGCCGGGCGCATGGCCTGTGACCGTCTCCGCGTTGTTGCTGATGACGGTCGCGCTGATCGCGTCGGTTCTGCCCGCAGCACGGGCTGCGCGTGTCGATGTTATGCAAGCGCTGCGCTCCGAGTGATCGTCGGACGGGTGGGTCAGGGTTACCGGCAAACGTGCGAGGAATTTCCCGCACGACGGGTCCCCCATGCCTCGGTGCCATGCGGAACGAAAAGCTGTTGAGGGCTTCGCCCATCGTTTTCGGCCCACCTACGCCGGTGCGAACGTGGGGCACCCGTACGGAGTTGTGGGGACCGCAGCAGGCTTGAGGGGTAGGCCAGCGGTATCCCACATCTCGCGAAAAACGAGCGAGATGCCCCGAATTTCCTGTACGCAGCACTGGACAGGACCGCGTGTGCGCCTTTCATTAAGGAAAGGCGCATGAAGTTCAGGGAACCCACGAAACTACACAGGAAATCGGGGGTGTCGGGCACCCGGCGATTGGTACGAGGATAGAGCTGATTCCAACTGGCTACGGACCGGAGACGGCATAGGCAACCATCACATGATCTTTCGATAGACCAAGAACCCAGACTTCTCCGCGACGTTGTCATATAGCTTCATCGCGGTCACATTTGTTTCATGGGTCTGCCAATATACTCTGCTGCAGCCTCCTTGTTCGGCGTATCGATAGATCTCTTCGATCAAGGCGCGGCCTATTCCCTCACCTCTGACCGATGCAGATGTGAACAAATCCTGCAGATAGCAGACCGACCCAAGCGAGATCGTGCTGCGATGGAAAATTAAATGCGCCAAGCCGAGCAAGCGCCCAGAGCGTTCCGCGACCAAAGCATGTATGGGCTCATACCGATCAAAGAAGCGCGACCAGGTCATGGCCGTGATCTCTTCCGGCAACGCCGTGTCTCCGGTGCGACCGTAGAACGCGTTGTATCCGTCCCAAAGGGGTTTCCATTCCGTAAAGTCGCTATGGCGAACTTCTCGTATCAGCAGATTGTCAGTCAAAACCGACCTCCCTCAGATCACCCCTCGGGTGCCTCATTTCGCAAGGATATCCATTCGACCTGCGCGCCGAGTGAAAGAGCTGTAACGGCTCAGCGGCCCTGGGGATAAGGGGTCACGATACCTATCCCTCTGAGTTTCGTCCACAAAACCCCTCGGCAGTGGGTCATTTTGAACTGCCGCTCTGGCCGGACTCCAACCCTTCCGCTTTGTGGGCACACTCGGAGAATCCCGGCGCGCGGCCCTCGTATCTTCCCCCCCGACTTCCCCAAGCGATCGTCTGGTATCAAATAGGGCACGCGCAACCGATCAAATCCGAGTAGCATGATGTCGAGGAGGCGGAAGACATGAACAGACGAGAGATGTTGACCACCACGGGTGCTGCGACGCTTGCGGCACTTTGCATGCCGAAGCTGATGAAGGCCGAGGCTCCAGCGAGCCAGGTTGCGATCGTGCGTTGCCGCGATTACGCGCAGTATGGGCAGCAAC
>Ga0302325_10000238_pt1 | contig 158655 bp, 136 predicted proteins | sample Palsa_T0_2_FD_201948 | JGI IMG/M metagenome (GOLD analysis project Ga0302325, IMG submission 201948) | Peat permafrost microbial communities from Stordalen Mire near Abisko, Sweden - Palsa_T0_2 | ecosystem: Environmental > Terrestrial > Soil > Palsa > Peat permafrost | place: Sweden: Abisko...
CAGCAGCCCCTTGTTCAGGAATGCCAACTCGCGCAACCGCTGCGCCAGTGTGTCGTAGTTGTACTCGGTGGCGGTGAAGATAGAGCGATCGGGCAGGAAGTGAACCTTCGTTCCCGTCTTCACCTTGGCGACACCGGTTTTCTTCATCTTGCTGGTGGGTTCGCCTTTGGAATAGGTCTGCTGCCAGGTCCCACCGTCGCGCCAGATCTCCAGTTCCAAATCTTCACTCAGCGCGTTTACGCACGACACGCCCACGCCGTGCAATCCGCCAGAAACTTTGTAGGTGGACGAGTCGAACTTGCCGCCTGCGTGCAGCGTGGTCATCACGACCTGCGCGGCGGAAACTTTTTCGCCGTCGATCTCCATGTCATCGACCGGAATGCCGCGGCCGTCATCAATGACGGTGATGGAATTGTCGAGGTGAATGGTGACGTCAATCTTCGTGGCAAATCCAGCCAGCGCTTCGTCAACGGAGTTGTCGACGACCTCATACACCAGATGGTGCAATCCCAGCTCACCGGTTGAGCCGATGTACATGGCTGGACGCTTGCGAACGGCCTCCATGCCCCCGAGCACCTTGATGGAGTCGGCGGTGTATTCGCTGTTGCCGTTGCCGCCGTTCGCTGTGCTGATGGGAGTCACTTTGCCGTTTTTTGTATTCGTATCGACGATGGGAGTTTGAATCTCTTTAGTCGCCATTGGCTCCGCGCAAATGTCCGAACTTTAACTCTGATGCCGTCTTACTAACGCCCTGGAATTTGGCTGGAAATGCGGTCGCGATCTGATCGAATCGAAGCCGGCGAAATCAGCTTCAAGTTATTGAAATTTCTAATACTTAGGATCGACGACGACTAATGAAATTATAGCACAAAAGCGGACCCTTCTCGACCCCGCTCGGGCTGCCGAATCGAGTCAGTAACGCATGGATTCTGAAGGCGTTAAGGATGCCTGGATGTTCCTTTAGCTGGAAACAATTTTGAGCATCGCGGCGGGCGGGACATCCCAATAGTTGTCAGTTGCGCGGGCGGGGCGCCTCCAGGACGCGCAAGAAAAAGCTCAGACCAAAGAAATGGGCGGATGCATGTGCAGCCGCCCAAGGCTTTCTCGCTGGCGATGTTACGCTGTCGCTGGCCGTTCGCCGCCTTTGGCGCGGCCGGGTTGCAGGTCTGGTTTGATCACGTGCTGCACGCCGTCGTCCGGCTTGGTGGGAGGCGGCAGCGGCGGAAGCTTCTTGTCTTCGACCAGCAGCTTAATCTCATTCGCGTCAAGAACTTCGCGTTCAATCAGGGCGCGCGCGATCCTCTCCAACGTGTCTCGGTTGTCGGTTAGGATTTGCCTTGCAGTGTTGTAGCCCGTATTGACGAGCTTACGCACTTCCTGATCGATCTTGATCGCCGTATCTTCGCTGTAGTCGCGATGCTGCGCGATTTCGCGGCCCAGGAAGATTTGTTCTTCCTTCTTGCCGAAGGTCAACGGACCCAGATCGCTCATGCCCCATTCGCAGACCATCTTGCGAGCCATGTCGGTAGCGCGCTCGATGTCGTTGCCGGCGCCGGTGCTCATCTGATTCAGGAATATTTCTTCAGCGATGCGTCCGCCCATCAGGATCGCGATTTCGGTCTCCAGATAGCCTTTGTAGTAGTTGTGCCGGTCGTCGATCGGCAACTGCATGGTCACGCCCAGCGCCATGCCGCGCGGAATGATCGTGACTTTGTGCAGCGGATCGGAGTTGGGAAGCTTCACCGCCACCAGCGCGTGTCCAGCTTCGTGGTAGGCAGTGTTTTTCTTTTCTTCGTCCGTGAGCAGGAGAGATTTGCGCTCCACGCCCATCAGCACTTTGTCTTTGGCGAGCTCGAAATCGTATTGCAGCACGGCTTTGCGATTCTGCCGCGCAGCGGCCAACGCGGCTTCATTCACCATGTTGGCCAGGTCCGCGCCGGAGAATCCCGGCGTTCCGCGCGCGAGCACAGAGAGATCAACATCTTCGGCGAGCGGAATCTTGCGGGTGTGCACGCGAAGAATCTCTTCGCGTCCGCGCACATCGGGCCGGCTCACCACCACGCGCCGGTCAAAACGGCCGGGCCGCAGCAACGCGGGATCCAGCACGTCCGGACGGTTGGTCGCGGCCATCAGAATGACGCCTTCGTTCGATTCGAAGCCGTCCATCTCCACCAGCAATTGATTCAGAGTTTGCTCGCGCTCGTCATGTCCGCCGCCGAGCCCAGCGCCGCGATGGCGTCCGACCGCATCGATTTCATCAATGAAAATGATGCAGGGAGCATTCTTCTTGCCCTGCTCGAATAAGTCGCGCACGCGGCTGGCGCCGACGCCGACGAACATTTCAACGAAGTCGGAACCGGAAATCGAGAAGAACGGTACATTGGCTTCGCCCGCAACCGCTCGCGCCAATAGCGTTTTGCCCGTGCCTGGAGGTCCGACCAGCAGCACGCCTTTCGGGATGCGTCCGCCAAGCTTCTGGAACTTCTGCGCTTCGCGCAGGAACTCGATAATCTCGCGCAGCTCTTCTTTGGCCTCTTCCACACCCGCCACATCTTTGAATGTGACTTTCTTCTGCTGCATGGAGAGCAGGCGCGCCCGGCTCTTGCCGAATGACAAGGCCTTGTTGCCGCCGGTCTGCATCTGCCGGATCATGAAGAACCATAGAGCGCCCAGCAAGATCAGCGGAGCCCAGGTCCCCAACAACTGCAAAGGCAGGCTGCCGTTGCTGGCATCCCGGGGCGTGATCATGACGCCCTTGTGATTCAGGCTATTCAGCAGTTCAGGAGTAAAGTAGGTGGCCAGCGCGGTGGTGTGAAACGCCGACCCATCACGATACTTTCCGCGGACTTCCATCACGTTCAGATTGACGGTCAGGGTGAGTTCGCGAATGTTGCCCTGATCTACGTCCGTCATGAACTGCGAGAAGTTGATTTCTTTGTCTTTCTGGCCTTCGCGGGCTCCCTTGACCACTTCCCATAAAAGCAGGGCCGAGACCCCGATCAGCAACCAGAACAATACTGTCTTAACTGTTGAATTCACCTGGCAGACTCCTGAATTCCAAAGCCGACTTTGAAAATACAGCGCACGCCTTATCGCATTAGATGCCCGAGGCCGTGTCTTTGATCGGCGAAATCCTGTGACGTTCTATTTTACCGTGTTCTGAGCCCAACGGGCGTTCTGATCGGCAATAACTTAAGTTACTGCAAGGCCAGAACTTGCCGTCGCCAGATAGGGTAGATTCCGGTTGGTTTGCTCAACCGCACCCAGGCCATAGCCGACCAGGAAAGCATCGTCGACCAGAAATCCGAAATAATCCGGCTGTAACTGCACTCGCCGCGCCGACTGCCGGTCGAGCAAAGTGACCAGCTTCACGGAAGCCGCTCCCCGCGCTCGCAGGTCATTCATAAGAAAATCGCTGGTCACGCCGGAATGCACCAGCCCCTCGACCAGCAGAATGTGCTGGCCACGAATTTCAGGATCGTGGCTGAAGAAAATTTCCATCACCTCAGTCGCAGCTCCAGACGGGCGGCTGTATCTCGGCTTGATGAACTGGCAGACTACGGGCACTTCGAGCGCCCGAACCAGATCGGCCAGAAACATGAAAGCGTTTTCCAGAACTGCCACGATTTGAATCGCCTGCCCTTCGGCGATTACGCCCCGGTAGTCGTCGGAAATCTGGCGGGCCAGTTCTTTCACTCGTTTTTGAATCTGCTCCCGTGTAATGACCTGACGAAGGGGCTCGCCTCTGGCACCGTTCATGCACTTACCATGCCTCCCGGCAGGTGCCATCATTCTACTTGTCGCAGAGCCCGGTGGTGCGCTTTTCTTCGCTGGAAACGGCCGGGGCGGAAGTACCAGCGGCAGGAGAGGCAGTGATCAGAATCGCTGTCTGCCCCGGCTTGGGCCGGAATCTGGCGGACGCGGGGAAGCCTCGGACCCACACGATCTCATCGCCGCTAACCACGACCGGCCAGAGTTTTCGTTCCTGTGCTGGTACGTGATGCTCCTGCAGCAACTCTTTCACCTTCTTTGCAGATTTGGTGTGGGCAGGCCAGAAGCGGTCTCCTGCCCGCCAGTTACGCACTCGCAAAGCGCCGGATAGGGATTCTGCATCCAGAAGTGCGTCCGGATTGTGGCGAGCCACATCGTCCGCGGGAATCTTTTGAACCTCGAGGGTGAGCCCAGCTTCGCGAATATCGATGCGCGCGGGGATCGTAAGCGGATACTCGTAGTCTTGGTCTGGCGGCGGACCCGGATTGCGAAGATCGGGACGGCGAAGATCGGGAGTCAGGAACAGCAACTCATTCTCCCGACACATGACTGTCCATTCCAGTGGCAGCGACAATAGCTTGGTTGGTTCTGTCCTCGCGACGAACGCCAGAACTTCTTCCACATGCTTGAACTCGAGTGGAATGCCTGCATGCTCGCCAATGGCCTTCACCAGCCTGCGCTGCACTGCGACCGGTTCGCCGAGAAACCACATGCAATCGACGGAAGCATTCGCAACCAACCAGGGAGCGGCGTCAATTCGGGATTGAAGATCAGCCTCGTCTGGGCTTTTCGTTGAAATATTCTCGGGTGCAGCGATCCGAACCAGCCGATCCGCATCCGACCGAACGCGCGCCCATTCCGGCTCCGACCAATGCACCGCCGTGCCCATCCATCCCGCGACTTCGTTTTCCCAGTAGTCTTCTTCGCCGCGGGCGATTTCGGCCAGCTCCGCCAGGTTTTCGGCAACGCTGGGATTGAATTCCTTTTCGAGCAGCGGAACCAGAAGTTTGCGCACCCGGTTGCGCGTGAACGCCGCGTCGGCGTTCGACGAATCCTCGCGCCAGCATTGCCCGATCTCTCTCAGATACGGCTCAAGCTCGCGCCGCCGAAACTCCAGCAGGGGCCGCACAATCTCGCCACAGAGTTCTCCGTCGTCATCCTCCACCAGAATTCGCGGATGAATCGCGCCAAGGCCCCGCATCCCCGTGCCGCGAATCATGTGCATCAGAACCGTCTCGGCCTGATCGTCAAGCGTGTGCCCAGTCGCGATCTTATCGAGGGGGGCGCGGGGGTTTTGGCTGCTGGGATCGGATCCTACACGATTCGAGAAGGGTACGGGCGGTACCGCGCCGCCGGAAGCTCCGTGGAAGAGCGGCGCTTCAGCGCCGCGTAAAGTCGTACCTGCTGAACTGGGCTTTAGCCCCTGCGGGTCATCGCTTTCCCCAAGAAGATTCCGCAAGAATCCATACCGCACATCCCGCGCCGCTGCCTCTACGCTGATGTGCTCGTCCGCCGCGAGCTGCGCCACATCGTCACTGTCGCTGAAAAACTCCAGGTTATGCTCCCGCGCCAGATTCGCGACGAACTGCTCGTCCCCATCCGACTCCGCCCCGCGCAATTTGTGATTGAAATGAACGACAGAAAGGACAATTCCCAACTCGCCCCGCAACTCCAGCAGCAGCCGCAGCAGCGCAACCGAATCAATCCCACCGGAAACGGCAACGCCGGCACGATCTCCGGCTTTCAGGAATTCTTGCCGCCGGATATGGGAAAGCACGTGTTGTGCCAGGGAATGCACGGCAACATCGTACCGTAGCGCAGCTACTTCGCCTTGATGAAACTAGCCAGCGGCATTACTTCTACATTCTTGGCCAGCGGATAGCCGCGTTCGCCCGGATACAGCACATACAAATGATCCAGCTTGAGATCGGCCAGAGCAATCCGCATCGAGGGCGTCAGCGTGGGCGCGTCGGAGCGCTTGCACTCGACTCCGATTCGCTGGCCATTCTTGAACAGCAGCAGATCAAGTTCAGCTCCGCTGTGCGTAGCCCAAAAATAGGCTTGCTCGGGGCGAAACGACTTGAGCACTTCTTCGACCGCATAGCCTTCCCATGATGCGCCGACCTTAGGATGTAGTTCGAGTTCTCTTTCATCCCGAATTCCCAGCAGAGCGTGCAGCAGTCCTGAATCGCGCACGTATACCTTGGGCGCTTTGACCTGACGCTTGCCGAGATTTTCGTACCATGGCGGCAGTTGCCGAATCATAAACACCCGGCTCATCAGATCGAGATAGCGGCGTGCCGTAGTCTCTCCGATCGAAAGGGCACGGGCCAACTCGGAGGCGTTCCAAATTTGGCCGTGATAATGCGCCATCATGGTCCAGAAGCGCCGCAGAGCTTCTGCCGGGATGGTGACGCCCAGTTGCGGCATGTCGCGTTCCAGAAATGTTTGCAAGAACTGGCGGCGCCAGGCGAGCGAATCCGTCTCTGTGCGCGCAATGTAGGACAGCGGGAAGCCGCCCCGAACCCAGTGCCGCGACTGCGCCGACGCCTTCAGATCGGAAAGCCGAAAGCCTTCCAGAGGGACCGTTTCCAGCCGTCCAGCGAGGCTTTCCGACGACTGGCGAAGCAATTCCGGCGACGCGCTGCCCAGAATGAGGAAGCGCGCGGGCAACGGCCTGCGGTCGGCCAGCACTCGCAGCAATGAGAACAGTTCCGGGCGGTGCTGAATTTCGTCGATAACCACCAGTTTGCGCAGCGGCCGCAAAGCAGTGTCGGGCTGGCTGAGCCGGGCCAGGCTGGCAGGATCTTCCAGGTCAAAATAATTTTGGGAGCCGGGACTGACGAATTCACGTGCGAGCGTGGTTTTTCCGCACTGGCGTGGCCCCAGAAGGGCCACCACGCGGCTGCGCCGTAGCGCTGTACGGATGAGAGCGAGATCGGAAGGACGCGAAATCACTCAAATAGCTTTACCTTGAAAATCCACCGGTTAGCGGAGGATTTTCAAGGGTAACTTTATGGTGGGATGGTTATGGGCGCAGGTTAGTCGATCCTCGCGCTCTTCTCCGCGATCAGCTTGCGAATCTTCTCCACGAACTCCGTCGCCAGCATGTCTTCGGTCTTCTCTTTCCCGCGCGTGCGGACATTCACCTTCCCCACCTCGGCCTCTTTATCTCCGACCACCAGCAGGAACGGCACTTTCTGGAGGGCATGCTCGCGAATCTTGGCGTTCATCTTCTCGTTGCGCGCATCGACTTGCACGCGCACACCGATTGCCTTGAGCTGTGCCGCGACTTTATTCGCGTACTCCGCATGCCGCTCGCTGATCGGGATCATCACCGCCTGCACCGGCGACAGCCACACCGGGAACGCGCCTGCATAATGCTCAAGCAAGACGCCGAAAAAGCGCTCCACCGAGCCGAACAGAGCGCGATGCACCATCACCGGCTGCTTGCGTGAACCATCCTCGGCGACGTATTCAAGGCCGAAGCGTTGCGGAAGGTTAAAGTCCACCTGTACCGTCGAGAGTTGCCACAAGCGCCCGATTGCATCCACCAGCTTGATATCGATCTTCGGCCCATAGAACGCCGCTTCGCCAGGGATGGTCTTGTACTCCACATTCTGGCGCTTCAGCACATTTTCAAGAGACTGGATGGCGTTGATCCATTGTTCTTCACTGCCGACAAAATTCTTGCGATCGTCAGGATTCCAGGTCGAAAGTTCGGTCTGGAACTTCTCGAAGCCAAAATCTTTCAGCACGTCCAGGGCAAATTCCAGGCAACCGGTAATCTCGCCTTCGACCTGCTCGGGCGTGCAAAAGATGTGCGAGTCATCCTGGGTAAATCCTCGAACCCGCAAGAGGCCGTGCATCACGCCCGAACGTTCGTAGCGATACACCGTGCCCAGTTCACCCAGTCGCACCGGCAGGTCGCGATACGACTTCAGAGAATCCTTGTAAATCAGAATGTGCCCCGGGCAGTTCATGGGCTTCAAGCGGTATTCGGCGTCGTCGAGTTCCATGGCGTCGAACATGTTCTGCGAGTAGTAGCCCTCATGCCCCGAGGTGTAGAACAACTGGCGCCGTGCCACGTGCGGCGTGTAAACCAGCGAGTAGCCGCGCTTGATGTATTGCTCGCGCATCCAGTCTTCCATCTCCTTGCGGATAATCCCGCCCTTGGGATGCCAGAAAATCAGCCCCGGCCCGGCCAGTTCCTGGATGGAAAACAAATCGAGCTGCTGGCCCAGCACTCGGTGATCTCGTTTTTTCGCTTCCTCAACCTGATGGAGATAATTGTCCAGATCTTTCTTCGAAAAAAATGAAGTCCCGTAAATCCGCTGCAGCTGCGGATTCTTTTCATCTCCCAGCCAATAGGCGCCGGCAATGTTGAGCAGCTTGAACGCTTTGATCTTGCCGGTCGAAGGAAGGTGCGGCCCGCGGCAGAAGTCGGTGAACTTACCGGTGCGGTAGATCGAGATCTTTTCATCGGGCTTGGTGAATTGCTCGATGAAGTGGCACTTCATAAAGTCGCCGTCTTTCTTGAACTCGGCCAGCCCCTGATCGCGAGGCAGAAATTCGCGCGCGTAGGGAAGGTTCTGCTGCACCAGTTCCTGCATCTTGTGTTCGATCTTTTCCAGATCCTCGGGCGTGAACGGAGTCTCGCGGTAAAAATCGTAGAAGAATCCGCTCTCGGTCGCGGGACCGTGACCAAGCTTGGTCTCGGGAAAAAGCTCGAGCACGGCCGCAGCCAGCAGATGCGCCGACGAATGCCGGTACACGTCCAACGCCTCGGGATCTCTATCGGTCAGCAGGCGTAGATCCGTGTCTTTCTCCAGAGGCCGGGTGAGGTCGATGAGATCGCCATTGGTTTTGGCTGCGAGCGCCGCATCCGCCAGCCGCGGGCTGATGGACTTGGCAACGTCGAGCGCGGTCGTGCCTTTGGGAACTTCTTTCGTGCTGCCGTCGGGAAGCTTGATATGAATGCTGTCTGCCATAGTTGAGTCCTGCTGAGGTGCTGAATCCTTTAGTCTAAAGAAGGCCTCAGGGAGGGTCAAACTACTGAGAGAGACGGTCTATCGATTCCACAGTATCCAACGCACACGGGTGTTTTGGCGTATTCTGCATATATATTCTGCAAACATATTTCCCACACAAGGACACGCGATGAATACACGCAAGCTCGGAAAAAGCAATCTGGAAGTTTCGGCTCTCGGCTTCGGCTGCATGGGTCTGAGTTTTGGCTTCGGTCCAGCCGTAGAGAAGCATCACGGAATCTCAGTGATTCGTGCGGCAGTTGAGCGCGGAGTCACTTTCTTCGATACGGCTGAGGTTTATGGCCCGTTCGCGAATGAAGAACTCGTAGGCGAAGCCCTCGCGCCCTACCGCGACCGCGTGGCGATCGCGACCAAGTTCGGGTTCCAGTTTGACGCGGACAACAAACAGACCGGCCTAAATAGCCGGCCGGAGCATATTAAGCAAGTAGCCGAAGCCTCGCTGAAGCGCCTGAGGACCGACGTTATCGATCTGTTCTATCAACACCGGGTCGACCCCGACGTCCCCATCGAAGACGTCGCCGGCGCGGTGAAGGATCTCATTCAGCAGGGCAAAGTGAAACACTTCGGTCTGTCCGAGGCAGGCGTGCAGACCATCCGCCGTGCCCATGCGGTTCAGCCGGTCGCTGCCCTGCAGAGCGAATACTCAATCTGGTGGCGAGAACCGGAAGAGCAGATTCTGCCGGTGCTCGAAGAACTCGGGATTGGATTTGTTCCCTTCAGTCCTCTGGGCAAGGGTTTCCTTACTGGAGCGATCAAGGAAGATACGCAATTCGATAAAACCGATTTCCGCAACATCGTGCCCCGGTTCACGGCGGAAAATCGCAAGGCGAACCAAGCCCTGGTGGATCTGCTCACCCAGTTCGCGCAGCAGAAGAAAGCAGCGCCCTCTCAGATCGCGCTGGCGTGGATTCTCGCCCAGAAGCCCTGGATCGTTCCCATCCCCGGCACGACCAAGCTGCATCGTCTGGAAGAGAACCTCGGGGCCGTCAACATTGAGCTAACGCCCGATGATCTTCGCCAGATCGAGGAGATCAGTTCAAAGGTGCAAGTGCAGGGCGCTCGCTATCCGGAAAGCATTCAGCGCATGGTCAATCGCTAGAGCGTTTCGTCCGAGAGGCGCTTACATTCGTCGGGCACTGTGTTCACAAGATCAGCGCACGCCCATACTCTCAGCGCGTGCGCTGATTTTTTTGGTCGTCCTTTTTGTTTCGTCCCAGAACCGTAACTACACCATGTTCCCGCGCATCCCTGAGGGCTCCAACCTTGGAATCGCTTATTCAATCTAGAGGAATCGAAACCGCTTGCTACCGCCTTTACCGGATGGTTGCGCGCAACGCCTCCCGATAGTCTTGGGCCGAGACGAAGAAGCGTTCGTCGCAACGGAGGGTCGCCAATGCTTTGGACCATCGCAGTGCTGCTTGTGGTTCTGTGGCTGCTCGGGATGATCAGTGCGTACACCTTGGGAGGTTTCATTCACATTTTGCTCGTGCTCGCCATCGTGGCCGTCTTGATTCGTCTGATTCAAGGCAGACCGGTGGCGTGACGCTTGTCTCGAACGTCCACCAAGACGAATACACGAAACGGAGGATTCGCAATGAACCAGAACACGTGCAAAGTCTGCAACCAGTCGTTCAGCAGTCAGCAGGAACTTCAGGAGCACGAAAGAAATGCGCATCACACGAGCAAGAAAGAACAAAGCGGCCCGGGCAGTGAGGAACGTGAACAGCCGCGGCGCGAGGAGAAAATCGCTTCCTAGCGGTTAGCGCTGATTTGCGATCCAAAGAGACGCTGATCTGCGATCCATACACTAAACGGAGGGAATCATGAACGAGGACCGTGTTAAAGGAAAGGTGAAGGATGTAGCTGGACGAGTGGAGCGGCAAGTTGGCGAATGGACAGGCGATACCGAGGCGCAGGCAAAAGGCGCGCTGAAGCAGGTGGAAGGCAAAGCGCAAAACGCCTGGGGCAAGGCGAAAGATGCGGCGAAAGACGCAGTGAAAAAGTCGGATGAAAACGCCAAACCAGCGCGGAAAGCCGACGACCCAAGCGCCGAGGACGAAGAAGCGAAAACTTTGCATCGGCGCACGGGCTAGATTCAATGCACTCTGGCCAGTTCGGCCAAGCCGGGTGGGGGACTCATACCCCTCACCCGGTTTTTTGCTTGTGCGACGATTGAGCTACATCCGCACATCTTTGACGTGTGTGGCCAGGTACCACTTGTTGCCGAACGTATCTTTCACGCCGGCATTGCGGTCGCCGTAGGGCTGATCCGCGGGCTCCTGAAATGAGATCGCGCCCGCAGCCAACGCCTGCTTGTAGGCCGCGTCAATATTCGGCACGTACAGGTAGAACATCGCGGCCAGGGTCTCGTACTTGCCGTGCGCTTCACCCATCTCCACGACGGAATCGCCGACGCGAATCTCTGCGTGATTCACCACGCCGTCGGGAGACGTATACTTCGCGATTTCCTGGGCTCCGAAAGCGCGCTTCAGGAAAGCGATCAACGGTTCGGCACGCCGCGGATGCAGATACGGATTCACATCATGCAGACCCTTGGGCTTGTAGCTTTCGCCTTTGTGCGTGGCAACGTACCACAAGTTACCGGCCGCATCTTTCACCGTGCCGGAGCGTTCGCCGTAATCCTGATCTCGCGGCTCGTTGATCAGAGTTGCTCCCGCCGCCAGCGCTTGCCGCACGACCGCGTCGCAATCCTTCACGTAAACGTGCAATGCGCCCGGCTGCAACTTGTCTGAGGGGAACTCCTTGCCCGGGAGGCCGCCGCCCATCATTAGCATCGTGTCGCCAATGCGGACTTCGCCATGCACCCCGGTCGGCATGATCACGCGCTCAGTTTCCTCGGGGGCGAAGGCCTGCTTCACAAAATCCATCAAGGCTAAACCATCCGCGGCGACGAGATACGGGGTAACCATGCGGAAGCCCTGCGGAATCGGGCGTACGCCCGGCGCTTTCTCTTCCGGCATCCGCCCGCCCTCGGGACCATGGGTCAGTCCCTTCATGCGCCGGTGCATTTCTTCGGCCGACATTTCTTCTTTCACGGTGAACACGGCCCAGGTATAGCCGAAAGGATCCTCAAGGGTTGCGTCGCGGTGCCCGTAAAATTGGTCCTTGGGTTCGCGCACCAGCTTCATGCCTGCGGCCACGGCGTGTTCCGCGAAGGCATCTACATTGTCCACGGCAATGGAGATCGAAATTGGCGAGTGTCCCAGAGTTTCGGCGCTGAAGCGGCCGCCCTCCGGCCATTCACCGGTCACATCGATGGCCGATTCGCCGATCATGAGCTCGGCATGCGGAATGGAATCTCCCACCTGGAAGCGGAACGTTTCTTTCGCACCTAAAGCGCGCTGGTAGAACTCAATCGCTTTCGCGGGATCTCGGTACGCTAACCTTGGAGTTGCAGTCATGCGGGCGGCTGCGGGCTTCTGTACAGATTTCGTGACCATCGGTTCGGCAACACTGCTCATACGCTTTTTCCCTTCCAGTTCGGATTTCAATCGTGCCTTGAATTTAGCATTCGGCAGATTGCGCAATTCCGCCGCGATGCGGACCAGTGGCTCGATCTCCTTCTCCACTTTGGGGCGCTTGCTGTCGGTCTGGGCAAACACCGCATCCACAGCCCGATTCAGCTGCTCGACCTTCTTCAATTCAGAGCGGTTCGGTTCGCCGCTTCCTGGATGCAGAGAGCGCTTAGGCATCGGCACCCTCCATGCGCGCCCGCAACGTGCTCAGAGCGCGAAACTGTAACTGCTTTACTGCCCCTTCCGTCTTACGAATTTCCGTCGCCACTTCCTTGATACTTTTCTGATCCACAAATCTCAAGACCACGACGCGTTTCTGCTCGGACGGCAAAGTCTCGACCAGACGAAACAGAGTGGCGCGCTGCTCGACCTCTTCAATCTCCCCCGCAGTCGCCTGCGCGAGTTCAAGGGCCGTATCGTCGGTGACTTCGCGTCCGGAACGCTGCCAGCGGTCGGAAATCAGGTTGGCTGCGATGCGGAACAGCCAGGCCGAGAACGGAATTCCCCGCCACTCAAATCGCTTGATGTTGGCCAGCGCCTGGTGAAACACTTCCGCCGTCAGGTCTTCGGTTTCAGCCCGATCCTGCACGCGCTTGACGATGTAGGCGTAAACCCGCTCAAAGTTGATCTCATAAAGGTCGGCGAAGCAGGCGGGGTCCTTCTGCGCAGCTTCGATCAGAAGCCGCTCGTCCGCTTCTTTCTTCAGAGCCTTCAACGAGTTCTCCGCGGTCTTGCCTTGCAAAGGGATAACGCCTAGGGGCCAGAAAAGGTTACGCCACAGGAGTCAAAAACACAAAATCTTCGAAATAGCCACGTCCGATCCGTGCTGTTGTGCATCAAAGTAGCGGCCAATGACGGTCTAGCTTAGAATCTGAAGCTGGTGGTCCGCCCATCTCAGGGCCTACAAACGGAGGCTTCATGGAAGCAGTCACGGGAATTTTTGAGACTCGATCCGACGCCGAGCGCGCTGTCCAGCAAGTGCGTGCCAGGGGCATTCCTGCCGACCAGATTACGCTCCTCACTCCGGGAACCGCCGACCAGATCAGAAAAGAAGTGGAAGCCGTTCCTATCGACACGACGGAACAACCCGGCATGGGCGGCGCCATTGGCGCGCTGATGGGCGGCGGCGTGGGACTGGCGGGCGGCGCAGTCCTGATGGCTCTGATTCCGGGCGTGGGAGCGGTAACCGCCCTTGGACTGCTGGGCGCCGGAATTCTGGCCGCCGCTGGCGCCACCGCAGGCGCGGCCGCCGGCGATAAGGTCGAGAACTCCATGACCGAGGGGCTGCCGGAAGATGAGATCTTCGTGTACGAAGATGCGCTGCGCAAAGGCCACAGCGTGGTTGTTGCGTTGGCAGAGGATGACGCTTCCGCATCGGCGGTCCGCGATGCGCTGAAACAAGAAAAGGCGGAGTCAATCGATGCCGCCCGCGATCAGTGGTGGACCGGCCTGCGAAGTACGGAAGAAAGCCGATACCACGAATCCGGCAGGAACTTCTCAGAAGATGAGCAGTTCTTTCGCCTGGGATTCCAGGCCGCCATGCATGCCCGGACGCGCTGCCTGGAATTCGATCAGGTGTCGGCGGCGATGGACGCGGCTCTCGAAGATGTGGAGAAGCAGTTTCCCGGAGCCGACGTCGAAGCGCCCTTCACGAAAGGGTACCAGCGCGGACGGGAACACTACCAGCAGTTATGCGACGAGAAAAACCAGGTGGCGTAACTCCGGTGCGGCATCTTCGCCTTATGGCGCGTAATACAGCTTCTCCATCGCGGTCTTGACGCGTTGTGACAGCGCCTCCAGGTCTCGAACCGTCAGGCCCTTGGTCGGAATCGGTTCGCCCACGCGCATCTCCAGCGGACGGCTTTTGATGTGGTAGGTGTTCATGGGCAGGAGTTCGTAAGTTCCGACCAGCGCGACCGGGACGATATCCACCTGCGCCTTGATCGCCAGAAAGAACGCGCCCGGCAGGAACGGCTTGATTTCGCCGTCGGGCGTGCGGCCGCCCTCGGGAAAAATCACCAGCGGCATGCCTTCCTTCAGTCCCTTCAATGCAGCGCGGATGCTGCCGATTGATCGCGACGGATTTTGCTGATCGATGCAGACTTGCCCGGAGCGCCGCAAATGCCATCCCACCACCGGATACGACAGCAGCTCTTTCTTGAAGGCGATGCGGAACTGGAACGGCAAATTCACGTAGAGCACGGGAATATCCAGTGCCGAGGCGTGATTCACCGCGTAAACGTGCGGCTTCGAGGTGTCGATCTGGTCGAGCCCGGTGACTTTCACCGGCGAGAAGATCGTCTTCATGATCAGCCATGACCAGGCGCGCGCCCACCAATGTTGACGTCGACCGTCGCTGGCGCCGGCTCCGGCGAAGAGCGATCCCAAGCCCGTTAAAAGCGTGTACGACCAGATCAGCGGATCGAAAATGAAGTACGACCGCAACCGGCTCAACCAGCCGTATTCGACTTCTGGAGTGGCGTGAGGACGCTGCCGCGGAAGCACGACTGGCCGAGATGGAATCTCGACCGCCGGGTGCGGGATGTCGCTCGCCTCGACCCCAACCGCTGGGTCTCTTTCCACCTCATCGAGCGATGAATTTACTTCCGGCATACTCGTTAGAGCATTCTAGGGCAAAGCCCGCTAAGACAAAACTGCCAGTTGCGATTCATGGAGTCATGCCCAGGATCTGCATGGCTTCCCCAACCAGATAAATTGATCCTGTCACTACGACGACGGAACCAGGCCCGGCGGTTGCACAGGCTCGATCCAGAGCCGCCTTTACCTCGGCAGCTGTTTCGATGCTGGCGCCGGTGCGGATGGCGGCCTGCCGAATTTCATCCGGAGACGCAGCGCGCGGGTTTGCCGGCATCGCGGCGATGACTCGGTCTGCCAAGGGAAACAGAATCTCCGTCATCTCCGATATTGCCTTATCGCGCATCGCGCCAAAAACGAAAATCAGCGGACGGTCGTCATAACGCTCCGAAAGGGCCGAGCGCAGTGCCCACGCTCCTGCCGGATTGTGTGCCACGTCCAGAACAATCTCCGGGTGTTCGGCGTTTCGAGCCAAGACCTGAAATCGCCCGGGCCAGCGGGTCTCGCGAATTCCGCGTTCAATTGACTCCGGGGTGATTCCGGGGAATCCCTTCATGCTGATTTGCTCGGCTGCGGCAATGGCCAGGGCAACGTTGCGCAACTGATGCCGCCCCACCAGCGGCGTCTCAATCAGAATTTGCTTATTCATCACGGACAACGGATATCGGTATAGGAATTGGTCGCTCTCGGAGCCCTCTGCGTTTTCAGCGGTGAGATGTATTTTCTGGGTACTGGGTACTAAGTACTGGGCACTGGGGGGCGAAACCGGCGGCACGTACGGCACGGCGCTCACACCCACCGCGTCGAGATCGAGAATCGTGTTGCCGATGACGTCGTTGGCGGCGGGCTGTTGCGGCAGCGTTACCACCACGCCCCCGGGACGGATGATGCCCACCTTCTCGCGCGCGATCTCGCTCACCGTGTTGCCCAGAAATTTCTGATGGTCCAGAGAAATATCGGTGATTACGCTGACCAGCGGTTCGACCACGTTGGTGGCATCCAGGCGTCCACCCATGCCGACTTCCAGCACGGCAATAGTGACGCGCTGCCGCGCAAAATAGGCAAAGGCAATCGCCGTCATCATCTCAAAAAAGCTGGGATGCAAGGGTAAGTCCCCGCCAGCGACGAGCCGCCCTGCCAGATCGTCGGTCTCGCGGTATAGCGCCGCAAAATCGTTGTCGGCGATGGCCTCGCCGTCGATTCGAATGCGTTCGTTGATACGAATGAGATGCGGCGAGGTGTATAGCGCGGTTTTCAGTTGGGACGCGCGCAGGATCGAGGCCAGCGTAGCCGCAGTCGAGCCCTTGCCATTCGTGCCCGCGATCAGAACGCTGGGGAAGGTTCGCTCGGGATGATTCATCGCCCCGAGCAGCACCCGCATGTGCGTCAGGTCGAATTTGTGAGACGGCGTCTGAGTCAGTTCGTGCCCCAGCGCAAACAGGTTCGCCACCGCAGTCTCGTAAGTCGTCACCATGTGGAACTCCAACATCAGGATACCAAGCCGGAGCCTGGGAGGTGATTTCGCGGCGAGCCCGCGAACTTGGCCGAGCTCTTGGGTAATAATTAACCCAAGCACCGCTTGGGTTATAATAAAGGCTTGTGGTGTCGTTACGGTTCGGCGGAGTTCGATTCGTCGCTTATTCGAACGATCATCCGCCGCGCCATGTGCACGGCTTTTCTGGCGAGACGCAGATCATCGTCGATCTTCATGCCGACGGAAACGTTGCCCTGGCGAACCGGGAGGATGCGATTCGTCCCGCGAATGCGAAGCGGTGGGACGTAAAGAAGGCTCTGAAGGCTGCGGCTCGACATTTCGACGAGCCAGCGGCGCTATAAGAAAAAGCTCGTGGCGGAAAAGAAGACGAAACGAAATAAGATTTTGCGGCATAGAGTCCAGACCACCGATGCGGAAATCGACCGCGCCATCGAACGCGCGAAGCGGCTGCGCGACGAACCTCTGGTGTCGGAAATCGAATACATGCCGGGGCCGGGTCTCGATCTGTTCATTCTGAAACTGACTGACGGCCGGCGTCGTGTGCTGGCCCGCGAAGAACTGCAGGGCCTGCAATCCGGGACACGGGAGCAGCTTGCGCGGATGGAGATTGTCGGCGGTGGGACCGGCATCCACTGGCCAGATTTGGATGCCGATCTCTACGTCCCTGCAGCGCTGCGCGGCATTTATGGCAACAAGCTATGGATGGCGAAGATTGGGAAGCGTGGAGGCTCGGCCAGAACCGACGCGAAGAAACAGGCGGCGCGGGCGAACGGGAAGTTGGGGGGAAGGCCGAGGCAAAATGCTGAGCCCTAAGCCGCTCGATGCTCTTGGACTCGTAAGTGATCCTCTTTATTGGTTGGGTAGAAGTGTAACTCACCAGCAAACTAAAAGCCGCCAGCTTTTCGCTGACGGCTGACGGCTGAAAGCTGATGGCTCCTAATTTCCGTACAGCAGCACGCCAGCGGCTTCCTGCGAATCCACCGGGCGGTAGAACAGTTTGTTGGCTTCGAGGAAGACCTCGATGAAGGCGGGGCGCGTGGTGATGGTGCCCTGGATCAGCGCCTCCGACAGCGGGTCTTCGATGTACTTCTGCAGCGCGCGGCGCAGCGGGCGCGCGCCGTAGCTGCGGTCGGTGAGCGTCTGGTTCAGAATCCACTTCTTGGCTTCATCGGCAACGGTTACGGTGATCGACTTTTGCGCCAGGTTCGCGTTGAGCTGCGTGACCATGAGCTCGAGAATCTGGATCAGGTCGCCCTCGCCGAGCGCGTTGAAGATGATGATCTCGTCGATGCGGTTCAGGAACTCGGGGTTGAAGGTGCGTTTGACTTCGTTCTTTACCAAGTCCTCGACCTTTTCGGCGATTGCGTCTTCCTTGGTCGAGGCGAAGCCCAGCCCTTCGCGCCTCTGCAAGTGGCGCGCGCCGATGTTTGAGGTCATGATGATGATCGTGTTCTTGAAGTCGACCGTATTGCCGAGTCCGTCGGTGAGTTGGCCGTCTTCGAACACCTGCAGCAGGATGTTGAAAACATCCGGATGCGCTTTTTCGATTTCGTCGAGCAGCACCACAGAATACGGTGCGCGCTTCACGCGCTCCGTGAGCTGACCGCCCTCTTCGTAACCGACGTATCCCGGAGGCGAGCCGATCAGCTTCGAGACCGAGTGCTTCTCCATGAACTCGGACATATCGAAGCGGACCAGAGCTTTCTCGGTGCCGAACATGAATTGCGCCAGGGTGCGGGCGACTTCGGTTTTGCCGACGCCCGTGGGTCCGAGGAACAGAAACGAGCCGATGGGGCGGTTCGGATTCTTGAGTCCGGCGCGCGAACGCCGGATGGCGCGGGCCAGGGCGCTGATCGATTTGTCCTGCGAGATGATGCGCTTGTGCAGTTCTTCTTCGATGCGCAGCAGCTTCTGCGTTTCTTCTTCTTTGATCGAGGTAATGGGAACGCCGGTCCAGCGCGAGACTACGTCTTCAATGTCTTCGCGGTTCACGACCCCGGTGGAAGATTCATCGAGATGATATTTCTCTCGCAGCGCGCGCAGATTATCGCGCTCCTTACGCTCTTCGTCGGAGTAGAAACGCGCCTTCTCGAATTCATGGTTCGCGATGGCGTTTTCCATGCGATGCACGATGAACTTGATGCGCTTCTGGACTTCAGTCAGCTCTTCGGGCAGGGACGTCTGGCGCAGTTTGACGCGGGCTCCGGCTTCATCGACGAGATCGATAGCCTTGTCGGGCAGGAAGCGGTCGGGAATGTAACGGTTCGAGTGCGAGACCGCGAAATTGATGGCGTCGTCGGTGTAGGTGACGGCGTGGAATTTTTCGTACCGATCCTTGATCCCGAACAAAATCTTGATGGCATCCGACTCGTTCGGAGGTGGAACTTTTACGGCCTGAAAGCGGCGCTCCAGTGAGCGGTCTTTCTCGATCGACTTGCGATACTCGCCGGGCGTGGTCGCGCCGATACACTGAATCTCGCCGCGCGAAAGCGCTGGCTTCAGGATGTTGGCGGCGTCGAGCGAACCTTCGGCCGAGCCGGCGCCGACCAGCGTATGCAGTTCATCGATGAAGATGATGGAATTCTGCGACTCCATCAGTTCCTTCATGATGGTCTTAAGGCGCTCTTCGAACTGGCCGCGATATTTGGTTCCGGCGACGATCAGCGAAAGGTCGAGCGCCAGAATGCGCTTGTCGGAAAGAAACGATGGCACTTCGCCGTCGGCAATGCGCTGCGCCAGACCTTCGACGATGGCGGTCTTGCCGACGCCCGGTTCGCCGATCAGCACGGGATTATTCTTAGTCCGGCGGCAGAGAATCTGAATCACACGGTCCACTTCGCCTTCGCGGCCCACCAGCGGATCAAGCTGGCTGTCCATGGCCGCCTGAGTCAAATCGCGGGAGAATTCCGCTAGCAGTGAACTTTCCCGCTGCCGCTGCGGCTGCGCCTTTTCCTGCGTGGTTCGCGCCAGTTCTTCGCGAATCGCCGACAGACGCAGGCCCCGCTCATGCAGAATCTCGGCGGCAAAGCATTTTTCTTCGCGCAGCAGGCCCAACAACAAATGCTCGGTGCCAATGTGGCGATGCGAAAGCCGTTCAGCCTCTTCCGCGGCATAGGCCAAAACTCGTTTGCATTCATTGCTGAGCGGAAGGTCGACCGAGGTCGAAACCTTCTCGCGAATCGTAGTATGCCCTTCGATTTGCTTGCGGATGGATTCGACGGAAGTATGGGAACGCAGGAAACGATTGGTCAGGGCTTTGTCTTCGCGCAGCAGCCCTAACAGCAGGTGTTCGGTCTCGATGTAAGGAGAGCCGAATTGGCTGGCTTCATAACGTGCGAAAAAGATGACGCGCCTGGCTTTCTCCGTATAGCGTTCAAACATGTTGCCCTTCCCCCCTGACCTCCCAGCCGAAGCTGGTTCCTCCGACCGCACTGAAGACAAATCGTACCTTTATTTTCAATCCAAACCTCAGCCTATCCTTATCCCTACATTATGCAATCAATGGGCCGGAAACCCAAGCGTGGAAACGGGATTAGAACCCTTTCTCACATTACCGAAGGAACCGTTCTTCCTCCCTTTGGTATCTCCTTTCAACCATTTTCTTGCGCCTAATCGAAACCAATCCTCCTCCAAACTTGCGAACTCTCTCCTCGCTACGCATTCCTCAGGGGACGAGCGATTCAGGTGCTATCTCTACAATACGCCCTCGCTGCAACCGCAGCACTCGCTGGCAGCGGCGTGCGAACGATAAATTGTGCGTAGCGATCAGGGAGGTAAGCTGGTGCTCGCGATGCAAACGAGCAATCAAGGCAAAAACCGTTTCCGCAGTTTGTCCGTCCAAGTCGCCGGTGGGCTCATCCGCCAGTAAGAGCTTAGGACCGGTAATCAAAGCACGTGCCAGAGCCACGCGTTGCTGTTCCCCTCCGGAAAGTTCGCCGGAACGGTGCTGCGCGCGCTGTTCCAATCCCACCTCACGCAACCAACGCAAGGCCTCGGGCTCCACTTGCCGCCATGCCTCTCCGCGAATCAGCAATGGCATGGCCACGTTTTCCACTGCCGTGAACTCCGGCAACAGATAATGAAACTGCCACACGAAGCCAGTCTGTCGATTGCGAAAGTCGGCAGCTTCGTCGCGCGACAAGGAATTCAACCGCAACTGAGCGCAGTATACTTCTCCTGCGGAGGCGCTATCAAGGCCGCTCAGGATGTGCAACAGCGTGCTCTTCCCGGTTCCCGACTCGCCCACGATGGCCAGCATTTCTCCACGCGGCACCGAAAACGAAAGGTTGTCAAAGAGCACCAATTCCGCTTCGCCGGAGCGAAACACCTTCTTCAGGCCTTCAACGCGCAGCATCGAATCTTCAGTGGTTAGATGCAAACCGAGTCCTTTTCGTTCCAGCGCGGGCCTCAAGCCGGCCTGCAAGGCAATACTGGAGCATCAGAATCGCGAGCGCGACGCCTCCTGCAGCTGCGCTGGGAGACCAATTCCTGGGAGCGAAATGCCCTCGAAACAGTTCCTCTGCCGCCTCCCCCGACACTACCAGATTTAATCTCGATGTTTGTTATAAGATTAAATGTGAATCGGGCGGTACCTGCAGTGCATCTTTAGAGTCTATTGCTATGAGCGCGAACACGAGCAAAATACACATTCCCACGCCTTTGCGGCAATACGTCGGCAAGCAAGCCTCGGTGGAAGTCTCGGGAGCGACCGTCGGCGAGGCGCTGCATGCGCTGGTGACCGAACATCCCGATCTCCGCAAGCACCTTTACACCGAAGATGGCAAGCTGCGAGCGTTCGTCAACCTCTACGTGAACGACGAAGACATTCGCTATCTGCAGAAAGAAGCGACCGCGCTCAAAGACGGTGATAGCATTTCGATTGTGCCGTCGATCGCCGGGGGCGCTGGCAGGGCTGCCTGATTTATCGGGGCCTGACAAGCGCCCGCGCCCGAGGACTTTATGGCTACCTTGACCGAAATCCCTATAACCCTCAACAAAGACGAAATCCTGCGCTACTCGCGCCATTTGATCATGCCGGAAGTGGGCATGGAAGGGCAGCAGAAGCTGAAGGCTGCACGCGTATTATGCATCGGCACCGGAGGTCTGGGATCTCCGCTGGCGCTGTATTTGGCGGCGGCCGGCGTAGGCACGCTGGGCCTAGTCGATTTCGACGTGGTGGACTACACCAATCTGCAGCGGCAGATCATTCACTCCACAGCAGACGTGGGGCGCAAGAAGCTCGACTCGGCCGCCGACAAGCTGAAGGGAATCAATCCTTTCCTGAATCTGCGCACGTTCGACACCAGACTGACTAGCGCGAACGCGCTCGAGCTGTTTCGCGACTTCGACATCATTGCCGACGGTACCGACAATTTCCCCACCCGCTATCTGGTCAACGACGCCTGCGTGCTGACCGGCAAGCCCAATGTGTACGGATCGATTTTCCGCTTCGAAGGGCAGGCCAGCGTGTTCGCCACTGAGGATGGGCCTTGCTATCGCTGTCTGTATCCTGAGCCGCCACCACCGGGATTGGTTCCCTCGTGCGCGGAGGGCGGAGTGCTCGGCATTCTGCCTGGACTGGTCGGCGTAATGCAGGCCACGGAAGTCATCAAGCTGATCCTGGGCATAGGCGATCCATTGATCGGAAGGCTCCTGCTGATCGACGCGCTGGGCATGAAGTTCCGCGAGCTGAAGCTGCGCAAGAATCCCGACTGCCCCGTCTGCGGCACGCATCCCACGGTCACAAAACTGATAGACTACAACGAGTTTTGTGGCATTCGCGGGGAGGAAAAGCCTGTGGGCAATGGGGTTCCGGAAATACAAGTGGAAGAACTGAAGCGCCGTCTGGATGCGAAAGAGGATCTGTTCGTGCTGGACGTGCGCGAACCGCACGAATATCAGATTTGCAATCTGGGCGGATATCTGATTCCCCTGAACGATCTTCCCAAGCGCGTGAGCGAACTGGATTCGAGCCGCGAAATCGTTGTCCACTGCAAAATGGGCGGACGCAGCGCCAAGGCAGTCGCATTCCTGCAGCAGGCAGGATTCAGCAAGGTGCACAACCTCGCCGGAGGAATCACCGCCTGGTCGGATCGCGTAGATCCGAAAGTGCCGAAGTATTAACCAGAAGTCGCCAATAAGTTAGGTTCAAAGAGGGAGCGCGAGCGCGATCCCTTTTATTGTTTGTGCGCTCACTTATTGCATAATCGCGGCGGCGAAGTCATAATAGCGCGTTCTCCGGGCCCCTTTTTCCAAATCCGTCCTCAGGAGTTACCCGTGAACGCAAAAGCTCTCCTGGCACTGTCTTTTTTTGTGATTACCTCCGCTGTGCTTGCCGCAGGCCAAGCCGCAGCGCCGCAGGATCCAGCCCCCCAACAAGCTCCAACCAACCAGACGGGAACACCAACGGACTTCACGTCCGCAAAGGGTTTTGTGCTGGAGGACGGAACTCCGGTGAGGCTTCGCGTCAATAGGACGATTTCATCCGCGGACGCCCACGTCGGCGACAATGTCGATTTCGAAGTTCTCGACGACATCTCTCTCAACGGCACGCTCGTTATTCCAAAAGGAGGATTAGCCATTGCGACTGTTACCGAGGCCCAACCGAAGCGCCGTATGGCTCGCGGTGGAAAGCTTGACATCAATGTTGACTATGTCAAACTCGCCAGCAGCGAAAAAGCCGCCTTGCGTGCAGTCAAAGACCTGAAAGGTGGTGGACATACGGGCGCCATGGTGGGTGGAATGGTGGCCACAAGCTTAGTCTTCTTTCCTGCGGCTCCGTTCTTTCTGTTTATGCATGGCAAGGACATCACAATTCCGAAAGGAACCGAAGTTACCGCGTATGTTAACGGAGACATGAAGCTGGACATCGCCAAGTTCCAGCCCGTTCCGGATCAGCAGACTTCAGCAGCCAGTACTAGCCCCGCTGCCCCCATACCTGCCCCGGCTTCAGCAAAAGTTCAGGTGGAATCCACACCGCCCGGGGCGGACATTATGATCGACGGAAGCTTTGTTGGAAACACGCCGTCAGATGTTCAGGTGACCGAGGGCGAGCACGACATCACGGTGAAGAAGACCGGGTTCAAGGACTGGGAGCGCAAACTTTCAGTCAGCTCAGGCAGCAGCGTGCATTTGAGCGCGGAACTGGAGACTGCACCGCAGCAGCAGTAACGCGCAAAGAATGGCTGCCGTGTTGATAAAAAGGGGAGCGGTGGAAGCCGCTCCCCTTAGGTCTTGAGGGGTTTACTTGCTGGCGTCGCCGTTCATCGACATGGTGGATTCGCCGATTTCCAGAGCGAATTTCTTGCCTTCGAATCGCGCGCCGGAAAGACTGGTGGTTCCGTCCGCGTTTTTCGTTACAACGGCTGCACTGATCTCGGCCGCTGCGGGTAGATCCACGACTTTCGCGGGCACTTTGGCAAGCACGGTTCTTCCCTGCAGGATGCTGACTTCAACATTCGGACCGCTGCCATCCCATTGCAGTTTGTAGTCGCCGGGCTTCAGTGTGGTGCCGTTCACGGTCGCGGGGCTGTTCAGCGTTAGGCTGCCCTTAGTGGCCGCGAATGCACTGGAAGCCAGCAGCAGCGCCAGCCCCAGAATCAGACTCTTCGAAACGAACGAGGATTTCAATTTCATGGTTGCTCCTTATTTTCTTTCCCGAAAAAACGTCGGGAACCGGTTGGGGCGGCCCGGCTTGCGATGCTCGCGAAAAAACGCTTGTGTTTCGCCGCGAATCGCCTAAAATGCAGGCGCTAGGGGTTAAGCAGACAAGCTCTCAGCTTTGCCTGCCATTTTTGGGGATTTTCCGCCTGGGCCGCCAAACCGACAGCGTGAAAATCCCCCAACCCCGCAATCAATTAAATAGTGTTGAATCGAGTGCCGGCCCGCGCCGCATCGGCGCAAACCATTCCTACTGTCTCTTCCTCCGCTGGATACGTTTGCAACTCGCGTGAAGTTCCATGCCATGCGGTGTGTGCATAGTGATTAGACGACCAAACTAACTCCGAGGTAGCAGGAACTTCTGCCTATTAGAACGGAAAACACGTATGGTCGTGTGTGAGATTTGGCTTATTTTGTAAAGATTAGTAGTAATGAAAATTGGCAGCGAAGAAGATTTGGTTCGCGAAGAAAATTAGTAGCGGAGAAGAAGCCCACCGAGATGAACACAACGGCAGATAACCCCGAATAACAAAGCGTTATGGGAACCAACTAATCGGCGTCGCCGTGTTGCCGCTCCACCGACCACATCGCGGCCGGATCTTTCTCAAACGGATAAACGTGCACCATCCAGTTAAAGATCACGGGACGAAACGTTCCGCCGGCCGCATCGCAAGCTTCCTGAGTGATGATCGAACCACGCAGCCCAAACTGCGGATGCGGTAAAAGCATTTCGCCGCGCTTGTCCGCGGGAGGCGCACAAAAATTCACGTGCTCATGCCACTGCGCCACGCTGAGCGGAATGCGTTCGTCGAGTTCGTCTTCGGTGAAGCGCTTGGGAGCGGTGTACATCGCGCCGACCAGTTTGTAGTTGTCACCCTGTTTTTCATAGAGCAGCGAGGTGGGATGCTCAGGGTTGAAGTGCTGGAATGCCTCGCGGGCGTAGCGGTAATTGGTGAAGTGGTAGACCTTCTGCGGAATTTCCGGATGAAAAATTTCGAAGCCATCGTCAAGCGCAGTGTGGTAGTTCAGATATTTTTCTGACGCCTGGCGTGCTTGGACGGCGACCTGCTGCGCTCGTTCCGCGTCACCAGGTTTGGGCGGCCGAAGCGTAGTCATCTTCATGTGCGGCCCCATGTCCATGTGGCCTTCCATCGAGTGCATCACGTGAGCGCTGGCGTCGTTGTCCGCTTCGTCGGCGCTTTCTGCCGCGCCCTTTCTCATTTCTTTCATTTTCGACACATCCTGCGTGGACATGGCCGAGCCCATCCCAGACGCGGGTTGCTGACTCGAAGATGGCTGGTTCGAAGATGACGCGCTGGCTGGCGATGTCCCTGGCGTTTGTCCCCAGGCGACGCTGCCAAGCAGAAGACTCACAACGGCTGCAATTCGAATGGACATGAAAAAAACCCCACTACTCCAATCTTAACCGGGAGGCAGGAAAAAGTTGCAATCGAATTAATTTTACTCACCATTACCCGGGTAATGCTGCCCGAATTTGGCGGCCTGCCGCAGTTTCTGATACATCTACCTGCTTGACTCCTCAAACCATCATTCTGCTTTTTTTTGCCGGTGCGCTGGGAGGCGCTTTGAATTCGGTTGCCGGAGGCGGCAGCTTCATCGCGTTCCCCGCGCTGTTGTTTACGGGGGTGCCTCCCATCCCGGCCAACGCGACCAACACAATCGCCCTGTGGACGGGCGCGGCGGCGAGCGGCGGCGCCTACCGCAGCCGGCTGGATGTTCCTCGCCGTGTCATGATCCCGCTGCTGGCTGCCAGTCTGATCGGAGGATTGGCGGGCGCGATCCTGCTGTTGAAAACGCCCGCACAAACTTTCATGCGGGTGCTGCCGTGGCTCACGCTCGGTGCGACCCTGCTGTTTGCCTTCGGCAAAAGGCTGGCGGGAGGGCGCGCGTCGGTGCTCGAACATGAAGCGACCGGCCAGGCGCTCGCTGGCGCGACTCTGTTTCAACTCTGCGTGGCGGTGTATGGCGGCTACTTTGGCGGAGGCATGGGCATTGTGATGCTGGCCATGCTGGCAGTGCTGGGCATGACCGACGTTCACGCTATGAACGCGCTGAAGAGCGTCATGGGATTCGTGATCAACGGCGTGGCTGTAATCACGTTTATCGCGGCGGGCGCAGTGTACTGGAAGCATGGTCTCGTGATGATCGTAGGCGCCATCGCCGGCGGGTACTTGGGCGCCCACTACGCCATGAAACTGCCGCAGGCCTGGATCCGTGTGTTCGTGGTGCTGGTGGGCGCAGGCATGACCGTGTACTTTTTCTGGAAGTCGTATTTCTAATCCGTGTAAATCCGTGGCCAGTTTCTTAGGTTTCGTTTGACCGCTGCCCAACCCGCACGATAGAATAACCAAGTTTGCCTGTACTCGCTGACCCGTTCTGGGGACGCGTGCCTTGCCTGCTGAAGCGGCGTGGCGGAAAACACAGCAAGCACAGAAATTCTTTGGCCCCAGGCAGCGCTCGTGCGCGCCTCGGTTGTGCGAAAGTTCGCGGCACGGTTTTCCGCGAGCCGGATGTGAACGATATTTCGTTGGAGGCAAAGGCATGTACGCGGTGATCCGCGCTGGTGGCAAACAATACCGGGTTTCCCCGGGCGATGTAATTCGAGTGGAAAAAGCCGATACTGGCACTGACGGCCTGATCGAGTTCCCGGTCGTCGCGGTCTCCGCCGAAGAGGGCCAGGTAAACAACGGCGCCGACGCGCGAGTGGTCGGCCAACTGGTCGAAGTCGGCCGCAGCCCCAAGATTCTGGTCTTCCACTTCAAGCGTAAGAAGCAATACAAGAAGCTGCGTGGACACCGGCAGTCGTACACCGCGGTGCGCATCGCTGAGATCGCGGTTGGCGGCCAGAGTTTCAAAGCTCCCGAGCTTCCCAGGAAAGAACCGAAAGTGAAAAAGGTGAAAGCCGCGGAAGATAGCAGTGCTTCCGGAGCGCCGACCGCGGCGAAGAAGGCGAAGAAGAAAGCCGCGCCGAAGAAAGCTCCGAAGAAGGCGACAAAGAAAAAATAGCGACTGCTATTTTTCGTCCCGGATCGAATCCGAGAACTGACGACTGAGAACAGAGAGCTGATATGGCGCACAAAAAAGGACAAGGCACTTCACGAAACGGGCGCGATTCCAACGCGCAGCGGTTGGGCTTCAAGGCATTCGGCGGGCAGATCGTCCCCGGTGGAACCATCATCGTTCGGCAGCGCGGCACCCGGGTCAAGCCGGGGCTCAATGTTGGCCGGGGCAAAGACGACACTCTCTTCGCCAAGATTAGCGGACGCATCAAGTTCATGAACAAGGGACAGTTGGGTAAGTTCGTGATGATTGAGCCGCTGGCCGACCCCCAGCCCGTGGAAGCGAAGTAGGCATTCTTCTCGGGAAGGCATCGCGGGCAGGAGTGCCCGCGCCACACAGTGCCCGTGCCACAGAACCGAGCCATAGGCCTCGCCTTCGGGACGAGGCTTTTGTTTTGGCCGTGAGCCAACGACTAGCGACGAACGACTAACGGCTTTCCATGTTCATCGACGAGGCTAAAATCCGGGTCAAAGCGGGCGACGGCGGCAACGGCTGCATGGCGTTCCGGCGGGAGAAGTTTGTCCCGCGCGGCGGCCCGTCTGGCGGCGATGGCGGCAAAGGCGGCGACATCGTAATGGAGTCGAGCCAACGCCATAACACGCTGGTACATTTCAGATTCAATCCCGAACACAAAGCCGAGCGCGGACGTCACGGCGAAGGCTCGAACAGAACCGGGCGCGAGGGCGTCGACGTCCTGCTGAAAGTTCCGGTCGGCACAATCGTCTTCGACGACGAGACCGGCGAGAAAGTCTTTGAGTTCACCGAAGCGGATCAGCGATTCATCATCGCCCGCGGCGGGCGCGGCGGGCGCGGCAACGCGCGCTTTGCCACCTCGGTGCACCAGGCTCCGCGCGAGCATGAAGCCGGTCGTCCCGGAGAGGAACACACCTACCGCCTCGAACTGAAGCTGCTCGCCGATGTGGGCCTGGTGGGATTTCCCAACGTCGGCAAGTCCACGCTGATCTCGCGCATTTCTTCGGCGCGTCCGAAAATTGCGGATTATCCTTTCACCACTTTGGAGCCGAATCTGGGAGTCGTCGCGGTGGGCGACGCCCGCGATGAAATCAGTTTTGTCGTCGCCGATATTCCCGGACTCATCGAGGGCGCACATTCGGGCGCGGGCCTGGGCATGCAGTTTCTGCGGCACATCGAGCGCACCCGGTTGCTGGCGCACCTGGTCGACGTGTCCGACGCAAGCGGGCGCGAAGATGTGGCCAAAGATGTGGAAGTGATTCTGGGCGAGCTCGCCAACTTCGGCGCGCATCTCGAAGACAAGCCCATGATCATGGTGGCCTCAAAGATAGACGCCGTGAACAAAGACAAGCTGGCCAAACTCAAGCGCTATTGCAAAAAGAAAAAGTGGAAGCTGTGTGAAATCTCGGCGGTCACGGGCAAAGGGATCGAAGAATTAAAGTATGCGATGGCGGAAGAAGTGCAGGCGCTGCGCGAGCAGGCGATTGAGGTAGCGGCTGAGAAGTCGGCCCACAGTCAGTCGATCTCATAAACCCTGGACCCTGAACCCTGCTTATGAACATCGGACTCTTTGGCGGAACGTTCGACCCGGTGCATCGCGGGCACATCGCTCTCGCGAAGGCTGCGATGGAGCAATGCAAGCTGCATCGAGTCCACTTTGTTCCGGCCAACGTTCCACCGCATAAACAGAAGCAGGCGCTCACGCCATTCGCCCATCGCTTCGCCATGCTGGCTTTGGCGACGTCGTCAGAAAAAGCGTTCGTGCCCTCGCTGTTAGAAGCGCCCGAAGAAGCCGGCAACCGAAAAGAAAAAGATAAGCCCAATTACACCATCGACACCGTACGCCGCCTGAAGCAGTCGCTGAAACCCAGCGACAAGCTGTTCCTGCTGATCGGCATGGATGCCTTTGCCGACATCGCCAAGTGGCGCGAATCGGAGGCTCTGTTTCGCGAGTGCGAATTCGTTGTCGCGGGCCGTCCGGGATATTTCCTGGCCGATGTCGCGAACGCGCTTCCCGAGAGTTTGCGTCCGCGGCCAGAGCTGACGCGTCCATTTCACAAACAGGCAGCGACCGGAGATTTGGTGCTTCCCGGCGTCACCATTCATCTGCTGGGCGATCTGCGTCAACCGGCCGCGGCGACCGCCATCCGCGAAGCTGCGGCTGCGGGCAAACCGTTAGGCCGCTTTCTGGATGCGCCGGTGGCAGAGTACATCAAGAAGGCGGCACTCTATAAATAGTTCGTCAGGTGGCAGTCCCCGGATGCCGGACAGAACCTCAGTTACAATGAAGTGGCAACAGAATCCGCGCTGCGCAAGTAAAAGCGACCAATACTAAAGAGGAGAATTCCTAGTGGCCCAGAATCATTACACCACCAAGACCAAACGGCGCAACAAGAACAAGGATCGCAAAGATCCGTCGCAAGCCACCATGGCGGCATTGCGCAAGAGCGCCGCAGCAGAAGCCAAAAAATCGGGCAAGTAGCTAACGACCAACCACCGCATGAAGAAAAGCGAACTGAAAAAGCAAGTTGACGCCGCCATTCAAGCCTGCCTGGAAAAAAAGGCCGAAGAACTCAGCATTCTGGAACTGGAAAAAGAGTCGGGAGCCTTTACCGACTACTTTGTGTTGTGCAGCGGAACCAATCCACGGCAGGTGCAGGCCATTGCCGATGAAGTGGAACTGCGTCTGAAAAATGCCGGCATACGCCCCAACAACGTCGAAGGCTACAAGCAGGCGGAGTGGGTTCTGCTCGACTACGTCGATTTCGTGGTGCACGTTTTCTCGGAAAAGGCGCGGAAGTTTTACGATCTCGAGCGCCTTTGGAAATCGGCCAAACGGCTGGAGCCCGCCGATCTGAAAGCCGCTCCCAAGAAGCGCAAGCCCGCGGCGGCTGCCAAGAAAAAGAAAGCGAAGGCCTAGAACGTTGGTTGTTCGTTCCTGGATTTTGCTGACATCTCGCCAACCGCATGAAGATCAAAGTCGCCTGGATCGGAAAAACTAAGGAACCGGCCAACGCGACGCTCGCCGAAGAGTATCTGAAGCGGATCTCGCGCTATGCGGAGGTAGAAGGCATCACGCTGCGCGATCAGGCCGGCCTCCTGGCGAAGTTCGGTAAAGCCGCGCCCGGCAACGCCAAGTCCACGCTCGTTCTGCTGGACTCCCGAGGCAAGGAATTTTCCTCCGAGCAGTTCGCCAAGTTTCTGGGAGATTACCAGGACCGCAATCCTCTGCCGCTGGTTTTCGCCGTCGGCGGTGCAGACGGATTCACCGACGCCGCCCGTTCGGCGGCGCATCATACGCTCTCACTGGGCAAAATGACCCTCGCCCACGAACTGGCGCGGGTAGTTCTGCTCGAACAAATCTATCGGGCGTTCACAATTCTGAAAGGCCACCCGTATCATTCGGGACATTAGGACTGCGCAGGACGACTCTACTGCGTCACCGTAGCCTGGTAACTCACGGCCTGCCAGTGTCCGGTTTTGCGAACCCAGACCCGCGTATAGCGGTAGGGTCCGCTGAAATCTTCCCCAAGCTGGTGGCCCTTCACGTCGGCGCGGGCGGTGACGACCGCGGTGTCTCCGTAGACACGCACCACCATGTCGGAGACATTGATCGTGTCATAGCGAAGTTGCCCGCTCTTGCGCGCGGAGACCGTATCCTGCTTGGTGGTGACCTGGCCTAACGGCGTAATGGCCACGTAGTCGTCGGCCAGCGTCCGCTGGGAGAAGTCGGCGTCGCGCCGGATGCTGGCTTCCCGCGCCTGCCGCTCCATATCGACAATCTCTCGAATGGCCTCCTCGTCGCTGTTGCCCGACCCCGGAGCCGTTCTGGGATGGACGCCAATATGTTGAGCGGAACCGGAAAACGCAGGAATGGCTGCCAGCAGAACTAACAAAAACACTGCACATCTGTTGACCACAATGAGACCTCCGCGCGGTTCGCGAGGGGACAGAGATCCGCCTGACTCAGCTACGCAAGTTTGGATGCAAGGGTTCCTGAAAAAAATTGGCGATCAGGATTCCTTTTCAAAATATCCTGTGGAATAGTCCGACCATCCAAACCTTGCCACCGATGATTAGCATGCCACAAGTGCCGTAAACCGTTGTCATCAAGAAGAACCAATCACCACCGGCTCTTGGTTGACATTATTTTCACGGCGATAATTTTCAGGGCGATAATTTTCAGAGCGATGATTTTTCACAGTAATCGCTCGTCTCAATTTGAATCACCTGTGATTCTGCGGATGCCCCTCGACCACGTTTCCGCCCGCGTTCTAGTAGAATCAAGAGTCTCGAATCGTGACAGCAGAAATCGTGGCCCAGCAGCCACGGCACCAGAATCATGGCAGATGTCCGTCGCGGTCTGATTATCGTGAACACCGGGCCCGGCAAGGGCAAGACTACGGCCGCGATGGGAACTGCTCTGCGCGCCGTGGGCCAGGGCATGCGTGTCCTGATGCTGCAGTTTCTGAAGGGCTCATGGCATTACGGCGAGCTCGACGCGGTGCAGGCCTTTGGCGACAAATTCATCATGAAGCAGATGGGCCGCGGCTTCGTGAAGGTGGGCACAGAAGATCCTGATCCTGAAGACGTGCGCATGGTCGAGGAAGCCTGGGCGGAGGCCGACCGGGCGATCCACTCCGGCGAATGGGAACTGGTGGTGCTCGACGAGATTAATTACGCCATCAGCTACGGTATGCTCGACCCGGCGAAGGTAGTCGCGAGCCTGCAAAAGCGGCCGGAAATGGTACACGTAATCTTAACCGGCAGAAATGCTCATGCATCGATCGTCGAGTTGGCCGACACGGTAACGGAAATGCGCCAGATCAAGCACGCCTATGAAAAAGGCGTAATGGCGCAGAGAGGAATTGAATACTGATCGGGTAATTGAGTAATTTTGTAATTGGGTAATTGAAGACTTCTTTAAGCGGCCGTTTTCCAGTTACTCAATTACCAAATTACACAATTACGAAATCCTCTTATGGCTTGGTTTCGGCGCGAATCCGGCGAGTTGGATACTTCGGGCGAGAAGCGCGTCCGCACGGAAGGTCTGTGGGTCAAGTGCGAGAACTGCCGCCAAATTATCTGGAAAAAGGATCTGGAAGAGAATCTCAACGTCTGTCCCAAGTGCGACAAGCACTTCCGCATCGACGCGCGCACCCGGCTTGCGCAGTTGCTCGACGACAACAAATATGAAACTTTCTCCGGCGACATTTCTTCCACCGATCCCCTGAAGTTTGTAGACCTGAAGTCGTACGCCTCGCGCCTGAAGCGGGCGCAGCACGAAACCGGCTTGAAAGATGCCATCATCAACGCGGAGGGAAGTCTTTCCGGCCGGCCCGTCATCGCCAGCGCAATGGAATATGCGTTCATCGGCGGCAGCATGGGCGCAGTCGTGGGCGAGGCGATTACCCGCGCCATCGAGCGGTCCGCCGAGACGCGCAAGCCGCTGATTATTGTCTCCGCGTCGGGGGGCGCGCGCATGATGGAGGGCGTCATCAGCCTGATGCAGTTGGCCAAGATTTCCGCCGCTCTCGCCCGGCTCGACCAAGCCAGAGTCCCCTATATTTCGCTGCTCACCGATCCCACCACCGGAGGCGTTACCGCTTCGTTCGCCATGCTGGGAGATTTGAACATCGCCGAACCGGGCGCATTGATCGGCTTCGCCGGGCCCCGTGTGATCGAGCAAACCATCCGGCAAAAGCTCCCTGCCGGCTTTCAGCGCAGCGAATTCCTGCTGCAGCACGGCATGCTCGACGCCGTGGTCCACCGCAAGCAACTCAAGCCCTATATCGCCCGCGCACTCGACTTTATGGTCGCCTAAATTGTCTTTAATTCCTTGTCATCCTGAGCGAAGGCGTACTTCAGCCGGAGCGAAGGATCTCCATCTCCACGGCTCCGTGGGCGGGAGGAGAAGGTAGTGTCCTAATAGTGCGTTGCTGTGGTGCACCATTAGGACACTACCGAGGAGACTGCCCTGTTGACAAAACTTGACGCATAGTCCAAAGTGTTACGCGAATCTCGCAGCCTGCGGAATACTGCTGGTGAAAAAGACCCTTCTTATCTTCGTCGGAGCAGTGCTGACCCCCGTGCTCGTCGTCACCCTGCTGCGCGCATCCGGGGACTGGCATACCGTCGGGCAGACTCAGGCTGGGGACACGGTCTCGGTCGGCGCCGTGCACAAGCTGAAGGCTGGCCAGCGTTCCGCTCTCGTGCGCGTTCAATACAAAGAGCCCGCCGAAATCGTCCAGGGTGAGCGGCTTGTCGAAATGCGAGCCATTGTCAGCCTTCATTGTGCCGACGGCGCAGCCCCGTCTGCCACGGAATGGTTCTACTCCCGCGATCGCAACGGACGCGTCGTCGTCAGCCGCAAAATCAGCCATGACGACCAATTCGGCCAGTCCTCCGAAGGCGGATTTGCCCGCCTGGTCAGCGACAACGTCTGCGGCTCGTCCAGGTAAGCGCCACAATCTGGAGCGGAGCCTACTTCACAGCAAAAGCTACGTACACTCCGCCCGACTTCGATTTCAAATCCTTTCCTCCGCCCGCCGCGATCACCACGAATTGCCGCCCATCGATCTCGTAAGTGATCGGAGTCGCGTTCCCCGCGAAGGGGAGTGTCGTTTCCCAAAGCAGCATGCCGGTTGATTTATCGAAGGCGCGAAACTTCTTGTCGAAATTCGTCGCGCCGATGAACAGCAACCCTCCCGCCGTCACCAGCGGTCCGCCATAGTTCTCCGTGCCGGTGTTCTTGATCCCCTTGGCTGCCAGTTCGGGATATTCGCCCAGCGGAATCTTCCAAACATACTTGCCCGTATTCAGATTGATTGCATTCAATGTTCCCCACGGCGGAGCGACGGCCGGGTATCCCTCCGGGTCGAGAAATTTGTGATAGCCGGTAAAGTGAAATTTCATCCCCGGCGCACCCGGCGGGTTGCCCGCGACTTCCTTTTTGATTTGCCGGTCGTCAACTCGGACGTTAGCTCCACTCAACACAAAATCAACCAGACCAAACATCTCTTCGTCATCCAGATTGGAAAAGCCCGGCATGCGTCCTTTCCCATTCTTAATGGCGTCTGCGACTTCCGCCGAGGTCATATGATCGCCGATGCCTACCAGCGACGGAATTGCCGGAGGCGATCCCATCATCTTTTCGCCGTGGCATACCGAGCACTGGTTCATGTAAAGCGCGCGCGGGCTGTTTTCTTCCGTGTTCTCCGCCAGCCCGCCAGTCCAGGCGACGTCGTTGGCATTCACGTACAGAATCCCGGTCTCGGGATCGGCCGCGGCTCCGCCCCATTCCGCTCCGCCGTCGAACCCGGGGAAGATCACCGTGCCCTTGCCCACTCCGAAGGGGACGAACTGCCCTTCGCTGCGAAACGAGCGAAATTTGTCGAGCGCCCACGCGTGGACCTCCGGCGTGCGCTCGCTGAGAAGATTTTCGGTTAGAAGTTGGCGGGCAAAGGGCTGCGGCTTCAACGGAAGACATTGCTCTCGCGCAGCCATTTCTCCCGGCACGTCGCTCGCAGGATAGTTCTTGCACTCCAGGGGAAACAACGGCCGGCCATTCGACCGGTCGAAGAGAAAAACAAATCCCTGCTTCGAGGTTTGCGCCACCGCATCGACCTTCTTGCCCTCGCTCTGCACCGTCACCAGCACGGGAGGCGCGGGAAAGTCGCGGTCCCACAGATCGTGATGCACTCCCTGAAAATGCCATATGCGCTCGCCGGTCGAGGCGTTCAAGGCGATCAGGGAGTCGGCGAAAAGATCGTCGCCCACGCGATCCGCGCCGTAGAAATCGAATGCCGCCGATCCCGTGGGAACATAGAGAACGCCGCTGGCGCCGTCAACCGTCATGCCCGCCCAGTTGTTGGCTGCGCCGCTGGTCTTCCAGGCATCGCGTCGCCAGGTTTCGTAGCCCAACTCGCCCGGCCGCGGAATCGTATGAAACTTCCAGCGCAGCTTGCCCGTGCGCACATCGTAGGCGCGCACATCGCCGTAAGAAGCAGGCAGGGTCTCGGCTTCCCGGCCGCCAACAATGGCGAGGTCCTTGTAAATCACCGCTGGGCTGGTCAGGAAAATCGCCTGCAACGCAGGGTCGCGGTCCAAATCGTCTCGCAGATCGACGCGGCCATTTTTTCCAAATGTGGTGATGGGCTTGCCATTCGCGGCGTCGAGCGCGTAGAGAAAATTCATCACGCCCACAAGAATGCGGTGGTCGCCACCTTCCGACCAATAGGCCAGCCCGCGATCCGGCTGCGTGCCTTTGATTCCGGAGTCAAACTTCCACAGCAGCTTTCCCGTGACGGCATTGAGGGCGAAAATCTTCTGCGACGGAGTAATCCCGTAGAGAATTCCCCCAACCTCAATCGGACTCGTCTGCAACCCTCCCGTTTCCTCGCTATCGAAAGTCCAGGCAAGGCGCAGCCGTTTCACGTTCCCGCGATTGATCTGCGCTAGTGGAGAATAATGGTCGTTCTCGCTTGTTCCGCCATACACAGGCCAGTCGCGACCCGCTTTCCCCGAGCCTGCGAAGTTTTCCATTCCTTGGGCGCAAACCATCTCCGCGCACAGCGCGATTGCGAGCGCAATCGTTACACTAAGTCCCGCTAGTTTTCCCATGCTCATTGCAGAGGAAGTTTAATACGAGGTTTCATTCAACAATCAAAAAATCAACAATCGACAATTCGCGCGCGCCCGCTTGAACTACCCTGTCATCTGGCCTAGAATCACCTTCCTATGGCTTCGGAGCCGTTGGAGATCGAGCGTCTCGAGCGCGGAGTGCTTACGTTCCGCGGCCCGCTCACCATGGAGAACGTGACTCCATTTCTTAACGCGGTGCGCCGCGAGAGCGCTCCCACCATGATCCTCGACCTGACCGGCGTGCCCTATCTTGATTCCTCCGGTCTGGGATCGCTCGTCAGCGCCTGCACTTCCTGCAACAAAGCTGGCCGGCGGATCGCCTTGACGGGCGTCAACAAGCGGGTGCTGAAGGTTTTCGAAATCACCAAGGTCGAGAGTGTCTTCCTGATGTTCCCCACGCTAGCCGACGCCATAGAAGCCTTCACCAACGCCGGAACGGCGTAAGTCTGGGATCGGACAGCAGCCGGAGGGTTTTACCTGAGAAAGCGAGACCAATGCCCGTCTACATTTCCATGCTGCGCGGTGTCAACGTCGGCGGCCACAACAAAATCAAGATGGACGCCCTGCGCGACCTCTGCGCATCGCTGGAATGCGAGAACCCGCGCACCTATGTGCAAAGCGGCAATGTCATCTTCCGCGCCAAAGAGAAGAACCCGGCCCGGCTGGCGAAGAAAATTCAGGATGCGATTGAGAAGAAATTCGGATTCCGTCCCGAAGTCATCCTGCGCACAGCCGATGAAATGAAAAAAGCCCTGGCCGCCAATCCCTTCGCTAAGCGGACTGGCATCGAGCCCGGCAAACTGCTGGTGACGTTCCTCGCGGCAGCGCCCGCCGTCGAAGCCCAGGCCGTGCTTGAAACTCTCAAGCATCATCCCGAAGAGCTCCATCTCATCGGCCGTGAACTCTATATTTATTTTCCCAACGGCGCCGGCAAATCCAAGCTGCCCTGGTCGCAAGTCGAGCGCCTGTTCAAGGTCACCGGAACAGCCCGCAACCTGAACAGCGTCACCAAAATGCTGGAAATGGCAGAAGAAATGGAATCGTAGAAAACAGGATCGCCGACCGGCTGACTTTTGAGTTGCGGGGATTTTGCAGCAGACGGTTAACGCTCACTCCGAATAGCCTTCGTCCCCATCATCATCTTCCTCGTCGCCGTCGTCTTCCTCTTCGTCCTCTTCTTCTTCTGGCTCTTCTCGAAGGCGGGCATGAGCGGCTATTGGGCGGTCAGCGGGAACCAGGCCGGGGCATCGTAGGTATGTTTCATCCATGATCCATGGTACGCCTTGTGCTCTCCGGCAAAGAGACTGACCCGAAGGTCAATGAGGGTAATGGCGATTTTTCGCCAACCGACAAATAGTTCCGGAGTCAAAGTAAGTCATGAGTTGACCATGCGGTTGAGGTTCCGGCCCGGCTCGAAGGGGATGGAATCGAGCTTGGTCGTGCTAAAGTAGGCTGCTGTTTATCCTGACCGTCAGGGAGAGATTGGAATGGCTCGAACTCTGGTTCCGCGTATCACACCCGAACGAACTGTGTGCAGCGGCCGTTCGCCTTTCAGACTGTCCCTGATATTCCTGCTTGCTCTATTCAGTGTTGGCGGCTGGTCCCAGTCGCTTGTGATCAAGGACGTAACTGTGATCGATGCCACCGGTCGCGCTGCCGAACCGCATAGCACCGTGGTCATTGATGGCGATCGCATCGTTGCCATAAGCCGGTCGAAGAAGGCACATCTTCCACGGAACGCGGTAATCGTCGACGGCACGGGCAAGTTCCTCATCCCCGGCTTGTGGGACATGCATGTCCACGGTGCGTCAGACACCCGCGCTCCTTGGAGTCATCTTCTTTTTGTGGCGAACGGAGTAGTCGGCGTTCGTGACATGTCAGGTCCGCCCGACGCAAATGCGTGGCGCGCTACGCAGGCGTCCAATCCGGATCCATCGCCCACCATTTACCTAGGCAGTCCGATCGTCGATGGTCCAAACCCAGCCTGGCCCGATTCTATCGTTGTGGCGGATGAAGCGCGGGCGCGAGAAGTAGTGGATCAACAGCAGCAGCGTGGTGCGGACTTCATCAAGGTCTACAGCGGGTTGTCGCGCAGCGCTTACTTCGCAATCGCCGACGAGGCCAAAAAGCGTGACATTCCATTCGAAGGCCATGTCCCGGATGCGGTGACGGCAGCCGAGGCGACCGACGCCGGTCAGAAAAGCATCGAGCACCTCACCCAGGTGGCTGAGGGTTGTTCAAAAGAACAGAAGACCATCGCCGCAGAACGACAGAAGCTGGAAGCCTTGTTCCGGGCGCCGGACGCGACCATGCCCCAAAAAATCGCCGCCGGGCAAAACATCATTCGACTCAACTTTCATGTGGTTGAATCTTTCGACGAAGCCACTGCCCAGTCTCTGTTTGCGCAGTTCGCGAAGAATGGAACCTGGCAAACTCCCACGCTCACCCTGCTTCAAGGCCAGATCGACGATCCCCTGAATACGAATGACCCACGATTGCAATATCTGAGCAAAGAAGTGCGGGCAAAATGGGACGCTGGCTATTACAGTCACTTTCCTCCCCCGGCTCGGGCCGCAATGGTCCAGTTGGCAAAGGCTGAATTCGACGAATCCAAGAAGATTGTGGCTCTCATGTACCGGATGGGTGTCCCCATCCTCGCCGGTACTGACACCATGAATCCTCACTGCTTCCCCGGTTTTGGCATCCATGACGAACTCGCATTCCTGGTCGATGCCGGTTTACCTCCGCTTGCTGCTCTCCAGGCCGCCACTCGCAATGCGGCTCAATTTATGGGGCAACGGGACCGCCGCGGCACGATTGAAGTCGGCAAAACCGCCGATCTCGTTCTACTCGACAAAGACCCGCTCGCCGACATTCACAACACCCGCTCCATTCAAGCGGTCGTGCTTAACGGCAAGCTATTCCCCCGTGCCGCTCTCGACGCTATGCTGACCAAAGCCCAGACGCTAGCCGCCCTCCCGGAGGCCGCTGCACCCGGAAAATGAGGAATAGCGTTTCCTGAACACAAGGCGAATCGAATCCATGTTGTAGAGGGTTTACGAGTTCGATGCCTGAAGCCTATCGGTTTTCATTCAACAATCAACAATAACAATCATCAATCTCTTCGGTAGTAAGGAAACTCTTCCGTCCCGGCCTTCCCCACATTCGCCTCCGCAAACGCGCACACTCGATCCAGCGTCGCCTGCAGTTCATCCGTATATCGCGCCAGATCTTCGTCGCTGGCATCCGCGGGCACCGGAATCAGCTTTCCCACCCGCACCAGCACGCGCGAAAACGGCTTCGGAATCATCATCCGGTCCCAGCTATTCAGCACCCACGCCTTGTCAACCGCCGCATGAAACGTCGTCATCGCCAGACCCGACGATCGTGCCAGAGCCACCGGACCCGGCTTCACCTTATGCCGCGGCCCGCGCGGTCCGTCCAGCGTGAATGCCACGGTCCATCCCTGCTCCAGTGCCCGCCGCAGCCCCAGCAGCGCCCGCACCGGATTCCGGCTGCTTGATCCCTTCACCGCCACAAACCCAAACTTGCGGATGATCCTCCCCATATACTCGCCGTCATAACTGAAGCTGCTCATGACGCGAATGCCCATGTCGCGAAAAATATAAGTTGCAGGGATCATGCAGGAGTGCCAGAAAGAAGCAATCAGAGGCCGCACATCGAGCCCGTCCTGCGCGCCTTCTTCATAGGACAACGCAATGCGCAGCGTTGGCCCCAGCAGACGGATAATGGAATACCCCAGGGCAACAATCAGGCCCAGCACAATGCGTTGCCGCAGCGTCCACTTCCGAGGCCCCGATTCAGGCTCGGCCGCAGATCGAACTGCCTCGCGTGTGCTGGTCTTTGTCCCGGCCACGCAGCTATTGTAGCGGGATCAAATGGCATTGGTGATTGTCGATTGAAACCCGTTCGCCCCGCGCTTGGGATTTTCTATCGAAAATCGACAATCGAAAATCGAAAATCCTGGACTCAGTTTTCCAGATACGAATCAATCCACGCCTTCAAGCGATGCCGGTTCTTGTCGGCGGAATCGAATCGGATTCCGATGGATTTCGTCCGCTTCCAGCTCACCGCGCCCCGCAGGTTCATCCGTGGCAGCGTCATTAGTGCAAACGACACGTCCACGCCCTCGCCCGTAGAAAAATCTTCCGAACACTCCAGCGACATCCCGCCCGAGCTCATTTCCACGCTGGTTGCGCTTGCCCGGCGTCCCTCGGCGACAATCGTCACCTCGGTCACAATCGGAATCCGCACATAGCGCCGGAACTCGTGCAGCACCAGCATCCGCGTCGCCCGCACCAGCTTCAGCATGGCAGGCCGTTCCAGCGGTTCGGGGAACATCGCATTGATCCCGAACCGCGAATATTTCAGCGCGTCGCGGGCCGTGCCCCCCACTCCGAAAATCACGCAGCGGCTGTTGGAGCGCGAGGCCCGCGTCGCCTCCATCACTTCTTCCGCCCCATGGTCCAATGCCAGCACGCACGCTTCAAATTTTTCCCGGCTCAAGCGCTCAGCGGCGTCGGCCGTGATGGTCGACGTTTCAATGCCAAACTGCCGGAAGCATTCCGCGAACAAGGCGCGCTCCGGCTCTTTGAATCCCACCAGCGCCGCTCGTGCCGCGGTCTTTCGCGGGTAGGGCGTGGCAACCACGGCATGAAATCGCGCCGGTCCCACCTGCAGCACGGGCCCGGCCTCTGCCGTTAACGAAGGCAGCCCCGCCGCTCGCGTCGCAGGCCCGTGCAGAGTGGCGCGCGCCGCGCTGGCTCGATAAGGATTGTGAAAACGGCTGTTTTCCGACGACGCATTAGGAAGAATGCTGGGGGCGAAAGCTTTATCCATAAGAGGGGAAGACTCCACTTTCGTAAACCAGTGTGCCGTCGCTCCGCCCGTCCCGCAACTTCCCAAAGTCCGCGCGAGTCGCGGCAATCGGCCATCCTCGCCGCGCGAAAAAGGACAATGCTCCGATAAGTGTTTGAGTAATTAGGGGTTTGCAATGAGAAAAGGCGACGTCTAGGGAAGTTTAGGATGTCATTCCGAACCGAGTCGAAAACTCGGTGAGGAACCTGCTGTCTGCCTGTCGCCGAAGCTCAGGGTCGCAGCACCCTACTCGCTCCACCGTTTGAACAGCAGTGCCCCATTCGTCCCGCCGAAGCCAAAGGAGTTCGACATGGCGTATTCAAACTCCGCTTTGCGCGCGTGGTTGGGGACCAGGTCCATGCCGGCCGTATCGGGGTCAGGGTTGTCGAGATTGACCGTGGGCGGCAGAACCTGATCGCGCAACGCCAGCACCGTGATGCCCGCCTCCAGTCCTCCCGCGCCGCCCAGCAGGTGCCCGGTCATCGACTTGGTCGAACTCACGGCTGGTTTGTGCTCGCCAAAGAAATTGCGGATGGCGTGCGCCTCCAGCGTGTCGCCAATCGGCGTGGAGGTACCATGCGCATTCACATATCCCACCACGTTCGGCGGCACGCCCGCGTCGCGCAACGCGTTGCGCATCACGCGGAACCCGCCTTCATGCTCCGGCGCCGGCTGCGTCATGTGGTAGGCATCGCCGCTCATGCCATAGCCGGCGACTTCGGCAAGAATGCGTGCGCCGCGTTTGCGCGCATGCTCCAACTCTTCCAGGATCAGGATGCCCGCGCCTTCACCGATCACGAATCCGTCGCGGTCTCTATCCCAAGGACGGCTGGCCTTCTGAGGCGCGTCGTTGCGGGTGGAAAGCGCCCGCATAGCAGCGAATCCGCCCACTCCCATGGGAGTGATCGCGGCTTCGGAACCGCCGGCGATCATCACGTCGGCATCGTTGTGCTGAATGATGCGAAACGAATCGCCGATCGAATGTGCGCTGGTGGTGCACGCCGTGGCTGTGGCCTCGTTCGGTCCCTTGGCGCCGTAGCGCATGGAAACCTGTCCCGCGGCCAGATTGATGATTGCCGATGGAATAAAGAAGGGAGAGATCTTCCGCGGGCCGCCTTCGATCAGCGCCGTGTGTTCGCGTTCGATGATGTCGAACCCGCCGATGCCTGACCCGATGTGCACGCCCACGCGCTCATCATTTTCCGGCGTGATTTTCAGGCCCGATATCTTCATCGCTTCATCGCTGGCAGCGATCGCCAGGTGAATGAAGCGCCCCATCTTCTTGACTTCTTTTTTTTCGATGTAGTTCAGGGGGTCGAAGTTCTTGACCTCGGCGGCGATCCGGCAGGCGAAATTCGTGGCGTCAAACTGCGTGATGTGCCCCACGCCGCTTTTGCCCGCGAGCACGCCGCTCCAGACCTCGTCGGTGGAGTTGGCCACGCCGCAGATCAGGCCGAGGCCTGTAACTACGACCCTGCGCGTCAAATTATTTGCCCGCCTTGGCGTGCTTGCCGATGTAGTCGACGGCATCCTGCACGGTGCGAATCTTTTCCGCGTCTTCGTCGGGAATCTCAATGTCGAAGGCTTCCTCGAACGCCATCACCAGCTCGACAGTGTCGAGCGAATCGGCGCCCAGATCGTCCACAAACGAAGCGCTCGGTGTGACCTCGCCTTCATCCACGCCCAACTGCTCCACGATGATTTGTTTCACTTTTTCGTCAACGGCTGCCATGTGTCTCCTCTCGATTCACTCGGTTCGATTTGAATTTTGGTTTGCGACCCAATGTTTTGCTCACGACCGCATCACATCTTGTGGGTCGCGATTCGTGCGTTGCGGTACGGAAGATGGCAATTGTGTAGTCTAATGGTCGCGATGAGGCAGTGTAAAGCAACGGCTCGCTCTTCCCGGCCGAAGCCGCTCAAAATCTGTGGTTGCACTTGGCAATCCTAATGGCTGACCGTTGCCGGGGTCAATCGCGTAAACCCTGGGGCAAGCGACCGGTCGGTTCAAGAGCAAAGCCGTTTTGAAAGGAATCGCAAACATGAAATCGGCCCTATGGTTGTTGCTGCTGTCTCCGCTGGCGTATGCGGCGCCATGTCCCATGACTCAGGCAAAGGATGAAAACGCTTTGCTCCAGGCGGAGCAGGCTTGGGCGCAAGCCATCGATCATAGTGACACCGCGGCGCTGGGCTGCATCCTCGCCGAAGAGTTTGAAGATGCCGGCACGGATGGCGACCTGACCGGCCGCGCGGCCACGATCACCAGGTCTGCCGAGCGCCGCAGAATTCATCATGACCTGAGCGATTTGCACGCGCATGTCCACGGCCAGTTCGGTTACATTCGCGGCCTGGCAGCCGCTAAGGATGCGGACGGCGCCGTGCTCGCCACCGTGCGCTTCACCGATATCTATGCGTATCGCGCCGGCCGATGGCAGTGCGTTGCCGCCCATGAATCGCTGCTAGGCGATGCGGGGCACTGAGAAGACTATGCGAGCCGTGGTCCAGCGTGTGAGCCGTGCCAAAGTTTCGGTAGAGGATGCTGTTGTCGGCGAAATTGGCCCCGGCCTGCTCGTGTTGCTAGGCGTGGGCCGCGGCGACACCGAGACCGACGCGGCATATCTTGCGGAAAAAATCGCCGGCCTCCGCGTGTTCGAAGACGCCGACGGCAAGATGAACCGCAGCGTGATCGACGCCGGCGGAAGCGTGCTGGCTGTATCGCAGTTCACGCTCTATGGAGATGTGCGGAAAGGTAAGCGTCCGTCATTCGACAATGCAGCCCCGCCGGAAGAAGCGCGTCGCCTGTATGAATTCTTCGTCGAACGCATTCGCGCACAGGGAATGCGCTGCGAGACGGGACAATTCCATGCGACGATGCAGGTCGAACTGGCGAACGAGGGCCCGGTAACGATTCTGCTAGATTCACAGAAAACGTTCTAATCCAAAGTTCTCGGAGAAACACATATGAATCGAAGATGTCTGCTGATCGCGATTTGTTTTTTCTCGCTGTTTGCCTCGATACAAGCGCAGAGCGCAGGGAATGCATCGTCGCCGCAGCGGGCGCGCGATCTGGGCGTGCCCTTCGATGGGACGCCGGGACCGCTCAATGCCATCACCGACGTGGCGGGCGTGGAAGTTGGATTCAAGACGCTCATCTCCGGTGACGGCCCGCTCGTCGTCGGCAAAGGGCCGGTGCGGACGGGAGTGACGGCGATTTTTCCCCGCGGAAAAAACAACGGCCACGCCGTGCTCGCCGGATACTTTTCCGGCAACGGCAACGGCGATATGACCGGTACTCATTGGGTGGATGAGAGCGGGCTGGTCGAGACTCCCATTCTCATCACCAACACGGGCAGTGTAGGCGTGGTGCGCGATGCCGCGGTGGCCTGGATGGTACAGCACAACCACGTCGGCCAATTCTGGTATCCCATCACGGCGGAAACGGCTGACTGGCCGTTGAACGACATTCGCGGACAACATGTCACCCAGCAGGACGCCCTCGACGCCCTGGACTCAGCCGCTGGCGGGCCGGTTCAGGAAGGCAACGTGGGTGGAGGCACAGGCATGGTGTGCAACGGGTTCAAGGGAGGCACCGGCACATCGTCGCGAAAACTTTCTGCCGAGGCGGGCGGCTACACCGTGGGCGTGCTGGTGCAATGCAACTACGGCGGGCGCGAGCAGTTGCGTGTGGCTGGAATTCCCGTGGGCCGCGAGATCAAGCTGCAAGGCCGGTGCGTGGAAAAGAAGTTGGATCCGCCGGCAAAGAATTGGGATGGCTCCCCTGCGCCGGTGTGCGGTGCGGATGAGAAAGCTGCGGCCGATGCCGGGAGCGCGCCGCCGACGCAGAGCGAATCGGCCGAGCACGGATCCATCATTGTGATTGTGGCCACCGATGCTCCGCTCACGCCCGATCAGCTCAAGCGTCTGGCGAGAAGGGTTTCCGTAGGATTGGGTCGGGCCGGGGCGATTGAGAGCGACGGATCGGGCGACATCTTTCTCGCGTTCTCCACGGCAAACAGCGGAGCCGATGAAGGCAACAGCGCTGAACCTTCGCCCACCACTCCCAATGCCAAAGTGGAGCGCATCCAGAGCTGGAAACTGAATCCGCTGTTCGCCGCGGTGGTGCAGGCCACGGAAGAATCGGTAGTCAACGCCGTCGTGGCCGCAAAAACCATGGTAGGAGCCGATGGCTGGATGGTCCCCGCGCTGCCGCACGATCAATTGCAAAAAGTGCTGGCGGCGCATGGCTTGCTGAAGAAGTAAGCCGCCGAAGCCGGAAGAGCCCGTGCCGGAAGATCCGTGCCTGAAGAACCGTGAAAGAGCGGCCCTTCAGGGCCGCGAAAGGCGTCAGGAATGAATTGGGCTTCAGCCCCCGTGGTCGTCTTCACGCGCGCCGCGAACTGTATTCGCGGTCCCGATTTTTGCTAACGTTATTTTTGGCGAGCTAACAGGAGCGATCGTGAAACAACACACCTATCGGATTCAAGTCGAATGGACCGGCAACGACGGCGAAGGCACCAAAACCTACCGAAGCTATCGCCGCGATCATTCCATTATTGCCGAGGGCAAGCCCCAGATTATGGCATCGAGCGATCCTGCGTTTCGCGGCGATCGCTCACGCTACAACCCCGAGGAGCTGCTGGTGGCGGCCCTGTCGTCTTGCCACATGCTCTCGTATCTGCATCTGTGCGCGGTCAATCACATCAACGTGCTGGAGTACCGAGACGCCGCGTGGGGCTTGATGGAAGAAAACGCGGACGGTTCGGCCCAGTTCGTGCGCGTAGTGCTGAAGCCGGCGGCAAAGGTCTCAGCGGAAAGCGATCGCGACCAAGCGCTGGCTCTGCATCATGACGCACACCGGTTGTGCTTCATCGCGCGCTCGGTAAACTTCCCGGTGGAAAATGAGCCGCAGATCGAGCGGGCGCAAGCCGCCTAATCATTTATCATTTTTAGTCGTCGATTCATTCCAATCCTGCAGGAGGCATTCATGTCCGCAACCATTGGCGCACCCGCTCCCGAGTTCACCCTCAAAGATCAAAGCCAGAAAGATGTTTCGCTCGCCAGCTTCCGCGGCAAAAAGCGCGTGGTCCTGGTTTTCTATCCGCTCGACTGGAGCCCGGTGTGTACCAACGAGCATGTCTGCCTGGTCAACGACATGAAGCGATTCGACCATCTCGATGCGCAGGTGCTCGGCCTGAGCGTGGACAGCGTGTGGTCGCACAAAGCCTACGCGGAGAAGATGGGAATCACCTATCCGCTGTTAGCGGATTTCCAGCCGCGCGGCGCCGTCGCAGAAAAGTACGGAGTGTTTCTCGCCGACAAAGGAATCACCGGCCGCGCCATCTCCATCATCGATCGCGACGGAAACCTGGCCTGGCACAAAAACTATGACATTCCGGTCGTGCCGCCGATGGATGAAGTAGCGAAGGCGCTGGAGGGAGTGAAGTAAGGCTGGGGAGTGAAGTAAGGCTGGGGAACGATGTTGGGCGCTAACTGTTGTCAACAAACGTGCGCCACCACGCCACATCAGGCTTGGAGTAAAATCTGGCTGTGCACGAGTTTGTCATCCCCGTGGTGGTGGGCGTCGCAGTCGGCCTCGCTTGGATGGCTATATGGTTCGCCGCGCTTCGAGTGTTTGGAGTCCCGGTCCTCATGCGTACAGCCGAAGAACGGGCCTCCAGAAAGCAGCGCATTCTTGAAATGGGCGAGTTGCGATACATCCTCATCTTCGGGATACTCGGCAACGGATTCGCGCTCGGGCTGGGAATTAGCATAGCCCTAATGATGACGCATAGTCACGATTCGGGCTTGGCGGCAACGGTATTCGGAGCAGTGGCACTAGCAAGCGGCTGTGCGAACGGCTTGAGAACTTGGAACGGACTTTTTCGAGCCAAGGTTCCATTCCCGCCCCACTATCCCCCGTCGAAGTAGCGAATCTCATATTCATCGAACTTAATGAACTAGAGCAGGCTGGTTCTCCGCGAACTTCATCTCGGTTTTCCGAATCATTTCCGGCCACAGCGAATCCGGATCGGAATTGAACACCGTTCCCGCATCCGCCGGAAAAATGAACCACGCGCCCAGTTCGACCTCCTTCTGCAGTTGCTCTTTATGCCATCCGGCATAGCCCAGATAAACCCGAAAAGCGTTGGGCGCGGTTCGAGCGGAGAGCGTCTTATTGAACAAGGCCTTCGAAGCAACCAGGTTCACTCCATCGAAAACCGGCTTCGCTCCGTCGAGCTTGGCAGACGATTTGAGCAATGCCTGTGCGGAGTAGGGATCGACCGGCCCTCCAAGATAGAGCGGGTCGGAAAGATCTTTCGCCGCCTGGTTCCCATCCAGCGCGCGCGAAAGCGGAACTTTGGTGCGGTGATTCAGAACCAGTCCGACCACACCGCCTTCGTCGTACTGAACCAGCAGGATTACGGTTTCGGCGAAATTCGGATCGCCCAGGTGTCGGCTCGCAACCAGCATCTTTCCCAAACCCAGATGCTCAGGATCCTTGGATTGGATCGGCAGAATGGCCGGAGTAGCCTGGCTATTGGCGTAGAATGCCTTGCCCCGATTCGTTCCGCCTGGAATGTTTGCCGCCAGCGGCGCATCGGCAACGATCGTGGCAAACATCGCCGTGGCAAACATTGCGAGAAAGCCTAGTTTGGCCGGAGACATGGCCGCTCTCCTGATGCGGAATCACGGACTTTCCGAACGCCGAGGTGCGCCTTCTGCAGATTATACGGCGTCCGCAGCTACCTTAGTGAGCTTGAAGAATCGTGTCGGCGATGCGCGCCGCTTCGACCGCGGGCTTCACATCGTGCGTGCGGATAATGTGCGCGCCTTTCAGAATGAGCGCGACCTGGGAGGCTAGCGTGCCGTAGAGCCGCGCGTCAGGCGGAGCGTCTTTCCCTTCGTACTCGGGCAGCCCCGCCAGCATGCGTCCGATGAATGACTTACGCGAAGTGCCCGCCAGCAGCGGGAAGCCGGCGGCCTGCAGTTCGCTGAAGCGGCCCAGCAAGGGATAGTTCTCCGCGAAGTTCTTGCCAAACCCGAATCCGGGATCGAGCACGATGCGCTCGCGCCGCACGCCGGCGAGAATAGCTTTCTCGGCCCAATCCTTGAGTTCGCGCTTGACCAGCAGCACAACGTCGCCCGGCGGCGGCAGGGTCCGCCATTCTTCGGGGCGTCCGCGCATGTGCATGAGGACCGCGCCGCATTTGAGTTCTGCGACCGTTTTCGCCATTTGCGGGTCCCAGCGAAAGCCGCTGACGTCGTTGACGATCTCCGCGCCCGCCTTGAAGGCGGCGCGCGCCACGGCAGCCTTGTATGTGTCGATGGAAATCACCACCGACGGATGCCGCTTCTTCAGTTCGGTAACCACGGGAATAACGCGCTCAAGTTCGGCCTCAGCAGTGACAGGAATTCTTGCCGCAGCTTTCTGCGGTTCGACTGCTTGCGTTGCCACTTCGACGCGCGCGCCGGGGCGCGTGGATTCTCCGCCGACGTCGAGAATGTCCGCGCCTTCGGCAAGCAAGTGATCGGCGTGAGCTACGGCTTTGTCGGGATCAAGGAACTGCCCGCCGTCCGAAAACGAATCGGGCGTGACGTTGACTATGCCCATGATCAGCGTCCGCTTGCCTAGTTCGAGCGAGCGCGTGCCCAGGTTCCACTGAAATACAGACCGCATGCCGCACGATTCTAAATCACGCGGCAGCTTTCAGGGTGACCGGCATAAGTTGGGCTCGCTTTGCTCTATCATGAGTAAGGCGATGCGGGCGCGGTGCAGGTCGCACGGGGCAAGATGGTCATGCAATCGAATTTCTTGATAGTGGTGCGAAAATGTCGCGGTCTGGTCGCGACGGGAATCATCGCCGTGACCCTGCTGGCGGTTTCGGCCTGCGATGTGGAGCGGCGCAAGTCCGATCTGGAACTGGGGCTGAACGCGCAGCAGTCGGCGGGGCGGAGAATCTATGACGCGCAGTGCGACCGCTGTCATGAGCCGTACTCCACGCGCGGCAAGAAAGGCCCGGGGCTGCAGGGGCTGTTTCAAAAGAAATATCTCCCGCTGAGCGGATTGCCGGCCAACGACGACCGCGTTACCGATATTGTCCGCCTCGGTCGTAACAGCATGCCCAGCTACAGCCAGTCCTTGAGCGCGCAGGACATCCAAGACTTGTTGGCGTATTTGCATACGTTGTGACGCGCGAACTCGACAACCCGAACGTGAAGAGCGCAACCAAGGCCGAGTTGTTTCGCGAGCTGCCGTCGGTGGACGAACTTTTGCATGCGCCGGAAATTGCGGCGCTTGCGAATGTCCACAGCGCGGTCGCTGTGACCGATGCTGCGCGCTCCGTGCTGGCACGTCTGCGAACCGAAATCGCGGCCGGGCTGTTGGAGGGCGCTGCGTTACGGCTCGCACTGGAAGGCATGAGCGGCGCCATTGAGACGCAGCTTCGTCAGGCTCTCGGCCACTCCCTGGGCCCGGTCATCAATGCCACCGGAGTGATTTTGCATACGAACCTGGGGCGCGCGCCGCTGGCCGCAACGGCTTTCGATCACATGCGCGAGACGGCTGGGCACTATTCGAATCTTGAGTTCGATCTTGCCGCCGGAGAGCGCGGCACACGCGATGTCCACGTCGATCGTCTGTTTCGCAAGCTGCTGGCCGAAAGCGGAGGCAGCGCCTCGACCATCGTCGTCAACAACAATGCCGCCGCCGTGCTGCTGGCGCTCAACACGCTGGCCGATGGCGGAGAGGTCATCGTTTCGCGCGGCGAGCTGGTAGAAATTGGCGGATCGTTCCGCATTCCCGACGTGATGGCGAAGTCGGGCGCAACCTTGCGCGAAGTTGGAACAACCAACCGCACCCGCCTTGCCGACTACGAAAACGCGATCAATGAGCGGACGCGCCTGTTGCTCCGGGTGCACAGGTCGAATTTTGAAATCACGGGCTTTACTGAAGAGGCATCGACCGCAGAGCTGGTTCAACTGGCGCGCGCCCGGCGGTTGCCGATGATGGAAGACCTGGGCAGCGGCTCACTGGTCGACCTTGCCAGCTTTGGACTGCGCGGTGAGCCGAGCGTGCTCGACAGCCTGCGCACCGGAGCCGACCTCGTGACCTACAGCGGCGACAAGCTGCTGGGCGGTCCGCAGGCGGGCATGATCAGCGGGCGCGACGATCTCGTCGCCCGCATGCGCGCCAATTCTCTGTTCCGCGCTCTGCGCGTCGACAAGCTCACCTACGCGGCGCTCGAGGCAACGCTGCTGGCTTACGGGAAGTACGATCATGACGCGATTCCAACCCTGCGCATGATGCGCCTGACAAAAGAGGAAATCGGCAGGCGGGCGGAGGCGATTGCCGCCCAAGCCACGGCGATGGCCCATGGCCTGAAGATGGAACTGATCGATGGCGACTCGGTGATTGGCGGCGGCGCCGCTCCGTCGTCGCTTCTGCCCACGCGGCTGCTGGCGCTGACCCATGCCGAACTCAGCGCCGATGAACTGGCCGCGCGCCTGCGCTCGAGCGATCCGCCCATCGCGACTCTGCCGATCATCACCTTGCCGATCATTGCGCGCGTGGAAGACGGGCGAGTCCTGATTGATCTGAGGACGGTGTTTCCGGAACAAGATGACATCTTGAAAGAAGCACTCGTAGCGCTCGATCGATGAGCTCGCATTATGATCTCGAATTATGAAAGGAAGCCTATGCGCAACCTGGCCTGCACCATACTGCTGATTGGATTCTGTTTCTCCGCCGCATCGGCACAGGACGCGGCGACTGGTTCCGGCGTCAAAATCGGCGAAGACCGCAGCCAATGGATCGAGCACGTGATGCATTCCATCTCGGCCATTAAGCCGGGGATGACCCGCAAATCCTTGTCACGCATGCTGATCGAAGATGGCGGTCTTCAGGTACGTCAGCACACACGGTACTTGTACAAACCGTGTCCTTATATAAAAGTGGAGATCGAATTTGCGCCTGCGGATGAGGGATCGACCTGGAGCCCCGACGACAAGGTCATCTCGATATCGCGGCCCTATCTGGAGTATCCAGCCGCTGATTAGTTGAAATCTCATGATCGTTGGCACAGGAATTGACATCGCCGAAGTTCCGCGCATTCGCAAGTCGATCGAGCGCTTTGGGCAGCGTTTTCTCGACCGCATTTTCACCGCCGGCGAGATTCGCTATTGCGACTCCAAAGCAAATCGCGAGGAACGCTACGCCGCGCGTTTTGCCGCGAAAGAAGCTGCGATGAAAGCTCTGGGCACGGGATGGAATCATGGCGTGCGCTGGCGCGACTGCGAAGTTGCCAGGAAACCGGGCGGGCGTCCGACCATGGTGTTTCATGGCAAGGCCGCGGAATTCGCCGTGAGCCTGGGCGTGAAGCACATCGCTCTCTCGATCTCTCACACCGAGGAGCAGGCGATTGCGCAAGTGATCCTCGAGAGCTAAAGCTACGGCGGCAGGCGGCAGGCGTCGGGCTATGCGCGGCCTACGCGAGAATGCGCCTGCCGGCAATCGTTCCAAAGCCGGAAGCCGGAAGCCCGACCCCAATCTGCTAGACTGTCCGCTCCTATTTCCTATGGCCGTCATCGCTCCCACGCTCTCATCTCCTCCGCAGGCCACCACTCCCGAACGAACGCTGCTCTCGGGCCTTGCGCTCACCAGCTTTGCCGCGCTGTTGCTGGAGTTGTCTTTGACGCGGCTTTTTTCGGTCGTGCTGTTCTATCACTTCGCGTTTCTGGCGATCTCGATCGCGCTGCTGGGTTTGGGCGCGGGAGGCGTTTTCGCATATTTGTGGAAGAGCAAGCTGGCAAAATTTGCCACGCGCACTCTGGCCGCCAGACTCTGCGCGCTGAATGCGCTCGTGATTGTGGGCGTGCTCGAAATCGTGCTGCACGTTCCGGTCGCGCTCGACGTCACAGGAAAGAATTTCTTCCGGCTAACGGTCCTTTACCTGACAGCGGCCGTGCCTTTCTTTCTGACCGGTCTGCTGTTTTCTATTGTGTTTGCCCGCGAGTGCGCGCACATCCCCCGGCTTTACGGTGCGGATTTGTGCGGCGGCGCGCTGGCGTGCCTGGCGGTCGTTCCGCTGCTGAACTGGCTGGGCGGCCCGAATGCAATTCTGGTGTCCTCCATCGCACTGGCGTGTGCCGCGATGATCTGGGCCGGCCCCGGTTCGGCGCGCAGAAATGCCGGCGTGTTGGCGCTGGCGCTGATCGCGCTGACCGCCGCGAATTATTCCGGACGGCTGATCGATGTGGTCTACGCCAAGGGAATGTTCCGCGATCCCGCCTGGGTGGAATTTGCGCGCTGGAATGCGCTGTCGCGCGTGGAGGTTGACCGTCAGGGTCAAGCCAAAGCCATCGTGATCGACGCCGACGCCTCCACTTACATCATGAACGCCGACGTATCGCGCTGGCACCAAACCGAGTGGGAGCGCGCCTTGATGTCGGCCCCGCCCGCATTGGCCAATGTTCTGCGTCCGCACGGGGAGTTTGCCATCATCGGACCCGGCGGCGGCGTGGATGTGCTGCGCGCCGTGGCCAACGGCAGCCCCAGCGTCACCGGGATCGAAATCAATCCCATCATTGCGACCACCATCATGCGCGGCCGCTATGCCGATTACGCGCAGCATCTTTACGAACGGCCAGACGTGCACATTCACGTTACCGACGGCCGCTCGTATTTGCGTTCAACCCAACAACACTTTGATGTCGTGCAGATGACGCTGGTGGATACATGGGCTTCGACCGCGGCCGGAGCTTTCGCACTCAGCGAGAACAATCTCTATACAGTCGAAGCCTTCCGCGAATATTTCGACCACCTCAAGCCCGAAGGAATGATCGCGATAACGCGCTGGGAGTTTCGCGAGCCGCGCGAAGCCCTGCGCGTGGTCGCAGTGGCGATCGAGGCGCTGCATCGGCTGGGCGTGGCCAATCCCGCGCACAATTTTATTGTCGCTTCGCAGGGAGCGATGAACGAAGACGGAATTCCGGTTGTCGTGCTGGCCAAGAAAACGGCGTTTACCGCGGCGGAAGAAGCCGCAGTCGTCACTCACTTGCAGGCGTACCCGCAACTCCACGCGCTGTATCTGCCGTCGCAGCCGGGCCAGAATCCGTTTTCGCAGTTGATCGCCGGCAACGATCCTGCCGCGTTCGCCCGCAACTACGCCTATAACGTGGCCCCGGTCACCGACAACGCGCCCTTCTTTTTTTTCACGTTGAAGCCATCGCAGATTTTGGGAGAAAAGAATCTGCGCCACGGCATCGATTGGAAAGTGAATCTGGGCGTGCTGGTATTGGTGCTGGTACTCGCGATTTCCCTGGTTGCAGTAGTCATATTTCTGATTCTGCCGCTGGCATGGAAGCGGCCCGAAGGCGAAACCCGCGGAAAAGCCCGCGCCTCGCCGCTGTTCTACTTTGTGGCCGTCGGCCTGGGCTACATCCTGGTGGAGATCGCTTTCATCCAGCGCTTTGTGCTGTTTCTCGGGCACCCCACGTACGCGCTCACGGTAGTGATTTTTCTGCTCATGCTGTCCAGCGGCGCCGGCAGTTTGTTTTCGCGCGTATGGCTGCCCCGCGCCGAGACGGTCTGGCTCCCCTTGCTGCTTGTGGTGGTCACACTGGGCACGTATGTCCTTCTTCTTCCCAGCCGTCTGGCGGCGCTGGTCGGGATGCCTTTCAACTTCCGCTTGCTGGTCAGCGCAATCCTCCTGGTTCCCTTGGGATTCATCATGGGCATGCCGTTTCCCACAGGGCTGCGCGCCCTGGTGGCGAAATCTTCAGGCCAAATTACCGACGACAACGCAGTCGAGTGGGCCTGGGCCATGAACGCCGCGGCCAGCGTCTTAGGATCCGTGCTCGCCATGGTGATCGCGATTCAATTCGGCTTGACCGCCACGCTCGCCAGCGGCGCGGCCGCCTATCTGCTGGCGTTGTGCGCGATGCCGGCATTAACGGCCAAGGCAAACTGACCCAATGCACCGGCCCATGTTCTTAAAGGCAAACAACGGCCCCCAAATCGCCTTCCCGGAAATCCAAAGGAGCAGGGCGTCCGCTTCACATCCGCAATTTGTTATCATGCTGCGATGCGCAATTCCCGACTGGCGTTATGAGGAAATCGATTGCCTAGCCAGAAGCAACTCAAGTGGTCGCAACTCAAAGTTGGAATCACGGTCATTGCCGCCAGCCTGACCTTGGGTCTGCTGCTGTTCCTGATGTCCGGAACGTCGGGGCTGTTCACCGAGCGCATCACCCTGCTCTCCTACTTCAATAATGCCGGCGGCTTGCGCCAGGGAGCTCCCGTGCGCTTGAGCGGCGTCGATATCGGCAACGTCGCGCACATCCACATCGTGAGCGAACCCGATAAGAAACTGACGCCGGTCGAAGTCACCATGAAGGTCAGCACCAAATACGGATTTAACCTGCGGCGCGACACCATCTGCCTGCTGCGCACTTCGGGAGTCCTGGGCGAAACCTATGTAGACCTCGACAGCGCGCTGGCCACCGGACCGTCGGCTCAATCGGGCGATGTGCTGGCCACGCGCGAGCAGGCCGACTTTGAAGACGTGGTCGTAACCAGCCAGGGCACGCTGCAGAACATGGACGCGCTGCTCAAGCGCGCCGACCGCATTATGGCCTTCGCCGAGAGCGGCAAGGGATCGCTGGGCAAACTGATTTACGATCCCACTCTCTACAATCGCTTCTCGGCTACGGTCGCCGATTTCCAGAAGATCGTCGATCAGATCAGCAGCGGCCAGGGCAGTCTGGGCGCGCTCATCAGCCGCAACGACGCCTACGACAAGTTTCTCGCCACGCTTGACAAGATGAACGGCGTGATCGATGACATCCAGCAAGGCAAGGGCACGGCCGGAAAATTCCTGAAGGACCCCACACTCTACAACAACGCCAACGACACGATTGCGAACCTGAAGCAGATATCGGGCGACATCAACGCCGGCAAAGGCACGCTGGGCCGACTGAGCAAGGATGAGGAACTCGCAAAGAAACTCGACACCACCATCACCAAGCTTTCGCAGCTCACCACGGAACTGGAGGCCGGTCAGGGCACGGCCGGCAAACTGTTCAAGGACGAATCCCTCTACAACAATGCCAACCAGATGCTCGTCGATACCCACGACCTGCTGAAAGCATTTCGCGAGAATCCGAAAAAGTATCTCAGCATCAAGCTGCACATTTTCTGAGCGGCTCACTACTGTATTCTGATTTCCGCGGCGCTACTTTTTCGATAGTGTCCTAACTTCAAGATGTCATTCCGAACCGGCGCGAAGCGCCGGTGAGGAACCTGCTGTTTGCGGGGGCCTCTACGACGCGCTCAAGCGGAGGCACGACAACTTAGGACACCACTACCTTTTCTTCTTAGGTGGAGAGAACACCGCCGACAGCCGAACCACATCATCTTCCGACAGCGCGTAAGAACTGCCCAGCGGACCGGTCAGAATGCGGTTGACCGCTTCCAGCGATTGGCCGGTAGTGTGAGCAAGAAATTTCGACCACTGCCCGGCGACCGCAGCCCGCTCTTCGCCGCTGGCATCGGAGCAAAACTCGCGCGCCGCCGCTTCTGGCGACCCGTATTCCTCCTGCATATCCTGATGCAGATAGCCGCGCAGAAAACTGCGCAAGTCCGAAAAATCGGAAGCGGGGAATGCATCTTCCTTATCTTTGTCTTTCTTATCCATGACCTCTGTCATCCATGCCCTCCTCATCGATGGAAACCGGCGCCGGTTCCTTCGCAGCACGATCGACCGTCATTGCCGGCACTCCGGGTACGCGGTGAGCACGTGATAGCTCGCGGGCGCATCCCACTTCAGCACGATCAGCGCGTGCGCGCACGGGTCCACGCTTTCGCTGCCGCGGCGCAAGGTGCGTCCAAAGGGATGCGCCGGGTCGCCATCGTAGTCGAGCACAAGATTAGGATGCCGGTTACGCTCCAGCCAGCGGGAAATCTTGTTATTCTGCTCGGCGATCGCCGAGCCCACCGCAGCTTCTGCGCTTGCCCGGTCATTCCACGTGGAAGCAGCAGAGATATTTCGTTCGTGATCCAGGCGTTCGCGAAGCTGCGCATCCGTCCGCCCAACGTGCTTGTGCAGTGTATGCCCGCCCGCGGCTTCGTCCTGGGTTAAATCGCGCTCGGAAAGATCGCGCTGGGAAAGCCCGCCGGAAGCCGCTTTGCCCGGCTGCGATTCGTGCTGCGAACTCCCTGAAAACGGCGCGGGCCCGCTCGTTCCGCTGGCCGGAGGCCGCGTGCAGCTGGCCACTACAGCCAGGGCAACAATCGCAATCCCCGCTTCAAGCCAGCGCATGCGTCCTCTCGTGAAACTTGTGAAAGTGTCCTTGCCGGCGCTCAATTCCGCACGATTCTACTAGACTTGAACCAGCTCTACTAGACACGCGACCGGAGCAGACTCCGCGACCGCTATGCACGAATCGTTAGCCGATTTCTTCCGCGAGAACTTTCAGGCCCATCGCGACCAGCCTGCTTACCGCCAGCGCCGCGGTTATCGCGCCCAGACGTTTACCTATGGCGACGTCGCGGACTTGGCCGGGCGCTTCGCGCATCATCTCGCATCGCAGGGAATCGGCAAAGGCGACCGCGTCCTGCTTTGGAGCCGCAACTGCGCCGAATGGGTTGCCGTGTTTTTTGCCGGCGCGCTCACCGGAGTGATCGTCGTCCCCATGGACGACGGCGCGTCCCCGGACTTCGCCGCCCGCGTCTGCAGTCAAGCCGGGGTGCGCCTCGTGATCGCATCGCGGGAACATGCACAGGAATGCGCGGCTGCAGGTTTGGCGATTCCAACGTTTATCCTCGAAGACTTGACTCTAGTGGATGCAGAGAAGCCCGCTCTGCCTGCGCTTTCGACGAAGCCAGAGGATGTGCTGCAAATCGTATTCACGTCCGGCACGACCGCCGATCCCAAAGGCGTGGTCATCACCCACGGCAACGTGCTGTCGAACATCGCGCCCCTCGAAAAAGAGATGCGCGCTTACCTCAAGTATGAGCGCTTCGTGCATCCCGTGCGGTTCTTGAACCTGCTGCCGCTCAGCCACGTGTTCGGACAGTTTCTCGGAATGTATCTGCCGCCGATCCTGGGCGGCACGGTGATTTTTCAGGATGAGTTGAAGCCCTCGGAGGTGATCGACACGATCCGCCGCGAACGCGTCTCGGTGTTGGTGAGCGTGCCGCGCGTGCTCGAATCGCTGAAACAGAAAATCCAGCGCGATGTGGAAGACCGCGGCCAGAGCGAAATCTTCCAAAGAACCTTTGCGGCCGCCAAAGATAAACATTTTCTGCGCCGCTGGTGGATGTTTCGCAGCTTCCATCGGCAGTTCGGCTGGAAATTCTGGGCCATGATTTCCGGCGGCGCAGCCCTGGACCGCGACACCGAAGAGTTTTGGGGGCGGCTGGGATACGCCGCCATTCAAGGCTACGGACTGACCGAAACCACTTCGCTGATCAGCGTGAATCATCCTTTTCGGCTGGGCAAGGGATCGATTGGCAAAGTACTGCCCGGCCGCGAAATCAAGCTGGCCGAAGACGGCGAAATTCTGGTGCGCGGCGGTGGCGTGGCCTCCGGCTACTGGGACGCGAGCGGAGCGCACACAGTTGCCGGCGCCGATGGCTGGTATCGCACCGGCGACGTCGGCGCGCTCGATGACGCGGGCAACCTCTACTTCAAAGGTCGCAAGAAAGAAACCATTGTTACGCCCGGCGGAACGAATGTGTATCCCGAAGATTTGGAAGCGGCTCTGCGGCAACAGCCCGAGGTGAGAGATTGCGTGGTGGTGGGCATTGAGCGCGGAGGAAATTCGGAACCGTGTGCCGTCGTGATTCTCCGAGAGAACGGCCTGCGCGAAACCAGCGATCTGGAAGCGCTCGAAGCGGCGGTCCGCCGGGCGAATGAATCGCTGGCGGAATATCAGCGCATGCGCCTGTGGATGGAATGGCCGCACCAGGATTTTCCCCGCACCAGCACGCAGAAGCCGCGACGAAATCTGATTGCCCAGGCGGCGAGCCAGAAGTTGCTGCAGCCAAACGCAGATGTCGCAAGCGCAACCGGGCCGCTGGGCGAATTGATGTCGCGCATCACGGGACGCCCCATGCCAGCTTTGAACGAAAATGCGCGGCTGGATTCGGATCTAGGCCTCAGCTCGCTGGATCGCGTCGAATTGCTGAGCGCGCTCGAAGACCGCTACCAGGTTGATCTGAGCGAAGCGCGCTTCAGCAGCGTTGCAACAGTCGGCGATCTGGAGCGCATGCTGCGCGGAAAAGCGGACGGGCCCGACGCCGGAAAAACGCAAGCAGCGCAACCGCAGATCGCTCTCTATCACTACCCAGCCTGGGTCTTGCATTGGCCGGTCACGTGGCTGCGCCTGCTCGCACATTACCTGCTGATGCGGCCGGCAATCGTGCTGCTGGGCTGGCCACGCATCGTCGGTCGCGAACATCTGCAAGGAATCCGTGGACCGCTGCTGGTGATTTCCAACCACCTCGGCGACTTCGATCCGGGATTCATTCTCACCGCGCTGCCCGTGCGCTTCCGCCATCGTCTAGCCATTGCCGCCGGAGGCGAAACGCTGCAAGCGCTGCGCACGCCGCCGCCAACCCGGGGATTCCTGCTGAGACTCTTCGACCGCGTGAAATGGACGCTCGGCGTGTCCCTGTTAAATCTGTTTCCGCTGCCCCGCGAAGCTGGGTTCCGCAAGAGCTTTGCCTACGCCGGCAAAGCGGTCGATCAGGGTTACAGCGTGCTCGTCTTTCCCGAGGGCCGGCATACCAAAGATGGCAAGCTGAATCCGTTTCGTGCCGGCATCGGACTGCTGGCGCAAAACCTGGGCATTCCGGTTTTGCCCATGCGCATCGACGGGCTGTTTGAAGTGCAACAAGCGGGCAGAAGATTTGCCGCTCCATGGAAGATCAGCGTGCAAATCGGGAGGCCGATGACGTTTCCACCCGAAACTGATCCAGCGCAAATTGCCGCCGCGCTACGACAAGCCGTAGAGAAGCTCTAACCAATATGAATGTGAACATTGAATGTAGCGCGGGCGCCCGCGCCACATAACGCCCTACGGGTCGACCTCGATCTTCGCCATCATCCCGGCATCCTCGTGGTCGAGCACGTGGCAATGGTAGACGAACGTTCCCGCAATATTAGGATCGCGGAAGTCCATGCGCACTGTGATGCTTGGATACGGCCCCGTGCCAGGCCAGAAGGGCATGTTGTAAGTGTCCTGCAGGACAGGTGTCGCCAATGGAACTCCGTTCACCGACAGCACCAGGAAGTGAATCTGATGCATGTGAAACGCGTGTTCTTCCGAGGTGTGGTTCTCGATCGTCCAGTCTTCCACGGCTCCGACTTTGGTGACAATGGCAGGCGGTTCGTCAATGCTGAACAGCTTAGGAATCTGTCCATCAACAGTAATGAAGAAGCTGACCGGAGGATTCGATCCCAACGGCGCTTCCGAAAAATAGAGTTTTCGCTGCGTGGTCGCCTTGATCGTCTCCAGGCCGGCGAACCGCTGCGTCACTTTCGCTGCAGAGGCCACTACGGGCGCGGTCGGAACGATCTGCGCCGCCTGCCGGCTCACCGATTGGTTTACTGATGACGACGAACTGGTCGAGATGTTCGCCAGAAGCTGCACCGCGTTGGCGTTGCCCACCGGGCCGGTGTTGAATCCATTGTTCACAAAAGTTGCGGCCTGGCCGGCGGGCGGCGCGGTCACAATAAACTCCGCCCGTCCCGCTGGAGGAATATTGATCGAGGTCACGAATGGATCGTTGGTGACCGGCACGCCATCCAGCGAAATGATCTCCAGGTTCTGCGGCGTCGATCCGAACAACATGGAGAGCGAAAGAAATGCCTGCGTGGTGGAGTTGGCCACGCGCCAGAACTGTTTCTCGCCGGGCGCCATCTCGATGATCGGCGACGGGCTCACCGGATACAGCGCCGGCTCATAATTCAGCGTGAGCTGGTACGGTCCCGGAACCCACGCGGCAAAGTTCAAGAATTGCTGGCGAATCACAAAAACGCGTTCTTTCAGTCCCGAAACCTGCGGCTTGACCTTCTCGATTCCGTTGATGATGATCGCTCCCGCGGCCCCGCCGTTCACCTGCAGCGCCGAGTAGCCATGCGGATGCGGATGGTACCAATAAAGTCCCGGCGGCTCATTGGTAGGAATCTGAATCGAGTACTGGAACGGCGTCGGGCCGGGCTGGATCAGCGTGGTGAGGACGTCGTCGCCATGGCAAACCGGCGGAACGTTCAAGCCATGAAAATGAATATTTGTGGTGTTGAGGTCTTCGAAAGTGTCCACGCAGGGATTGGTTGACGTGCTCGCCTTCGCATGCGAGTGCCCCATGTGAGCTGTGGCGGCGAACTTGTTGTTAGCCGCGGTCGGCGGAGTTGCGTTGAGCTGGTTGGTGAAATCGATAGTCAGCGTGTCGCCGGGGTTCAACCGCAATGTAGGCGCTTCGATCATGCCCGCGGACGAAGTGTAGTCGTAGCAATAGTGCGCGAAGCCCAGGCTGTCGACCCCGTTGCGCATGGTCAACGCCAGCGCGAGCAATCCGTTCTGGCTGCTCAGGCTGAGCGCATCCTGCACCACGGTGCCAGGGCTGGGCCGCAAAGGACACTCCGGTAACTGCGCCGCAGCGGCCACACAAACCCCGGCCACGACGGAAACGGCCAACATCAATCTGGTAAAGCTGCGCGTCAGAAACCTGGACATATTCCACTCCTGAGAATTCGTAAGGCACACGGCAGACTAAAACTGCCGCGGCGGATAAACTCCTATCGAAAGCAACGACGTGCTGGAGGGGTCTGCAACCGGAGATCCGGCCTGCTCCGTCAACGTGCAGGTGCTGCCGGTCGAGGTCACATTCACCGCTGCCACCCCGGACTCCGCGCCGAACTCCGCCAGATACACAACCGAACCCGTTCCGCTGTTCTGTTCGGTTACCGGGCTGTCGAGAAAAATCCAGCCGATGTCGAACCCCTTCAATTGGCCGGAACTGCATCCTGGGGTGAGCGTACCGGTCGTGGCATTGAAGAACGCCGCACTGACTTTTCCGATGCTCGTGTTGGCGATGTAGAGAAGCGTTTCGTCTGGGCTGAGATAAACGCTGGCAGAGTCTCCGGCACTGCCCAGGTTGTAAAGCACCGTCGGGGTCAGCTTGCCGGAAGAAATGTCGGAGACCTCGACCGTCATCATGCTCGACTGGTCGCCGAAGATGGCGTAGTGGCCGTCCTGTGTAATGTCGACCCCGGCGGGAAAGCGGCTGGTGGAATAGCCGGTGGCGTTCTGCAGATCGCCGTTGGAGACGGGAACGCCTGCGGAAATGTTAAACGACTCAATCGACCCGTCGCCGTAGGTCACCACCATCATGTTGCCGTTCACAGCCATCCCCTTTGCAATCCCCAGGTTCTTGCCGACCACAGAAATGTCGGCAATAAAACTCAGGGCGCAGCCGGGCTGGATCGAGAAAGTGCCAATCGTACTGGACGAACTGAAGTTCGCCCAAAGATAGGTTCCGTTGTTCGCCAGGCCGATGCCGTTGTCCACGCCGCTGTCGGTGATGGACCCGGAAAAGTTGCCCACGACCTGAAGACCGGAGATGCTGAGCCCGGAAACGGCGTCCGATCCCCCCACCGACAAGTACGCGCAGGAATCGGAATTATTGAGCACGCTGACGCGATTGGCATTGAAAAATCCGCCGCCCGAGCCGCTCGCGCCCTGACTCACCTGGGTTGGGTCCTGAGGCAAGCCGCTGGATGAGACGGTGTATACGGTTGAGGATGTAGCCGCCGTATGGTACGGCAGGTCGTTATTGGCAATTACATAATAGGTGGTCGTGGTCTTCGAGGCCGGCTTTCCCGCTTGGGCAAACGCCGCGCAGGAAACCAGAATTGCAAAAACCGCGATTTCAAGAGGAACACAGAACCGCAGGTACTTCATGACATTTTCCTTTTTGGCGAACCGTTTCATCCTCAATCACCCGGACGCTGCCGGGCAAGTTATCCAGGTAACCGGCAATGCCGCCGTTTGAATTCTTGTTAAGATGGCGTCATCCCGAGCGTAGCCGTTTTTCAGGCGGAGCGAGGGATCTCCCGATCCACCCGCCCTAATTAAGGGAGATTCCTCGGCCCGCTGGTGAAAACGCGGGTCCGTCGGAATGACGCCGCACTACGATTCAATTCAAACTGATCCATTACCAGGTAACCTTGCGCCCGCTCATACCTTCCTTGTAAATGAAAACAGGCGCTGCGCTTCTTCGTTCGATCACGAAGAAGCAGCGATCGCGAAGTAGCGCAGCACCTGGGAATCACTCCAATTTACAGCTCAGACCGCCTCTGCAAGGCGATCTGTCAGTTCACGATCCGTTAGTTGATGGTAACCGGAGTTCCCGCCGAGGCGATTCCGGAGGAAACCACGTAGATCGTGGCGGCGCCGCTATGAATCGCTGCCGGGACGTCGAACTGTGCCTGTACCAGCTTCGATCCCGTCTGCACGCCGGGCGTCCAGTTATGCGTCCGGCAGTAGACCACGTCGCCCTTCGAATCCACGATGCGGACCAGCGGCCAGTTGGTATCGCTCTGGTTGTCGTCACCGTAAGTGGAACCCTGCGATTGGCCAGTGAACTGCGTTCCGGCGATCTTGTTGTTCTTGGAACCAGCCGTTAGCGTCGCCGCTACGTGACTCACGGTCGGGGCGCATCCGGTGCAAGGCGAGCCCACGGGCGTGTAAATTTCCACGGTCGAGGAGAAGTCGGTGAACAGGACCTGTCCGGTCGGAAGCAGAACAAAACCTCCGACATAGGATGAGTCGATGCTCGCGTTGGTAGGAGCGGTCGTCGGATTCAGGACGCTGCCATCCCACTCGTAGAAGGCGCTGCCGGTTTCAAAAATGCCCTTGCTGGCATCGAGCAGAACGTTGCCATCGGGGAGTTCCGAACCTGGACCGTCAGCGATGTCGTAAGTGCTGGGGAACGTTGGACCCGCCGTCCAGGTACCCGTCGTGGTGTCGTAATTGGAGGTGTTGCCCGCACCGCAGGCATTGGCGCCGGTCCAGAAGACCGTGCCACCGGGGCGCAGCGCGCCAGGACCTTCTTCATAGGAAGCCCCGCCTTCGCCACCGCAGCTGGACGCGGAATCCCACAGCTGAACAATCGTGCTGCCGGCACTCGACCAGGTTCCTGTGGTGTAGTTGTAGATTTCCGAGTTCGTTCCTGTCTTGCTGTAGCTGTTGACGTAGGCGTCGACGGTCAGGACGTTGCCGTCGGGCAGCATTACCCAGCCCTCTTCGTCGTTTTCATCGGACTTGCCCGTGCCGGTGATGGTCCAGGTAGTGGTGGTTCCGCTCAGGGTCAGCAGGGCCTGTGCCGTGGTGCAGCAGTTGGCCAGCATCATGTGGCCGCTGGGAAGCATAATGCTTTCCGCGTCACCGATTGTGGTCCAGCCGCTGGGAGCGGTCGTGCTGGTCCAGGTGTTGGTCAGCGGGTTGTACAGGGCGCCCTTGGTCGTCCACACGCCGGAGCCGTTGTTATATTCGCCGCCCGCGATCACTACGTCGCCATTCGGCAGCAGCTGCGAAGCGAAATAGAGAGGGTTGTAGCCGCTGGGCAGTGTGCCTGCGTTCACCCAGGTTCCGTTCAGATAGCTGCCGGTCTTGTCCGGGATCAGGCGATACCAGGGATCGGAGTGGTTCGAGAAGTACATGCTGTTCACAAGCACAGAACCGTCGGACAGCATCAGGGCGTGGGCAACCGGAGAGGTGGGAGCGTTGGTGAGCTTCGTCCAGGTTCCTTCTTGGAACTGGGCACTTGCGAGGCTGCAGAGAACCAGCGACGCGAGCATAGCGATTCCGAGCGTGCGGAGGGCCTTCATAGGGTATTTGAACCTCACTTTTTGAGTGTTGAGATGGGCTTCGGTTTGCGGACTCCCATGCGCTCGCCACAGAACGAGTCCCCCTGGGTTGAGTCCGACTCGAAGTCTAAGAGTCCGCGAGATTATAACCCGCTTTGCCGCTTCCACAGCCAGTTGTCACGGAAAAATTACAAAATTAAATCGCCGTTCACAATGTCGCAAGAACTTGCATATTTCTCAAAAGTCCCTGCAAACCTTCGCGCCCATTTTCGCAACACGCGATTTTGACTTCAGAGGGCCGAAGTGCCCCGGGTCGAAAGACTCACAAGGGCTGGACTCGACACACACGGACCGGAACCCGATTGTGAGGATGGGATTGTGATGTCATTCCTCACCGAGTCGCAGACTCGGTGAGGAACCTGCTGTTCGTTTTTTCCCGGCCGCAAAGCAGGTTCCTCACCGGGTTTAGCGCCCGGTTCGGAATGACATCGATTTAAGGAGGCTTACTTTAAGGAGCTTCACTCCTCATCGTTGGATTCCTCCACGGTCTGATCCGCTTCGATCCGAATCGCCGGCGCCTGTTTCTCATGCAGGCGGCGATTGAGCGCCGGCACATCGGATTTCTTGAACTCCGTCCATCGTTCCAGTACACCGGCGCCTCCATGCTCGGTAGAGGCCAGCGCGTCGGATTGCGCTGCGGTCGGCGCGGCATCGACCTGCCAGATCTGCCCATACAACGACGCGGCGTCGCCGTTGACTCGAGTCAGCGTGGCCTGCGCGGCGGTTGGCGTCAAAGGTCCTCCAGGCCCGCCGACCACTGCCGCCAGCTTCTTTTTGAAATCCGCGAAATCGTTCTGCGTTTCGCCCTTGGCCTGCGCAGTCCGCTCTTCGATCTGCTTGCGAATCGATTCGGCTTCCGCTAAAGCCTGTGAGGTTTCGCTCATGATCGTGGTCACGCGCAACTCGGCCTGAAGTTTCTTGTCCAGTTCGAGCGGCGAAATCTTGACCCGCGGATCCATCTTCACCGTCAGCGAGGCGTTGACGGTTTTGCCGTCGACCGTCAGGCGAACGCTGTAACTCCCCGGCATAGCCGTAGGACCGAGCGGCAGCCGTGGCGTGTCATGCGCAATCGCGGCGATCGGATATTCGTAGCGCGAAGAACCCGGAGCCGCATAGTGCAGATCCCATATCCAGCGGTGCATGCCGGCGGCGGTGGAAAGCTGCGCCGGCTTGCGCACCCAGTACAGCGGGATCAGTTGTTTGCTCAACTCCTCCTCGCTCACCTCCGGTTTGTCGGTGCTGGAATAGCGCCGCACCGCATGTCCGTGGGAATCGAGAATCTCGAGCGCAACCGACTTCGCGGCCGTTGGCAGATAGTAATCGAGCGCGGCGCCATCCGGCGGATTCGGTGCCGCCGGCTCATCCGGAGGAAGCGGCGTATCGGTATTGGTGTCGCGTTGCACGCGATACGCGGGCGCGGGCGTAAACAAATGCACCGACTTCGTCACATCCGCGGAAACTTCGCGCAGCGCCGCGATATCGTCGAGAATCCAGAACCCGCGCCCATGCGTGGCCACGATCAGGTCATTGTCGTGCACCCACAAATCGCGCATGGACGTGTGCGGCAGATTCAGCTGCAGCGATTGCCAGTGGTCGCCGTCATCGAAAGAAACCCAGACTGCGTTTTCCGTCCCGGCAAACAGAAGGCCGACGTGATCCGTATCTTCGCGCACCGTATCGACCGCGCCGAAATCAGGCAAGCCCGCAGTGATCAGCGTCCAGGTCTTGCCGCCATCGTGCGTGCGATAGATATAGGGATGCATGTCATGAATGCGCAGCCGGCTGACGGATGCGTAAGCCGTCTGCTCATCGAAGTGCGAGGCCACGATCTGCGTGACCTTGCTCCACGGCGTCAGCTCTTTGGGAGTGATCTCGGTCCAATTCTTCCCGCCGTCGTGCGTGATCCACATCAGGCCGTCGTCGGTGCCCGCCCACAAGGTGAGAGGCGTCCGGAACGAGGGCGCCAGTGCGTAAATCACGCCCCGCGACTTCTCCACTCCTTTATTGAACCGCGCGCCCACGCTGTCGGGCACGCCGGGATTCTCTCGCGTAAGGTCCTCGCTGATCTGCTGCCACGATTTGCCCCCGTCGGTCGTCTTGAATAAAAAGTTGGTCGCGTAATACAACGTGTGCGGATCGACCGGCGAGAACATCAGCGGCTCAGTGCGATTGGCGCGGTACTGCGAGTTGCGCAGCGGGATGGGAGTCACATTCTGCACCTGCCCGGTGGACAAGTGATATTTCGAAACCTCGGTTCGCCCGCCGCCGTAAATTATGTCAGGATCGGAAGGATCGGGAGCCACGTAACCGTATTCGATTACGCCGACCGGATGCCAATCGCGAAAGGTGATCGCGCCATCGTTGTTGCGCGATGAAATGCAAACCGAGCCGCTTTCCTGCTGTCCGGCGCACACGCGATAGGGGAACGAATCGTCGGTAATGGCGTGATAAAGCTGCGCCGTCGGCTGGTTGTACCACGAACTCCAGCTCTCGCCGCCATTCACCGTAACCAGCGCGCCCTGGTCGCTGACCAGCAAAATAATTTTGCCGTCGTTGGGATTGATCCACAGATTCTGGTAGTCGTCGCCGCCGGGAGCGCCGCGAAAGCCCGCCCAGGTCTTGCCGCCGTCCGTCGAGCGCATGGTCACGGTGCTGGCCACATAAACCAGGTCGGGATTTTTGGGATCGACGCGCGGGATGGGAAGATCGCCTCCGCCAATTCGGCCGGAAGGCCGCGGATCGGCGGTGATCCGCTCCCAGGTTTCTCCTGCGTCATCGGAGCGGTACACCCCGAGCTTGTTCGCCGACGTCGAGGCCGTGGCATACAGCCGCCGCGGATTGCTGGGCGCGATGGCGACGTAGATTTGCGCGAGATCGTTGGGCAATCCGTTGGTCAGCGGATGCCACGTGCCGCCGCCGTCGGTCGACTTAAACAATCCGCCGCCGCTGCCGTTGAATACGTTGCTGTCTTCCCATGGACCTGCGCGCACTTCCCACATCGATGCGTAAACCGTGTCAGGATTCGAGGGATCGATCTCGACATCGGATCCTCCAACGTTCTCGTCCGTCCCTATGACTTTCTGCCAGGTCGCGCCGCCATCGGTGGAGCGATAGATGCCGCGTTCTTCATTGGGCCCAAACGGGTGCCCGAGCACAGCCGCGAAAACTTTATTCGGATCGCGCGGATCGACCGCCAGCGCAGGAATCTGCTGGCCATCCTCCAAGCCGAGGTGAGTCCATGTCTGACCGGCGTCGGTGGATTTATAGATGCCGTTGCCCACCGACAGATCGGGACGCACCAGTCCCTCGCCGCTCGCGACATAAACAATATTCGGATCGGAAGGAGCCACCGCGATCGCGCCGATCGATTGCGTGGATTCGTGGTCGAAGATGGGATTCCACGTGCGCCCGTAATCGTCGGACTTCCAGACTCCGCCGTTCACCTGGCCCACGTAGAACACATTGGGCTGGCTGGGCACGCCACCGGCCGCGCGCGTGCGGCCGCCGCGGAACGGACCGATCATGCGCCAATGCAGATCCTGGTAGGTGTTTTCGGGAATCTGCGCCCAGACTGTGGCCGCGCACAGCAGCAATGCAGCCACACTTCGCCGCGCCAATACCTGGAACGTGTGCAATTTTGCCCCTCCATCTATAGAAAGACGAATACACAGAATCATCTAAGAGTGCAATAACGAAAATCAAGCAGACCAGGAACTAAACTCGGCAATTCGGTAGTCGCTCAATTTTAGAGAGTCGAAGCCGCTCGGAAAAACGCAGTCCTTCGGGGCGCCCCCCCGGTACGCTGAGGCGAAGAAACGGCCAAGGGTGCTGTACGTACGCCGTTGTAGGAACAAACCATAAATATACAATAACGTACGTACAGTGGCGTACATTATTGTCGCTAATTCCCATTTTGGGACGGAAAACATACCCCCTTCGCGCCCGGCGAAGCAAAAAGCCGGTCCGGTCGATTTGTAGAATGCCCCGTGCTGCGACTACAGTGGCCCGTGGCGCGATAGTAAGGACGAGGCTGGCCCCTACCACAGGGGCGGTCATTTTCGTTCGTTAAATCGCATTTAAACGCGTTTCTACCAAGAATCAACAACTTCCACCTACTTTCAACAACTTCCACCTACTTTCAACGACTTAGCAAAAAGCGCGTTTCGAGGCTTCGAGGAGCAGGTTTCCAGATTTCAGAGTTTCAAAGTTTCATGACGGGACTGATGAACTCCTCATGGCCACCACAAACCTCATCAGAGATTCTGTCTTTATAAATGTCGAAGCTTTGCAACCGTAAAATTTTGCAACGTAGAAAACTGAGAACTGAAGACTGAGAACTGAACTTTTCATCTCGCCTTCGCAAAACAAGCACGACGGCCGCGCTCGGGATGACGCCATCCTGGCAAGAATTCAAACTGAGGCATTCCCTGGTCCCCGTTGACGGCATCTTTCGGGCCCGCCTAAGATAAAACCCACCTTTTCTCATGAGCGGTCAAACATGATCAACCAAGCATGATCGGCCAAACCATCTTGCACTACCGCATCACCGGCCAGGTTGGCAGCGGCGGGATGGGTGTGGTCTACGAAGCGGAAGATCTGAATCTGGGACGCAAGGTGGCGCTGAAATTTCTGCCGCCGCAATTGGCCCGCGATCCAACTGCGCTCGAACGTTTTCTGCTGGAAGCGCGCACCGCGTCGGCGCTGAACCATCCCAACATCTGCACCATCTATGCGGTGGAGAACGCGCCGGGCGCGAATGGCGAGGCGCAATCGTTTATCGCCATGGAGTTGCTCGAGGGGCAGAACCTGGCGCAGAAGCTGGCCGCCGGCCCTATGCCCATCGATCGGCTGATCGAGATCGCAACTCAACTTGCCGATGCGCTCGACGCCGCGCATGCCAAGGGCATTATTCATCGCGACATTAAGCCGGCGAATATTTTTGTAACCCCGCGCGGCGTGAAGGTGCTCGACTTCGGCCTGGCGAAACTCGTAGATCCGCAAATGGAGATGGAAACCATCGGAGGGTCCACGGGCATGCCTGCCGCGGCCCAATTGACGATGCCGGGATCGACCGTGGGCACGATCTCCTATATGTCGCCGGAACAGGCGCGGGGCGAAGAACTTGACGCGCGCACCGATTTATTTTCGCTGGGCACGGTTCTGTATCAGCTGGCGACGGGCAGGCTGCCGTTCGAGGGCGCGACCTCGGCCGTGGTTTTTCACGGAATTCTCGAACGGGATCCGTTGCCGCTTGCGCATCTGAATGCGACGGTTCCGGCCAAGTTGCAGGAGATTGTCGCCAAGCTGCTCGAAAAAGACCGCGACCTGCGTTATCAGTCCTCCGCCGATCTGCGCGGAGATTTGAAGCGCTTGAAGCGCGATGTGGAATCGGGGCGAAGAAGCAGCGCAGCGGCACACTCGGGCGCGACTGCAGTTCCCTCTGGGCAGGCGCCTGTGGCGGCAGCCATTTCTGGGTCAGCAGCCCCGATCCCATCGATGCCGGGCGGAACCGGGCCGGGCGGAGCCGGGCCGGTTGAAACCGCGCCGGCTTCGCCCAGGAGACGGCGAGCGAAAGGTTCTTTGCCCGCGGGAGCCGCGCTGCTGCTGGCGCTGTACCTGGCGTTTCATTTTTTCCATCATCCCGCTCCCACCGAGCCCTTTCAGAACTTCACCGTGACCAAACTCACGGATACGGGCACCGCGGTCATGGCGGCGATTTCACCCGACGGCAAGTACATTCTCAGCCTGATGCGCCAGAACGGTGTCGCGGGTTTGTGGCTGCTCAATGTGCCCACCCACAGCAACACGCAGGTGCAGCCGGAGGCCGAAGTGTATTACGCCGGGCTGGCGTTTTCGCCGGACGGAAATTATTTCTATTTTGTGCGCAGCGATCCGGGAAATCCGCTGCTGAAGTTTCTTTACCGCGCGCCGATTCTGGGCGGAACTCCGGAGAAGCTGGCCAGCGACGTCGATTCCAACATCACGTTCTCGCCCGACGGCAGCAAGTTCGCCTTCATGCGCTACGACAATCCGGACCCGGGAAAATACCAGCTGATTATTCGCGAGGTGAACTCGGGCAACGAAAAAGTGCTGGCCAGCGGATCGAACGATCAGCGGCTTTCTACACCGGCATGGTCACCGGATGGAAAAACGATCGCCTGCGTCAAGCTGCACGCGGGCAACGCATACGATACGCTGGAGACGATCGATGCGGCAAATGGGAGCGAGAAAACGATTGCGACTGCCGGAACGCCGATTTTCGAACAACCAGAATGGTTGCCCGATGGACAAGGTCTGCTCAGCATCACGCGCGAACCGACTACCAACTTCAATCGAACTCAGATTTCCTACGTCTCGTACCCCGACGGCAAAATTGCTCCGGTCACACGCGATACCAACGATTATTACTACCTCAGCGTAGCTGCGAGCGGACGCCTGCTCGCGGCGATTCTGAGCGAGGCGCGGTGGAATCTGTATGTGATGCCGGCTTCGGGGGCTACCGCCGAAGCGCGATCCCTCTCATCGACCGCGGCAGACACGAACCTGGGCTGGACGAAAGATAACCGCATCATGGAGGACCAGGGAAACTCGGTGCATCTGGTCGATCCTGCGAATGGGGCAAAGTCCGACATGGCGACGGAGCAAGGGTCGCCAAGCGGGAATCCGTATGCTTGTCCCGACGGTCGCTACATCGTTTTCGATATGGGCTTTCACGCGGGCGACGCGGGGCAGCATGTCTGGCGTCTGGATGCGGGCGGCGGAGGGTTGAAGCAGCTCACCTCGGGTACGGAAGAGAATCATGCGGAGTGCTCGTCCGATGGCCGCTGGGTCTATTTCATTGAGCGGGGCAACGAACAGAACCTGATGAAAGTTCCGATCGACGGCGGGCCCGCGCAAACGGTTTCAACGCTGCCGATGATCAATCAGTTCGATATTTCGCCCGATGGAAAACTGGCCACCTTCGCCACACTGGAGCATTCCCGAGAGCACAAGGAAAGGCTGGCGGTCGTCTCCACGGAATCCGGCCAACTGGTGACGGCGCTGCAGTTTGAGCATGAGATCTTCGGGTCTCCGCGATTCAGTCCTGACGGCAAGGCCGTGGTCTATCCTGCGCGGGCGAACGGTGTGGATAATCTTTGGGCGCAGCCGCTTGACGGTTCTAAAGGCCGTTACATGACCGATTTCAAGACCGAGCACATCTACGACTTCCACTGGTCGTTCGACGGAACGCAGTTGGCGATGGTGCGTGGGCACACGGATTCCGACGTGGTGCTGATTAAGGATTTGCAGGGCAAGGACTCGCAAGGCAAGGATCAAGCGCAGCCCTGATTGCCGGTGAGGCGACATTTTGATTTTCGCCGCGCCGAGGCGCACCATAATTCGTCAAGCGTGATTCGTCAAGCGTGATCCATTAAGCGTGATTCATCGCATGCTCGATCAGGCGATGGTCGGCCGATCATGATCAATCAGACCATCTCGCACTACCGCATCACCGGCCAGCTCGGCAGCGGCGGCATGGGTGTGGTCTATGAAGCCGAAGACCTAAGTCTGGGACGCAGAGTCGCGCTGAAATTTCTTCCGCCGCAATTAGTGAAGGATCGCAATGCGCTCGAGCGTTTTCTGCTGGAAGCGCGAACCGCTTCGGCGCTGAACCATCCCAACATCTGCACCATCCATGCCGTCGAAAATGCGCCCGGCGAAAACGCCGTCAAAAATGGCGAGGAGCAATCGATCAACGCGCAGCCCTTCATCGTGATGGAGTTGCTCGAAGGTCAAAATCTTTCGCAGCGGCTGCTTTCCGGACCGATGCAGACGGCGGCGCTGCTCGAGGCCGCAATCCAGTTGGCCGATGCGCTCGACGCCGCGCATTCCAAGGGCATTGTTCATCGCGACATTAAGCCCGCCAATATTTTTCTCACTCCGCGCGGCCAGGTGAAGGTGCTCGATTTCGGTCTCGCCAAGCTCACGCGTCCGGAAATGCAGATCGACACCCTGGGCGCCACGCAAGACAACGCGCCTGCCGCACATCTGACTACCCCGGGCTCGACCGTGGGCACGGTCGCCTACATGTCGCCGGAGCAGGCGTGCGGCGAAGAACTTGATCCGCGCACCGATCTTTTTTCTCTGGGTGCAGTTCTGTACCAGATGGCGACGGGCAAGCTGCCGTTCGATGGCGCGACCTCGGCGGTGATTTTCAACGGCATTCTGGAACGCGATCCCACGCCGGTGTCGCAGCTCAATCCGTCGCTGCCGGCCAGGCTGCAGGAAATTATTGAGAGGCTGCTGGAAAAAGACCGCGACCTGCGCTACCAGTCCGCGGCCGACTTGCGCGGCGAGCTGAAGCGGCTGAAGCGCGATGTGGAATCGGGCCGCAGGCCGTCGAATTCGGCGCCTGCGCCCGCGGCGTCTGCGGAAACGTCAGCCGCTTCCTCTGGGCAAGCCATGGCGAGCGTAGCAACGTCAACGCCCTCCAGTTCGCCGGCGCAAGTTCCCGCGCCGGCATCTTCCGCGCGCGGAATCGGGCGTTATGTGGTTTCGGGAATTGCGCTGCTGTTGGCGGGCGGGCTGGCGTATTCCATATTCTTCCGAGTGAAAAGCGTGCCCTTTCAGAATTTCACGCTCACCAAAGTGACCGATACGGGCAACGCCGCAATGGTGGCGATTTCGCCCGATGGCAAATACATTCTCACCATGCTGCAGGAAAACGGGCAGTCGAGCCTGCAACTGCGCAACCTGCCGACCAACAGCGTCACCCAGGTGGAGCCGCCGGCCAATGTGCAATACAAAGGGCTGCGGTTCTCGCCCGACGGCAACTATCTTTATTTTGTGCGCACCGATCCCGGCAATGACACCCTCCCGTTCCTCTATCGCGCGCCGCTGCTGGGCGGTGCGCCGGAAAAGCTGGCTGCCGACTTGGATTCCAATGTGACGTTCTCGCCCGACGGCGCGAAGCTGGCGTACATGCGCTATGGCAATCCCAAGCCCGGCGAGTATCAGTTAATCGTGAAGGACCTGCACAGCGGAGAGGAGAAAGCACTGCTGGCTGGCAGTGAGGCAGACGTGGTGAATCATCCGGCTTGGTCGCCCGACGGCAAAGTGATCGCCGTTTACGTGATCCAGCCGCAAGGCGCGCTCACCGGAATCGACGCGATTGACGCGCAGACGGGCAAGCGGACGCCGATTGTGCACAGCGAGGCAATTTTGAACAAGGCCGACTGGCTGCCCGATGGAAGCGGATTGCTTGCCTTGTACCGGGAAAGCAGCAGCAACTATCGCCGCGCGCAACTGGTGCGGATTTCCTATCCCGGCGGCGCGCTGACTCCGGTCACACGCGACGTGAGCAGTTATGACGACTTCAGCGTCGCGCGCGAAGCCGGCATAGTCGCGGCCGTGGCATCCGAGCAACATTGGAATGTGCAACGAGTCGTGGGGACGGGAGAGCCGAAAACCATCGCCAAGGGCGATCAAGAGTTCAAGTTCTCGTGGACCGCCGACGGCCGTCTGCTCACCGACAAGGACTATCGCCTGCGTGCAATCGACGTGAACACCGGCGTACAAACTCTGTTCGGCGCCGATCCCGGCGTGCCCGAGTTCCAGCCGAGTTCGTGCCCGGATGGGCGCCAGGTTTTCGCGCGCTACACTCCAGAGGACAAGAAAATCAGCGTGTGGACGATGGATGCCGCGGGTCAAAATCCAAGACGTGTCTCGAACGGTTCCGACGATTATTTTCCTTTGTGCTCCCCCGATAGCCGCTGGATATATTTTAATGACGTTACATCGTTCACCTTGAAGCGCCTCCCCATGGAGGGAGGGACGCCAACCAAAATCGCTGAAATCGATCGGGGTGCGGCATTTCAAATCTCGCCCGACGGCGCCTCATTGCTGTTCATTACCGTGAGTCACGACGCGGCACACAAAGAACGGCTGCTGGAAGTTGCCGCAGACAGTGGGCAGTTGAGGCGCGAGATACCGCTGCAGAAGGAGCCGTATGGATTTAACATTTCCTACACGCCAGACAGCAAGGCAATCGAATACGTGGTGCGCGACAATGGCGTGGACAACATCTGGCGGCAGCCGCTCGACGGCGGGCCGGGCCGGTTGGAGACGAACTTCCAGTCCGAACGCATCTACACTTTTACCTGGTCCCCGGACGGCAAGACATTGTTCCTGGACCGCGGGCACACGGATTCCGACGTGGTGCTGATCAAAGATCAGGAGCGGCATTAAATTCAATTTCCAGATTCGTAACCGCAGGTTCGTAACAGGGGGTTCGTAACAGGACGTTGGTCACGAAATGAAAGTTTGGACCATGTATAAATCCTTCCGTTTCTGCGCCGTATCGGTGGTGTTGGTAGTTTGCGCCGCGGCCCAGACCGCAACCACTCCAAAGCGCGCGTCCAATGCCGTCTGGATCACCAACGTGTATCTGGTTTCTCCGGAAAGTCTCGATCACATCGAAAAAGGCAGCGTGCTGATTGAAGATGGCCGCATCGCCCGAGTGGAGCGCGGCAGGCTTGACCGCGGAAAGACGGCGAAGAAGCCGGCCGGAGCTACGGTAGTCGAGGGCGACGGACAATATCTGATTCCTGGTCTGATCGATTCGCACGTACACCTGTCGTCGATTCCTGGGATCGGCATGATCCCCAGCGAGTTCAAGCTCGACGAGCCGATGGCCAAGTCGTTTCCCAAACAAGAGGCGATGGTTGACGCTTATCTGAAACAGCTGCCTCGTTCTTATCTATATTTCGGCTACACCACACTGATCGATCTGGTCGCGCCGTTCCCGCAGGTATTGGACGACTTTCGCCGCGAGCCCTTGCATCCCGATTTGTACGGCTGCAATCCATCGATGCCTTTCGCGAACGGTTATCCCATGTCGTACGTGCCGCCGGACGTGCGCTTCGAACTATTTCCCAACTTCATTTACGACCCCGGTCAGGCAGCGAGTATTCCGCCGGAGTACAAGCCTGAAGATCACACGCCTGCCGCCGACGTTGCGCGGGTGAAGGCTGCGGGCGGAATTTGTGTGAAGATTTTTTTCGAGCGCGGCTTCGGCGGAGTCAGGAACCTGCCGGTAATGGGCCCGGAGGTGATTTCAGAAATTCGCAAAGCCGCGACCGACGATGGACTTGTGCTGATGATTCACGCCAATTCCTTCGAGGCGCAGAAATTCGCTGAACAAGGCAACGTGGACGTGATCGCTCACGGGCTGTGGAATTGGGGCGATCTGGATAAGCAGCCTGAACTTCCCGACGAGATCAAGCAGTTGCTGGACCGGATTGTCGCCAAACGAATCGGATATCAGCCGACCATGCAGGTCCTCTACGGATTGGAGGCGTATTTCGATCCGGAATATCTGAAAAATCCGGCGGTCGGGAAAGTTGTGCCGAAGGCGATGGCCGATTGGTTTCAGTCTCCGGAAGGGAAATGGTTTGGAAAAGAACTGAATGACGACGACACGCCCGCAGCGATCGTGACGCAGCATTTCGAGCAGGGTCCGCTGCGGAGAGTGCGGCAGGTCGTCGCCTACCTGGTGAGCAAGGATGCGAAATTTCTGTTCGGCACCGATACGCCCTCGGCGCCGACGTATGGAAATCTTCCTGGATTGAATGGATACCTGGAAATGCGGCAGTGGCAGAAGGCGGGAATTTCGCCGAAAGAAATTCTGCGCGCGGCCACGATCGACAACGCGCGCGAATTCAAGCTGGATTCGCAGGTGGGGACGATTGAGGTGGGGAAGGTTGCGAACCTGGTGCTGCTGAAGAAATCTCCGCTGGAGAGTGTGGAGGCTTATGACAGCATCCGCACGGTCTGGGTGCACGGGAAGGAAATTGCGCGGGAAAGCCTGGCGGCGGATTCGAAGCAGTAGCGGGCGTGCGGGTTGATTTCTTCGTCGCGAAATGCAGGCGAGGGCGCCCGCGCCACATAAATGCTCTACGGGCCGTGGGCGTTTGATGGTGGGCTTTCGACCACGTCCCGAGCTTTGCACTTACGCGGCGTGGGCGAGTTCTTGCGCTGGCTTGGTTGCGGGTTGGCCCCAGAGCCAGGCTACGATCGTGGCGAAGATGAAATTTGAACTGGTCACTTCACAAAGATGCATAAAGCGGACTGAATCCGGGAAGTACGGGTTGGGCATGAGCAGCGGAGCCACTCCGCTGAGAAGCGTGAACACAATTCCTACCGCCAACGCGCCGCTCAGGCGGGGCAAACCCAGCATGCGCACCAGCAGCAGGCAGAGCAGAACGAAGGCCGGTCCCCGCAGCAGCAGTTGCATGGCAAAGATCGAAGACATCGGCGGCACGGCTTGCGTGGCATAGAAAGCCTTGATGTAGGGCCAAATGATGGTTCCGGCGGTCAGATACAGAACCATGTAAGCGACATCGCAAACTACAAGCCTCCAGATCCGCTGGCCACGCGACTTAGAAGCAATGGGAAGGAAATGCTTCTGTGGACTTGCCGGGCGCTTGCCGAACAACAGCATCCACACGGGAACGCTGAGCGCCGCGGCAATGATGGTCATGAGCAAAATGTTCGGCCATTCGATGTGCGAATTCTTCAGGAAGAATGCGCCTTCGATGGCGTCGATGATGGTGATGACGGCCGGGATCGAAGCCACGGCGAACCCGAGCTTCCAGCCGCGCCAGTCGCTGCGTACCGCCATCGGCGTCAAAGCCGCTACCGTTAAGGCGTTGGAGAGGATCATCCACTGCGCAAAGTGCGGCCCGAAACTGGGCAGCGCGGTCTTAGACGGTAGAACAAGCGTAGCCAGCATCCCGGCCAGCGCCTGCGCGACCGAAACGCCAACGAGAACTGCCAGGCTTCGCAGGATTATGTTTGAGAGTTTCATAACGCGTCTCCTTTATTTACGTTTTTCATAGGTTGCAATGGACGAACGGGCCCACTGCAACGTGACTTCGCTTCCCCGGATTCCGACTTCGAACGCGAGTCTTGCCGAGAGCGGCGCCACCGACTGGATGAATTGCCATTCCTTGCGCAGGTCCTGCAAGTAAGGCTGCAAAGCTGCCTGCAGGGATTTCAACAGCGCGAGCGAGGCTGCGGGGCCGACCACCTGCTCGCTGAAAGCAAAGCGCAGCAGGGCGTCGTTTTGTCCGCCGGAGATTTCTTCGTAGGTGATGGGCAACGCGATCCACTGTTTGAGTTCGGCGAGCCCCTTGGCAGTCAGGCGGAAGATGCGGCGCTGGCGCAGTCCGGCGGTTTCTTCGACGGTGCCGCGGATCAGGCTCTGTTTTTGCAGACGGCTCAGCGCGGGATAAATTGCGCCCGGGCTGTCGCTGAAAGTCTTCATGGAAGTCGAAGAGAAGATTTTGCGCAGGTCATAGCCGGAAGCCGGTTTTTGATGGAGCAAGCCGAGCAGAGCGTAACCCAGCGGCGGAATCTTGTTCCTCTTCGGGGAAGCGTTCGTCGTAGAAACGCGGGTCATAGAAACGCTCGTCATGCTACGGAACCGACATGAGTTCGATATGCCGGTGAATGGTATGGTCGGCGGGCTCGCCGCAGTTTTGATAGGCTGCGTCGGAGCAGTCGCGTTGCCGGGTACGGACCAGGTTCTCCAGCGTGGCCGAGAGAATCTTCCCGTCTTTCAAGCTCACTTTGATTTCCACGTCAAAGGTCTCTTTTCCCACCGCGGCAACAAATTTTCCCGCCCGACTCTTTTCTACATTCACCCAGTTGTTGGGCGTGTCGGCGACTGGAGCGCGCATCCATTCGGCGGGGAGCCTGGCTTCAGGCTGTGCCGGCGGAACGTGTTTCGCCAGCAATGTGGCGAATTGCCCGGCGGGATCCACTTCCTTGAGCGTGAGGTCGAAGTCGATCGAGCTCTCACCCAGGATCACGTAGGTTCCGTCCGCCCAGGAGGCGGGCGTGCCGTGCTTGACATAAACGTGGTCCCCGACATGGTTTAGGCGCTGCTTGTTGGCCAGCCAGAGATCGGCATAGAAGGTCAACAGGTCGGTGATTGGTCCGATCAGGAAAGGCTGGACTTTGCTGAGGTCAGGGATCGACGGTGGAGCGTCAGGATCGAGGGAAAGATTTTGGCGAAACGCCAGAGTCTCGGGAGAGAGCGACATCGGCGCATTCGACTTGAAATCGGACCAGCCATATTCCTCGATGAAATGGCCGGCGGAGTTCTTTTTCACCACTCCGTTGGCTTGCACATCGTAGGTCCAGCCATCGTTGTCGCCTTTCATGTGGTAGGTCAGCTTCTCGCCTTCGGTGTAGTGGCGCGCCGGCAGCCCTGTCTCTGCAGCCGGGGCCTGGGAGCGGCCCTGGCCGGTCAGGAGCGCAAACAGGAGCGGGGAAATGACGGCAAGCAGCAGAGCGATGCGGGATGGGTTGGTCACGATGTCCTCGATATAGTACGTGGCGTACTATATCGCATCGTGCTATTTGGGGCAAGTGAATTTTGGAGCGGGGAAGCTTCGGCGGCGGTGGTGAGCGAAAACCGGCCGCGAACGCGGCATCCGGCACGATTTGCGTTCCGTCGGGCGACTAAGCGAGGAAAAATCACTGCAAAGATACGTTAGCCGTCTTTCGATATTCGCCGATGTTCCAAAATAGCTGTTGTGTTGCTCACGCGGAGTGGCGCTCTTTGAATTCCTCAATCCTGCCCTTCGCCCTGTCTTTCGCGTCGTCCACGGACTGGCTGAGCTTCTCACGGCTCTGGGTGGCCTTTTCGGAAGCGGCTTTCTTGTGCGATTCATGGATCTGCTTCGCGGCATCTTTCGCATCGCCCCAGGTTTCCTGCGCCGCACCTTTGGTTTGGTTGACCACTCCTTTATTGGCGAGCTTTTGGCTGCCAACGCGTTTTCCAATGCTCTGCTCCAATTTACCCACTGCCTGATCGATCTTGCCAGCCACCTGATCCTTGTTCATAATTTTCTCCTTATCGCTGCACGTTGCCAGTCACGCCCTCTTGCGGGTTTTCGCTGCCATCTTTTTCGCGGCGCGTGGTTTCTTGCGAGCTGCCACAACCGTTTTTCTCTTTCTTTTCTTCACGGCTACGGTTTTGACTGGAGGTAGCAATTCCGGCTTGGGCGGTTTCGCCATGCGATGGCGGCCATGATGCAGCGCCTGGATGCGGGTGGCTTCTTTTTCCGTTCGTAGCTGATTGTCTGCAGCTTTTTGCCGCTCTTCCTCAAGATATTCCGGAATGGTTTGAGTGGTCATGGATTGCAGTGTGGCAGAACTCACCTCAGCGAAACTGTCCAATTCTGCCCACTGGCCGATAATAATGTTGATTGTTAAATGAAAACCGCCAGGGAGCCATCGCTGAGGACGAATCCTTAGGCCTTTCATCAAAAATCAACGATCAACAATTGCATTCGTTGAATGTGGGCAGCGATCCGGGGGGCCAGCCTAAAAGCCTCGAAACAGCAGCCCTTCAAGAGCCATCCGTCGCACCTGCCAAAGAGCGCGCTCTTCGCCATTCACTTTCAGCCTGCACTCGCCCTCGTCACTGAAGGTTGCGGTCACCTCAAACATGGCATCTCCTTTCTCATCCCGCACTACAATCGCGTGCTCGGCGAGGCTGAATACTATCGACCTGCGCACATCTTTGGCTTCCATAAGGGCGCTAAAGGCGGCGCCAGTGTCGGCCACCGAGAACTCATAAGGGGAGTTATCGGGACGCAGGGCGTTGCGCGTCTTAAGGTCCTGGTCAACCTGTAATCGGAGTGCCTTGAATACCTTCGGCAGCGCACATGAGGAACGCTCCGTCACCCAGTCGAACTTCGACGTATCCTTCTGCGCTTGTTCGGTCATGCTTCCTCCGCTGCTGCGCGATACCGGACTGTGGATCGGCGTAGATAAAATGTCGGCTCCACTCAGAGAAACAGTAAAAATCTGAACTTCATTGCCTTATACCCTCCGCCGATTCTCTGACACTGTTCGTCTTCGATAGTCCATCCTCCAGACGGATCGGTGACGGAGCACCAAGGAAGGTTCGAGCATAGCCTGCTCTCCAGGCAGTTGTCTGAGCTTGATCGCTCACAATTCGGTTGGTTCGACGAGTGCGCAGGAAAAAATTAAAGGCGGCCATCGCTGGCCGCCTTTATCGGATTGTTTATGGTGAAGCGGTTTAGGCCGTCTTGACGTTTTCTGCCTGCCAGCCCTTGGGGCCTTTGACCACGTCGAACTGCACTTGCTGACCTTCTTGCAGGCTGCGGAATCCACTGGCCTGAATGGCGGAGAAATGTACGAAGACATCCTCACCGTTCTGGCGGCTGATGAAACCATAGCCCTTGGCGTCGTTAAACCACTTCACTGTTCCTGTTTCCATGTGATGCGTTGTTCCTTTGTGTTGATGTAGCGCTGAAACTTTCGGGTCTTCTGCAGGCAGGTCACGCGCTGGGTTAAGCGGAGATTCATGTACTGCGAAGGAACTCTAAAGTCAAACGCAGCATAATTGTATGTGAAATGCCTCAAGAATGCTACAAGATTCGTGAAGGGCGCGGCGTAAGTGCCTGATTTGGTGTTGGTTACGCTGCGCATGAGGGAAAGATTTTCAATTGGCGATTTCCGATTGTCGATTGGGTGGGGGCGAAGATGTGGCGCCGAACGATCAGTCGGCAAATGGAAATCCGCAATCTCAAATCTGCGGTTGCCACCTTTCGCAAGAAGGATCATCTTAAGAATCACCATGCGATCGCGGATTCTTCTAATCTCCCTTTCTTTGATTTTTCTCTTGCTGGCAGTTTCGGCTTCCTGGGCTGGCATCGTCGAAAACGTACGAACCGCCCTTGCGCAGAACGATTTTTCTGCGGCGCAGGCGCAGCTGGATTCTTACCGCAAGCAGAGCGGCGTGGATGGCGAATATCTGGAAGCCTATTGCTGGATGGGCCGGGCCGCTTTGCAGCAAAAACAGTACGATCAGGCGTCCACGTATGCGAAGCGGACCAAGGCGCTGGTGCTGGAACAGTTGAAGAAGCGTCCGCTGGATGCCGAGCCGCATTTGCCGATCGCGCTGGGCGCGGCTTATGAAGTGGAAGCGCAGGCGCTGGCGGCTCGCGGACAGACGCCGCAGGCGATCGCGCTGCTGCGGTCGGCGTTGCAGACCTATGGCAATACTTCGATCCGGGCGCGGTTGCAGAAGAATCTGAATCTGATTAACTTTCAGGGAAAGCCCGCGCCGGCGCTCAAGTCGGAGCAGTCTTTGGGCGGGGCGTTGCCCGCGGCTGCGGAACTGAAGGGATCGCCGGTGCTCTTGTTCTTCTGGGCGCACTGGTGCGGCGACTGCAAGGCGGAGGCTCCGATCATTGCGCAGTTGCGTTCGGAATACGCCGGCAAGGGATTGAAAGTGATTGGGCCGACGCGGCTGTATGGATACACGGCGCAGATTGAACATGCCAAGCCCAGCGACGAGTTGCCGTATATCGATGCGGTGCGGCATCGTTTTTATGGCGGGCTGCTGGACATGCCGGTGCCCATCAGCAAGGCGAACTTCGACGCCTATGGGGCTTCTACCACGCCCACGCTCGTGCTGCTGGATCGCGCGGGAAAAGTGGCTTGGTATCATCCGGGGGCGGTGCCGTACGCGGAGTTGCGGGGAGAGATTGAGAAGGTGGTGGCGAGATAAATACTCGTCATCATTCTAAGGCCGTGTCATCCTGAGGAATGCGTTCTGTGCATTCCGAAGGATCTATGCAACTTGCCGGAAGCATCGACGCTGCCTGCAAATTACATAGATCCTTCGCGCCAGAAATAAGGCGCTCAGGATGACAGCACTTAGGGCGGGCGACTCTAGGAGGCGTGGAATGGGTTCTTCGGCAATAACAGCGGATGAGCGAGTGCTCAACGTTGCGTTCAGCGACGACGCTCTGAGCGTCTCGCTGCGCGACGGGCGCGTGATCAGCGTGCCGCTGGTCTGGTATCCGCGATTGCTCAACGCTACGATTGCTCAACGCGAAAACTGGGAAATCGCCGGGGGAGGCTACGGCATCCACTGGCCCGAAGTGGATGAGGATCTTAGTACCGAAGGCCTGCTGCGCGGAGCGAAGGCGCCGAGAGCGCAGGCTCCCGCGAAATAGTGAAAATCAAAAATGCCAATTCTGCCACTTCGGGCTCAAGCGAAATATTTGAGCCCGTTTAGCAGCAGAGTTGTTACCTTTTCATAGTTGAGAAACACAGTCACCACGGTAACCACAGCGATGCCTAGTCCGACGGGGCCTGACAGCTTTGGAGAAAGCCCCAGCCTGCGGCGGAACTCGAGCCAGAGATTGACGAGGAGCGCTGTTGCAATCACCAGACTCGTGACGAGAATTATTGCCGGAATGCCATCTACATCGTTTAGGCTACGCACGTCGTCAGGACTGAGACGGCCGCCGGTCGTGACGAAGCAGACCACGCCGACAACGGCTCTGGAGAACGCGTTGTGCTGCTCGCTCCAATACGAAACTTCCCTAGAACCATAGCCTCTCGCGAATTGTGGAAGCAATGCTATGTAGGAGTAGCTACACGCCCAGAGCCCAAACAGCAAAGGGAGGCAGCCTCCAGCGCATTTCTCCCAACGGGAGTAGGTCTTCGGGGTTCGGATGGTGGCCGACGTAGCACCAATCTTACTCATGGCTCTTTATCTTAGATCGTTCAGAAGCGTAGTTCCTGGATTCAGGGTTGTCAAGCGCGTGCGGATGAACGGCCCGCCTAGCGGGCCATTGAAGGCCGGGATGGTTGCAATCGCTTCCAAACGAGCCCTTCATGCCGAGCGCGCCATGACCTCGGTGAGCTTGCCCGTCTTCACGTCGTATATAAATCCGCGCACCGGGATATGCTTTGGAATCCACGGGTGCGACTTTACCTTCCTGACTTGTTGGCGGACATTTTCTTCCAGATCGTCGAAGGCGTAGAAGTTGTGCGGTTCGCTGGATACGGTGCCCATCTTCTTCGTCAGTTCGGCGCGGAGTTCGTACTCTTTCACTTTCAGCAGGCCGCAGTCGGTGTGGTTGATGATGATGAATTCCTGCGTGTCGAGCAGGTGATGGGAGACGATCAGCGAGCGGATGGCGTCTTCGGTGGCGATGCCGCCGGCGTTGCGGATCATGTGGGCGTCGCCGGGGCGCAGGCCGAAGCAGTGCTCGAACAGGATGCGCGAATCCATGCAGGCGAGCACGGCGGCGTGGCGGCGGGGACGGACGTTGAGATCGCCCAGATCGAAACTGCGGGCGAAGACGGCGTTGGCGGCTAAGAGATCGTCGGCTACGGACAATGGGCGGCTCCGTCGTTGGTCGTTGGTCGTTCGTCGTTAGCAAGACCTCTCGGGCTGAGCGGTAGCCGGTATCTCCGGCAGACAGCAGGTTCCTCGTCACTGCGCTCCTCGGAATGACAACCGGAAGCGAGACGCGAGCTTTTCCTCACAGCTCAGGGCTCGGGACTAACGACTCATCCAGTTTACAATCGGCGCGTGAATGTAGGCACGAATCTGGATGACACCATAGTCGCGATCGCTACTCCGCCGGGGCGGGGAGGGATTGGCGTGGTGCGGCTGGCGGGGGCGGATGCGCTGAAGATCGTGACGCCCATGCTGCGGTTGAAGCATGAATTGGAGCCGGGGCGGGCGGTGTTCGGGGAACTGGTGGAACCTTCGGTCGTAGAAACGGGAGTCAAAATCCCCATCCTGTCCCTGAAAGAACGAGGGACAAGGATGGGGCAACCACCCGTTTCTATCGAGCGGATTGACGAAGTGGTGGTCACTTATTTTGCCAAGCCGCATTCTTATACTACCGACGACATCGTGGAAATTTCGGCGCACGGGTCGCCTGTGGTGTTGCGGCACATTGTGGAATTGTGCGTTGCCGGCGGTGCGCGGCCGGCTGAGCCGGGTGAGTTCACCATGCGCGCGTTTCTGAACGGGCGCATCGACTTGACGCAGGCTGAGGCGGTGCGCGATCTGATCGATTCGCAGACGCTGTATCAGGCCAAGGTTGCGGCGCAGCAACTGGAGGGCGCGCTTTCTCGGCGGCTGCAGCCGGTCAAGCAGAAGCTGGTGGAACTGATTGCGGTGCTGGAGGCTGGGATCGATTTTGCGGAGGACGATGTTTCGGTGATGCCGGACTCGGTGATTTTGAATCACATCGCAGACGTGCGCGCTCCGCTGGAACGACTGGCTGCCAGTTTTGCTTACGGCAAGATTGTGCATGAAGGCTTGACGCTGGCGATTGTTGGTCGGCCGAACGTGGGCAAATCGAGTCTGTTTAACCGGCTGGTGGAGCGGGAACGGGCGATCGTGACGGCGACTCCGGGGACGACGCGCGATCTGGTTACTGAAACAGTTTCCATTGGCGGGATTCCCGTCAAGCTGGTGGATACGGCGGGAATCCGGCAGGCGCTGGATGAGGCGGAATCGATCGGCATTCGCAAATCGATGGAGGCGCTGGCGGAGGCGGATCTGGTGTTGGTGGTCGAGGATGCGTCGCAGGAAAGTATCGAGGAAGATGGGGAGTTGTTGCGTTGCGTTGAGGGGCGTCCGGCGATTTTGGTGAAGAACAAGATCGACTTGAAGGGCCAGGCGTCGGGCGTCGGGAGTCAGGCGTCGAGCAGCACGCGTCACACTGTGTTGACCTCTGCCGTTACGGGAGAGGGAATCGGCGAGTTGCGGTCCGCGATTCTGTCGCACATTGGCGGGGCGGCGGGTTCCCAGGCTGAGCCGGGGTTTGTGACCAATATCCGGCATCAGCGGTCGATTCAGGATTCGCTGGCGGCGCTGGGTGCGGCTTCGAACGCGGTGGCAGGAAAGATTCCGCACGAGATGCTGCTGATGGATCTCTACAACGGGTTGCGGCCGCTGGATGCGATTACGGGAGCGACTACGACCGACGATATTCTGAATTTGATCTTCAGCACGTTCTGCATCGGAAAATAGAAATAATCCGACTCTGCGTTTCCAGCGCTTGCTATGATGCTGGGGCGATGATTTCCAGATACGTTACGACCCTCGCCATTGTAGTATTGCTGGCCTCCTTTGCTGCGTCCACGCTGCCATTCGCGACGCGCGCCCAGGTCCTCAGCGGAAAGGGGTTCGACGAGACGCGGGTATTGGAATTCACCCTCGACGCCGACAGTAGCCATACTTACGAGATCGACCCCCACTTTAAACAATTTCTGGAATCCAAGATCGACCTGGTCGCCGAGGGGCCGGTGCGGATCGTTACGTCGAGTGTTGACATCCTTTCCAAAGATGTGTCGTGGACCGAAGGCAACGAACGCATCACCTCCGCTGGCGCACAATTAACCGCCCACATGCAGTGGAACACGGCCGTGGATTCGGCGAACGGGGCGCACGGCGTGATTTATATCCGATTCCCGGAGCTTTCGAAAAAAACGCTCTCATTGCATTCCGGCGGCTATCAGAAGGACAACAAAGGCCGCTATGTTCTTCGCGAAGTGACCACCTACCGCAGCAACTTCCTGCTGGGTCTGGCGCGATTGGTGTTTGCTCTGGCTGCCGGTTTGCCCGTCGGCATCGTGTTGACCAGCATCGCGTGGATATTCGTATTGAAGAAGGAACGGCGATCCCGTCTGGCGGAGCTGCCTGCGCAGGGCCCGCAGTTGCCGCAAACGTTTTACCCGAATCCGATTGTCGAGTGGGGCCTGTGGACGCTGTTGTTCGGCATTGGCGGTGCTTTGGGCAGCCTGTTCGCAGGCCTTTCCATGTTTGACGGCCTTTTGAGCTCATCCATTGCCTGGGCGATCTACATCGCCCTGGCTATATGCGCGGCCCTCGCTCTTATCGCCGTCTATTTCACTCGTAAGAGATTGCTGACCGTGCGCGTCGAATCGAGTGGCATCGCCTATGCGCGGGGCCGCGGCGACTTGCAGTGGCTGACGGCTGCCTGGGGAGAGATACTCCAGCTGGTGCAGAAATCCCGGACCTATCGGGGCAACACCAGATATTGGGTGGAAATCGAATTCAAAGACAAACGGAAAAAATTGAAGCTGACGTCAGACATCGAGGACTATCCCGCGCTTCGTGACCTGCTGTTGAGGATCTTTGCGACCGAGGGCCAGCGTTGAATCGCGGCTACTTTGACAGCGCTGCCAGCGCGTCGCGAAACAGCACGTCGAACGAACCGGCCTTGCCGTTCCTCGTTGCGGCCGATAGCGCTTTCTCGGCGATGGCCCGCTGATATCCCAGATTCACCAGAGCGGAGAGCACATCGTCTTCGACCGCGCTGAACGCGGGAATTGGTGCGGCTGTTGTCGTTGTCGGCTCGGGGAGCTTGTCGCGCAGTTCCAGCACCATGCGCTCGGCGGTTTTTTTGCCGATGCCGGGGATGCGGGTGAGGCGGACGACGTCGTTGCCGCGGATCGCGCGGACCATCTCATCGGCGGCCATGCCGCTGAGAATCGTGATGGCAAGCTTGGGTCCGATGCCGCTCACCGTGATTAGCTTTTCGAACAGCGATTTCTCTGACGGGCGGAGAAATCCGTAGAGCGCGATCATGTCTTCGCGCACGTGCGTATGAATGTGCAGCGCAACTTCGGCGCCGGCTTCGGGCAGGCCAGAAAACGTGGGCACGGTGATGGTGACGTCGTAGCCGACTCCGGCCGTCTCGACGACGGCCTGGTTGGGATGCTTGGCCAGCAATTTTCCCCGTAAGTGAGCAATCATGTTGGGAACATTGTAGCGAGTCCTGAGTCCTGAGTCCTGAGCTTCGAGCTCCTAGCTCTTAGCTCTTAGCATCTGCGGCGAATGGATTAGGAGGAAGCGATGACGAGCCTTATGCCGTGGCACGCCGACCTTATCCCCTGGTACGTCTTCGGAGCGTACTGGCTGATTACCGCTTTGCGGGTGAAGCGCGCCAAGGCCGCCGAGAAAATGACTTATCGGGCTGGCACGCTGATCGTTTTGACTGGCGCGTTCGTATTGTTGTTCTCCGAGTGGCCTGCGGGCTGGTTGCGACAGCGTTGGGTGCCGTTCGATTGGCGGATCGAGTGGGCGGGCGTGGCGATCACGACGGTGGGCGTGGCCGTTGCCATCTGGGCGAGATATTGCATCGGTGAATACTGGAGCGCGCGGGTGACGCTGAAAGAGGGGCACCGGCTGATTCGCGCGGGGCCCTATGGGTTCGTGCGGCATCCGATTTATACCGGCATGCTGGTGGGCGCGGTGGGGCGTGCGCTGACTCAGGGCGAATGGCGCGGGATTGTGGCCACTGCGCTGCTGCTGGTGACTCATTCGCGCAAGGCTCTGCGGGAAGAGGCGATGCTGACTCAGGAATTCGGGGACGAGTACGCGGCGTATCGGAGGGGCACAGGTTTCTTGTTGCCTCGGTTGTGGCGCGGCAGGGCGGAGAGCCATTAGGACACTCACAGAAGCACGGCTCCCAGATGACGGCTACTTAGATCGCCGCGACTTGCTCGCGGCGGCGGGATTGGATTTCGATGTAGATATTCACCAGCGAAACTGCCGCCGGGGTGACTCCGGGGATGCGCGAGGCTTGGCCGATGGTGCGGGGGCGGAGGTTGGTCAGCTTCTCCTGCATTTCGCGCGAGAGTCCGCTGACCGCGCCATAGTCGAACCAGTCGGGGATGGAATGCTGCTCGGCTTTCTTCAGGCGATCCATGGCGCGCTGTTGTTGCAGCAGGTAGCCTTCGTACTTGATTTCGGTTTCTACGGATTTAAGTTCGTTGCGGACTTCGGAGGAAATGCTCACCCCAGAGACGCTTACCACAGAGGGCACAGAGGGCACGAAGGATTCGCGGAGGAAAAACTCCGGGGCGGATTCTTTTAGGATGGGGACGAGTTGCTCGATTGTGATTTCGGGGCGCTTCAGGAATTGGGCTAACGTCTGGCCTATGGCCGAGGCACTGCCGGCAGAATGCATAGGTTCTTCGCTTCGCTCAGAATGACAAGACGTCTCAGAATGACAAGACGTCTCAGAATGACAAGACGTCTCAGAATCACAAGACGTTAACATTTCCTGCTTCAGGCGCGTCGTTTCCAGCAGCTTCTTCATCTTTTCCAGGCGTTGCTGCTTTTCTTGAAAATCCTTCCATGCTTGGTCTGAGATCAATCCCACGCGGCGGCCGTGCGGGGTTAGGCGGCGGTCGGCGTTGTCGATGCGCAGGTGCAGGCGGAACTCGGCGCGCGAGGTGAACATGCGGTAGGGCTCGTTGGTGCCCTTCGAGATCAAATCGTCGATCAGGATTGCGGTATAGGCCTCGGTGCGATCGAGAATGAGCGGCGGCTCGCGCTTCACCTGCAACGCCGCATTGATGCCCGCCATCAATCCCTGGCAGGCGGCTTCTTCGTAACCGGAGGTGCCATTGATCTGTCCGCCGAGGAACAGGCCCGCGACCTTGCGGGTTTCGAGTGTGCGTTCGAGTTCGGTGGGATCGATGGAGTCGTATTCGATCGCGTATCCCGGACGCAGCATTTCCGCGGTTTCCAGGCCTGGGATCGATTTCAAGATCTCAAGCTGGACCTCGACAGGCAGCGATGTCGACATTCCGTTGACGTAGATTTCATGCGTGTTCAAGCCTTCCGGTTCGAGGAAGAGCTGGTGCATTTCCTTGTCGGGAAACTTGACGATCTTGTCTTCAATCGACGGGCAATAGCGCGGCCCGATGGATTGAATCTGGCCGCTGTACATGGGCGAGCGGTGCACGTTCTCGCGGATGATGCGATGGGTTTCGGGCGTGGTCCACGCGATGTAACACGGGACTTGTGAGTCGTGGTGCGCTACACGCTTGGTACGGAAACTGAATGGGGTCGGGTCGGCATCGCCGGGTTGGGTGGCAAAGCGCGACCAATCGATGGTGCGGCCATCGAGCCGCGGAGGAGTTCCGGTCTTGAGGCGGCATCCACGGAGGCCGAGTTTTTTCAGAGCTTCGCCCAGCAGAACGGCGTTGGGCTCTCCCGAACGTCCAGCAGGATATTGTTGCTCGCCGCAGTGGATCAATCCGTTGAGGAAGGTTCCGGTGGTGATGATGACGGCATTGGCGCACACGGTGCGGCCGTCGCGGAGTTTGATGCCGAGGACCCGGCGTCCGGTTTCCGGCGTCCGGCTTCCGGAATTATGGGCGTCGTCGCTGGGTGCTGCGGAAGCCGAGAGCCGGGAGCCGGAAGCCGGCTCTGCACGACCGAAATCGGGCCCTTCCCGGTTTTGCTGACGGCTTTCTACGATCAGATCCGCCACTTCCGCCTGCTTGATTTTCAGATTCGGCTGCGATTCGAGCACTTCGCGCATTTTCAGCCGGTAGGCCTGCTTGTCGCATTGCGCACGCGGCGACCAGACGGCGGGCCCGCGGGAAGTATTCAGAAGCCGGAACTGGATGCCGACCGCGTCGGTGATCTCGCCCATGATGCCGCCGAGCGCGTCGACTTCGCGGACGAGATGTCCCTTGGCGATGCCGCCGACGGCCGGGTTGCACGACATTTGCGCGATCAGATCGACGTTGAGCGTGTAGAGGGCGGTCTTCAGGCCCATGCGCGCGGCGGCCATGGCGGCTTCGCATCCCGCGTGGCCGGCGCCGACCACGACCACATCGAATTGTTCTGTGAACTGCATCTTGAAATTGTCGCGATTTGTCGCGCGAACCGAAATCCTCAACTTGTTTCTGCTTTCATTCTAGCAACTTGGCGCTGATGGTGATCCTCATCACTTGCCGGAGGGGCCCGCTGGCCGTATATTGGCCTTTCATAATCCTGTGGGAGGACGCTATGAAGACCGGCGATTTTCTTGTCCAGTTGGAAGCCCGCATCGGCAAGTATGACCTGTTGTGCCATCCCTTTTACCAGGCGTGGTCGGCCGGGGAGCTGACGCGCGACGATCTGCGCGAGTATGCCCAGGACTACTACCATCATGTGGAGGCATTCCCCTCGTATCTGGCGGCGTTCGCGTTGCGTCTCGATGACGGCGAGCTGCGCCGCGCCGTGCTGGCCAACATGTGCGACGAAAAGGGAGTGGAAGAGCGCGAGGGGTGCGCGTCGGTGCCGCACTCGGAGTTGTGGCTGGACTTTGCCGAGGGCATGGGATCGAGCCGTAGTCTGGACCAGCATTGCGCGTTGCCGGAGGTGCGGGAGTTGATCCGGTACTTCCATCGCGTAGCCAGTGAGGGAACGCCCGAGGAAGCGCTGGCCGCTTTCTATGCCTATGAGTCGCAGGTGCCGCGCATCGCGCAGGAAAAAGAACGCGGCCTGCGTGATCTCTACGGCGCCGATGACAAGACCTGCGGGTATTTCACGCTGCATGCCGAGGCCGATGTTTATCATTCGCGGGTGTGGAAGAAGCAACTCGAGAAGCGGATTGCGGCTAATCCGGAAACGGCCTCTGGCGCGCTCGATGCCGCTGAAAACGCGGCGCAGATACTGTGGAAGGTACTGGATGGAATTGAAGCGCGGCGTGAATCGTTGGCGGCGTAATTCCCCACTTCTGGCGCAACAAGCGCGCCAGAAATGGGGCACCCAGATTTTCTAGTCATCTACATTTGGCTAAACCAATTCCTGTCGGCGCGCGGGGCGAGGCGGAAGAGACCGTTGAGTTCCGGCATACGCTGACCGCGCATCATTCTGAGTTGCCGCCGGTGTATTCGACCCCCGACATGATCCGCCTGATGGAGACTGCGGCCTTCCTGGCGCTGCAGCCGTGTTGCGAAGGGGACGAGATCACCGTCGGCACTTCGATCAACATTGAGCACCGCGCGGCCAGCGGCATCGGCGCGCGCATCAAGGCCGAGGCTGTGCTGGAAGCGTTCGACGGGCGCTTCTACACCATGCGGGTGACGGCGCGTGACGACAGGCAGGAGATCGGGCGAGGAACGGTTGGCCGGGCGGTGGTCAGCATTGGGAAGTTTCTGGAGAAGATGAAGAAGTCGTGAGTCGCGAGTCGCGAGTCCCGAGTCCTGAGCCCCGAGTACCGAGAGACAAAACTGGCAACTGGGTACTGGCAACTGCATTTCACATTGGCGTGATTTCTGATACGCATGGGCTGCTGCGGCCTGAGGCCGTGCGTGCGCTCCGCGGGGCGGACCACATCATTCATGCAGGGGATGTCGGCGCGCCTGAGATTCTGCAGCAACTGGCGAGCATCGCGCCGGGCGCTGTTACTGCGATTCGCGGCAATGTCGACAATGCCGACTGGGCGCGAGGGTTGCCTGAGACGGAAGTCGTGGAACTCGCGGGAGTTTCCATTTATGTGCTGCACGATCTGGCGCAGCTTGATTTGAAGCCCGATGCCGCTGGATTCAAGGTGGTGATCTCTGGCCACAGCCATGTTCCCAAGCAAGCGAAGCGCAGTGGCGTGCTCTATTTCAATCCCGGCAGCGCCGGCCCGCGGCGCTTCAAGCTGCCGGTGACCGTGGGGAAGTTGACTGTTAGCGATGGGAACGTGCGGGGCGAGATTGTTCAGATTCTGGAGTGACTCCAAGTCGCGAGTCTCAGGACTCGCGACTCGGGACTCGCGACTCTAGCGTGACCTGCTCGCCTGCGGTGCCGGCTTCGTGATATTCGGCATCTTGATTGACCGCCCAGACGTCGAACTTGCGTTCGCCCGCCAGAATGTTTTTGGCCGTGAGCATGGCGGTCATCATGGCGTGATCCTGATTGTTGTATTTGTGCATGCCGTTGCGGCCCACCAGGTGAAGCGTGGGGTGAAGTCGGTCGAGGGCTTCACGCACCGTGTTCACGTGCTGCTGATAGGCGTCGTCGTAGACGGGATAGGCCTTGGGCTGGCGAATGACGCAGCCGTCGGTCACGTCCGCTGCAGTGGCGAGGCCGAGTTTCTGGATTTCAGACTTCGCCAGTTCGATCAGGCCGGCGTCGGTCATGGTCCACATGCCATCGCCTTCGAAGCAGAAATATTCCAGGCCATAGCAGGAAAAATTCTCATCGGGAACCATCTCCGGCGACCACGACTTGTAGTTCTGCACGCGGCCCACTTTCACGCCGGGATCGTGAATGTAGATCCAGTTGTCGGTAAAGCGGCCGCGGTCGCGCACGATCAGGCCGACGGTCAGGAAATCGCGATAGCGCAGCGAATTCGCCGCGGTCAGCGCGGCTTGCGGCAATGGCGGTTCGATCTGTGCGGCTAACTCGCGGATCGGCATGGATGAAATCACGTGCTCGCCGCAGTATTCTTCAGTCTCGCCGTTCGCGGATCGGGCAGTCACGATCCAGAGTTTGCGGGCGCTGTCGAAACGGCAGCCCACCACTCGGCGGCCGAGAAGAACCTCGCCGCCGAACTGGCGAGTTTTTTCCGCGCACAGTTCCCACATCATGCCAGGTCCCAGGCGCGGATAGCGGAACGTATCGATCAGCGTTTTTACTACTTGCGTGCGATCTTGTTGCGTATGACCCTGGGGCTGGCGCTGCGGCACCAGTGCGTGCCAGATAGCAGAGCCGAGCGATAAGCCCTTGATCCGCTGCGCGGCCCAATCCGCCGAGATTTCCCGGCAACTCATCCCCCACACTTTCTCGGTGTAGGTTTTGAAGAAGATGCGGAACAGGCGCGCGCCGAACTGGTTGGTGACCCAGTCCTCAAAATTCTTCGGATGGGGCGTGGGATGAAGTTGGGCGCCAAGGAACGAGAACATGCACAGCGCCGATTCGACGATGCCCAGCTTCGACAGCGCGTCGAAGGGTTTCAGCGGATAGGCGTAGAACTGGCCGCGATAGTAAATGCGCGAGGAGCGCGGGCGATGAAGCATGTTGTCGCCGGCAATCTCGGTCCACAGGTCTTCGACTTCGCGGGACTTGGAGAAGAAACGGTGTCCGCCGATATCGAAGTGGAAACCCTTGTAGTTGACGGTGCGGGAAATTCCGCCAACGTATACGGGGTCGCCCTCGAGCACGACCACGGGAGCCTTTTGCTTGGATAATTCGTAGGCCGCGGTTAATCCTGCAGGTCCGGCGCCGACGATTACAGCTTTGAAGACGCGTGGTTCCATGAATGTTGTGATCCCTCCCCGCCATTTCCGCCGGCGCGGAGAGTTCGATCTGCCGTCGTTATAATCGCATACGAGTTGAGTGCTGTGGCTGTAGGGGGAGCTCTATTTGCTTGAGCGCGGGCCGGTAAATCGTTCTCTTCCGGCGATGGCGGACTCTTCGCACGCTAGAATGGCCCTTCATGTCTGACTTCTTACGCGTGGAAAAGATCAGTGGGAAAGCTCGCCTCGGGCGGCTTTCCACACCGCACGCCGAGATCGAAACCCCGGTGTTCATGCCGGTCGGAACGGTTGCGTCGGTCAAGGGCATTCCGCAGGACACGCTGGAAGAACTGGGCGCGCAGATTATTCTCGCGAATACGTATCACCTCTATCTGCGGCCGGGCGTCGAAACCGTGCGCAAAATGGGCGGCCTGCATGGATTTATGGCGTGGCCGCGGGCGATTCTTACCGACTCCGGCGGATTCCAGGTCTTCAGTCTGAACGAACTGCGCAAGGTGAGCGAAGAAGGCGTTACGTTTCGTTCGCATTTGGATGGTTCGTCGCATTTCTTCAGCCCGGAAAGCGCGATGGAGGCGCAGATCGGGCTGGGCGCCGACATCATTATGGCGTTTGACGAGTGCACGGAGTATCCGGCGGATCAGGCGCGGGCGCGAGCGTCGATGGAGTTGACGGCGCGGTGGGCGGCGCGCAGCAAGAAGCATTTTGAGGAGCATAAGCATGAAGTGCCTTGGAAGGAGAGCCGTCAGCCGTCAGCCGTCAGCCATCAGCAAGAGCCAACTTCGCCCGGCCTTTCTTCAGGGAATGGCTGGGTCGATCACTCTCCCGACGCGTCGCTGCGCTCAGCGGGACGGACGAATGCGTCCGTCCCCACACAGGCTCTGTTCGGCATCGTTCAGGGGGGGATGGATCGGGAACTGCGGAGGGAATCTGCTGCGCGGACTATTGAGATCGGCTTCCCTGGCTACGCCATCGGCGGGCTTAGCGTGGGCGAACCGCGCGAGCTTACGCGGGAGATTGTCGAATCCACGCTGGAGCATCTTCCCAAAGACAAGCCGCGCTATCTGATGGGGGTGGGCACGCCAGAGGAGATTGTCGAATATGCCCGGCTGGGCGTCGACATGATGGATTGCGTGCTTCCCACCCGCGCGGCGCGGCACGGGCTGTTGTTTACTTCGGTGGGAAAAATTTCGATTAAGCAGGCGCGGTATGCCCAGGATCCGGGTCCGCTTGACCCAAATTGCGGCTGCCGGGTGTGCCGGCGCTACTCCCGCGCCTATTTGCGTCATCTTTATGCTTCTAATGAAATACTGGCCCAGGTCCTGAATACCCTCCACAACCTGAGTTTCTACCTTGACACTATGCGGCGGGTGCGGCATGCTATTTCACTTGGGGAGTAGTCCCGTTTTCTTCTGATGCTAGGGTCGCGTCCAGGATAGCGACCTAAAGGAAGATCTCCCGGTACCCAAAGCGGAAAGAACCCCGGCCGAAGTCGAACCAAACTCCGTGGTGCAATAAGAGCTGCCGCGTTTGACTAGCGCAGGCAGCATTGCGGAAACCATCCGCCAAGACCTCTAATTTAAGAACATGCAATCTCTATTGGCGGCACAGCTCGGCGGCGGAAGCATGGGGTGGCTCGGAATCGCGCCCCTGATTTTCATTTTCGCGGTTTTTTACTTTCTTTTAATTTTGCCGCAGCAGCGCCGCCAGAAAAAATGGCAGGCCATGCTCGATCAGCTCAAGACGGGAGACAAAATCACCACCAGCGGCGGCCTGCGGGGCACGATTATGGCGCTGAAAGACGATTCCATCCACCTGCGCGTGCCTCCGAATAATCTGGTGTTGGAAGTAACCAAGGCTTCGGTGGCGCAGGTCACCACGGCGGATGAGGAAGCGAAGAAATAGCCGTCAGCTGTCAGCTATCAGCCGTCAGTAAAAACTGGCGGTCGGCTGACGGATGATGGCTTACGAGTGACGGCTTTTTATGAACAAGAATCTGCTCTGGAAACTGTTATTTATTCTCGGCACCATGCTGTTTTTTCTGTTCGGAATCTTTGGGGTTCCGAAGAGCCTTTCCGGCAATGGGCTGCTGACGGCGCTGACCGATCACATCCATTTGGGTCTGGATTTGAAGGGTGGAACGCATCTGATTCTGCAGGTGCAGGTCAACGACGCGGTCAATGTGGATGCGCAGAACGCTATTGAAACGCTGAAAGACCAGTTCCGCAGCCACAAAATCGACTACACCGACATTTCGCAGTCCGATCCGCAAAACAATCCCGACCACATCGCGATCAAGGGCATGCAAGCCAGTTCGCGTTCCGACTTGATTTCGATTGTGCAGGACCGGCTGCCCGAATATGACGTGGCCGGCGGCGCCGACAACTCCTGGAACCTGGCGATGAAGGCCACGCTGCTGACGGACTTGAAGAACAAGGCGGTCTCGCAGGCCATTGAGACCATCCGCGGCCGCATCGATCAGCTGGGCGTAAGCGAGCCCACCATACAGGAGCACGGACTCGGGCAATATCAGATTCTGGTGCAGTTGCCGGGCGTGGACGATCCCGGCCGCGTGAAAGAAATCATGCAGAACACCGCCATGCTTGAGATCAAGCAGGTCATGAGCGGGCCGTACTCCAGTCAGGCTGCAGCATTGGAGGCCAATCACGGAATTCTGCCGGTGGATCAGTTGCTGCTTCCCGGTAACGTCAGCGCCCCTGGCGGACGTGCCGAAGGCGAACAGTGGTATCTGGTTTCCCGCTCTTCGGCGATTGCCGGAAAAGACCTGCGGCACGCCGATCCCAGCACCGATCAGAACGGCCAGCCGGACGTGCGTTTCCAGTTAACCGGCGAAGGCGGCCAGCGCTTTTACACCTTCACTTCAGAACATCAGAAAGACAGCCTGGGCGTGGTGCTCGACAACAAAGTACGGGAAGTTGCAACCATCGACGAACCGATTCGCGACCAGGTGGAAATTCACGGCCATATGGACGCGCAGTCGGCGCACGATCTGGCGATGATCCTGAACTCGGGCGCACTGCCGGCCAGCATCAAGTATCTGGAAGAGCGTACGGTGGGGCCGTCGTTAGGCGCGGATTCGATCCGCTCCGGCGTGACCGCGGCCGTGATCGGCATGGTGGCGGTGTTGATCTTCATGCTGATTTATTATCGCGGCGCTGGTGTCAATGCAGATGTGGCGCTGATCATGAACCTGATCATCCTGCTGGGGTTTCTGGGGTGGTCGACGATTGCAGGGGTGAACGTTGCGCTCACTCTCCCCGGTATTGCGGGAGTGATTCTGACAGTCGGTATGGGCGTGGATTCGAACGTGCTGATTTTCGAGCGCATTCGCGAAGAAGTGCGCAACGGCAAGACGCCGCCCTCGGCGGTGGATCAGGGCTTCAGCCATGCCTGGATCACCATCGTCGACACCCACGTCACAACCATCGTTTCGGCGATGATTTTGTTCCTCTTCGGAACGGGCCCGGTGAAAGGTTTTGCCACCACGCTGACGTTCGGCTTGCTGGCCAACCTGTTTACGGCAGTGTTCGTGTCGCGCGCGATTTTTGATTGGGTGCTCAGCCGCAAGCAGCGCGGCGAAGCTTTAAGCATTTAGGGAATTGGGCGAAGCGAGTTGAGTAATTGGGGAATTTGGTAATTGAGAAATTGAAAACCACCAGATCGGCGGAAGACCGGGCTTTCAATTACACAATTACCAAATTTCCCAATTACTAAATATTTGCTAAGTCATAGACAGATAAGGGGCTAGAGAAAACGGTGGAGTTCTTTCATAACGTCAATATAGATTTTCTCGGGAAAAAGTGGTATTTTCTCGCCTTTTCGCTGATCTTTAGCGTCGCGGGTGTATTTTCCATGCTGTTCTGGCATCACATCCCCTGGGGTGTGGACTTCCGCGGCGGAACGCTGGTGTATGTGAAGTTCTCGCATGCTCCGGACGTGAGAGCGATTCGTGCCTCACTGGACCGCGCCGGGCTGCGCGACCCGAAGATTCAGCCTTATGATCGGCCCGCTCTGAATGAAGTGCTCATCGATCTGGATGTGCGCGAGACCAGCGACAAGGATCTTTCTCAGGGCAAGCAGAAGATCATTCAGGCGCTGCAGACCAACGCTCCGGCCGACAAGCAGGACCTGAATAATGCCAGCTCTTTGGCAATCAAGAATTACCTGATGGACAAGGACCCGATGCATCTGGGCACCGATGCCGATCAGAAATATACGGCGCAGGCGCAGGCGGTCCTGAGTTTCCGCACCACTACGCTGGGAGGAGTATTCAGCTCGATCGATCAGTTGAAAAGCGCGCCTGGGGTGGATCCTGCCGTGGCGGCATCGCTGCCCGACGGGTTTTTTCTGTCGGATTTTGAAGTGTTCAACGTCGAGATCGTCGGTCCGCAGGTGGGAGGGCAGCTACGCACTCAGGCTGCACTGGCCACTTTGTACTCGCTGCTGGGCATGCTGATTTATCTGGGCTTCCGCTTCGAATGGATTTACGGCATTGCCGCAGTCATCACGGTGTTCCACGATACTCTAATCACCGTCGGCTTCTTTTCGCTTACCAATACCGATATTACCCTGACGGTGATCGCGGCGCTGCTTACGCTGATTGGTTACTCTAATAACGACACGATCGTGGTATTTGATCGCATCCGGGAAAACATTAAACTCATGCGGCGGGAGAAACTGTCGGAGATCGTTAATCGCAGCATTAATCAAACTTTGAGCAGAACGATCTTGACAGCAGGCTTAACGTTCCTTACTGTTCTCGCACTCTTTTTGTTCGGCGGCGAAGTGCTGCGTGGATTCAGCATGGCGCTGGTGATTGGAATCCTGATCGGGACCTATTCGTCGATCGCGATTGCCGCCCCGATTCTGGTGGCATATCAGGATTGGCGCATAGAAAAAGGCAAGCGCCCGGTAGCGATGCCGGCGGCCAAGGGCAGGTAAGGGCTCGGTCGCGTGCATCGGCTTCCAATTCAACGGCTTGGAGGGATTCTAACCCTCCAGGATTGGCCGGGGAGCAAAGCGGAAGTGGTCGGTGTCTAAGTAATCGTAGACCTCTGAAGAAGTCTGGGGGATGATTATGTTTGAAGATAGCCTGATCGAGTCTGGTGGAAGACTGAAAACTAAGCGCGGGTGGACGTCGATGCTGTCGTTCCTGATTCAGCTCATGATCATTGGCGTCATGGTACTGATCCCGCTAATCTTTACGGAAGCACTGCCCAAGACGATTACGTTGGGGTTACTGGTGGCTCCCCCGCCTCCGCCGCCACCCCCGCCGCCGGCAGCCGCACCCGTGCATGTGGTGAAAGTTGTTCAAACCGATATCGTGAACGGGGAGCTTCGCACCCCGACCAAGATTCCCAAGAAAATTCAAATGATCAAAGAGGACGAGGCTCCTCCGCCGGTCAACGTTTCGACGGGCGTGGTGGGCGGCGTCCCCGGTGGTGTGCCGGGCGGTTCGATGGGCGGCGTGATCGGCAGCGTGCTGAGCTCCACGCCGGTCGCCGTGCCCAAGATCGCTACACCGCAGCGCGTGCGGGTTTCTTCCGGCGTGGTTTCCGGTCTGAAGATTCGCGACGTAAAGCCTACCTATCCTCCGCTGGCGCGTGCCGCCCGTATTCAGGGCGTAGTGATTCTGCAGGCACAGATCAGCAAGGATGGCAGCATCGAGAACCTGCAGTTGATCAGCGGTCACCCGATGCTGGCGCCGGCCGCGATCGAAGCCGTAAAGCAGTGGAAGTACAGGCCTTATCTGCTCAACGGAGAGCCGGTCGAAGTTGAGACGCAAGTGCAGGTGAACTTCACGTTGGCAGGTGGTTAGACCTCACGCAGTGCAGAGGTTCTGATTCGAAAAGCGTCGGCCCTCCCCTTCCCATCTCAGTAACGGTGGCCGGGGGGACCCCTTTCAGGGTGTCCGGGCAGGACTCCGGACCGCGCCGCCGGCAGCATGACATCTGTCTAAGAAGTTCGTAGAAATGAAGGCCAGCCGTCGGCTGCGCAATTATTATTAGACAGCCAGCGGTTGGCCGCGCAGCCTGCATCCAAGCTGCAAGAATTAGGACGAATAGAGTTTCAAGCAAGACCAAGTCTTAATGATTGGAACAAAATGATTGGAACAAAGTTCAGGAGGGAAGCAAGCTCATGCTCGTAACTCACGCAGCCGGAATGCTCAATCACCTACCTGCCGTAGCCACCTGGGTCGTCCAGGAAGGCGGCGGCGCCATGGCGACCGACCCATTGGGTTTGTGGAAGGCAATGGGATGGGTTGCCAAAACCGTTGTCATTATCCTGTTCATTATGTCGGGGTGGTCGATCGGCGTAATGATTGACCGCTGGATGGCGTATAGCGCCGCCCGCAAACAGTCGCGCGCTTTCGCTCCCGCGGTGGCGGGCGCTCTGCGCGATGGCCGCATTGACGAAGCCATCAAGGTTGCCGAGCGCAACAAGAAGAGCCACCTGGCCAAGGTTGTGACCGCCGGCCTGATGGAATTCAAGGCTCACCAGGACAGCCCCGGCGCTATCCCCGGCGAGACCATCGAAGCTTCGAAGCGCGCTTTGGAGCGCACCGAAGCGATCGTGCACGCCGAGTTGAAGCGCGGATTGGGCGGGTTGGCCACCATCGGCTCGACCGCTCCCTTCGTGGGACTGTTCGGCACGGTGATGGGCATTCTGAACGCCTTCATCGGCATCAACAACTCCAAGGCGACCGGTCTGGCCGCTGTGGCAGGCGGTATTGCCGAAGCCCTGGTTACGACTGCCATCGGGCTGCTCGTCGCCATCCCGGCCGTCATGATGTTCAACTATCTGACCGGCCGCGTGGAAGCGTTCGACGTCGAAATGGACAATTCGTCCAGCGAACTGATCGACTACTTCCTGAAGAAGCGCGGCGACGCTCGCCGCTAAGGTAGGAATCCTGCTTCTCGCGCCAGGAACGTCCGCGAGAAATGGGACAACCAGCCTGCTGTCCGCATGAGTTGCTTGTCCGGCGCTGGAGAGTTCCGGCGCCGGACCTTCCCAACCCGAAGGCGGAAACAGTACGCGCGCGGATTTGATTAGCTGGCGGACGAGATGTCCGTCGCTAGATGATTGCGGGAGAGATCAAGTATGGGAATATCCAAACGGAACGAAGGAGCCAAGGTCAGCTCTGAGATCAACGTCACGCCCATGGTGGACGTGATGCTGGTTTTGCTGATCATCTTCATGGTGGTCACGCCCATGTTGCAGAAGGGCGTGAGCGTCGACTACGCGAAGGTGAACAATCCGGAGCAGATGGACGACGCGGATCGGGAAGATGCGCTGCTGGTCTCCATCCAGCGAGACGGCAAGGTGTATCTGGGAAGCGAGCAGATCACGCCCGATAACTTAACCACCAAGGTAAAGGACAAGCTGTCCCAAAGATCGGGTGGTGACCGGCGCGTGTACGTCAAGGCTGACATGCGGGCCCGTTACGGTTCCGTGGTGCAAGTGGTGGATGCCGTTCGCTCCGCGGGCGTGGATGATCTGGGCCTGCTGACCGAACAACGCAAGACTAGTCCAGGCGCCCCGCCGTCCTCGGCCGCGCCCGGACAATAGGAGAACGACTATGGGAATGGGAGTTAGTACAGGCGGAGGTCAGAGCGCGAATATCAACGTCACGCCGCTCATCGACGTGCTGCTGGTTCTGCTGATCATCTTTATGGTGATCTCGCCGGTCAAGCCGAAAGGCCTGGATGCGCTGGTACCGCAGCCGCCTCCGCCGAACGCGCCGAAAAACGATAACCCAGACCGCACCATCGTCGTGCAGCTGATCGACCGCGGTTCCGGGGAGAAGCCCAGTGTGAAGATCAACGACGAGGATGCCACCTGGGACAACTTGCAGGGCCGCCTCACCGACATTTACAAGCAGCGTGCCGAGAAGGTCATGTTCGTCAAAGGGGACGATCCCATTCCGTTCCAGGACGTCGCCAACGTGATTGACATCGCGCATGCCTCCGGTGTGGACAAAGTCGGCTTGATCACCGCGAAGATCGAATCGGGCCACTGAAAACAAGCAGTCAGCTTCGCGTGATGATGGGCGACTGGTGACCGACGATAGGGAGCCCCGGAACTATGTGTCCGGGGCCACATTCGCCGCGCTCTTGCCAAACTGTTGCCTCTAAGCCTAGGATGCTGTGGCGAGGGAGACTTATACCGCAATGAAAATGAATCTACGACTGCTGATGCTGGCGGCGGCAGCGCTGGCGTTAGTTTCCGCAACGGGATGCGACAAACTGAAGGCCCGTGACCAGCTCAATAAGGGCGTCAAGGCCTATAAAGACAATCACTACGAACAAGCCATTGATCACTTCCAGCAGGCGGTACAACTGGATCCTCAACTGACCAATGCGCGCATGTATCTGGCCACGGCGTACGTGTCGCAGTACATTCCCGGCATCGACTCGCCGGATAATCTGCGCACCGCCCAGCAGGCCATCGATGAGTATCAGAAGGTCATCGACTCCAAACCTTCACGCGAGCAAAAGAAAAACAGCGCCAAGGGAATTGCCTACCTCTATCTGAACGAGAAAAAGTGGGACGAAGCCAAGAAATTCTACCGACTGGCTTCGGAACAGGATCCGAACGATCCCGAGCCCTATTACTCGATTGGCGTCATCGATTGGACCGCCTGCTATCAGCCGCGCATGGAAGGACGCGCCAAGCTGGGCATGAAGCCCGACGAGCACCTCATGGCCAAGAACAAGGATCAGAAGAAACTCTGCGAAGAGTTGAAGGAAAAAAACAGTCCGGCCATTCAGGAAGGCATCGACAGCCTCAACAAGGCGATTTCGCTTCGTCCTGAATATGACGACGCCATGGCTTACATGAACCTGATGTTCCGCGAACGAGCGGACGTGGAGTGTGACGACGAATCCGCCCGTGCCGCAGACCTGAAAGAAGCCGACCGCTGGGTCGACGAAACCATGAAGTGGAAAAAAATCAACGCCGATAAAGCCGCCGCAGCTCAGGGCGGAGGCATCGTCACCGATCAGCCGAGCAAGTAAGATCGCAAGCTTTCTTATTCCGAGCCTCCTGCGTTTGCGCAGGAGGTTTTTTGTTGCGCAAGAGATTTCGAAGAAAGCCGAAGCGACCGGTTTCCCCGGCGGGGATGACTTACTGCCGGCTATAAAGCCGCACTTCCACTTTGGCAAACTGCCAGCGCTCGGTCTTGGGGAAGGATTGCGGCAGAACTTGCGTGAGCATTTGCGTGGTGGCATCGGGCTTTTCGACATTTCCGTTTTGCGCAGTTCCGTTGTACATCAGCATGACCCACACCCGCGAATAGCCCGGCGCGGCGCTCTCGATAATTTCAGGGGTGGGCTTGCCGGTGAAATCGCGGTAGTCGAGGCTGGGGCCGTGATGGGGAAAGAGGATGTCAGGGCTGGAGTTTCCCGCGAAACCTCCTCGTGCAAATTCTTCGTGCAGCGCGCGGAAGAACTCATACGGGACGCGTGTTGCTGCAATATGAAACACGATTGCGTCACCGGGCTGCGAATGCTCGAGGATGAAATCGGTGGCAGCGCCGGACGCATCGCGGTCGTCGTCGAAATCGTGCTCGTATACAAACGTCGTACCCTGCCACGCCAGCAACAGAACGCAGGCCAGGGCAGGCGCCAAAAGCCATGGCTGGCGTAGCTTCGCCAGTCCCGCGGCCGCGAGGATGGCGAGCGCTGGAAGGCAGAAGATCATGTAACGGGGAAGAAAAACTGGACGAGCGAACGATAACAAAACCGTCAGCGCCACCGGTAGCAGCAGCCAGACCAACAGAAACTGGCCGCGCCAGGCGTTCCAGTTCAATCCCCATTTCGCCGGACGCGCCGGCATGTCCTTGCCAGATCCTCCAAGTGCAGCCAGGCATGCGACGCTGAGGATGAGCAATAGCCAGAAGTTGCCACCAGCCATATTCTTGCTGAATTCAAGCAGATCATGCAGACCGGGCCTCTGAATCCAGCGAATCGGCCCGGCTCCTGTCTTTGCCACAAAAATCAGCAGCGGCGATACGGCCGCGCCAATTGCAATCCGGGCTCGGCGCAACTGCCGGGCCATGCCGCGATCGTCCGCACTTTTATTCGGAGAGCTCAGTCCGCGCGTGGCCGCCGCGTGAGCCAGCAACAGCAATAACGCGTAGAAATGGGCGTAGACGGCCAGCGTGCTTGCCAGAATGTACCCGATCCAGCTTCTGCGGGTCGGCCGCTGCAGCCAGGCGATGAGGAACCCTGAGGACAAAGTGGCCAGCAGAACGAGCAGTGAATAGCTGCGCGCTTCCTGCGCATAACGAATGCTGTAAGCGTTGAACGCAAAGAGCGCCGCCGCGATCAGAGCCACGCGCCGGTTGTAGAGCATTCGCCCCACCCAATACACCGCGGGCAGCGTTGCTGCGCTTGCGGCCACTGAAAGGCTGCGGATGAAAAAGGGGCTTTGCCCGAAATGCATCCAGACCCGCAGCAGAACGTAATAGAAAGACATGTTGGCTTCGCGCCACCACAGCAGGTGCAGAAAATCGCGCCAGTCGATGCGCGCGATTTCTGCGCTGAAGCATTCGTCGAACCAGAAGGGCTTCCACGCAAGATGAAACACGCGAAGAGCGACGCCGGCGGCGAGCAGAAGCCAAAGCGTTACACGGTGCGGCCAGCCGATGGACTCGGCAGAAGTATCTGAGCGTCCGGCGCTGTGTTGTGGAGCGGCCTGCGATTGCGCCATGCGGGGAGCGGTCGATGCGAGATCGCTTCGATCATACTATGAAGGCGGCTTTCGGCTACAATATGCGGTCTGATTAAGGATTGTCGCCCGCCAGGTTTCGGGCGGAGATTCATGTTCAAGAAGATTCTGATCGCGAACCGGGGCGAAATTGCGGTGCGGGTGATTCGCGCCTGCCATGAGATGGGCATCGCCGCGGTAGCCGTCTACTCGGATGTAGATCGCGCGGCGTTGCACGTGCGCAAGGCCGATGAAGCGTATCCCATCGGGCCGGCGGCGGCTTCCGAGTCTTATCTCAATATCCAAACGATTCTCGATGTGGCCGCGCGCTCCGGAGCCGACGCCATTCACCCCGGCTACGGATTCCTCTCAGAGAATGCGAAGTTTGCCCGGGCCTGCGCCGAAGCGGGAGTGAAATTCATCGGGCCCACCGCTGCCGCCATGGACGCGATGGGTTCCAAAACCCGCGCCCGTCAGGCCATGGAACGCGCCCATGTGCCCTTCGTTCCCGGTACGTCGCGCGGGCTCGAGTCGTTCGAGGAGGCAGAGCAGGTGGCAGCGCGCATCGGCTATCCGATTATGCTGAAAGCCGCGGCGGGCGGCGGAGGCAAGGGGATGCGCCTGGTCCATGCGCCTGCAGAGTTGAAGTCTGCGCTCGAAAGCGCACGCAGCGAAGCCGAGCGCGCATTCGCAGACAGCGAAGTTTACATCGAAAAGGCGATCATCAATCCGCGCCACATCGAGATGCAGATTCTCGCCGATGAGCACGGCAATACCGTTTATCTCGGCGAGCGCGAGTGCTCGCTGCAGCGCCGTCATCAGAAAGTGGTCGAGGAGGCGCCGTCGCCCGTCGTTGATGCTGACATGCGCCGGCGCATGGGGGAAGTTGCGGTGCGCGTGGCTCAGGCCGCGGGGTATACGAATGCCGGGACAATCGAGTTTCTGGTCGACCAGCAGAAGAACTTTTATTTCCTCGAGATGAATACGCGCCTGCAGGTGGAGCATCCCGTGACCGAGCTCGTTACCGGACTCGATTTGGTGCACCTGCAGATTCATATCGCGAATGGCGAGAAGCTGCCGTTTACCCAGGCGGACATTGGAATCCGCGGCCATGCTATCGAATGCCGCGTCTACGCCGAAGACCCTGACAACAACTACATGCCCAGCCCCGGCAAGATTACGCTGCTGCTGCAGCCTTCCGGGCCGGGCACTCGCCGCGATAGCGGCATGTATGAAGGCTGGACGGTTCCGCTGGAGTATGACCCGCTGCTGGCCAAGTTGATCGGCTATGGCACCGATCGCGATCAGGCCATCGGTCGCCTGTTGCGCGCTCTGAACGAATATTTCGTCGGTGGCATCAAGACCAATATTTCATTGTTTCGCCGCATTCTCAGCCATCCCGATTTTCACGCCGCGAAAGTGGATACTGGTTTCCTGGACCGGCTGCTGAAGCAGGAAGCGACACCGGTGCAAGCTTCCGGCGAACACGCGGAGGTTGCCGCCATCGCTGCCGGCATGTTTGCGGTGCTGGGCTCATTGACCGCAGGCGCAGGAGAACGAACGGTCACGAATGGGGACGTGAAGAAAACGCCGTCGAATTGGAAAACGGCAGCACGCCGGGACGCGTTGCGGTGAATTGTTCCCGCGCACCGTGGGTTGGGGTTCGGACCGGCGAGTGCTTTGCATGATTTACGACATCGCCATTAACGGAAAGAATTATCGGCTTGAGCTCAGCCGGCCCGACGGACGCTGGACGTGCCGTCTCGACGGGCGCGAGATCGAAGTCGATGGCGTGTTGCCTCGTCCTAATGTTCTTTCGCTTCGCATCGGCAACAAGGCCTACGAAGTGAAGTGTGAGCGGGTAGCCGGTGACCTGCATCTTTGGGTGGGCAGCGAGCGCTTCGGGGTCGAAGTTCGCGATCCCCGTTCTCTTCGCGGGCGTTCGCGCGCGGTTGACGAGCACGGCCCGCGCAAACTGACTGCGCCCATGCCGGGCAAGATTGTGCGCGTGCTGGTCAGTCAGGGAACGCAGGTTGAAGCAGGCACCGGCGTTCTGGTAGTCGAGGCGATGAAGATGCAGAACGAAGTGAAGTCGCCGAAAAAAGGGACGATACAGAAGATTCTGGTCAGCGAAGGCGCCGCGGTCAATGCGGGCGATGTGCTGGCGATTGTTGAGTAAAGCCGACTGCCGGATTTACTTCTCCATGCCGTTGGTTTCGAGCACCTGCTTGGCGTAGTAGTTCTCGACCTTGGCTTCGTCGCGCAGCACTTCATAATACGCGGACTTCAGAAGTTGCTCGCGCCGGTCGTGCAGTTGGGTGCGGATGGCCTGCTGTACCCGCGGATCCTGCAACTCGCGCTGGCCGGAAGGCTCTTTCGCCACCAGCTTTACGATGCGAAACCCAGCCGCCTGTTTGGTCGCCGGATTCACTATGCTCACGATCGGGCTATATTGACCGGGCTTCAGCTTCATCACAGCCTCGCGCGTCGCAGGATCGGTTCCTTTCAGGCCTGACTCGGGCACAGTGCCCAGGTCGCCACCGTTGCCTGAAGTTTCCGGGTCTTCCGAGTACTTCATCGCCAGGGTGGCGAAATCGTCGCCGCTGTCCAGGCGATTCGAAATCATCTGGACCTTCTTGCGAGCCTCCGCTTCGTTCTGCGCCTTCTCGTTCTGGTTATGCACCTGCGGATTGGGTGACGCCGTCACCAGAATCTGCGCCAGATGATATTGCGGTTCGATCAGGTTGAACTCGGTCTTGTGGGCGTTGTAGTAACTGCTGATGTCCTCATCGGTGACGTTGATCTTGGAGGACACTTCCTTGTTAATGACCTTGTCGACCGTGATGGAACGGCGAATATCGCGCTTGAAGTCGGCCAGGGTGATCTTCTTTTCGCTCAGGCGCTTGTCGAATTCCTCCTGCGAAAACGGGGCCTTGATCTCCTTGTATTTGTTCTCGACTTCTTCGTCGGTGGCCAGCAGGCCCAGCTTTTCCGCGCGCCGCATCAGAATCTCATCGTCAATCATCTGGTGCAGAATGTTCAGCCGGAAGGCCGTCGCCTGTTCACCGGTGGGAGGCTGCTGCGCCGAAGCAACGTTGTTGTCGTAGACTTTGTCGACGTCGGCGCGAAAAATCTTGCGGCCGTCTACCGTGGCCACCACGTCACCGCCGGGCTTCGAACTGCACGCCACCATGGCCGTCAGCACCACGGCCGTCAGCACAAGCGCCGCGGGAATCCATACGGCGACCTTCACCCAGTTTTTCTTCAAGGGTTTCTCCGTTTCCAATGAAACCGAAAATCAGATCCGATTCGACCTGTGATTTATTTAGATGCAGATGCCGGGGCAGGACGCGCAGGCACCGGTTGGCCCGCATCCCGCAGAGCGGCGTCGAGAACCTCACGCATGGTGTCGACGCCGACGACTCCGTCAATCTTTTGACCGTTGATGAACACAGTCGGGGTTGCGTTCAGTCCCAAATCCTCCGCTTCTTTGATGGATGCCCGAACGCCGTCCTCATTCTGCGCCTTGACGCAAGCTTGCAACTTCGACATATCGAGGCCGCGCTTCTGGCCTTGCTGCAGCGTCATTTTATCGAGCGCGGCAAAGCGTCCATCCGGCGTTTTTTCTACGTCTACCATGGCTTTATTGGCATGGACGTAATCGGCGAAATCCCAGTAAGCGTCGCCGTTCTGCGCCGCCAGACAGTTAGCGTCCACGGCCGCATGCAGCGCCCACGGATGCAATTCCGTCAGCGGATAGTCCTTGTAAATAAATGCGACCCGGTCGCCGTATTCCTTAAAGATTTCCGGAAACAACGTTTCGTGCATCCGAGAGCAGAAGGGGCATTCGAAATCGTCGAAATTCACCACCACCACTTTGGCCGATTTGTCCCCGCGGATCGGACGGCCCATCACGTCGATCTTGTTCATGACTTCGGCGAAGGCGTCTTTAGTCAGGTCAAACTTGCTGACCCGCAGCATAGTATTGCGGTCGATCGAGATCAGGAATTTATAACTCTTTTCCTTGGTGCCGCTGTCGATGATCACATTCACCGTGTCATAACCGGGCAGTTCACTGGAGGGGGTGATGGGGCCCACGGTGACTTTGATCTCCGCGGGGATCGAATAGGCGGCGCGCACCTGATGTTCAATCTTATGGTTCAGCTCCGAAGGAGCGGATTGGGCCACGCAGCCTAGACAGACCGCCAGCAGAAGCAGGAATGAACGTCGAATTAGAGTCACCAGGAACCGCCTCAGCATTGATTGCTAACGTTGATTATCTCACACGGTGAGCGGGGACCCTGCGCTGCGAACTTGGCTCAGCCGGTGCGGCGGAGTTGATCGGCCGGCAGCAGGGCGTTCATCGAGCCGGAGCGGAAACCTTCCAGATCGAGCGTGACGAAGGTGAAGCCGAGACGCTTGAAAATGACGGTGAACTCGGAAGCTATTTCCGGATGCAAAGCACGCGGCAGCTCTTCGCGCGCGATCTCGATGCGGACAATGTCTCCATGATGGCGCACGCGGAACTGGCGGAAACCGAGCGCGCGGATCGCGTCTTCTCCTCGCTCCACGGCAGCGAGCGCTTCGCGCGTCACCGGACGGCCGTATTCAATGCGCGAGGAAAGGCATGCCGACGCCGGCTTGTCCCAGATGCGCAACCCCGCCTCGCGAGCCAGTTGGCGGATTTCCTGCTTCGACAATCCGGCGCTGAGCAGCGGCGCTGCGACGTGATGTTGCTTCGCTGCCTTCTGGCCGGGACGGAAGTCGCCTTGATCATCCACATTCACGCCATAAGCGATGGCGTCGAAGCCGCGCTCCGCGCGCAACTTTTCCATCACCGCAAAAAGCTCGTCTTTGCATTGAAAGCAGCGCTGACCGTCGTTGCGCACATACTCCGGCCGATCAAACTCGGCGGTGGAGATTACCTCGATCGGAATCCCCTGCTCGTTGGCGAAGGCGAGCGCGTCGGCAAGCTGCGTGCGAGCCAAACTCGGCGAATCCGCAGTCACGGCCAGCACGTCGTTGCCGAGGACTCGGTGAGCAGCCCAGGCGAGATAGGCAGAATCGACGCCGCCGGAATAGGCCACCAGCAGGCGGCCCAGCTTGCGCAACTCTGCCTCAAGCTGTGTCTCTTTGCCGCGAATGCCCGATCCCTCATCCATGGGTTTATCGTAACAGGGTTCTATCGTCATAGCCCGGGCGGTTCGATCCGGCTAATACAGCCGCTCTTGCTTCCGCAGGTTGCCGAATGATCCGATATTTGCCAGGCTGAAGGTGAAGCGGAACAGATTCTCATTGCGCACGTTGGCGATGGCGTATCGCCGGTATTCGAGGGTTACGCCGCAGCAGTCCCAGTTGTAGGTGGTCTGCGCGGTGGCGAACTGCAGGGTGCGGGTTTCGGCGTCAAAACCAAAACTGCTGGCCGCGCTCAGCCCGTGGCGCGTCAGGTTTCCATAGCCCAGGGCCACGCGAAATTGCTGGAACTTGCAGGTAATCTGGCTGTCGCTGGCCGGGCCGCACGTGCCTTCGCTCAGGGTGGTCGACGAAGGACCCGTTTGCGGAATCTGGAGGAACGCATCTCCACCGCCGATGGTGAACGATCCCAGATTGTAGTTGACCAGCAAAGTGCTGGCGTTGATGCGCCCCAACTGGAAGTCGTAATCGAGATCCCACTCGGTGTCGGTGTGGCTGCCGGTGTCGACACGCAGGCGCGAAATCACTGGAGACAGGTGCCGCGGCTCGGTGATGAACGCGATCCCGGTCAAATCCTCGGTGGTCGCGAAGACGTTGCGCTCCCCGGGCACAATCGCCCCCCCGAACGTAGGGTCCAGAAAATACTTCTGCGCCAATTCCCACGTGACCACTTCCTTAACGTCCGGACCGGCCGAACAGGGCTGATTCTCAAGATTAGTCATCCGCTGCCAGGGCACGATCTGTTCCGGCGCGGGCGCTCCCACCGCCAGGCCTCCCATTGCCGGTTCGCACGAAGGCTTCGCCGCGGTTGTGCGTTTGGCGTAGAGCCGGGTAACAAAGCCGTATTCCACTTCGTGCGTATTGCTCAGAATGTCGCGCTCATCGAAGTGCAGCACGTTGGCGAAATCGTTGACGCCCGTCACCAGGCGGTAAGTCGCGTGCGGCTCGATCACGTGCTTCCACTTCCGTCCCAGGAATTCCTTGTCGAAGACCTTCTCAAGCACGGGTGCACGCAGTTCCACGGCACCTTCGAGCGCCTGGCGGTTGGTGGGATCATTCACTGCCACACCATTCACAAAGCGTTCGCTGTAATAGGTCTCGTGCAGAGTGAGAGATGGCCGCAGGGACCATCCATGAAACTGCAGGGGCAGGGAAATCTGCGGATTGAAATCGAATCGCCCCAGCAGGCTGCTGGTATGAAAGCCGGGTTCGGCGCGCGAAAGCCCGGCCAGCGAAGCGTCGAACGACCAGAAAAGAGGCCAACGCCCGAATGGGCGATCCACGGTGGAAGCATCGACGCTGGGAGTGTGCCAGATCTGCACATCATCAAACACCGGCGGATTCGACAGGGTCGTGCAATCCGCGATTGGCGGAGAACAGTCCGTGGTCTGGAAAAAATTCTGATACCGTTCCACCATGCCGCTTACGGAAACCCCGTTGATGGCCTTAGCCAGGAAAAGTTGCGACTTCACTTCTGAGTTCACCGCCGATGTGAAGACTTCATCGAACGCCAGCCGGAAAAGAAACGAACTCAGGTAATCGATGTTGGAGACGGCGCGGAATCCGTCTATATTCCCCTCTGCGGTCAGGCGCGCCTCCTGACCGCCCTCCTTTAACGGCGGCAAGCCTGAGCCTTGACTGATGCCGCGGTCGATGACGCCGAAAAAGCCGAGATCGACATACGATGTGTCGCTGGGACGCGCGCGAAATTCTCCCCGCTGCGACCAGCCACGCTTGGAGAAATATTCCCCCCCGATGGTTGCATCCAGACTTCGGTTGATGACCCAGTAAAAAGCATCCCCAATCTCGTTGCCGTTGGTCGACGAGCGGCCGCCGCTGGGAACCAGGAATCCCGACTCGCGGGCATCGCGCACCGCCGGATGCGTGGCATAGGGAAAGTAGAAAATAGGCAGCCCGTGCAGCCAGAAAGAGCTGTGATAGATGTTGGCATTGGCTCCCACATCCACCACAACTTTGCGCGCCTCAAACTTCCACATGGGATGGGGTAATTCGCAGGTGGTGATGCTGCCGTCATACACAACATAATGGTCGGAGCTGGTCTTATCCACGACCTTGCCCGTGAATGCGAAGGGAGCGCTCGAGGTGAGGACGACCTCCCTGCCCTTGACCCGCATCCCAGTCGTTGCCGTCACGTCGTAGAAGCGCCCGATCTCCGCCGTCAGGTTGTAATTGCCGTGGCTGGCTTTGATGTGGTCGTCGTTGGGGCCGCCATCCAGACGGAAGTGTCCGGTCCCGGTGGCTTCTCCGCTATCGGAGTCGTAGGTCAATTCGTCGGCCTGCAGAATATAGCCGCGGTAGTGAATTTCTCCGTCGCCGTGCAGCTTGTATACGTCCTCGATCTTTTCCTGCTCGTTGGCACAAAGGATGGTTCCATCGTTGAGCTGAGTCGCGGCCCGCTTGCCGCAAATGGCCTTGGTGTCATTTTCGGGGACGGTCTTCGCCGCGTCCGCTCGCTGGGAAGCCGCGACCGTCTGGTCTGCGGCGGTCCGCAACTGGCTGGTTACTAGTTGTTGCGCGAGAAGCGGATGACAAAGCACCAGCGTCGTGATAAGGAATCTAGTGCGCGGCGTCATCGGAAGATATCAACGCAAGATCATAAAGACTATGAGCTTGGATTATCAATGCTCTGATTATTTAATGATGGGTAGGATTGCAGTTGGTTCCTTCCCGGTCGCACGGCGGCGGTTGGCAGTTTGAATGGAATCATTGTTCATGAATTGTATGAAGTGCGGTGAAGTGTGCGGTTGCCCCATGGAGCCCCCTCCCGAAACCTTACCAGCGCCTGAGCCAACGGCTGAGGCCGTGGCGGTGGAGTGCGCCCCTGTGGGCGAGAGGCGACCCGATGAAGCTCGACCGAGCCCGGTGGAAGATGCGGCCTGGCGGAACGAACTCTCGGCCCGGTTGCGCCGCTATCGCACGCGCCGCAAGGCGCCGCCGCCGCGTTATCCTTCGCTGCGCTTGCCTTTCGAGGTCTTGGATTCTTCCCCTGCACAGTCGCCCGGCGATTCCATGTCTGCGTTCCAGGCGATCTCCCATAGTGCGCTTGCGCTCGATGGGGCTGAAAGTTTGCCGGCCATGGCGGAGCAAGAGCCGGCGCCGCCGCCAGCGCCGCCGGTAAAGCGTGCTCCTGCAAAAATTATCGAGTTTCCCCGCTGGGCCTGGGGACCACCGCCGCCTCCGCTCGATCAACTAGCGGGGCCGGTTGGCCATCAGCCGCGCATTCTGGACGTTCCGGAAAGCGCGCCGCCTCCGCCTGCTCTCGGCGGAATCACCATCGAACCTGCGCAACGGCAAGAAGCTGAAAAGCGCCCCGGAATCGATCTTCCTTTGCAGACCGCTTTGCTCGGCCGGAGGATCGCAGCTGCTCTGATCGACTGCCTGATGATCGCCCTGGCGTCGGCTTTGTTTGGATTCATTTTCTGGAAAGTCGCCGCCGTTCGTCCACCGCGCATGCAGATTCTCGCACTAGCGGCAGGGATGCCTTGCGTGCTCTGGGCGGCTTATCACTATTTGCTCATCGTCTATGCTGCCACCACTCCGGGATTGCGCCTTGCCAAGCTTTCGCTGACCCGCTTCGACGACTCCTCGACTACGCGCTCCTTGCGCCGCTGGCGAGTGTTGGCCTCGTTGCTTTCTGCGCTCTCGCTCGGCATGGGCTTCGCCTGGGTTTTTCTCGATGAAGACGGTTTGTGCTGGCACGACCGAATTACGCGAACGTATCTGTCGCTCCGGAAGAGAGCCTGATTTCCAGCAGCGGAAGCAAATCGATTTTTCTCTAGCCTTGGCCAGCCTCCTGCAGCACCGCTATGCTATCTTCAAAGGGTTTACTTCATTCGCTGAAAGTCCATCGTTTCCAAGAAATGCCTGCCTCGGTCGAAGGTTCCAAACCGGCGGTAAAGGTCTTCGTCGCCACCACGGTGATGTTGACCTTCATTTCGTTTTGGCGGGCCTCTGCCATCGTTCTGGCGGATCTCGCCTCCTCGGCTTATTACGCCGGCGGCGATGCCGAAAAAGTCATCGGCAAGAGCGCTCCCTGGTTCATTTTGGCGGTCATGCTGTTCAGCTATGCCGTGCGCGCCCTCTATATCGAGTCCAGCAGCATGTTCGTCCGCGGCGGCGTTTACCGCGTGGTCAAGGAGGCCATGGGCGGCACGCTGGCTAAGTTTTCCGTCTCGGCTCTGCTTTTCGACTACGTCCTCACTGGCCCGATCAGCGCGGTTTCGGCGGGGCAATATCTGGCCGGCTTCATCAAAGACAGCGCCGATTACCTGTTTCACCGCCAGCTGAGTTTTTCCGACGATCACTTTGCCGCGGGTCTGGCCGTTGTGGTGGTTATTTATTTCTGGTGGAAGAACACGCAAGGCATCCATGAATCGAGCCAGAAGGCGTTGCAGATCATGATTATCACCACCGTCATGGTGGTGATTCTGATTGTGTGGTGCACGATCACAGTCCTGCGCTCGCCGGTGCAACTCCCTCCCAGCCCGTTCAGCGCCGCGGGTGCGATTCCGGTAAACAGAGAATCCCTGGGCTGGCTGAATGGAACCTTCTTCGCTCACCTGACGTGGATTCTCCTGTTCGTCGGCTTCGGACATTCCGTGCTGGCTATGAGCGGCGAAGAAACTCTGGCTCAGGTGAACCGCGAGATTGAACATCCCAAACTGAAGAATCTGGAGAAGACCGGGCTGGTTATTTTCCTCTACAGCCTGCTGTTCACTTCGCTGGTGTCGTTTTTCGCGGTGATGATGATTCCCGACAGTGTCCGCCCGACGTATTTCGCTAACTTGATCGGTGGACTGGCGATGTACCTGGCCGGCCCCACCAGCCTGAAGCTGTTGTTTCACGGCTTTGTGGTGCTGGTGGGAGTTCTGATTCTGGCCGGGGCACAGAATACCTCGATCGTGGGCGCCAACGGCGTGCTGAACCGCGTGGCTGAAGACGGCGTGCTGACCAGTTGGTTCCAAAAGCCGCATCCGCGCTTTGGCACCAGCTTTCGCATCATCAATCTGATTGTTGGGATGCAGTTGCTCACGATCGTCTTGAGCCGGGGCAACGTCTACCAACTGGCCGCGCTTTACGCCTTTGGCGTGATCTGGAGCTTCACCATGAAGGCGGCGGCGGTGCTGGTGCTACGGTTCACCGAGCCCGGCAACCGCGAATGGAAAGTGCCCGGGAATTTCCATCTGGGCAAGACAGAAGTTCCCTTTGGCCTCATCCTGATCTCCGCGGTTCTGCTCATGACCGCCCTTGTCAATCTGTTCACCAAGCATCAAGCCACAATTGCCGGTGTGATTTTCAGCGCAGTGTTCTTCACGATTTTCACGCTCTCGGAGCATCACGTTGCCAGGGAACGCCAGGGCAAGCCGGAGCAACTCGACCAGTTCCGGGTGTACGGCAATCAGGAACTGGGATCAGGAGCGATGGGCGTTCGTCCCGGCAATGTGCTGGTGGCGGTGCGCGATCCCCGCAATCTGTATTATCTGCGGCAGGTTCTGAGAAGCACCAACACGGTCAAGACGGATGTCGTGGTGATGAGCGCCCGGCTGTACCATCGCGAACCGACCTTTGGCAGCAGCGCGGTCGTAGATGCGTCTGAGGTCTTTGACCACTACGAGCAGGGGCTGTTCACCGCCGCCGTCGCCGTGGCGGAAAAGGAGGGGAGGCCAATTTCTCTGCTGGTGGTTCCGGGAACCGATGTATTTGATTCGATTATGGTGACCGCGCAACGGCTCGATTCCTGCCGCGTGATTTGCGGGCTTTCCAACAAGCTGACTGCCGACGAGCAGGCTCGGCTATGCGGTGATGCCTGGGAGCGGCTGCCTGAGCCGCGTCCGCGGTTAAACCTGGAAGTGGTTGCTCCCGACGGCACGGTTCGCGAGTTTTCGCTGGGCCCGCATACCCCGCGCATGCGCACGCAGGATGTCGAGCTCATGCACAAACTCTGGCTCGACATTACATCCGATCCCAGGTTCGCCGGGGCGCACCACTACCACATCATGGCGCTGGCCCTGGAGGAATTGCGGCGCGAACTGACCACCGAACAGCGCGCGCAACTGCTGGAAAAACTGAAGGAAGAAATAGCCCGCCCCAACGAGCAGTGAAAATCGTCCGTCCCAGGCTGTGCATAGCAGGTTGTACATAGCAGGTTCTACTTCAGAAGATTCCGCAGCGAGGTTCTAAGTTCGCTGAAGCGGAACGGATACCCGCTGGCGACCAACTGCGCCGGTTCCACGCGCTGGCCGCCGAGAAGAATCGTCTCTCCCATTTCGCCGAACGCCAGTTTCACGGCGAAGGCGGGCATGGGGAAAAACGCAGGCCGCGAGAGTACGCTGGCCAGCGTCCGGGTGAACTCCGCGTTCGTAACCGGCTTCGGAGCCACCATGTTCACCGGACCCTGCAGCAGATCGGTCTTCAGGATGTGATGGATCGCCCCCACCATATCCTGCACGTCGATCCAACTCATCCACTGGCGCCCGTTGCCGACTATGCCCCCGAGGCCAAGCTTGAACGGCGTCAGCATCTTTGCTAGCGCGCCGCCCTTCGGGCTGAGCACAACCCCGGTGCGGATTTGCGCCGTGCGAATGCCGGCGTCCGCCGCAGGATGAGTTGCCGCTTCCCAATCCTTGCAAACATCGGGAAGAAATCCCGTGCCCGGTGCGCTCTCTTCGTTTACCACTTCCTCCCCGCGATCGCCATAGAATCCGATTGCCGAACAGGAGATAAAGACAGCGGGCTTGGGATCGGCTTTCGCGAGAGCTTCCGACAAATTCTTCGTTCCTGTGACGCGGCTGTTGCGAATCCTTGCCTTCTTCTCTGCAGTCCATCGCCCCACGATGCTTTCGCCTGCCAGATGGATGACGGCATCGAATCCGGAAACGGCCGCCGGGTCAATCGCACTCGCCGGATCCCATGGAATCTGCTCATCGCCCATGGCGGCTCCGCGCACCAGGCGCACGACTTGATATCCGCGACCTTTGAGCGAAGGCAGAAGCGCGGCCCCAATCGGTCCGGAAACTCCACTGACCAGAATGCGAGAAGTCATGACAGATATCGCCAATGTAGCAGGTCGATGAGTGGCCCACCAAACCGGTCAGCTTGCGGATGATCTGATTCGGAATCCCTCCTACGGCTCCGGCAATCGTGGGCTTACCCTTCCACAGCGCTTCAATGACGGTCAGCCCGAATCCTTCGCGGAGCGATTTCTGCACGACCAGGGTCGGCGCCCGCTGGACGGCGTTCATTTCCGGCGCGCACCAGGGCGGCAAATCGAGATAATAATGTCGGGATCAAGATTCGCGAAATTGCGATACTACCCAATGTAGTTTTGGCGATGATCGGCTAAAATTTTCACAGACCATTGATGCTCGAATGAGTTCCATTAATTTCAATGGTCGAGATTCTCAAAATTCCGGATTGGTGATGAAAACTCACTCTTCTCACGCCAGCGCATGTTCGTTCGTGCCAAGCACACACCTTCTCCATCAAAATCGCTCTGCGATTCTTGGCCTATTTCTCGTACTGGCAAGCTGTGTATTGCTGAGTGCGCAGAACGTGGTGTTGACCGGCGCCGTCAACGGGCGGATCACTGACCAGAGCGGAGCCTCCGTGCCCGGAGCCTCCGTGACCTTGCGCAATCTTGCGACTGGCGTGGAGGAGTCTATTAAAACGAACCGCGCCGGTCTCTACCAATTTCCGGTGTTGATGACGGGCACGTACTCCGTGACCGCGAACGTTCAGGGATTTCGGAATGCGGAAGCTTTGGTGCGCGTGCTGGTGGGAAGCACCACGCTGCAGGATTTCCATATGCAGGTTGGGCAGGGGCAGGCGGAAACCATAAGAGTGACCGGCGAGATGCCACTGCTTCGTCCCACGGAATCTTCCTCCAGCACTGTGCTGGATCGTCTTTTCACGGAGGACTTGCCGCTCAACGGCCGCAAATACTCCGACTTCATGACGTTGACTCCGAACACCAGTTACGATGGCGATACGGGATTGGTCAGCGTAGCGGGACAGCAGGGTGGAGAAGACTCCGGCTATGCCAACGGAAATGGATCGACCTATTTCACCGTCGACGGCAGCAACGCCACCAACAACTATTTTTCCGATATTGTGGGCCGCTACCGCATTCCTTATTTGTATGGCGAAGATTCCATCGAGGAGTTCCAGGTTGCGGTCAGTCCCTATTCGGCGATTTATGGCGGCGGCGCGGGTTTTGTGAATGCGGTGACGCGATCGGGCAGCAACACCTGGCATGGAAGCGCGTTTTATTACAATCGCAACTCCGCGACCGGAGCCAATGACGCGCTCGACGAATCGGTGGGCAACCCCAAACCGGAGGACTCCCTGCAGCAATTTGGGGTTGGACTTGGCGGTCCCATCAAGAAAAATGGGCTTTGGTTTTTCATCGATTACGAGCAGCAACTGCGCCACAATCCAATTCCTGTTATCAATCAGGCTTTGGTCACATCGCAGCCAGGGTTTTTATCCTCAAACTTCGCCATTCCAGACGGAACCATCCTGCCGTCACCCAATGGGCCGCTGCCGATTCCAGGGCAGGACACAGCTCCCGATCCCAGCAATCCGGTTTATCTGCAGCAGGTCGCGAATGTCATCGGCGCGCTGAACTCCAATCTAGGGACGAAACCGAGAAACGAGAACGATCTGGTGCTTACGCCCCGGCTGGACTTTCAGCCCAATGCTCGCGATGGCCTGTTCCTCAGCTTGAATTTCAATCGCTTCACCTCGCCGGGCGGCGTGATCACGGACCCCACGGTGGGAAATTATGGTCTGCAGACTCTGGCCAATGCCTACGTGCACACCTTCGAAGGCACGGTGGGATGGACGCACTCGTTTTCTTCCAGGCTGCTCAATGAATTCCACGCGGGCACATCGCAAGATAATGAAAGCGCGACGCCGACGGGTACGGCGTCGAACGAGCCTACAGTAATTCTCGATAGCCCGGCGGCTTTTACCTTGGGGAACGCGCCATTTTCCATCGGAAAAGTTTTCGAACGACAGTACTCGCTTTCCGACCGCATCGACTACGTAGTCGGCAAACACACGTTGCAATTCGGTTTCGATTTCAACCGCTCCAGAGATGCAGATACCGAAGATGGCGGGGCGGATCCGAATGAGGCGGTCGATTTCGGGTCTCCCCTCGGCCTCTACGAATTCCCCAATCTCGAAACCTTCGCGCTCGGGCAATACATCAACTTTAGTCAGGCCGCGGGGGCGCCGACATTTTCCTTCTCGTTCCCTTACTACGGATTTTATGTGCAAGACACCTACCACGCTCTGCCCCGTTTGACTCTCGAAATGGGCCTTCGTGAGGACTTCCAGGTTTACCCGCAGCCGTTGGAAAATCCTGCGTTCCCGCTCACCGGCCAGTATCCGAACCAGTCTCGACGAGTGGCCCCGCGCTTCGGATTTGCCTGGCAACCGGCGTCGAAGACGGTAGTGCGCGGAGGATTCGGCATGTTCTACACCAACATGAACGGGCTGAACTACCGCAACGCCGTCATATCGAATGGTCTGCTATCACAGCAGTCTGAGGCAAGTGCCAGTTACACCTCGGGTCCGCCGAACCAACAGCTTCCAACTTTTCCGAGTATTCTCCCGGCGACTTCCCCTTTGTTCTCGGCCTCCGAGGACATTTCCCTGATTGCTCCGCAGTTCCGGGCGCCCTACATTATGCAGGGCAGCTTGCAGATTGAGCGCGAGATTTCCGAGAACACAACTGTGAGTGTCGGCACCATGTGGAATCACGGGGTACACATTATTTCGGGCAGCGCCTATGACGCGAACCTGGAGCCGTTGCAAGGCACAACCACGTACGTCGTTTGTCCGCCCAGCGCAGCTATGCCGTCTTCCTGCAATGGTCCGACTTACACCCTGCCGAATATGGATAGCGGTCTGCTCGCCGACGGCCTCATCAACAGCAACCTCGGCCAGATCCAGGAACTCATCAGCCCGGCACAAAACTATTACAACTCCTTCTTCGCGCAGCTGCAGCGCCGCATGTCCCACGGGCTTTCGCTGCAACTCTCTTACACATTTGCCAAGAGCATGATGCTAGACGGCATGGACTTCAACAACCAGTTCGACTTCAGCAACACGCACGCGCCTTCGCTGCTCGATCAGCGGCACCGTCTTACCCTGGCCGCGGTTTACCAGCCGCGGCTGGAACGATTTGCCTCCTCGAACTCAGGCCGGGCATTGCTCTCCGGCTGGCGCCTGAGCAGCGTGATGGAATTTTCTTCTGGCCGTCCCTACGCGGGTTTATTGAGTCCAGCCTGCACCAGTCAAACCCTTGCAAGCACGCAATTCAGCTCGGCGTTCACCAATTGCGGCCCCATCGCTTCTGGCAATCCCCCCGGAAATGACAACCTGAACGATACCGCCTTTAACCAGGATACTGCGGCCACCGCAGGGGGCGTTAATGGCGCTGGCCCCACTCCCGGCATTGGCCTGAATTCTTTTTATGGTCCGTGGTTGGAGAGGATCGATGTCGGGCTGTCCCGCAGTTTTACGATCAGAGAAGGCAAGGAACTGGAATTTCAAGCGCAGGCCTTCAATCTGTTCAACCACCCCAACTATTACGTGCAAAACGGCGACGGCATCAATCAACTACAGTACAATCCGGTCGGTACCACTTGCGGTGACGGCATGACATTGAACCAAACCTGCTATCTGGTGCCGAATTCCGGGCCGGGCAACTTCGGAGCACTTCAGGAAATCAGTCCGAACGGCCTGCCCCGCGTATTTGAGTTTTCCGCAAGGTTCACGTTTTGAAAATCGTGGCTTTCTGGCCGATTCCGGAAGGTCTTGGGCACTGGGATGCATTGCGGAAGAAGACGGCGGGATGCGTTTTGTTGCGGACGCGATAAGAGCTTGGCCGGAACTATCCGATGACTCTTGGCAGGTCTCTGAAAGTCAGCGGGTCTCGGCGGAGGAGTGTTCTATTTCGCGGCGGAAGTGGCGCGGCAGAGAGGCGGGACTTGAGGCGAGGGAACTGGAGAGATCGCCCTGGATTGAGAGCCAGGCGGGATCACCGCTATGATCTCATTCGAGGCAGGGCTGATCATCCCACTCCGATTGATCGCGGCAGCTACGTAGTAGTAAGTGGTATTGTCCTTCACTAAATCATCCATGCAGCTTACGCTAGCAATGGGCGTGACGTTGACTTGTTCGCACTGGCTGCACCTGGGATTCTTCTTTGCGGCAAGTGGCTTCGTGCTTCGATACAAGCAATACCCGGCTACATCTCTTCCGGGCTGCGAGGAACTCACGCTGGCGTTCCAGGCGAGAGTCACCTTGTGATGGCCGGTTCCCGGCCGTGACCGCGACAGCGCCGCCAAACCGGCCGGTGGACAGGCCGGTGGCGGAAGCGGCGTCGCAGAAGAGGCAGTTCTTTTCCGCTCACCGCTTTCGCTCGGCTGCCGGTTCTCCTGCGAAGTTGGGCTTGCCTGGCGATTGCATGCGGCACTGAGCGCCCCTGCAACCAGAAATGTAATCGCCAGGAAAAGTGTTTTCTGCATGATGAATTCCAGGCTGCCCGCAAACAGAGCAGCCGAACAGACAAAGATTCTACCTTTGTTGTTCGGCTGGGCGCGCGCTTGCGTCTGCCTTGTAGTGGGCCGTTAGTGTCGAATCGCCAACTCCTGAATGACCCAACCTGCGGACGATTCGAAGGGAGAGGATGAGCAGGTAGCCGTCTCGGTACCTGGAGTCGGCGCCGCTGATAGGAACTCGGAGGCCGGAGACGAGAGGATCGCCGCAAATCCGTCGCCCCATTGTGTGCCATTGTCGGTTCCGCACCAGGCGTAGATGAGGTCGTTACCTTCTGTGGTGGTGAGGCTCGCGCTGGCGAGACCGCCCGTGGTTCCGGTTGCGTATGTCAGCGCATCGATCGGGCTGATCTGCGACTGCGCGGTGTATTCGGTCACCACTACGATGCTTGCATAGTTTATAGAGATGGTGTGCGTCCCGGCAGTCACCACCGACGGAATATGCCAGGTCGAGAGCGTAAAGTTTCCATCGGAGTCGTTGCCCCGATCCACCACGATTGTCTCGCCCAGGCTGTCAGTGACCTGGGGCGGTGTGGAAAGGACTCCACCCCACCAACTGCTGACGACGAGAATATCGCCCGCGGCGACGTTGCTGATGGTGCAGCTATTGCCCTGGACCATGCAGTAGTTGCCCGTAAACCTGGGACCGGTGGGCGTCGGCTGGGCCGTCCCCGCCGGACGGATCGCCATTGCCTGAACCCCAGTGATGGTCCACGGCGGAGTTCCTCTTGGCAAAAGCTGAACGGTCTGTGGCCCAGGTTCCGGCGCAACCGCGAATTCGGCGGTTGGAGCCACCCGGATTCCCGTGAAGCCCTGTCCCTCATCGCTGCCATAGTAGCTGCGGCCCCAGGCAAACAAAAGATCGTTCGGAGTGATGGTGGTCAAGTCCGCGAAAGCCTGCGAACTCACGTTGAAGCTGTTCTGCCCGACGGCCTCGACCGGGTTGCCAGAAGCCTGGCCGGAGATTTCCGCGACATCGATGAGCAAACTTCCATCCAACGGATCATCCACCGTTATCGTGTGGTTCCCGCCGTTGACGACCGGCGAGATATGCCAGGTGCCCAAGCCCGTGGACCCGCTGATTTGATCGAATGTTAGAGATTCGCCCAGGCTGTCCGTCACCACGATGGGAGTGCCCGGAAGAAGATTGAACGTGTGCGAAGTGACGACCAGCATGTCTCCAGCGGAAACATTGCTGATCGTGCAGCTGACCTCGGCGCTGCAGTAGTTCCCCGTGAACCACGGAACCTGTGCCACCGTACCTGGCCCTTCTTTGAAGCAGTACAGCACCGCCGGCGCATTGTTCGGGATCGAATCGCTGGTTGTGACGTTCGACTGCAACTTACTTCCCGCGGCTGCCTGGGTGTACATCGTCATCACCGAACCGCCGTTGCTATAAGCCGGATCTCCCTGGGCATAGAACTGGGTCATGTCGAGCTTGGTGAAATTGTTGTTTGCCGTGAAGGTTGTGATGGGCTCCGGAGGACCGTTCCCTGTGCTGCCAGGTCCCACTCCCACCGCAGCCATGCAGATGTCCTGGCTGCCGGTGGTGGCCGCAGTTAATCCCGTCCACCATCCCGGAACCCCAGTGGCCGGATTGTTGTAGTTTGGCAGGCCGGCTTCAGCGTTCTGGAAGGTCACGCCTGCGTCGACCGCGTTCGCGGAGACCGGGCCAATATTGTAGATGGAGAGTCCCCAGGAATCAGACGAGGGCACCGAGACTGTAATCGTGTTGCCGGCGTTCAGCGCCGACGTCAGCTGAGAATAGCCCACGTAGATTGAGCCATAGCCGCCGCTGACTGGACCCGCGAGCAAACTATACGTATTGCCCGCTGAGTCCTGCAGCGCATTAGGTGTGAGGGTCGCGCCGTTGACTGAGGTTATGAACACCACCAGTCCGTTTCCGGGAGCGATGGAAGCCGACAACGCACACGACGAAGACGTCGCCGTTTCGTTCTCCACAACACAAACGCGCTCCGGCATGCGGGACTGAATCGGGGTAGTCCCGGTGACAGTCAGAAGGGTTGATCCGACCACGGTACCGGACGTGGCTGACACGGTGGTCGTGCCCCCATTCACCGTGGTCGCCAGACCGGTTGCGGATACCGTTGCAACGGTAGCGCTCGATGAGGCCCAGGTCACGCTGTTCGTCAAGTTTTGCGTGCTGTTGTTGCTGTAGGTTCCGGTCGCAGTGAATTGCTCCGCGGTTCCGGCTGCGACCGAGGGGTTCGCGGGCGTTACGGCAATCGACACCAAAGATGCAGCCAGTCCCGTGCCAGTCAGGGAAATCGTCTGCGGACTGTCGCCGGCGTTGTCGACAAAAATCAATGTACCCGACCGCGTTCCGGTGGCTGCGGGTGAGAATGTGACAGACACGCTGCAGCTTGCACCCACCGCCAGCGTCGAAGGACTTAAGGGACAGGTCGAGGTAAAGCCGAAATCGCTCAGACTGCTGGTTATGCTGGTGATCTTCAATTTAGTCGACTGATTGTTCGTCAGCGTAACCATCTGGCTGGAGCTGGTCGTGCCAAGAGCCTGGCCGTTAAATACGAGACTCGCTGGCGTAACCGAAACGACAGGCACGCCTGTACCCGTAAGGCTGACCGCCGGGCTGTTGCTGGCGTTATCGGCAATGGTCAGCGTAGCGTTATCCGGGCCCAGGATAGATGGGGTGAATGCCAATGTGATCTTGCACGATGCGTCGGGGGCTAGCGTGGCTGGGCTGAGCGGGCAAGTATCCGCCGTGATCGAGTAATCCGACGAGTTCGTCGTGATGCTGGTAATCGTAAGAGGCGCGGGGTCATCGTTCTTAACGGTCACGCTCTTCGCCGCACTCTTCTTTTCGAGAAGTTCGTTCCCAAAGGCAAGGGTCGAAGGTGCGGACACATCCACAATGCCGGTGCCTGAAAGGCTGACATTTTGCGTTTCGCCGTCAGTGATCGTCAGGGAACCGCTGCGCGTTCCCAGTTCGGTCGGCGTGAAACTTACGTCGATGGTGCAGCTAGCTTTCGGCGCCAGCGTCGCGGGGCTCAAAGGACAGTCGTTCGTTTCCGCATAGTCGCTCAGCGTCGTCACGATGCTGGTGATCGTAATCGCCGCCTTCCCCTTGTTTGTGAGGGTAACCTTCTTCGATGCCCTGGTGAACCCCACCTCTTCATTGCCGAACGAAAGCGACGAAGGGGAAACGGTCTGGGCCGCACCCATGAGGGCCGAAGCTAGAAAAAACAGTGCGAGCGGCACGCAGAACAGCCGGACTTGTTTATAGGACCTTGCATCGGCCAAGGATAGCGCTTGAAAGTCCGGAGCTGCCGCAGCTGAATACGAGAAGGTGCGAAACTGACTGTTCTCTTGATTGCATTTCATTAGTATCTCCACGGATAGAACGATCGAGCGTTGGGGGGAGGGCCTAAGGATCTCTTACTGAGGTACTCTGAGCACCAAGCCAATAGAGCGCTCCAAAGCGGCTTTCAGCTTGGTCCTAGTTGCAAGTTAGTCTGAGAAGCTGGACACGGTGAAAGCTTGCTTCTGAACCGGGCGGGGATCAACCTCATAGACAACTTCGTTTCCGGAAAGCGTGGCGTAGGCAACGCGGGCGCGTCCGCTGCCGGCCCCTTGCACTTTCCATCCGCTGCCGTCCCGAATCAGTTTCATTTCGCTGCGCTCTCGCCACCATTGGTTGACTTGACTGGGGAGAGCAATCCAGGCGTTTCGTTCTGAGGCGACCGACCGCAAGTAATCCAGCAGTTCTTCGTATAAGAGCTCTTCACCCCGTGTGCGCAGGTAGTCGGGGTGGACGAGGAAACTAGCCAGGCCATTGTGCGCGAGAATCGCTTCGGTTTCGGTCTTCCACAAATCCATGGAATAATCCCTGAGAATATCGAACAGCATATAGTCCTGGGTTGTCGTCAACGGCAGTTCGAGAATGTCCCCGATGAAGTACGGCATGACTGTGCAACATCCGCCTCGCTGAGGATCCAGATGAGCCACATTCGGCACCGACATGTCGTAGGCGATGTTTAATGCGCTCAGCCAATCCAGGTTCCGGTAGAGGACACCGGCGCGAAATCCCTGGGCTGGGAAGTCGGCGAGATGGCGGTTGATCAGAGCCGCGCGCTGCTGGAATTGCGCATGGTTCTCGAACAAGCGGCCGTCATGATTTAGATCCTGAACATTCAATTCGAATCCCCGCTGCACAATGCTGTCCAGAAAATCGCGGTCCACTTCGTATCTTTCCTCGGGAACCACCTGGAACGACGATTTGATGCCAAAGGAATCGTCGATATCCATCAAATGCGCACAGGCATCGCGGCCCCGCGCCGTCTCCACATCGTGAGTCATGATGATGGCCCCGGCCGCTCCGTCCGGCCAGAACCAAATGAAAGGAATTCTGGCGGCAGGATTCCCCTTGAGCGCAAGACGGAGGACCTCTTTCATCAGATCTTCCACTGTCGTATCCACCGGCCAATTTGGAAAACGGATCTGCTCCCAGCCGCGCAAGACGAAACGCTTGATCCTGCCGCGCACCCAATCCGAAAGATACGGCCGAACCAGGTAGTAAAGGCTTCGCAGAAATGGGTCGGCGAAGCCGGCATGACGGACACTGCTGCCAGCTGCATAACGCTCAAGCCGGAGGTTGTCGACGATCTCATCCAGATCGAAAGGTAAACGCGCAGATGCATCTTGAAACTGCACGGCGGGGAGCGCGTCCGGAGGGCAGGGCCCGTCTAGCTGCTGCACGGTTCCCGAAAGGCATCGTCCGTAGCAGACCGTGCCATTCCCCAAGCCAAAGAATCCCTGATTCTGCGGGAGTTCAACGGGCGACACGAACCTAGCGGTTTCTTCGGGACAACCGTAGTATTCGTGGAAACGGCTTCGCGACTGTCGGGGCATTTTCATCTCACTTCTGTCGTACATCGATTCTGGCGCACACTGATTCCCGCGCAAATCGGTCAAAGCGCTTCGGGCACCAACACTGGAGCCAGATGCAGGTAACGCGTGGTCTTGCGCTTGCTCTCGATCATGTCGTAAACACGAGAAATTTGTTCGGCGGTAAGTCCGACCGCAGACGACAATTCCGATGCCGGAATCGCGTTGTCTTTCCCATAGAGACAGAGGTCCATTTTGGCCAAAGGAAGCGAAAAGTAGAACTCTTCCTGTGACTGCTCCAGCGAATAGGTGTCGGTGGTCGATGGGCGGTTCTGAATTTCTACTGGCACGCCAAGTTCAGCGGCCAGTTGATAGACCTGCGACTTGTACAGATGCGCGATCGGCTTGAAATCGGCCAGTCCATCTCCGCCTTTGACGAAGAAGCCCTGATCGTACTCCAGCCGGTTCGGAGTGCCGGCTACCGCGTAGTGAAAGCGGTCCGCATAGTAGTAAGTCATCATGGTGCGAGTGCGCTGCTTGAAATTGGTTGCAGCGACGATCCCAAGGTAAGCGTCCAGAGGCAGCCTGACTTTCTTGACCTCTCCCGAAGGCGATTGAACGACCAGATTGAACAAGGCATAGCGATCGGCGGAGATCAGGTCCGGCAGCGCAATCTTGGATTTGTAGCCCTCACCAAATTCCGGAACGACGCTGCGAATGGCTTCATCGCGCCGGCGGTAGCACCCTGCGGCGCCGAGAATGGGCGCGATGTCCTCAGTGAAGGAGCGGATGCCAAGGGACGCAGACAGATCTTTCCCCAGTCGCAGACTCTCGCCGGATGAATCGGTCTCCGGCAAAAAGAGCGCGATCACTCTCTCCGGCCCCAGCGCGCGAACGCACAATGCGGCGACGACGCTGCTGTCGATTCCTCCAGAAACCGCTACCATTGCTCCTTTTCTCTTGCATTGGCCCAACACGGTCTCCCGTATCGAAGCGGCAATGCGCTGGATTTCAGCGGCTGCGTCAATTTTCAAAACGTCCGGCGATATCAGTAACGAAGTGGTCATTGCATTCCTCTTTCGGTCAGATTTCGGTAATTCACTATCAAGTCGTTTCGGTCAGCGCACATCTGCAAGAACTTTCAGCAATCGCTCTGCCGCATTGCGTCGTCCTGTTTCGTTCAAATGTCCGCCATCGGTTGTGTACTCCGGCGCGAGTGTGTATACGGTCTCATCGCCCCGCATGAAGCACGATCTCGAGCCATCGCTGCGCGTCGATTCCACTTCTGCGAGGTCGAAGATCGGCTCTTTCGCATAGGCTTGCCGAAGCAGCGCGTTGAACCGGTTCCGCTTGAAGTTATCTTCTTGAGACGTATTCTTGCCCAGGATTCCTTTTAGCCACGCCTTCGGCGAAGATTCAACCGTGGTCAACGGCACCGTCACGTGCACGATGCGGACGCCGGGCTGGTCGCTGCGGATTTGGTTGATGGTTGATTGATAGGAGTTGAACAACTCCTGCACATCGGTTGTTGCGCCAATGTCGACATAGCAGTACTTGAACAACGCAATCCCATGAAACCCCGCGCTGAGAATTGCCAGAAACTCCGCGTTCTTCGACTGCGGATCGGTGTTTCGCCCAATGTAAGTTTCGATGAATGCCGGTTCAGACACGCTTTCCGGATTTCTGGAGGCGACAATATTGAGTTTCACCCGCGCATCGGATTTTGCCAGGTCTCGGATCCCTTGCACGATGTTGTCACCGACCGACTGGTGGCCAAACAAAATCTTTTCGCGCAGCAAGGGTTGAATTTGCCGATCGGTCAGCGATTGTTCTTCTGCTTCAACTGTAGGCATCTCAGCGAACTCCAGCCAGCGCTTCGTTTTCTTTCAGCAAAGGCTTCATCACCTTGCCCGAATTGTTCTTGGGCAAAGAACCGAGGATCACGAATCGTTTGGGAACCACCGGAAGCGGCATGCGCTCTTTGCAATACAAGGTAAGTTGTTCAATGGGGAGCTGAGCTTTGGGATCGCGCTGCACAATGTACGCGACGGCCGCTTCGCCCAACACGTCGTCGGGAATACCTACGATCGCGGCCTCCAACAGCTCCGAGTGTTCCAGCAGAATATTTTCCAACTGCCGGCAGCTAACGCGCTTGCCTCCGCATTTCAGGAAATCTTTGGCGCGATCGACGATAAAGATGAATCCCTCGTCGTCCACCGTCGCGAGATCGCCGGTGTACAGTTTGCCATTGCGGAAGTGCTGCGCGGTCTCCTTTTCATCTCTCCAGTATCCCGGCGTAACGTTGTGCCCCTCGGCGACGATTTCTCCAATCTGCCCGGGCGCAACTCGATTGCCGGATTCATCCCGCACCGTGAGCTTCACTCCCGGTATCCCTTTGCCCACAGAACCGAGCTTTGTGTCGAGCGATTCGGGCGGCAAGTACGACAAGCGTGCCGTTGCTTCCGTCTGGCCATACATGACGAAGAGTTTTGTGTTGGGGAGCGCTTGCCGCAGCTCGCGGATGAACGCAGGCGCCAGTGGTCCGCCCGCCTGCTGCACATAACGCAAATCAGGAAACGAGAATTTTGTCAGGCCGGATTTACGGAGCAGAATCTGAAAGTGACTGGGAACGCCCGCAAACCCCGTGCACGCCGTCTGTCGCATCCGCTGAAGCACCTTCTCGGGATACATAAAGCGTGAATCGATGACCACGCCGCCGCCGGCTCGCAGATGCGTGTGCAACAGAGATGCTCCAAAGCAATAGTGGAACGGCAGCACGGCCATGATACGGTCGCGCGCAGTTAATTCCAGATACTCAACGATCGAATCCGTATTGGCCATGATGTTCCGTCCCGTCACCATCACACCGCGCGGGCGGCCCGTCGAACCGGAGGTAAACATGAGCGCCGCCAGATCGTCGGCCGCGACTTCCGGAAGGCTGTTCATCGAGTCATTCGTCGATGCTGGAATCTCGATGCCGGCAAGCGACTGCGCAACTTGCGGCGCGGCTTGATCTCCGAACGGGCGACCGTTGAACGCTTGATCGGTGAACAGGGGAAGGTCGCCCAGTTTCCCCGACGCAGCCGTGAGGTACTTTGCCTCAACGCATGCGAGCGCAGGCTCAGTTACGTCGTGAATGTATTCCAACTCGGCTGCATCCAGCCGTGGCGGCAGGGGCACGCACACCAGGCCGGCTCGTATGATGCCAAGATAGGCCGAGACCCAGAACATCCCGCTGTCGGCAATCAGGAGGGCCCGATCTCCTTTCTTATATCCCGCGCCCACAAGATAGCGGGCAATGGCAAGCGCATTCGCACGTACCTCGCCATACGTGTGCTGACGCTTTAGCGTGAGCAGCGCGATAGCTTCCGCCGGCTTACCCTCAACGAGATAGTCAAAAAGGTTCACAGTGTTTTCCTTAAGACTTTCGCTTAGAACACGGGATCGAGCGTCCCGGCGCATGCTGCCAGGGCATCGACCGGTTGGTTGAGTTTCTTCGCCAGATAAGCGGCAATGCGATTTACCGAGTCAAGGTTATCCGGAATCAATTCGTCTTCCGGAATTACGATGGCGTACGATTCCTCAAGATGCGACACCAACTCCAGAATGCCCGTGGAGTCGATGATCCCCTCATCCATGAAAGAGGCATCATTGGAGAAACCGCCTTCCCGGCCGAGAAGATAATTGGCTACGACAAAGCTGCGAACGTCGGCTGCGATTGATGACATAGAGAGTTTCCTTTGTGTTGATGGTGACAGAACTGGTCGAGCAGCAGTTGGGTAGAGAGCACTCCGACTAAAGCCATGTTGTCTTTCACCGCGCTGGCTCTGCTGCTTTTGAACTTGGCAGCCAGTGCGCCCACCATTTGCGGATCAAACACGCCAAAGCGGGCGACACAGCTTTCTGACAGCAATTCCTCGACATACTCATGCGACCGGGAGAAGAAGCTGGCTCCATCGGGCGCACGATATGGCTGCTTGGGCCGCCGCACAATCGACTCTGGAACTCGGCCGCGGGCGGCGCGCTTCAGCAGATGTTTCTGGTCGAGCACCTTCATCTTCAACTGTGGCGACAACTTTGCGGCGAATTCCACTACGCGGTAATCCAGGAAGGGATATCGCCCTTCGACCGAGTGCGCCATCGCCATGCGGTCGCCTTGCGACGAAAGAATGTAGCCCGGAAGCAGTTGCGTCGCTTCCAGATACTCGGCCTGGTTAAATGAATCCCACCTGCCGAACGACTCGGGCAGGGTGCGCTCCACATCAGCCAGAGCCGTGCGTCCATTCAGTTCGGCTTTCACTTCGGAAGAAAACAAAGCCTTCAGCTTCGCGGTCAGCTCCCATCGCGGAATATGAGAAAAGAACGGGCTCGATAATTCGCTCTCCGACACGTGGAAGAAATGCTTGAGATAGGCGGTGGGCTGGCGCTGAATTCCATCCATGTAGGGATAGAGCCGCTTTAGGAGCTGAGGCCGCATGCGCGACTGAGGATTGCGTGCCCAAAACCGGCGAATCTTGGCTTCTTTGAAAATGTCGTAGCCGCCCAAGGTTTCATCCGCGCCCTCACCGGTGAGCACCACCTTGAAGCCGCTTTCGCGCACCAGCTTCGCCAGAAGATACATGGGTGCAGGCGCGGTGCGGATAATCGGTTGCTCGGTGTGCCAGATCACATCCGGGAAAATCGCAGCGACATCGTCATGCGTGCAATGAACATCGCTGTGGTTCGTACCCAGAAAAGCGCTCGCCTCTTTTTGATAGGCGCTCTCGTCGAATTCGGCGTCTGCAAAACTGACGGAAAACGTGCGCAGCCTGTCGCCAACCAGCTCGCGAGTCAGCGCGGTTATGAGCGTCGAATCCAGGCCGCCGCTGAGATACGCGCCCACGGGCACATCCGACCGCAACCGGATTCGAGTGGCATCGACCAGCAGATCGAGCAGTTGGTCCGTCAGCTTCGACTCGTCTTCGACGCGGCCTTCCGACGAATATTCAAAATCCCAGTAGCGCCAGACGCGCAGTTCGCCGTTCGCCAGCGTTGCGGAGTGTCCCGGCGGGAGCTGCGAGATATTTTTAAACGCAGTCCTTGGGGCCAGCGTGGTCCAAAATGTGAAAATCTGGTCCAGCGCTTGCAGATCCAGCTCGCTCGAAACCTCGTGGTTGGCGAGCAGCGCCTTGATCTCCGACGCGAACAAAAACGAATCCGCGGTCTTCGTATAGAACAGCGGCCGCACACCGAGGCGGTCACGGGAAAGAAAAAGCTTTTGAGCCTCCGTATCCCAAATGGCAAACGCCCACTGTCCGTTCAGACGCCTAACGCAATTCTCGCCTTCTTCCTGATAGAGGTGCAAAATGACTTCCGTGTCGGACCGAGTCGCAAACTTGTGTCCTTTTTGCAGCAGCTCTTCTCGCAGCTCAATGTAGTTGAAGATTTCACCGTTGAACGTGATCCACAATTTCCCATCGTGGATAGACATAGGCTGCCGGCCGCCCGCGAGGTCGATGATGCTCAGACGGGCGTGCGCCAAACCCGTCCTGCCCGCAACCTGAACGCCGTGCTCGTCGGGCCCGCGATGGGACAACTGCGCCATCATCGCCGCTAGTTGAGCCGGGTCAGGAGATCCGCCATGTAGTTTTGTGATTCCGGAAATGCCGCACATAATTAGCTCTTCATTCTTTCTGAAAATCGAGATGCACTTCGTTGTTGCGTTAGAACCTAGCCTGCGTGCTTGTACAGCAGCGCACCGGCAAGTTCAGCCAGTTTCGCGGGTGTGCAAGCAAACACTTTCTTCGCAAGGTTCAGGCGAAGGCTCTCGGTCGATTCTAGTGGGGAGGGCTCCGGGGATCGAAAGTACGAAAGTGTCGAACGCTTTGCGCCCCAATGGTCCTTGAATTCAATCAGGCCAGTGCTGTCCAGATCGGAACGCCCCAGGTCCATTTGAGTAATGCCTTGAATCTTGGCCTTTTGGATGGCACGCCAGAACAGCAGGACCATGCCACCCAAACGGTTCTGCTTGGCGTCGGACGCCCCGTACTTGTACGTCAGCGTATTGCCTTGGCGGAGCGTGATCATGCTGGCCAGTGGTTGCTGGTCGAGAGAAACCGTGTGAACCAGAAATCGGTCGCCAAAGTGTTTCCGCAAGTTTTGAAACCATTTCAAAGGTTGCGGAGGAACGCCATGGCGAGCGCGCGTAAGAATCTGCAGGCGGTAAAACGCGGCGACGGCCGATTCGTCCCTGCTTTCTTGATAGTCCAGGTTCATTCGTTCCGCGTGCCTGATTCGCCGCTGGACGCAGCTGGCATGAAATTTCCCGAAGACCTGCTTCAGATCGGGAGTCAGATCCAAGGTATGCAGGCAGTAGCGAGCTGAAGCTCCGAAACCGGCGACTACGCTATCCGGCAGGATGCGCGGCCGCAGTTCAATGTATCTGCATCTTTTGTTTTGCGCTTCCCGGGTGACAGCGGCGAGTTGCTGGGTTTGGGCTGCGTCTTCTGTCAGTGGTTCGCAATGATCGGCGAACGGGAGCGAAACCAGTCTGTTTCCGGTAATGCGGCTGGCCACGCGGGCAAACACGATTCCGTTTGTCAGTGTTTCCTGTGGGCTTGAAAGCGTAATCGCCATAACCTGGTAGCCGTAAGTTTGCTGGAGTGCGGAGAGATATGCAGGCGAATGAAAAACCGACGCTAGCGGATGCCGCTCAACCAGATCGGCCCATCGCGGATCGGCGATCGGATCCAGCACATAAGTAGCGGCAGCAGGCAAACGTTTCTCCTTCACGCTCAGTCGGTGCCGAGTGGCACAGGAATTTCTTCTTCAATCAAGTACGATTCCACCTTTGCGCGCGCGGAGCGAAACATTCGCGGCACCCAGGCGCCCCGTTCCGGGTCGAACTGCCGCACGATCCTCGCCGGGCTGCCCGCAATCACGCAATAATCGGGAAAGCTGCGATGCACCATGGTGTTCGCGGCCACCACACAATTGCGACCGATGACCAGATCGCGACGGCTGCTCACGATGGACGCGCCGTGACCGATCCACGTTCCTTCTCCGATTCGGATCGTGCCTCCGCCCGTCACTCCCTGATCTCGGATGGGAACGTTGGGATCTTCGTAGGCGTGATTGTGATCCATGATCAACACGTTGGGTGAGAGCATCACCCCTCGTTCCAGGTGAATTCTGTTCTTGGCTGACAGTTCGCAGTTCGGGGCAATAATGCTGCGATCATCGAGCACAATGATTGGGTCGTCGTTTTCCTCCGACGGACAACTGATGTTCATCCAGACGTCTTTGCAGATGATGACCGAGTTGCCAAGCTGGATGCGACGAGGCGCACCGCACGGCAGTTTGCAAGTGTAGTGAAGGTACAAATCCTCTCCGACCGATGCGAACGGATACGTCTTGCGCGCCCACAGCGAATACGCCCTCGCCAACCCCAGGGGAATCTGCCTTACCAGTTTGTAAAACATTCCCCGTGTCCCCATTGCCGCCATAAGCTATTTCTCCTCTGCCAATGTTCGTTTAGTTGCGTCAGAAATGCGCCGGTTTTACTTCGCGCTCAGAACTTCTTCCTCACTGCTGCTCGACTGGCTGCTCACTTTTGCCGAAGCCGCCGCCGAACCCAATACCCATTGTTTTTTTTGCACATCGTATTGCTTAACGACTCTGGCGGGATTCCCGGCAATCACCGAATAGTCGGGGAAACTTCGGGTCACAAGGGAGTTTGCCGCCACCACACAGTTGCGGCCAAGAGTCAGGCTGCCTCGACCGCAGACGATCGCCGCGCCGTGACCGATCCAGCTGCCTTCCCCAATCCGAATCGTGCCGCCTTCGGAAACGCCCTGCTCTTTGATGGGCAGTGTGATGTCTTCATAGGCATGGCTGTGGTCCATAATCAGCACTTGCGGCGACAGCATCACGTCCCGCTCTAAATGAATGCAGTTCTTCGCCGAAAGCTCCGTGCGCGGCGCAATGAAGCATCCGTCTTCAATGATGAGGACTGGTTGATCATTTTCCGCGGGAGAGCTGATGTTCACCCACGCATCTTTGCTAATGACCACTGAATTCCCCAGCGCGATGCGCGAGGCGCGCGACTTGGGCACCTTGCTCTGGTAGTGGATCGACAAGTTCTGCCCCGCCGAGGCAAACCTGTACGTACTTCGCACCCACCAGGTGTAGAGCCGTGTAAGTGCCACGGGTAGCGATCGCAATGGATCCCAAAAGTTCGTCTGCGACATAAGATTGTTTTCCGCCATGTTTCGAGTTCGATGGTCTTTGGGGGCGTCTCTAGCCGTCAACTCCGAGAGGCTCTCCCACTTCTTCGGTCCTGACCTCTTGCGTCCCGATCTCTTGCAGGGGAGCCAGAGGCAACGGCGCATCATTGCCGCTCAGACGGTCATAGGCCGCCACCAAAGCCCGGCGTGAGTATTCCAGGCCCACCAACCGGTGCGAGCGGTCCAGTCCAACTTTCCGCATGTGCTCGCGTCGGACGGGATCGTTGAGCAAGCTGTTCATCGCGCCGGCAAATAGCCCGTTGTCCTCGGCGACATAGACCGCGGCTTCTCCCGCCGAGCGCCGGGTTTCCAGAAGGTCGAAGGAAACGATGGGCTGACCGCAAGCCATGTATTCCATGATCTTGGTCATGGTCGACAGATGATTCATGCGGTCCGGCGGATCGGGAGCGAGGCAAACATCCGCCGCCGACAAGTAATCGAGAAGCAGATCGTCGGGAACGTAGCCAAGAAACCGCATGTACTCGTCGACCTTTAATTCGCGGCTCAGATCCTGCAATTCCTGCCAGCACTCTCCCTTGCCGACCATCACGAAAACCACGTCCTTGCGTCCGTGGGTGTGCACCAGATGATGAGCCGCTTGCACCACCCGGTCGACGCCGTCCTGCTTCCCCATGACTCCCAGGTAGAGCGCCATGTAAGCGAATTTCTCTTTCAGCTCGGGACGCACCTCGCGTGGGCAAAACCAGTTCGTATCCACGCCGTTGCGGACAATGACGGTTCGCTCCTCAGGAACCCCGCCGCGCGTCATGGCGATCTCCCGGTACGACTGATTGGTGGAAATCACCAGGTCAGCCGCTCGATACGAACCTTGTTCCAGGTAAAGTAATGCGCAGTATTTCCAGTCTTTGCGGTTAAATTTTGACTCGTAGAGTTCCGGGCACACATCGTGCTGGTCATAGACGAACTTCTTACCCAGCAACTGGAATGGTCTTGCCAGCAGGAAAAACATGTCTGGAGGATTGGCGGAATGAAGAATGTCGAAGCCGTCCCTCATCCAAACCAGAAGCAGAAGGAGCGTGGTGCATACAAATCCCCACGAGTATTCCGCGAGATAGGCCAGGCCGCCGCTGGCCTGCACCAGCATTGGATAGCGGTATATCTTGATGCCGTTAATCTCCTCGAACCATTTCTCGTCATGCCCCTCGCCCTTGGGACAAATGACTCCCACCTCATATCCCGCTTCCCGCAACGCCTCCGCTTCATGCCGCATGCGCCGGTCCCAGGGGAAGGAAAGGTTTTCGATCAGCATCAAAACCCGGCAGGCCTTCAATTTTTCGTTCGACTTCATTTGCGCAATTGCTCCTATGTTCCGGTTTAGCTGAGATTCGTTCTGCAGCGACGAGAGGGAGGATGAATGTCGTGAACTGGGTGAAGCGTCTTCAGGCCGCAGGATTCTGCAAGGCCCGTTCGTGCATGGGCATAGATTTGGCCGGGAGAAATCTCATAATGGATCGTTTTACCGAAATCGCCCGAGGCAGCCAGGCATAAGCGCCCAATACTTTGAGACGAAATTCCACCGGCCAGTCGCTGGGTTCGGCACTGACCCTGCCCACGGCGAAGGCCGGCGGGCTGCACCGAGCATTGCCCGGAAAACTTGTGTACACCCGTTCGTACCCGGCTTCCCTACAGAGTTCCAGCAGCGCGGGGGTGAACTCGCCGTAGGGAAAACTGAAGAGAGTGATTCTTCGCTGCAACAACTTTTCCAGCTTCATGCGTGATTCCAAGAGTTCGTGCTTTGCCTCGGTCTCACTGAGCAAGGGCAGTCTCGGATGCGTCAAGGTGTGCGAGCCGATACTAATCAGATCGTCCGGCAAGTTTTGAATCTGTTCTGCTCCGGCAATCTTCTCCTTTCGCTCGGGTGAAGATTCCGGCCACCAGCCGGCCGCGCTTCCCATCGCTCCGCCGGTCACAAAAATTGTGGCTGGAAGTTTCCGCTTCACCAGTTCGGGAACGGCATTCTGAATCGTGTTCTCGAAGCCATCGTCAAACGTGATCGAGCAATATCGATTCGCCGGCGCCGGCAACCCCTGGAGGGGAACGGCCGTCGCCAAGCGGCCAATCACATCCATCTGATCGGCAAAGGCCTCGCGTTGCTCATCGCGGATAGCGTGATAGTACAAAATCGTCCAGGTCGGGCCCGCAGACTTTCCCATCAACCACCGCATGGATCGCCACACGGATGCCACTGCGAAGAAGCTCATGCTGATGATGAGCTTGATCACGCGATTGACCGGACGGTGTTGAGCGTCTGCCATAGGCGTCAAAAATCAGTGCGAGAGTTCCCGCTGCGCTTCCGTATGCACAGCGGAATGGAACAGACCGGCGACTCGCTTCCGCTGCTCCGATCTGAGATAGCGCATGAATTCCTGCGGAACCGCCCGCGCTTCTCGCTGCCAGTAGGAGTGCAAGAATCCTGACAGTCTGGCCGCAGCTCCAACCACGAACGGCTTCACCCATATTCGGCGCGCCAGTTTTGCAATCTCAAACGAAGGCAGGGCTCCGAGCGAATAATCCATCTTGCCCTGCCGAAAGCATCCTCGCAGCACTCCGCCGGCAGAGCCCGTCGGCCGGTGATGCAGCACCCTGTGTTCCGGAAATGCTTCGACTCGCCAGCCTTTCATCCGAGCCGTGGTTTCGGCGTAGGTGTCCGGCCCCCCGTAGGGTAATGCGAGATAGCCGCCGCCGATCGCTTCGAAACATTCCCGCCGGAACAACTGGCAAGCGTGCGCCACCGAGGTCACAGAATTTGTCTTGCGGGTCCTAAAAACTCCGGCTCCATCAGGTTCGTGAATAAAGCCGCCGGCCAGACCCAGCCGCGGGTCCTCGACGAACTTCGCCAGGACTGCCGCAAAGTATCCCGGATCGAAGGTCACGTCGGCGTCGACATTTCCAATGAATTCGTAAGCTACGTTCTGCAGTCTTGCGATGCCGGCATTAATCGCGCTGGCTTGCGCGGCAAAATTTCGGGGATGATCTTCCGTGATGCGATGCAACTGGATGAATGCATATCTGTCGGAATAACTTCTAACGATCGCATCGGTCTCATCCGTGGATCCATCGCTGACGATGATCCACCGCAACGGGCGCACGTCCTGCTCCACCACCGAGCGAATCGTCGCCTCGATGAGTTTCTCTTCGTTGTACGCCGTGGTAACCAGCACGTAAGAACCAATTTGTGTCATGGCAGTAATCTAGGAATCCTTAACGCGAAGCCACTGCGAAGGTGCGCCCGGAAAGCCACCGCAGGCAGGACCAGCTTCTTTCCACCTTCAACGCCGCATCCGGGCGTTGCGTGCGCTTCAAGCAGTAGAGCGCCCCGTACGCGGCGATGCGCACCAGTTCGTGCACCCATGTGGTCAGCAAGTAGCCCGCGGTGCGAACGCGGCCATAGTGCTTTCTGAAGTACTGAAGATTCGCCCGCCGCATTTCCACATAGAATCGTGTTGGAGCCTGCGCCGAGCTTGCTGCCCCATAGTGCAGCGCCTCCGCTCCCGGGAAGAACACCACCCTCCAGCCCGCTTTCAGATAGCGATGGCACCAGTCGATATCTTCCCCGTACATAAAGAAACGCTCGTCAAGCCCGCCGACCTGATCCAGTGCCGGCTTCGGGGTCATCCAAAACCAGCCGGTGAGAACCTCCACGTCCGAGGTTTGATCGTATGGAAAGTTGGGCATGAGATAGCCGCCAAAAAAGCTTGAGTTCTTGAAAACGGAGTGCAGTCCCAGAGCGCAGCACAGCGAGTTCCACACCGTCGGCAGCTTCATCACAGACGGTCCAATGCCCCCGTCCGGACTCAACATTTTCGGGCCCAGCAAACCGATGCCGGGGTGAGCATCCATGTAGTCGACCATAGTTTCGAAGCAGCCTGGGGGGACGACCACATCGGAGTTCAACAGGCACACGTAGCGGCCGCGGCTCATGGCGATGCCGACGTTGTTGCCTTTGGCAAAACCCAGATTGTCGCTATTTTGTGCCAGTTCGACCTCCGGGTACTGCCGGCGAATCGCTTCCGGTGTTCCGTCGGTCGAGGCGTTGTCCACCACAATCAGCTGCAGCGACAATTTGCTCTTGAGCTTGCGCAAAGATTCCAGACACTCCAGCGCATAGCGCTTTCCATTCCAGGTGACGATCACGATGGAAACATCGGGTTGGTTCGATTGCGTCATGATCGGGATGCACCTGCGAGTTCCGGCTGCGCCGTACCGGGCGCCGTCCAGGATGCCGCCAACGTTGCCGGTTCCACCTCTGCAGAAACATCACGCTGCGTGGCAGTCTTGCCGATCAAAGTTTTGCCGATCAAGGCCGGTGCTGCAGAAATGATTGCCAGCAGGGCATACCAGGCGAGCACGCTCTGGTCGAAATACGCGATACCGAAGAAAGCCACTGTGTTCGCAAACAGACTGCACCCAACCGCCCAGATCAGAATCGCTTGCGAAAATTCGCCCGCCCGCTTTCGTGCCTGGCCGATGCGCTTGTAGGCATACACAAAAATCGCAATGTACAACGCAAGTGTCAGCAGGCCGCCGCCCTGCGCAACGCCCACGTACGCATTCACCGCGTCCCACATATCGTATCCCCATGTGGCGTTGTCGCGGGTTCCGATCAGCCACCAGTCGCCGAAGTGGCGCACCAGATTGTCGATCAGCATGGCGCGGTGCCAGCCGCTTCCCCCCATCAGGCTGCCCATGCGGGCGAGCAGAAACCATACGGGAGCCTTCATCGCCAAATGCAATGCCACGAGAGTCGCCGCGAGACCCCAACGCATCCAGCGCAGCCTTCGGCGTGCTGGCCACAGCAGTAGAGCGAAGACGCCCGCAGCATATGCCATCACGGGTGTGCTGGATGCCGAGGTCAATGTCATTACCGTTGCAGCGCAGATTCCCGTGATCGGAACCCATCGCTTCCGGGTTTGCCACCACATGCCGACAAACAACGGCAGCAGCGTCGCGCCCACCGTGCCCGCGATAATGGCGTGGGCGAAAGGTCCCTGCGCGCGAATGGCCCCCGCTCGCACGCTGGAAACTTCCGCGGCACCGATCAAGGCAAATACGTTGTGTCCGGAAAGCTTCTCCCCGAGCATGCACGGCGCAATCACGGCCAGGACGATCGCCAGCACCTTGATGGTGCGCAGCACGTCCTCCTCATTGCGGATCAGCGCGCGCACCAGAAAATAGGCTCCCAGAATCGAGTACAAGAATCCCAGGCGGCTGATCAGAGCCGCCGGCCCCCAGAGCAGAACAAAAGCAGCCACGTTGCACAACGAGCAAGCGAGGACCAGCTTGTCAATCGTTGTCAGTTTGGCGAGCCGAATGTCGCGGCGCAGCAACACGCGCATCCAGCCGGCCAGAAGCAGCAGCCGGAATGAGATAAAGTGCAAACTCATTACCACGATGCGGAGACTATCGGGCAACAACAGCCCCGCTGCCAGCAGCGGGATAATGACGTACTTCCTGGGCAATGCGAGAATCAGAATGCTCGATATTGCGAGCATCAGCAATCCGAGCGGAGTCGTGAACGTGTCCCCACCGCCGCCGAAGTAATAGTTCTTCGGCATGTCATAGGTTGGGTTCACTTCGCACTCCCCAGTGCAACCGAGGGCCCCGCGCCCCTGAGAGCGGCAAAGATCTCACGGGCGGTTTTGCCACCGTTCGATGCCCGGTCCGTGTTCTTTCCCTTGTCGACGGAGTGCACGAGTTTGTATCCGCTTTGCGCCAATTCGTTGGCCGGATAAGGAAGCCCTCGCCACTCCATGCAGATCGGCCCTTCCGGCGCTCCAAAGTGGCCCAACTCTAGGCCCGCTGCGACCGTTGCCATCGAGAAGTAGACGTCCTCCATCAAACGGCTCGACCACCGGAAGGGAACATCCAGAGCGCCGACGTCGTTCATCGCGCGCAGGCACTCGCGGGTGACGAAATACGCGCCGCCGAACACGTTGTCGCCGCGGCGATATCCTCGCGCTTCGGCAGTTGCCAGCATGTCAGCCCAGTAAGGACGCATCCCCGCTAATCGGCGCCACCAGCGCAGCTCGCGCTGCATCTGTTTTTCGTGGCCGGCAAACGAGCGCGGGCGATTGTAGTCGTGAGCGTAAACGCCAAACAGTCCTGCACGAGGCTGCTCTTGCATGTAGGTGCGCGCATCCCGAATCACGCCCGGGCCGATGAGCAATGCATCCTGATCCAGCCGGAGGATCACGTCGCACTCCGTCTCCGACAATACGAAGCGGTACCCCGCGCACAACGTATGCACCAGCCGTTCAATGCCCAACCTGCGCTCATTCCGCAGGATCTTCCAATTCGGCCTGCGCGCCTCCACCAAGGCTTGATACGTGCCGTCCTGCGTGCAATCGTCGACGATCACCACAAGGTGCGGTTCCGGGCAATAGCGTTCCACGCTCTCCAAGGTATCGAGCGCGGTATGGATGCCGGGACCGACCGGCACCACCACAGCGGCCGTCAGTGGTGCGATCGTCACTGGAGAAGAAGGGTTCATTTTTATCAGGCTTCGCTCATCAATTGCCGCAGAAGCAGCCGGCTGCATATAGCAAGCGCGATGGCACAACCCAGCGCACCCAAGCCGATACCCCATAAAGGCTGCGTGGTTGCGACGGCTTGCCGGATCGCGAAGAAAACGGCGAGTATCCCCAGGCCCACCGCGATGGCGAAAGATAACGGACGGCTGTACTCGGCGAAATCCAGCCCCGTCAGGCTGCGAATGCGGAACAACTGCGAAACGTAGCCCACGCTGACCGAAATCAAGGCCGCGAGCTGCCCGCCGACAAAGCCAAAGTAGCGAACCGCTGGGTAGACGAGGATCATCATCATGACCGCCATAATGAAGACGCAGCGGCGGTGGAATTGCGGAACTCCCTTGGCATAGAACACCATGGTGATCAGCCCGTTGGTCAGATCCACCAGCGACACCATAGCCGCCACCATCAGCGGCAAATAAGCGCTGGCGTAGCGCGAACCATAAAGCAGCGCCAGCATGCCCCGGCCACCTACAACCATGAAGATGAGCACCGGCATCCCGACGATGATCAGCGTGGCGGTCGCGCGGCGCACGATGCGATTGATGCGGGCATGATCGTCCTGAATGCGGGCAAAGCTGGGCACCAGGGTCTGATTGATCACGTTCATCAGAAACGAACTCGGCACCTGAATCAGATAGATGCCCATTGTGTATACGCCCAACTGTGCGGCGGGAAACATCTTGCCCAGCACGAAAACGTCGGTGCGCATATAAATCAGGTTCAACAGAGAAAGGCCGAACACGCCTTTCGAGAACTTGAGCAATTCCCGGATCGATTCGCGATCGATCTTGAACTTTGGGACAAACGGGCAGATTACATACGAGAGCGCGCAGCGCATGAAGTTCTCACCGGCATATCCGATGGCCAGCGCCCACACGCTGTGCGTGAGCAGCGCCAGCACGACCACGATGATGGAACCGCAAGCGCCGCCCCCGTACTCGATGAATGCCCAGCGCTTGAATTTCATCTCCTTCAGCGCCACGAATGCCTTGGAACTCTGCGCGCCCAGAAAAACGGTGGTGAGCAGAGCGACCCGCGCCAACGGCGCCAGTTGTGCGTTGCCGTAAAACTTTGCCAGGAAAGGAGCCGCGGTAAACAGAACGACGTACAGCCCGAGTCCGCGCCCAAACGCCAGCCACCAGGCGGAGTTTACATAGCGCTCGTCCTTCCCGAGAGGGTGCTGGATGAGGGCCTCTTTGACTCCGATCTCGGTCAGCGTATAGACCACCGCGCCTACCGAGTAGATGATGGCCATCATGCCGAAGGCTTCCGGGAACAGCAGCCGCGTCAGCAGCATGTTCCTGCCGAAGCGGAACAGTTGCTCGAAGACGCTGCCCATCCCCAGCCACGTTCCGCCGCGGAACACGTGCGCTTTCAGGCCGTCGCCGGCATGAAGCTTGGCGCGCAGGCGGCCGAGATAAGACGAATTTGGATCAGATTGTGTCATTTGCATTTCGATGTATGGCGTCTTTAACGGCGTGGGGTATCGCCGATTGCCGGGAGAGAGTTTCGAGCTTGGTTGTATCTGAACTCTTCAGTGCTACTGAACGATGGCGGTCAATCCTGTCGGTGGTGCGGGCGCGCCGGAGATATACATGAATGCGCCGTCATCCCAATTGCCGGTGGGCGGACGCAGGTTGCCGGCCATGTCCGTATCCAGCAGGGTGACTCCCAGCGAGGTCAGGTTTGGTCCGTAGGCGATGGCGGACGACGGTGGCTGCGGCACGTAACTTGAGTTGAGATTGGGATTCCCCGTGCTTACGTTGGGATCGTAGCTTGTCGACATCGCCTGCCATTGCGCCAGCGTATAGTAATTCCCGCTGGTTTGAATGTTGTCCTGCATCACGTAGGCCGAGCCCAGGTTGTAGTAAATGTTGTAGTTCGAAACCAGTCCGTAGCCCGCGGCGGCAATGTTGGTGTAATAGGCGTCAATGATGCGATAGGGATTTACGAGGATATTGTTTTCAAAAGTCACATTCGTGGCCGAGTTCGCTAACCGGTAACCCACGCCCTGGGTCAAGGGATCGAACCAGAAGGTGTTGTTGTAAACCCCAACGTTGGTCGGTCCGCCCTCGGTGCCGCTGGTCAATACGATCAACCCGTCCGGATGTGCCGCAAGGCCGGTCGGCGGAGCGGCATAGTTCAGCACCAGAAGATTGTTAAAGATGTATGAGTTCGTCACATGGTTGGCGCCATAGATCATTCCGGTGCCCCACTGGTTCATGGGTCCGGTAATGGTGTTGTCGTAAATGTTCACGTCCGTGATCTCGCTCGGGTTGGAGCCGTAACACGAAGCGGAAAGCATAATGCCGTCGAAATGGTTGTTGAAGCCGGTGTCGTACCAGTTGTTGAACCCCGAAATCGTGTTGCTGTAAATGTTGAGTCCGGTCAGCAAATCGCTCTCGCCGCTCTTTCCGTCGCACTGCGACTGGAAGGAAAGATGCCAGACCGCGTTGCTGGTGTTGTTGTTGTTGACGTTGCCGCCGGTGCCGTTGGCAAAGTAAAAAAGAATGGCATTGCGCACATCGTTGATCGTGTTGTTGTGAATGTTGTAGTTCTGGGAATATTGCAGGAGAATCGCGTCGGTATTTTCGCCGTCTTCTCCGGTGCCGCTGTGGATGTACATATTGCTGATGGTGAGATTGCGAATCTCGATGCCGCTGCCGCTCGCAATATTTACGCCCGTGCCCGGCTGCTGATTGGCGAGCCCAGTTCCATTGGCCGTCGCCGTAATCGTGCCGTTGCTTCCTCCGTCGATCAGCAAGTTGTTCAGATTGGTGGCACAGACGGCATTGGTCCAGTATGGCGCGGTGAGCGTGGCTCCATCAAAGTAGAGATCGATGGGGCTGCTGGACGTGCCCGACGATTGAAATGTGAGATAACAATTTGTTCCTGCGCTCGCGGTAAAGGTGCCGCAAAGATGTACCACGGTTCCGGCGCCAATCTGGCTGGCTCCGGTGCCCCAGTTTGAGGCCGTGTTGAAAAAGGAAGGAGTCTGCACGTTGGTAGAGCAATTTCCGCTCGGGCTGCCATTTTGGGTGATATAAACGTTGGCCGCCTGGGCCATTGCCGATCCCGCCAGGCTCAGGGTAACGAATCCCCAAAGCGCCACGAACTTCTGAACAACTGTCATTGCATTCTCCGGACCAGGGTTAACCACAAACTGCGCAGACCAAGGCGCCGCACAGGTTCCGCACCGCTGAACTGGCTTGATTCTGGCCGGTAATGCAGTTGACCGTCTAGATAACAAGAGTACATCTCTTCTTTCCTGGGTTTGCCCAATTCCCGAGGTGCAATCAGAAAGCCCGTAGAATCACAGAATTGAGAGCTTTCTCGTTATCGAACTGGGGCCAGGATTTCCAGAGTCGGAAGGGCCGACAAGCTGGTGGCCACCGCTTCCTGCTGTTCCGGTCGCAGTTGCGGGAACATCGGCAACGATAAGATTCGGGTGGCCGCGGCCTCGCTCACCGGAAAATCTCCTATTCTGTAGCCGAGGTGCTCGTAGGCTTTTTGCAGATGCAACGGAACTGGATAGTGGATTCCGGTCCCGATGCCGGCTTCATTGAGCTGTTTCCCGACGCTATCCCGGTCTTCGACCTGCACCACATAGAGGTGGTAGACCGGTTTGGCCCACGCCGGCTGATACGGAATTGTGATGGCTGTCGCCAACGGCTGCAGCAGTTCGGCATAGCGCTGCGCTGCCTGCCTGCGCTGCTGATTCCATTCCGCCAGGTGCGCCAGCTTCACGTTCAGTATCGCGGCCTGGATGGCGTCCAACCGGCCGTTGTATCCCTCGATGTCGTGGTAATACTTTCGCGACTGGCCGTGATCGCGCAGCATCCGCATTTGGCGAACCAGTTCGGGATCGTTCGTGGTGATGGCTCCCGCTTCGCCGCATGCGCCCAGGTTTTTCCCCGGATAGAAACTGAATGCCGCGGCTTTCCCCATGGAGCCGGCTTTCCGCCAGCGTTGCTCTTTTTTCGAAAAATATTCCGCGCCGTGAGCCTGGCAGGCGTCCTCGATCACCATGAGGTTGTACGCCTCGGCCAGCTCCAGAATCGGATCCATGTCCGCGGTTTGCCCGTACAGATGAACCGGAACGATGGCGGAGACGAACCGGCCGGTCGTGCGCGAGATCACTTTTCCCGAGTGCGAGTCTCGATCGCATTTCTGCTCCAGGAATTCGCGCAGTTTTTCAGGATCCAGGTTGTAAGTGCGTTCGTCGACGTCGACGAACTCGGGCAAAGCACCCGCCTGCGAAATGGCTTCCGTTGTGGCTATGAAGGTGTTGGGAACCGTGATCACGCTTTCGCCCGGCTGCACACCCGCGGCGATCAACGCAAAGCGCACGGCATCCGTGCCACTGGCCACACCCACGCAGTAGTCCGCACCGCAGAAAACGGCGAAATCGCTCTCGAACTTCTCCACCGCCGGACCACCAATGAACGCCGCGCTGCGCAGGGCGCTGCGGAAGACCGCTACCAGTTCCTCCTCCAACGCTGCATGCGGCGCAACCAGATCCAGAAACGGAGTTTTGCTTGCCTGCTTCATTTCGTCACCTCAATATTGGTCTCGACATTGGTCGATATCGACCGGAGAAACTTTGCGGGGTTGCCCGCTACGATGGAATTTGCCGGGACGTCCCTGGTCACCACGCTGCCGGCTCCGATCAGGGCGTTCTCTCCGATGACCACGTTGGCGAGAATGGTCGATCCCGATCCGATCGACGCGCCTTTCTTGACCAGCGTGCGTTCCACATTCCAATCGGCCTCAGTCTGAAGCGCCCCGTCGTCAGTTGTCGCCCGCGGATAACTGTCATTGATGAACATGACTCCGTGACCGATAAACACGTTGTCTTCGATGGTCACGCCTTCGCAGACAAAGGTGTGGCTGGAGATCTTGCAGCGCCGCCCGACGCTGGCTCTTTTCTGGATCTCGACAAAGGCTCCGATTTTGGTTTCGTCCCCGATTTCGCAGCCGTAGAGATTGATGAACTTGGAAAGCTTTACCTCGCGCCCCAGCTTTACGTCAGCGGAAATACTCACGAATTCATGCATAACGGACTCGAGATTCTCCTTATCGATAAACCAGGCTATAGATAGACTAGCGACCCACGATGACGCAGCGATTCCGTGGAAGCTTCCAGCATCTTGACCACGCGCAGCCCGGCATGACCGTCGTTGATCGGGGTCTCGTTCTTCTGGATGCACTCGATGAAATATTCCAGCTCACGAGTAAGAGCCTCGGCGCGTTCCAGGCGAGGCGCCCACATATCTCCCGTGCGGTAATTGACCAGCGCGTTATACACGCCTTCCAGGGTGGTAACGCTCACGCCTTTATCGTAGACCTTAACCTGTTCATCGGTGGCTTGATCGTTCCACACCAGCATTTTCTTTTCCCCGCCGATCAGCGTCATGCGGAGTTTGACCGGAGAGAGCCAATTCACATTGATGTGCGCGATCACCTTGTCCGGGAAATACAGCGTGAGGTAGGCCACATCTTCGTGGCCGTTCAAGTGGCTTTGCCCAGTGGCCACGATCGCTTCGGGCCGCTTCCGAATCAGATAGTCCATGATCGACAGATCATGCGGGGCCAGATCCCAGACCACGTTCGCATCCTTCTGGAACAGGCCCAGATTCACGCGCGTGGAATCGTAGTAATAAAGCTTGCCCAGTGCCTCTTCGTCGAGCAACTGCCGAATCTTGCGCACGGCTCCGGTGAACAGGAAGGTATGGTCGACCATAATCTTCAGGTTTTTCTGGGCCGCCAGTTCGATTAAGTCTTCCGCCTCGCGGGTCGAGCTGGTGAAAGGCTTTTCCACAAAAACATGTTTGCCGTTTTCGAGCGCGGCTTTCGCGAGTTTGTAATGCGTCCACACCGGAGTGACTACCGCAATGGCATCGATCTCGGGAGAACAGATCAGCTCATTCGGGTCTGCAATAACCGTCATGTCGCGATAAGCTTTCTGGGCGCGCTGTCTCGCGTTGGCATCGAGATCGCAGATGGCCTGCACACGGGATTTCTCTAACAGCTTCAGGTTCCGAACGATGTTCGGGCCCCAATAGCCGTAGCCAATGACTCCGAATCGGATAAGGTCATTGTCCCGGTTCTCCGTGAGTGAGTCTTCTGGCCGAATTAAATATGTCGCCATCGGTATTCCCTCTTTCGACGTGGTTTGTGTTTGACTGAAGCGGAGGAGAGTCGCCGGAACTGAATTAGTGAGCGCCCTGGCCTATAAACATCGCGCGGGGCGTGAGCAACAAAATCTTGATGTCCATCCAGGTCGAGCAGGACCGCGCATAGCGTAGGTCGAGGCGCACCATTTCATCGAAGGTTACCTGGCTCCGGCCGCTGACCTGCCACAGTCCGGTGATTCCGGGTTTTGCTTCGTTCAGACGTTGCCGGTGCCACAAATCGTAGCTCTCGACTTCGTAGGTCAGCGGAGGCCGCGGCCCCACCATCGACATTTCGCCGCGCAGTACGTTAATGAGTTGTGGCAACTCGTCCAGGCTGGTCTTGCGCAGCAAAGCTCCGATGCGCGTGATCCTGGGATCTGCGGTCAGCTTGTAAACCCCGCCGCCGTTTCCATTGGATGGCTGCCGCTCTGCTTTGCCGGCGATCAATCGCTTCACGTATTCCTTATGCACGGCGACGTCGTTATCCAGATACATGGAACGAAACTTTAGCAACACAAAAGTCTTGCCGTGTTGACCGATCCTCGCCTGGCGGAAGAAAACCGGACCTTTGGTGCCGGCCCTGATCGCCAGCGCAATCGCCAGAAAAATTGGCGATGCGCACAACAGACCGGCGCCGCTGATCAGGATGTCGATCGCCCGCTTCAATGCGCCCGAGAGTCGCCGGGCTTGGTGTCGCTTGGATAGATCGGGATAGAAGACCGGATCGCTGGGGTGGGTTCGAGCCTCCTCTTTCCACTCTTCCGGAAACATGTGGAACGAGATGCTGACCTGGTTGAACTGCTCGAACGAGGCGTGCCGATGCAGTATGTCGCTCAGACGCGCCGTCATCGTGCTGACCACCGTTCCGCGGCTTTCCAGGGTAAGTTCGGTAAACAGCACGCCCACCACGTGCCCCCTCTTGTACCATCCGGCCACATCGGTCTCCCGCGTAGAGGTCGAGAGTATGGAGAGAAGTTTGATCAGGTCCTTCTCCGCGGCCATCGGCGGCAAAGGCTCTCCCATATCGACCAGCATCAGCAAAATCGGCTTGCGTGAACGCTCGGTTCTGCGCCGCTCAAGCGAGATCACTTTGTGAAATGCTTCCTGATCGAGAATGTCGCGCTCGATCAAGGGCACGGTGGTTGCGGCAAAATCGCCGGCGAATGCGCGGTCGGATGAGCGGTGATGGGTCACGGCTTCGGCTCCTGCATGAGGATTACGTGGGAACAGCGTTCTCATTTGGTTTGATTTTTCAGGGGGAGATTGCAGTTTCGGTCGGTACGTGTGAACTGAAAAGCGATCCTAGTCGTTGGCCTGGCTCGGTTTGTGTTTCTGCACACCGTAATAACGTTGGTAGTAGTTCTTGGAGTCCAGGTCGATCCGGCCATTCAGAACCACTCCCAGCAGATCGGACTTTTGCAGTATTTCCAGGCCTCGCAGCAAGGGGCCCTTTTCTGTGATGCCTTGCCGGGTGACCAGCAGAGAGCCATCCGTGAATCGTGCCCAAACCGTGGTGTCCGCCAGCGGCAGCAACGGGGGCGAGTCCACGATGATCCAATCGAACAAGGTGGAGATTTGATTCATTAACTGCGAGACTCTTCCGGACTGCAAAAGCTCCAGAGGATTAACCGGAGAGTTCCCGGCCGGCATGAACCAGAATCCCGGCCCATCGAGCCGGTAGATGTTCGAAACCGTCTGCGCTCCGCTGTGCAACCACTCTGCAAGACCGGCCAGCCCTGGCAATCCGAGCTGTTGCGCTTGTACGGGGCGGCGCACGTCGCCTTCGAGCAGAAGCACCTTCTGCTTTCTGCCCGCTAACACGGCCGACAGGTTGGCCGACACCAGGCTTTTCCCTTCCTGCGGAATCGAGCTGGTCACCAGCACCTTTTTCAATGGGCGCTTGCGTTGCATCTGCCGCAGGCGCACGCCCAGAAAGCGGAACTTCTCTGCCGCAAGACTATCGGGCTCCGTCAGGACAACCAGTCGGCTCGACCGCGGAAGAGATACCTGCAGGGTGGGGAATGCGGCGCGAGCCGCTTCCGAAGCCTGCGTCAGCGATTCCGCGAGTTCAGTCGGGATCGCGAAGTTGGAGACTTCGGCCGCAGGGTCTGCGACCGCAATGGATATTTCCTGCGGCGCTTCAAGCACCTCGGTCGCCACCGCCACCATGTCGGGATATTCGATTCCCGACTGCTCGGTCCCCGACCTTTGCAGCGCGTCAAATATACGGCTCATGTTCGTGTTCTCCCACGCCAGCCGCGACTTCCAGATTCGTCCCGTGGTCGCGTGCTGCGCGTAATTGCTGATACATGTCCAGCAGGCCCTTGGCTGCCTGCTCAAATTGCAACAAATGGAGGTCCGTCTGGACGCGTTCGACTGATGGCGCATGCTGCACGTTCAGCCGGAAATCCGAGGCGATTTCGCGAATGACCTCAGGCGCAATACTTTGCGTCTGCCGCCCATATCCTTGAATCAGCGCGTTTTCGCACAGCGTATTGATCAGCCGGGGAAATCCTTGCGATTGCCGGTGCACTTCGGCAATGGTCTCCGGAGGGAAAACCTGCACAGGATTCTCGTTGCCTGCCAGTTCCAGGCGTCGGTGAACGTAACCGCCCGTCTCTTCCCGATCGAGCGGACCCAGGTGCGACCGCAGTGCAATCCGTTGCTTGAGTTGGCGGAGTCCAACTGAATCGAGCTTCTCATTCAGTTCGGGCTGTCCCACCAGCAGAATCTGCAGCAATTTCGCTCCCGGCGTTTCCAGGTTGGTGAGCAGCCGGACTTCTTCCAATACTTCCGCAGAAAGATGGTGCGCCTCATCGACCACCAGAACCGTGGTCTGGTCCTTTTGATGGCGGCTGATCAAGAAATTGTTCAGATCCATCAGAAGTTCACTCTTGGATTTGCCGGCTGTAGTCAGACCCAGGTCTCCTGCAGCGTATTGCAAAAATTCCATGGGACCCAGCCGCGGGTTAAACACATATCCATACGCCATTCCCGCCCCGCGCAGAACTTGCAGCAGGCAGCGGACCAGAAGCGTCTTGCCCGTGCCCACTTCTCCGGTCAGCACCACAAATCCCTTACGGCGCTTCACGCCGTAATAGAGAGCTGCCAGGGCTTCGTTATGCTTCCGGGTCGCAAACAGAAATGACGGATCGGGTGCGATCTCGAATGGGTTTTGCTTTAGATGGAAGAATTTTTTATACATGGGAAATAGACTTAACCGCGCCAGTAGCTGAAAGCCGATCCGGCTAGAATCACCACACCCACAAAGCCGGCCGTCGCCCAACCAAACCAGAGGTTCCGCTGGGCTCTCCGGGTATCCTCATCGTTCACAATCCCGGGAATCTCACCGATCACATCCGCCGGCAGCAGGCTGCGGATTTCCTTCACTTCGTACAAGCGGTCGTCGATCATCTCAAACAAGAAGACGACGATGATTCCCAGTAGCAGGCCCGCTCCTAAACCGATTCCGCAGAACTTCAAGCGATTGGGGAAATCCGGCTTCTGCGGAAAGCTGGGCGGATCCACGATGCGAAAGCGTTCCCCTTGTTGCAGCAGTTCCATGCTGGTGGCCATGGCCGACTCGTTCTTTTTCTTCAGCAACTCGTCGTAAGTGGCTTTGGACTGTTCATAACCGCGCGTCAAATCCGCCAGTTGTTGTTCCCGCACCGGTTCCTGATTTAACCGCCCCTGATACTGGTCGACTTTCGCCTTCAACTCTGCGATGGAGTGTTCGCGGTTGGTGATTTCCAGTTGATTGGATCGCAGTTGGCTTTGGATCTGCGCTACCAGCGATGCCTGGGCGTTGTCCACCACCGCCGGGCTATTGGAATCCGAGTTGCCGGCCGCGCTCTCCTGCCCCTTCGTTTTCATGCTGGCGAGCATTTGGGTGCGCATTTTCTCGGTTTCGGCGATCTTTTCTTTGAGCTTGCGCACGTCGGGATGGCGGTCCGTGTAACGGGAGCGCAGGTCAGCCAGTTCCGTTTTTTCCCGATCGAGTTCTTGATCCAGAGCCGGCAATCCGACAACCACTCCGTCTGAACCTCGCGTTGTCCCCTGCATGGCGCGGTATTGATCCGCCAAAGTTTGCAGGTAGACGTGTTGCTGCCGCGCGGCATTGAGCGAGTCTTCTTCATTCTGCAGTTGCGCTTGCAGGCCGCTCAGGATCTGCAGATTGCTCGCCAGTTGCCCGGGCATCTCGCCCACATACTGCCCTTTGAACTGGCGGATTCTGTTCTCCTGCTCAGACAGGCTTTGCCGCGCCGTTTCCAACTGGCTTTCCAGAAACTTGGTGGTGTCTTCCGAGTGCTGCTGGCGTACTTCGAGGTTTTCGTTGATGAACAGGTTAGTCAGTTCACTGGTCACCCGCTGAGCCAGACGTGGATCGCGCGCCTGGTAGGACACGTTGAATGAGCTGATCTGCTCCCTTGGGTCGCGCTCCAGGTCGATAAGGATGTCTTTGCGCATGCTTTCGACCTTTTCGTCGGGCGAGCGCTGCCCATGCTCGCCGCCATAGAGCCCGAACTGGTCGATGATGTGCAGCAGCCGCGTGCGGCTGAGTATCTGCTGCGAAATACTCTGCAGGCGATCCTGCAGGTCATCGTTGACATTGGGCGTCACATAGTCCTTGGGCATGGTGGATTGCTCCACCAGAATCAGCGTGCTGGAAACGTATCGCTTCGGCAGCACCCAGCTCGCGCCCCATACCACCGCCCATCCCACGAACAACGGGATGAGGAAGTGGAAGTGACGGCGGCGCCATACTCCCAGATACTGCCGGTAATCAAACTGCTCGGATTTCTCTTCTAATTCGTCAGGCATCGATTACCTTCCCAGTGGTCTTGAAAATTGATACGACAGAGAGACAAACTCCCGGTTCGTGTCGGGAGTGGACGAGATCACAGCCACGTTGTTGTAGTCCTGATGCAGCCGGGTATATCCCAACTGCGCAGTCAGGTGCAGACCAATCTGCTGCTGCACCGTAACCGTTCCGAAGATTGAATGGCCGCTGTAGCCTGCCAGTTCAGAAGCGCCGAGGATGTCGTTCTGCGCGTAGCCTCCGTTCAACGATGCGCTGAGGGCCCGGGTGATCTGCTGCCGCAGCATCGCGGTTGCGCTGTTCATCCGCACCGCTCCAATCAACCCACCGCCCCCGGTGATGAGATGGGAGTAAGCCACGGCGAAACTGGACAAACGACCCTGCCAGTTCACGCTCGCGCCTTCCGCCGGTGACCAGGTCCGTAACTCAGGCGGCGCTGGCTCTGACGTCGTCAGCGGAGGCTGCACCGTGCTGGCATACTGCGGACCGGCGTAGACCGAAAACGAAAGCTTGGACGCCGGATAAAAGCTGAAGAAAGCAAGCGCCGCGTGCGTCTGGGTCTCGCTGGTTCCCGTCGTCGGAAACGAAATCAATCTCTGATATTGATACGTCGCGCCCAGATAGTTATTTCCAATGCGATAGGTGTAGAAGGCAGATCCGGCCTGAGATTCGGCGTCGTATAAGCCGGGAACCTGCGACGGATTCGGGTAGTGAAGATTGAAAAACGTTCCGCCCGCTCCGATCATGCTGTTGGGGCCGAATTGATAGGTGATGTCCGCATTCCCGGCGTTGCTGAGCCGGTCTGCGATCGGCGACAGGATGGAGAGATTCGGAGCTTGCGTTCCACCCAGCACCGTTCCCTCCGATCCGAGGTCCGGTTCATTGAACACGTTGGAACTTTTCTGGAAGCCGTCGTGCGCGTTCAGCGTCACGTGCGGCGTGAAACGGTATTGGAACGTGATCGCAGCATTTTGGTCGGCTTCATTCAGCGATGAAGTCTTCTGGTAGAAGGTGAAGCCCGGAGCGTAGGTCAGCAACCAGTGCGCCTGCGCGGTGGATTCGTCCAGCATCACCATCGGAGCCACCGAGTAGCTCAGATCGCTCACCGGATGGCCAAGCAGCGGGCCCAGCGCATTATCTGTGTAAGCGGTCGTGAACGAGATCCCGTAGCGCAGGTAATTGAAGCGCTCTTCCGAACTCAGCACGTTGGGAAAAGGCAGGCCGCTCACCGGCGGCGGAATGAGCATGCGATTGTCCGGAACTTGTCCCTCGTTGTTGCTTTCGGCAGGCGCCGAACTATGGTCCAGGCCAATCGTCGCCGGCACGGGCGAGGCCGATGGATTGTCTGCCTGGGACCACAGCGGCAGCGTAGAAACCGAAATCGCTGCCATCAAACCTAGCCGGATAAGCCGGTGCGGGATTTTCTCTGCTCGTTTCATATCAGCCACTCTTTAATCTGTCTCGATTCAGCCAATCTTTTTTCAGCCAAACGTTAGCCCAGCCGATCTTTACCCAGCCGATTTTTACGGGACCACGATGGTGTCGCGTGACTGCAGCTTGATGTTTTGCGCAGTATTGTGGCCCTTCACCATGTCCTTGTAGTTGAATGCAATCCGGGTCTGGGTTCCGTCCGCTTCCTGGCGCAATATATAGATCGATCTCTGCTTGGCAAAATCGCGAAATCCGCCCGCCAGCGCAATCGCATCCAGCACGGTGGGCGAGTTGGCCAGAACAAACGCACCGGGATGATTCACCTGCCCTAACACATTGAACTTCTGACTATTGATCTGCTGGACGATCACCGTGACCTCGGGTTCGTCAATGTAGTTCTTCAGCCGCTCCGCGATGTCTTGCTCCAACTTAAGCGGCGTACGGCCTGCGGCTTGTACTTCTCCCACCAGCGGCAAGGAAATCTTTCCGTCCGAACGCACCGGAACCGATCGGGAAACTTCCGGTTCCTTCCATACGTTCACTGCCAGAACGTCGTCATTTCCAATCACAAACGCGTCATCGTGAGCCGGCGGCGGGGCAGCCTCAACGGGATGATCCACCGATACCGGATTCTTGGCGGATGCAAGCGTCGTTGCGGCTTGACTCCACATAACGGCCGACAAAGCCGCACAGACCGACAATGTGTACAATCCGCGTCCGCAAAAATTCTTGTATGTCGCTTTCATAATGCCTCCTTCAAATTCCAGAAATCGCGCGCATCTCAGGGTCTCAACGTTCCTCGTCGTAAGTTCCGTTGAGGGTTGAGAGTGAGGGCAAGGGAGCGCTCATGTGATACTGCTCGATCTTGTACAGCAGCGTTCTGTAGCTGATTTTCAGCACCCGCGCTGCTGCCTTACGATTCCATGCCGTCTTCTTCAGAGCCGCCGCGATTGCATTCTTTTCGGCTTCCGACTTCACGCTCTGCACCAGCAGCTTCAGTGACTCCGGAGCGTCCTCCTCGGTGTCGTCGGACTCCGCTCGCGCGACGGAGGGCATTTCGACCACCCGTCCCGCCGAGCGGATGTTCGCCGGATTGGCCATCGGGTGGAAAACGCCCTCGGTATCTCCGGCGATCAGGTAACGCTTGACGAATCCATCGAGTTCCTGCAGATTTCCTGGCCAGGAATAGGCCACGCAGGCGTCCAGAACCTGCTCGGTAAATTCCCGCTCCGCCAGCCCATAATGGCGCGTCAGCTTATGCATGGAATACCGCAGCAGACTCTTGATTTCGTCTTTGCGGTGACGAAGCGGAGGAACGTGCACGGTAAACGCGCTCAGCCGGTAGTACAGATCCTCGCGCAACCTTTTCTCGGCCAGCGCGCGGTCCAGTTGGGCGCTGGTCGCCGCCAGAATTCGCACATCCACGGCAACCGGTTTGTCAAATCCGGGCCGAACAAACTGCCGCTCCTGCAGTATTTGCACCAGGCTGGCCTGCAAGCCCAGCGGCATTTCGGTGATCTCTTCCAGCAGCAGCGTGCCTTTTCTTCCGGCTTCCAGCTTCCCTGGGTTTGCGCTGGGAGGATTGAATCGTCCGCCATGATGCGAGCTGCCGGCGCCTGCTCCAAATAACTCGATCTCCAGCAGTTCTGGCGGCATCGCTGCGCAATTCACCCGCATATAATCGAAACCCGAGCGCACCGATAGATTGTGGATCAGGCGGGCGACTGTTCCTTTTCCGCTGCCAGTCTCGCCTAGAATGAGCACGGGAGCGTCCGTGTGCGCCAGTAGCGCGGCCTGCGCCCGCAGCTTTTGCATCACCGGGCTCGCGCTCAGAAAACACTCGTCCTCGCCGACCGCTTCAATGTCGTCGCTTTGGATCTGCACTTCCATGTTTGCCCCCGGCATGTTTTCCCCCGGTGGGGACAAAAGCCGGCGAATCACCGCTTCCAGCCGTTCCGAATCGAAAGGCCACACCAGGACTGCGTCGGCGCCCAACTGGATCGCTTCCTTCTGGCCGCTCTCATCTTCTCCATTGCACGCAACGATCACTGGCACATCGGGACGAAACCTGCCCATCCAGCGCAGAATGTATAGATTCCCGTGATCGCTGACCGGAGTTTCGAGCAGAAGCAGATGCGGGGTCACGCCCGACTGCACGCGCTCGATCGCATCCCACGGACTGGATGCGTGCTCCACGCTCCAGGCATTGGTCTCTGCCATCGTGCCGATCGGGTGAAGAAGGTCCGGTCCACGGCTGACGAGCAGCAAGTGCCTGGCTTCAACCATGTTTTTCGACATGGCCCACGTTTTTTCTGAGACTGTCAAGGTAAGTATGGCGAGATCAGGCGGCTTCGACTTGATACCCTTCTACTTTCACCGCCAGGGAACGTTGCAGTACATCGACTGAAATGACTAGCGTCTGATTTCCGTTTACCGCTGTGAGCACGCCCTCGAGGCCTTCGAGCGCGCCGCCGCGGACCCTTACGCGCTGCCCAATCTTGAGAAACGGGCAGGGCGACCAGGGCAATTCATTTTCCGTTAAGAGCCGCACCGCATCGATCTGTTCGTTTGGAATAGGACTGCCTTCGCCACCACTTCCCACCAGGCCAATCACACCGGGCACCCGAAGCAGGCGCAGGCGCTCATCGCGGTTCGGTACGAGGCGCGCGAACACGTAGCAACTGAATAACGGGACTTCCACTGATTTCTTGCGGTCGCTCCAGCTGTGAACTTCGGTGAGCGTCGGCAAAAACGATTCCACACCGCGCTCCGACAAGCGCTGCGCCACCAATCTTTCGTGCCGGCAACGGGTATGAAGCGCATACCAGCTTTCCGCTTCCGCGGGAAGGTTGAGTGCGACATCCGCCGCCATCGATACGAGGTTGGTAGCCATAGCTTCGCCCTATCAGTCCCACCTTCCGGTTTGACTGTTAACAAATCACACCACTGCTCCTAAACGTGCGGAAGCGTGATGCGCAGATTGCGTCGGGGGCTTACAAGTGCTCGACTACTTGCCGAGACTCTGTGGGGGCTTTCATTATGCAAAGTAACTCACAGTGCATCTGGCTGCAAAGAGGTACATTCCCTCAGCGAATCATGTCTCACACAATCAGGGTCGGCAGTCTCTTGGAAGGAGCGTATCGGGCACGATCTTTTCGTCTCTGTTACTTCAGGTTACTTCTGGGGGAGAAACGCGTGAAGTTCGCCAATGTGCTGATTCTGCTCATCATCTCTCCGCCTCTGATTGCACAGCGAAGCCCCGTTGTGAGAAATGGCTCTGGCCTGTGCGCAACATTGCAGAAGTTTGCAACCGGTTGCAATAATCGCGCAACAAATCTCTTGTGTCCGGGAAGAAAGCATGCTAGTCTACCAACGTAGTAGACATTACCTCTCCCTTGCTAGGTTTTCCCCTAGGCTGAATTCTTCTCCCCCAAACTGTGGTGAGAGCATCCGCGCAGAAGCGGATCATTAGGTAAAGTTCGTCACTTCTCTGTTATCAGAATGGAGTCGGTAGATGCCTGCTATCACTGGCCGGGTAGCGAAAAAGATTCGTGTTCTTGTTGCGGAAAGATCCCTTATTCATACGCAGTTGTTGTCCGACGTGTTGCGCCGCGATCCCGACCTCGAAGTCATAGACTGGGAATGGGATCCCACCACTCTGGTTCCGTTCGTTCAGACTCATCAGATCGACGTTCTCGCCATCAGCTCTGCCCTTAGCGATCAGGACACCACCGCTCTGGAGCTTCTGCGCGAACTGCACTCGGCCCATCCCGAGACCCGGGCCGTCGTTCTTCTCGATTCCCAGAATGACGAAGACGTGATCAATGCATTTCGTGCCGGGGCCAGAGGAATCTTCGGTCCGGAGAGCCCCGCGGAGATGTTCTGCAAATGCATTCACCGGGTCCACGAGGGAGAAATCTGGGCCGACAAGCGCGGCATCGCCCTGGTTGTGGGAGCGCTGGCCGCAGCGCCCGTGGTGCGCGCTGCCCGTGCGGACGGCATGAGCTTGTTGTCCAAACGCGAAGACGAGGTTGTGCGTTGCGTCGTTCAGGGCATGACCAATCAGGAAATCGCCGACCATATGGGCCTGAGCCGGCACACCATCAAGAACTATCTGTTTCGCATCTTCGATAAGCTCGGGGTTTCGAGCCGGGTCGAGCTCCTGTTTATGACGCTGAACCAGACTGGCCGCGAGGAAAAGTTTTCTTTGCCCCAGCCCCATGCCGGACCCGGCCAATTTCCGCTCACTCCATGCGACGAAGCCACCTTCGCCGTGCTCGAGGAGGCTGCCGAGAAAGGAACACCGGCGGCCCAGCTCGCACTCGCCCAGGCTTACCTGGAACGACAAACCGGTCCGGACGATCTCATTTACTCCTACATGTGGTATCTGATTGCTACGGAAAGAACATGGCAGGGTGAAATGCACTTTACGAAAATGTTGACTTCCAAACAAATCGAGGAAGCCCAGAAGCAAGCGACCCTCCGGCTTGCCCGCATGAAGCAGCCCGCAGACGCCCCACCGAACTCCGCCGCGGCCGAAAGCCTCCCTATGTCTCGGGTGATCTAGTGTAGTGCGTCAAACAGATCGGCGTTATTTATCCTCAGGTTTCCTCTGTGATCCTCTGTGGTGAAAGCCCTTGACTTCTTCGTCGACACGAAGTTTCCAATCTGTCGGCCGACCCGGCGGCCGGACCTGATCCAAGCCTCAAGCCCCCTAACGGGAGGGCTCTTGCTGTCCGAAATCGGCCACGGCATGTACCACTGGTATCTACCAGAACCCCACGCCAGGCCCGACACTAGTTGCGAGGCCAAGCTCCCCCCTTCCAAGTTTATGGAAATTGGAGCCATAGTCCATTCGATCGAACATGTGCGAAGCTGCGAACTGGATTCGCTCCAAGCGGGTTGGGCGCGCCATCGGCGCCATGCTGCTGTTAGCGGGAATGGCAGTGCTGTCTGGCTGCGCCGGTGTGAGTTCCGCGGGCTCTTCGTCGCCACCCCCCTCCGGGGATCTCTCCCTGGCGGCATCGTCTCTTGATTTTGCCGGCGTTACCGCAGGCAGCAGCAAGACTCTGACCGTCAATGCCACCAACACCGGTTCTGCATCTGTAACCATCAGCAGCGCCACCTTCACCACCAAGTATTTTTCCCTGACTGCGCCTCAGCTCCCCATGGTCGTCGCCGCCGGACAACAGGTGAGCTTCAGCATCGCATTCACCCCCAACGCAACCGGCACCTTCGATGCAACTCTGACCCTGGTCACCGGCAGCAGTTCCTCGGTAAGCCTTTCTCTTTCGGGCACGGGAATGTCAGCCGAGGTTGGGTTGCTGGCCACCGATCCCGCCAGTGAGTCGTTCGGGACTTTTCTGGTTGGCACCCAGACGCCTCAGACGTTCACCTTGACCAACACGGGCGGCGCGGCCGTCAATGTCACACAGGCTTCGATCAGCGGCGGCGGCTTTCAGCTCAGTGGAATCGCCCCTCCGCTGACTCTCAACCCCTCCCAGAGCACAACCTTCACGGTCACCTTTGCACCCACCGTGGCCGGATCTTTCACGGGCACAGTCACCATCACCTCGGATGCTTCCAACCCCACGCTGACCGTTCCCGTCTCCGGTAGCGCAACCTCTCCGGGCGTATTAGGAGCGAGCCCTGCCACTCTCAGCTTTGGCAACGTGACCGTGGGAAACAATCAATCTCTTTCCGAGACGGTCACGAATTCCGGTGGTTCGACGGTGACCATTTCTCAGGCCACGGCTAGTGGAACCGGTTTCAGCCTGAGCGGGATCAGCACGCCGCTCACACTCACCTCCGGGCAAAGCACTACGTTCTCCGTCACCTTCACACCGGGCTCAGCCGGAAGCGCAAGCGGCAGCGTCACCATCGGTTCAAATGCCTCCAACCCAACGCTGACCATTTCGCTCTCCGGAACCGGAACCGCAGCCGTAGGCCAGTTGAGCGCCAGTCCCTCCACGCTCAACGTGGGCAGCGTCACGGTCGGCACGAGCGGCAGCGGCAGCGGAACTCTTTCCGCCAGCGGCGCCAGCGTGACCGTCACTGCCGCCAGCACCAACAACTCCGCCTTCACCGTCAGCGGACTTTCGTTGCCCGTTACAATCCCTGCAGGTCAGAGCGTCCCCTACACGGTCACATTCAGCCCGCAATCCACGGGCTCTTCCACGGCCACACTCACCTTCACCAGCAACGCTCAACCGTCCACCACGACTGAATCTCTGTCCGGAACCGGCACTGCCGCCGTAGGTCAGTTGAGCGTCAGTCCGCCAACACTCAACGTGGGCAGCGTCACGGTCGGCACGAGCGGCAGCGGCAGCGGAACTCTTTCCGCCAGCGGCGCCAGCGTGACCGTCACTGCCGCCAGCACCAACAACTCCGCCTTCACCGTCAGCGGACTTTCGTTGCCCGTTACAATCCCTGCAGGTCAAAGCGTCCCCTACACGGTCACATTCAGCCCGCAATCCACGGGCTCTTCCACGGCCACACTCACCTTCACCAGCAACGCTCAACCG